>Ga0316611_1000009_pt1 | contig 104131 bp, 83 predicted proteins | sample MIS2016202_MG_FD_207675 | JGI IMG/M metagenome (GOLD analysis project Ga0316611, IMG submission 207675) | Microbial mat bacterial communities from Middle Island sinkhole, Lake Huron, Michigan, United States - MIS.2016.202 | ecosystem: Environmental > Aquatic > Freshwater > Lake > Sediment... | reverse complement strand
AAGGGAAGCTTGAAGATGAAGCGTTATCGAGCTGGCCTCGACAACAATTTCCTACTCGAAATTCTTGCTGCTTCTCTGTCTCACCCTTTATCACATTCTCCCTCCTAATTTGATGCGTTTACCCTGGAGGATTATCTGGATCAGCGACAAGGAAAACCCCTCCTACTAAATTGACTCGTTGGCGTTGCTCACTGTGATCAAAAGATCCTTTCTGGTCAGGAAGAATCGGGATCGCATAGTGAATCACGGCGTTGGCTTGTTTGGCTACCTTGTAGTGATATTTTTGGCTAGTTGTGGGTAGCCCTAATCCTAATGATTCTATCGATTCAGAAAATTGATTTTTCTCCAAAAAATGAGCCTGCTGTCCTCGCAGCATCGCTCCCATCTCGCCTGGCCCTTCCTCTGCACAACCACAAGCCCCCTGATAGCGTTGCCCCCATAAAACCGGCCTCAAAATAGTCAATCCAGCAGAACCAAGGGTGACACCCACCAGAATCCGCACAACCATTCTGAATCCCTGACGCTTTTTTTTCGGGAAGGGTGAAGGCTCTTGTTTTTTAAATCGCATGGCTGAATGGCTCCTGAGGTTCTAAGCTGCTACACCCTATTTTGTCCCAATTTTCGAATCTTGCCCAATTTTGATCTTGAGCAGAGCGATAACAGGCGAGAGACTTTAGAATAATGCGAGCCTTGGCCATTCATAGCGACAAACAACGATGAACAGCGCATTTGGGAAACTGATCCGCGATCGCCGCAAAGATAAGGGGTATAGTCAGCGAAAACTCGCCGCTTTAATCAAAATTGACTTCACCTATCTCTCCAAACTGGAAAACAACCGGGCAGAATATGCTCCGAAGGAAGATGTGATCCGTAACCTCGCCCGCTATCTGGACTTAAATCCGGAGGAGTTGATTTTTTTGGCCGGTCGGATCCCCCACCAGGAAGAGGCTTTTCTCAGTCAGCATTACAAATCAATGCCGATGTTATTCCGGCGGATGCGGGAAAATCCGGAATTTGCTCGCGAAGTTTTTCAAGCGGCTGAGGAGGTTGGGTCATTGCGTTAGGGAGTGGGAAGTGGGAAGTGGGAAGTGGGAAGTGGGAAGTGGGAAGTGGGAAGTGGGGATGTGCCACAATGGGATTGAAATTTCCCTTTTTTCCATGAGCAATCCTTGGCGTGGCTTTACTCAACAACCCTGGCTCGAATTGGCAAAAGTGGCGGGGGTGACGTTGTTGGCGGTGATTGCTGTGGAGTGGTTTTTGGCGGGTTTATGGAGTTTGGGGATTCCGGCGATCCGGTTCGTTTTGGGGAATCTCCTCGCGCCGCCTTTGGGGGAGTTCATGCCCCTGTTGGCGACGTTTGGCTTGGGAGCCTTGGGACTCTATTTTAGTGAGCGGTGGCGACAGCCTTTGGCTTTGAATCGGGGCAGTTTGTGGGCGTTGGTGTTGTGTTTGGCGGTGGCGTTGGGGATTAAGGGAGCTTTGCCGCTGCCCATTTTTCCCTTGACGCAGTTTTCCTATCCAGGGCTGGTCATGATTATTTTGGGGGTGTTCTTCAATGGCCGCCGCTATTGTTGAACGGCTTCGGGATTGGTGAGGAGGATTTGCGGGTTGGCTTGTTCGGGGGAGGTGACGTTAATCGTGCCGGTGGCGGTGAGGGTGAGGTTGGGGTTGATTAGGTAATTGCGACCGGCGATCGCCCCCTCCTCATTTTCATCCCACAGCATCGCCAACCGTTGACGAATTGCCCCAAATACTTCTGGGTTTTCAAAATTAACGAGGGTAAAAATCCGCTGTTGCCCCAGGGTTTCCACCGCCAAGCCATAGACATCAAATTGGATTTGGGGGCTTTGGGGGAATTTGACGAGCTTGCCGGTGAGGGTTTTGGGTTGATTGTGCCAGGAGGCGATCGCATCTAGCACCGCCAAAGGTTGAGCCGCCCGAAGATCAAGGCGTAAATGGGGCGGCCGGGGGGGAATCCGTTGCACCCCATAGTTCAAGCGCACAATATCACCGCGATACAGGCCCGCTGTCCACACCGGATCCATCACCACTACCGGCACAACCCCATCGCCATAATCCACCACCAACAGATCCCCCTCCGTCCCCACCGCATGGACAACCCCCACTAAGGAGCGATCGCGCCCCAGTAAATCCTCCGGCAACTGGGTTTGATGTTGATAATCTCGCGCCCCCTGCCAAGTTTCTAAAACCTCCATCCCTTTCACAAGCAAATGGGGCTGACTGCTGGGATTATGGAGCCATTCCCCTTGGATACAGATCTGATCATGACGATGAATTGCCCCTAAAGCCTCACGGATTTCCCCATTGGCAGGAATGAGGGAAAATTCCTGATGATTAAAAAAATTATCCGGCGATCGCACCGTCAGCACCGCCATGGCCGGCGCTGCCCCATGTACCCGGCCAATCAACCCCGATCCCGTTAATTCCTGCTCCAGTTGTTCCGTCGCCAACCCTTCATAGGCCTCCTGATGGTATTCACAACTAAAGGCGGGTTGCCCCATCCCTTGGACTAAGGTTGCTAACCCCAAACCGAGGGCAACGAAGGCAATCAGCAAAATTTGTCGAATACGCATAGGGCAGGCTGGGCTAGAGATCATGGGAATTGTTCACTATCATAGAACAAAGCCCCCTCGCTCAGGAGGGGGCTTTGTTTAGTTATGAATTAGGTTGTTAAACCCGAATCTTAACCGTTGATCGCAGGAGCGGTGAGAGCCACAGGCGCAGACTCAGCAGAAGCTAAATCTAAGGGGAAGTTGTGGGCGTTCCGTTCGTGCATCACTTCAAAGCCGAGGTTAGCGCGGTTGAGGATGTCGGCCCAGGTGTTGATGACGCGACCTTGAGAATCCAAAACAGACTGGTTGAAGTTAAACCCGTTGAGGTTGAATGCCATCGTGGACACACCGAGAGCGGTGAACCAAATCCCAATCACGGGCCAAGCACCTAAGAAGAAGTGCAGAGCGCGGGAGTTGTTGAAGGAAGCATATTGGAAGATGAGACGACCGAAGTAGCCATGGGCTGCAACGATGTTGTAGGTTTCTTCTTCTTGACCGAATTTGTAGCCGTAGTTTTGGCTTTCAATTTCGGTGGTTTCCCGCACTAAGGAGGAAGTCACCAAGGAACCGTGCATGGCGGAGAACAAAGCACCACCGAAGACACCCGCCACACCCAACATATGGAAGGGGTGCATCAGGATGTTGTGCTCGGCTTGGAACACCAACATGAAGTTGAAGGTTCCGGAGATACCCAAGGGCATACCATCCGAGAAGGAACCTTGACCGATGGGGTAGACGAGGAACACGGCAGAGGCGGCGGAAACGGGTGCGGAGTAAGCAACGCAGATCCAGGGACGCATCCCTAACCGATAGCTCAATTCCCACTGACGACCCATGTAGCAAAAGATGCCGATCAGGAAGTGGAAAATCACCAGTTGGTAGGGGCCACCGTTGTAGAGCCACTCATCGAGGGAAGCGGCTTCCCAGATGGGGTAGAAGTGCAAGCCGATCGCATTCGAGGAGGGAACAACTGCACCAGAGATGATGTTGTTGCCGTAGAGCAAGGAACCAGCCACGGGTTCACGGATGCCGTCGATGTCCACGGGGGGAGCAGCGATGAAGGCGATGATGAAGCAGGTGGTGGCGGTCAAGAGGGTGGGGATCATCAGAACGCCGAACCAGCCCACATAGAGGCGGTTGTTGGTGCTTGTCACCCATTGACAAAAGCGTTCCCAGAGGGAGGCGCTTTGTTGAGCTTGAAGGGTTGTCGTCATGGTTTGAATGATTTCGTTATGAATGGGGCGAGTTAACGAATGAGTTTGTTAAGCCGCTGAACTTACTATAACTGAATGTAACGGTTTGTAACAGGTTCTCAGGATCAGGATTCACAATCATAATCATTAGTTTTGCTTATGTTGATGGTTGCCTGCGTCCCCTCCCTTGAGTTTGTTGACACTCCCCGGCCTAAAGGCACGGGGATTCTTGGCTCACCGAGTCCACTTACCTAGGATTCCTTGCGAAGTCCTACATAGAGGTGGTTCTCTCCCCAAGCGTTACTTTCGGTGTGCCCCACCGTAGTTGGATTGCTCCAAAGTTTGTTTGGATTGGCAGCAATATTTGCCAAAAACTGATTCGTCTAGTCCCTGTGAATCTTTTATCTACTTGCAGGGAGGTCTAGAACAATGAAGTAGAACCCCATAGATTCAATTGCCAAGGTTCAGTCGCTACGGGTTAGGTAGCATCGGGTTTTTAAAGCGGTTGATTACCCTATCCGCTATGCTAATCATAAACCCTAAAAAGCCGTCCTGGAAGGACGGGGCTTTAGACCCATGAATTTTGGTAAAATTGCCACCATAGCGATCCAAGATCAATTGCGTAAGCCCTCACCCCTAGCCCCTCTCCCAAGTTGGGCGAGGGGAGCAATAGACTTCACGAATCATTCAGGATTGCTATATCTCCTTTAATTAAGCTGCTTTTTTCCTGCCCCTATGCTCCAATTCCTGTTTTGGCCGATGTTTCAACCGATGGGTGCATTACTCCCCGCCCTCGATAGCCTCTTTTCGACCCAAGGCATTATGGTGATGCTGTTGGTGGCCTATGGGGGGGCGATGTGGATGTTTTTATCCAGTGCGCCGAAGGTTCACACGATTATGGTGTCGGATCTGAATGTGGCGCGGGAGTTTTATGAGGGGTTGCTGAATATGGCGGTGGCGGATGTGCCGCTGCATTATTACTACAATTATGAGCAGAGTTTAGGGGCGGCGAGTTTAGACCCGATTTATGGGATGTCTGGTTTACCGACGGGGGCGGTGCAAACGCCGATGCAGTCGGAGGGGTTGTGGTATCAGTTGAAGAAGAATACGCAACTTCATGTGATTACGGGGGCGCAGTATGGGAAGGGCGATCGCCATCGTCATGTCTGTTTTGACCATGATTGTTTGGAGAGTATTTTGCTGCGGGTGCAGTCGCGGCGGTTGCGGTTTAAGTTACGGAGTCGTAAGCCGTTGAATTTTTTGGTGAAGGATATGGCGGAGCGGGTAATTGAGATGGCGGAGGTGGCGGATTGATGGGCTGAGTTTGCCCCAGGGGTTTGCGTTTAGAATGGTGGGAGTTGTTGGGGCGATTGAAGATGCCGCGTTGGTTGACACTCCCCGGCCTAAAGGCACGGGGATTCTTGGCTCACCGAGTCCACTTACCTAGGATTCCTTGCGAACTCCTACATAGAGGTGGTTCTCTCCCCAAGCGTTACTTTCGGTGTGCCCCACCGTAGTTGGATTGCTCCAAAGTTTGTTTGGATTGGCAGCAATATTTGCCAAAAACTGATTCGTCTTCTGTGCATCTTTTATCTACTTGCAGGGAGGTCTAGAACAATGAAGTAGAACCCCATAGATTCAATTGCCAAGGTTCAGTCGCTACGAGTTAGGTAGCATCGGGTTTTTAAAGCGGTTGATTACCCTATCCGCTATGCTAATCATAAACCTTAAAAAGCCGTCCTGGATGGTGACTGAGCTTGTCGAAGTCAGGACGGGGCTTTAGACCCATGAATTTTGGTAAAAAGTAATGCGATGTTGTTGGTGGGGGTGACGGCGGCTTTGGGGCTGGGGGCGATCGCCCCCATGAACATCCCCGCTTTGGCGTGATGAGGGGTGACTTCCCTTGATGACATCACATTTTAACAAGATCTCATGATCTATCAGTACCTTCTTGATACTATAGCGGTAGCCAAGGGGGTTAGGACATCGCGTAGTGGGCAATGCCCACCCCGAGAGGGTTTCGGATTTCTGAAACGTCCTAACAATACTGACTGATGCCATATGTAACGGATTATAACAAAAGCTGAATTTGAGTAATCGTGGGGCTTCTAGCCTGATTAGCTCGAAATTTCTGGTGTTTCAGATCTCCCTTGTCCTACTCAAAATATCCTGTCAGATTTGGTCAGGCATCCTCAAGGTTGGGTTTTCCAACATATTGCGACTGTTGGAGAAGGCAACACTCAGCACAGCCTTCAGCCCTTCCCGATACCGTTGCCAAGTTAAAACCTCGGCCCGTTGGCGGGCTGCTCGTCCCATCCGTTGTAATTCCTCCGGATGGTCTGCGGCCCAGCGCAATTGAGTCACCAATGCCCCCACATCCCCCGCCGGAATAATCCACCCCTCTACCCCATCGGTGATGATATCCGTAGCCCCCGCATTAGCCGTGGTGAGCAGGGGTAAACCGCAGGCCATCGCCTCCAACTGCACGAGGGCTAACCCCTCAATTAAAGAAGGAAAGACAAACAAACTCGCCCGCTGGTAATGGGGTAAAAGTTGAGCGTGGGGGATCGAGCCGTGGTAGTGAATTTGGGGGTTGCCGGGAGGCAGCCAGCCGGGGGGAAATTCATTCATGCCGATGAGGTGCAATTCTGCATCAGGGAGGGAGAGCGATCGCCACGCCTCTAATAAATAATGCACCCCCTTACGCGGCCCCACCCGCCCCACAAATAAAACGCGCAAAATTTCCTGTTCCTGAATGCCGGGGGTAAAGGTTTCACCGGGCGCACCAAAGGGAATCACCGTAATCCGCTCCGGGGGAATGCCCGTCGGCGCGAGGGAAGCTTTCACCACCGTTGAGGGGACAATAATCTGATCTGCCAACTGCAATTCCCGATCCTTACGGGCTAACTTAGCCGCCGGTTCTCGCAGGGAGAGTAAAGCCGGGGCTAAGGCGGGAAAGCGATCGCTCTCCCGCTGTTGAATCGCCTGACTTTGGCGGTAGTAAACAATGGGCAGATCATAAATACAGAGCTTCCCCTGCCGTTTCGCCGCCTCGAACACTGTCGCCGCCCCATCCTCATAGGCGTAAACTCCCCCCCAACGGTGCAAATGCCGATGGGCCACGGTGCGATCTAAACTGCGATAAACCCAATCCGTTAACCCTTGGGGGCTATAGCCTAACCGTTGGGGGATTCGCGCTTTTAGTAAGAGAATGCGCAGGATTTCCCGTAGGGGATAGTGGTGGATTTTGATCCCTTGGGGAGGAATCCAGGTGCGGCGGGCGAGTTCCCGACCCAGGGCGGGGGAAAGGCTTTGAATCCTTTGGGCGAGGGGATCGTGGGGATTGTAGGCAATGCCCGTGATAATCTCGGCTAGCACTCCCAATTCTGCTAACCCTTGGGCGGCTTGGTGGGCGAAGGGATTACCCGTGGGATGGATCAGACCCATCAAAGGCCTGTTGTGCGTACCATTGTGCATAATATTGCTGTTGCGATCGCCAATTTTCCACCCGCTCTAACCAGGGTAAAAGAAAGATAAAACCCGTATAAAACCAGTAATATAAACCAAAGGTGTTATGAAAAACCATTTGGTTAATAAATAAAACACTGTGAATTAATGCCCCGGCGAGGGCTAAATCTCGCAAAAAAGGTCTTTTCAACTGCATAAAACTGGAAAATAACGCCACAATAATCCACACCCGCATCCCATACCACAATATCATCCCAATCGGCCCCAATTCCAACGCCACTCGCCCCATTTCTGCCTCTACTTCCACGGGTAAAGGGGGGGAAATGGGTAAGCCAAGGGCTAATTGAAAGGAAAGTGTCCCGGCATGGGTTGCCCCGACCCCAAACCCATCTAGCCCCGTTGCTTCCACTAAATCAAAGGGGCCAACAAACCCCAAAGCAACCCGTGAACCCACATCTTCATTGCTAGAAACCCGCAACCAAAAGGATTCAACCACTTTCCGAAAGGCAATCCAAAAAATCGGGATTGTAAATAGCAAAAAAGTGGTCAAGCGCGAAATAATTAAAATTAACTGTTCCGGATTTTTAATGATGCGAATGCCAAAGTAACCGATCAGAAAAACAATACTGGCAAAAATTGGCGTGCGGGAGCCGGTCATAAAGGCATTGAGAGCAATGAAAAAGACCATTGCATAAACAATCCATTGCCACTGTTTTGTTTTGGGATAGCCAATGATTGGGATTAATAAACCAAAGCAGGCGGATAGATAGCCTTGATAACTGTTAAGATAGGAAAATGTGCCGGTAATCCGGACATTTTGGGAGCCAGCGAAACCAAAGGTGGCAATGGGTTCATTGCGACCGGGAATATATTGATTAATCGGGCTGTTAATGGGGCTAAAAAATTGCACAATTCCTAAAATGCCTACGGGAATGAGCAAAAATAGGTGATTGCGTAGAAAAATATACAATTCTTCCTCGGAGCGAAATAAATAGGGCATCATCCAAATTAAGGGAATGTAAAAAAGGTAAGATTTTAACCCTAAAATTCCCACCAAAAAAGAACCGAGGTGCGGATTGGAGGCTTGGAAGATACACCAGGCGGAGGCCAGGACAATTAAGATATTAACGAAGCTGTTGGGGATGGGATAGCGAGGCTCATCGGGCCGGGGATAAAGATAATAACGGAGATAGGCTCCAAAGAGGACAAAATCTTTAAAGAAGTAGATAAATTCACTGGCTTGGGGTAAAAACCATTTCCGGAATGCGCCATCAATGACTAAGATTAAAAAAACAGCTTTTACCGCTCGCCGCCAGTCCCGAAATGACCAGTAAATGACGAGAAGGAGGAAGGTTAAGCCGAGGGCGATGGTGAGCATGGGGATTTTAACAGTGAGCTTGAAAGGCTTGGAGGTATTGTCGGGCGATCGCCTCCCTTTGATGGCGTTCTAAATGGGCTTGGGCGGCTTGGCGGTATTCTGTGCAAGTTTGGGGTTCGGTGAGGAGGGTGGCGATCGCCTCCGTCAAGGCTGCCACATCCCCATTGGGGAACGTCATCCCCCCTGGGCCAATGGCATCCTTTAGCCCGCCTCCCTCGGAGCCAATCACGACGCAACCGCAGGCCATCCCCTCCAAGGCAACAATCCCAAAGGGTTCTTGCCAACGGGAAGGAATCACCAAAATTTGATGGTGGTTTAACTGTTCAGCCACAGCCATCGGGGGCAATTCGCCCCAAAACCGCACCTGTGATTGTAATCCTTCGGCAATCACTTGGGCTTCCAATCGGGGTAATTCCGGGCCAGTGCCAATGATTGTCAGATCGGGCTGCAATCCCCGTTGTTTTAAGTGAGCCAAGGCTGTGATTAACAGATCTACCCCCTTATCGGAAACGAGGCGACCGACAAAAATTAAGCGGTGCGATCGCTCCTCTGGGGTCGAATATTCATTAAACAAATCATCGGCATAGGGGTTTTCAATCACCAGGGCGGGAACCGGAAGATGGGCGGCGATCGCCCCACTCACCGCAATATTCAACCGCGCCCACCCCATCACTGCCAATTTCAGCCGTTCCGCCCAACCCACGGAACCATCGGGACGACGATACCAAGTGTGATGGATGGCGGCCCAAGGCTTGCCCGTCAACACCAAAGGCCACAGGCCCTTTAAGCTAATGCAACTATAAACCACTAGATCGCACCCTTGCACCCCTCGCAACCATCGCCAGGGGTCAGGATTGCGCAATAGTTTAAAAGGGTACTGTTGCCCTTGGGGATCAGGCGTATGACACACCACCACCACCGCCACCCCCAAGGCCACCCAAGCCCGCGCCAACTGCTCAGTGACGACTTCCACGCCCCCCAGTTGGGGGCTAAATTGGGGGGAATAGATGAGGATACGCAAGGGGAAGGGGCGAATAAACGGGTTAAAATGCTAAAGCTTAACCGCTTATTATCTAACGTTGCAGAGAACAAAACGCGATGATCCGTGATATTTTTATGCCCGCCCTCAGTTCCACCATGACAGAGGGCAAAATTGTCTCCTGGCTCAAACAGCCCGGCGATCGGGTGGAAAAGGGTGAAACCATTGTGGTGGTGGAGTCCGATAAGGCTGATATGGATGTGGAATCTTTCTATTCTGGTTTTTTGGCGACGATTATCACCGCAGCGGGCCAAGAGGCTCCAGTGGGGAGTGCGATCGCCCTTTTAGCCGAAACGGAAGCCGAAATCGAACAGGCTAAACAGCAGGCCCAAGGGCAAGCCAGTGCCACACCAGCCCCCGCTGCTGCCCCCGTTGCTACCGCCCCAACGCCCACAGCGGCCCCTGCCCCCACAGCCCCCGCTAAGAATGGCCGGATCGTCGCCTCTCCCCGTGCGAAGAAATTAGCAAAACAGTTCAAGGTGGATCTAGCCACGGTCAACGGTACAGGCCCCTATGGTCGCATCGTGGCCGCTGATGTAGAAAGTGCAGCGGGTCAAACCCCCTCGGCTCCCGTTGCTACCCCGACAGCGATTCAAGCGATCGCCACCCCAACCCCAACGGCGATCGCCACCCCAGCCCCCGCCACCCCTGGGGAAGTCAAGGCGATGAACACACTGCAAAAAGCAGTGGTCAAAAATATGATGGCTAGCCTCCAGGTTCCCGACTTCCGGGTCGGCTATACGATCACCACCGATGCCCTTGATGCCCTCTACAAACAGGTCAAACCCAAGGGTGTGACGATGACGGCGTTATTAGCTAAAGCCGTAGCGATGACGCTCCAAAAACACCCGATTGTTAATGCCAGCTATGTTAACGATGGCATCCACTACGCCAGCGGCATCAATGTTTCCATCGCGGTGGCCATGCCCGATGGTGGCTTAATTACGCCGGTATTGAAAAATGCTGATCAATTGGATTTATACAGCCTCTCCCGCAATTGGCAGGATTTGGTAGCCCGGGCGCGAGCCAAGCAATTACAACCCGATGAATACAACAGCGGTACATTCACCATTTCCAATTTAGGAATGTTTGGCGTGGATCGCTTTGATGCCATTTTGCCACCGGGTCAAGGGGCGATCATGGCAGTGGGAGCCTCAAAACCGCAGTTAGTGGCGGGGGATGATGGTCAATTTGGTGTGAAGCGACAAATGCAGGTGAATTTAACCTGTGATCACCGCATTATCTACGGTGCTGATGCGGCTTCATTCCTGAAGGATTTGGCCAAACTGATTGAAATCAATCCCCAATCCTTAACCCTTTAATCCTTAACGCAGGGGCGAAAAACCTTTCGCCCCTTACACTTTAAATCATCACTGTGATCCAACTTTCGAGCGGATCACCTTTTGTAAAGCTGCACCAATTTTCTGATTGGCTTCAGGGGTAAAATGGCCATCGGAAATAAAATTTCTGGGGTCATTGGATGGAACAATAGTATGGGTACTCACCAGCCCCACATCTAAATCTTCTAGATGCTCTGCAAGCACTTCGTAAAGATGGGCATCATAGCCCTGATCATTAATCAGCAGCACGATGGGAATTTGTTCAGCAGTTTTGGCAGTGGTGACAAATTTAGTCAGCATCACCTGTAGGGCTTCCATTTCCGGCGCATCAGGATTAAACCCCCGCCGAGGATCATACAAACCTATTTCACCTTGATTGCGCATTCGATTCGCCCATCCACGACGGATTAACCGAATTAACGCCGAGTGATCCATTAAATTTTCTTCAAAAACAAAGCGATCAAAGGGATAATCATACTGCTCCATCTGGGCTTTAAGCTGTTGCCAGCGTTGATCTTGACGCTGAAAAGATGTCATAAATTCCTCTGCCGTGGCGATCGCCGGCTCCACTGCTACTAATTCACCCGCTTGATCAACCTGATAATAAGGATAGGTATAAGGTGAAGGATTTTCATAAGTCCAGTTCATCCCTGATAAACTGCGCATCCGTTTGACACTGGAAGCCAAAATCCCCAACATCACCACATCAGCATTTCTACCTTCTTGATCTGCCTGATAGGCCGCAAAAGAATGATTAGGGGGAGCCGATGGGCCAGCAATTTGTCGCAATGTAATTTTGCCATCATATTCGGCTAAAGCTTCACCGGCTTGATTGGCAAAAGACATCCCATAAACCGCCACCAATAAATCATCATCAGCTGCAACAACTGCCGGTTGATCCCGCCAGGACTGCGGATCAATCCAGCCCGCCACCAACAGCGAATCACGCTTAGTCGCTTCCGTTTTAATCATCCGGTTTAACTTGCCTTCAATAGAGCGACCATAATCAAAGTAACGTTGGAGACTACTGGGCGTTTGATTCCCATTGTTGGGAAAAGGAAAGAGGAGATTGATCCCCAAATCAATGAGGATCAACCAAAACCCCATCCATGCTCCGACTTTGCCAACCGCCGTTAATTTTTGTAATCGCTGCATAGGGACTTGATTATTTTCAAGAGGATGATTTTCTTCGATGGAATGATTCATGATCAATGTTGAATAAGAGAGGTTTTTGGGTTCTTCGGAAAATAGGGTGAAATTGGCTCAATTGGATACCGAATCTGCGTAGGGGCGTTGGCGTAAGCCTGCCGGAAGCACAAAATTTTTCGCCCTTACTGTGAAGACCCAATTTTCATTAAAAGCACATCTTTATTTAGAACTGAAAATAAATGAACGTTGCGCCTGTGTTACTTAAGCCCATCAACATCACGATCAATAAACCGGCATACAGAGCAGATTGGATGGGGACAGACCAGCGGCGATAAAACGTCGCTTTCCCAGATACATAATGGGCTAGGTCTACAATGACCAAGAGAATCATCCCTACAAGGGCTGATAGGGGGGGATCAGGGATAATCGGCGACATCCAGAGGGGATGGAAAGATAAAAGATCAGTGAAGTGATAAATTTGTTGCCAGGAGGATGCCCGGAATAGGAGCCATCCGTAGCAAACAATTTGGAAAAATAGGATGATAATTAGTGAACGTCGTAGTCGATCTTGCAGAGTGATCACGGGTTGAATTGTTGGTTTTGCACCGGCAATCAGACGGTGTAAACACAGAATTCCGCCTTGGTAAACACCCCAGTAAATGAAGTTCCAAGCTGCTCCATGCCATAAGCCCCCTAAGGTCATCGTCAGCATTAAATTGCGATAGGTTTGGCCTGTGCCATGGCGATTGCCCCCTAAAGGAATATAGAGATAGTCCCGCAACCAAGTGGATAGGGAAATATGCCATCGTCGCCAAAAATCACTGGGATTGACGGCAAAGTAAGGGGTTTCAAAGTTAACCATTAAGTCAAACCCCATCAGTTTACAGACTCCTCTGGCAATATCGGAATAGCCGGAAAAATCGCAGTAAATCTGAATGGCAAATAGGTAAGTGGCTAAGATAATATCGAGGGTTCCGACAACACCCGTGCTATTGTAGATGGCATTAACGGAACCGGCAACACCATCGGCGATCGCCACTTTTTTAAACAATCCAAATAAAATCAGGAAGCAACCCCTGGTGATTTGATCAAAGGTTAGTGTTCTTTTCGAGATAACTTGGGGCAAGAAATGGCTGGCTCGCTCGATGGGGCCAGCAACCAGTTGGGGGAAGAATGCTAGAAATAAAGCAAAATCCCAAAACCGGCCTACGGGTTTAAGCTTACCTCGATAAACATCAATAGTGTAGCTCAGGGTTTGGAAGGTATAGAAGGAGATGCCCACGGGGAGAATAATGTTGAGCATTCGCCAATCTGCCTGCATCCCTAAAGATGCAACAAAAGTTGCGAAAGACTCGGTGAAGAAGCCAAAATATTTAAAAAACCCTAATAGTCCTAAGTTAACGATTAGTGAAATGCTCAGAAGCTGTTTTTTGCGCCTTTGATCTTCTGTTGCATCGATAAATTTACTTACCCAAAAATCGACGGTGGTTGAAAGTAAAATCAAACTTAAAAATCGCCAATCCCATGAGCCATAAAAGTAATAGCTTGCCCCTAATAATAGCCAGTTTTGCCAACGATGGGGCAGGATCAGATAGAGTCCATAGACGATGAATAGAAATTGAAAAAACTCAATGGAGGCGAAATTCATTTTCGGCTGTGATGTGTGGTTTAATCTCCAGGCTTCTTTCTGATCAGTAGTACAGAATCCGGATGGATTGATATTAACTCCAAATTTAACCCATTGGCGCATTTCCTGGCTAAGTTTTTCCTCTTTTAGCCATGACCTGATGAATTGGCTATGAGCGACGGGGGCGATCGCCCCCTACTAGCCCCCCACTAGCCCCCATTGGGTATCATGAAAGACCCCAATCCCGACGGATTTACCGGAAATAAAACTTAACATTTTCGATTCCCTGAGGCGATCGCTCCTCTGAGGAAACATGAGCGTATGGGGTGATGGTTAATGAGGGATGCTTTTCTTCAGTAATGAGCAGCAATGGTTGTAGGTCTCTATCAATTCGGAGATGGTCTTTTAATCTGGAGCCAGCTAAAGATTTGAATGGGGGTTAATTCAGGGCCGGGGAGCCAAGGAGGGATGGGCAAAGGTTGGGATGAATGACCCGGAAAGATGGTTGGTGTGCCGCTGGCGGGATAGTTTAAAATTAATTGCTCCGTTGGATCGATCAGCCAACCTAAATCAGTTCCATGATGTAAGGCTTCTAAAATTTTGCCGGTAACACGGGTGGCGGGCTGCTGGGGGCTAAGAATTTCAATCATCCAATCGGGGGAGATGGGGAAGAAGTTAGCAAGGGTTCCGTCGGGGTTAACGGGCAAGTGTTCCCAGCGAAAGACGGCAATATCAGGAATGATGGATTGTCCCCCAAAGGTACAGCGCAATTCTGGCAGAGCGATCGCTATTTCCTGAGCTTCGACAACGTGGTTAATGGCATGAATCAATTTTTGTTGCAGGCGACTGTGTTGGCCTTGGGGCATGGGTTTGATATGGATACGACCCTGGAGGTATTCACGGGGGGGTTGGGTTTCGGGTTGTGCAAGGAATTCCCCTAGGGTTAAGGTTTCAGCAGCAATCAAAACCATGGTTTAACCATCCTGATCATTTTCATGATTGTAAACTTTCAGCAGCTAGACGGACAGCGGGACGATCTCGCTTTGTGGGTGAACGAAAAAATCTTAGGGGTTTTGTGACAACGGCAACAATATTTCCCAACATATCAAAAAATTCTACACTACACCCTGGCTCTTGATTGGGAAGAAAATGATGTTCAACCACAGAACCAATATCACCGGCATAAACTTCTTCTTCAGGAAGATCCTGTAATAAGATCACATCGGTATAAAGGGAGAATTCAGCTTGTTCCATGATTTTCAGGAGTTGTGGATAAATCTTGAAATTTTCAAGTTATGGATTTTAAAAATAATTGAATTTTTTCAGTGTAGTTAAATAAATTTCTAGGTCATGTTTTTGTGTGTTGAAAATTTTAGTGACATTTACATTGTGAATTCTATCAAGCTGTGATTTGATGGGTGAAATTCCACAAGGTTTATACTGGTAAGTTTGTTTGATACTGAAATATTCTCGTAAAACATGATCATTTACATTATAAAAATTATAGACCTTACCACTAATTTTAGAGGCAATCTCATCCCATTGGATCGTCCGAATGGCTCCGGCTAAGAGATAGATATTTTGAATAGACTGTGTACTTGATTGCGGTTTGTAGTTGAGCATTCCGTAATGAATGACACGACACCCTAAAGAATATCCAATTAATGAAATTTGAGCTTCTGGAATAGAAGCAATCAGTGATTGAAAATATTTTAATCCGGTCGTTTTAGCCCTCTTGATAATAACTTGCCAGTGAGGATATCCATGGATAATTTCATTAACAATTGGAATACGCCCCAATGGTGACATATTTTTTATACCATATACACTACCTGCATCCCACCATAGCTGATAGATTGCACCTTGCCAATTAGACTGACGCAGATGAGCAGTCCAAATCTCACCATTTTCTTCATACTTCATCCGATACCCATTAAGGAAAACCAAAGCTTTACCTTCACCCTTGGCAATGCACTGAATATAAGGATCTTGCATGGCTGCCCAATTAATATGAGAGATATTGCTTAAATTTTTGTCGTTCATATCGAGAGGAATATCAGCAAAATTGATCTGATGTTTGCGAATATTTTCTGAATTTTTTGCCTCATCCCACTCAAAGCGCATGAAATACTCAAGATTTTTCTTGAATTGACCCTATAATTCTATACTCATTAGCGCGTCCCCAGTCTGCTAGCTCCCCCTATTTTAGCCCCAACTTGGTGAACTGTCCTTGACCAGCCGGTAAGATCTGCGATCGCACAATCGCCCCCACCCTTGGTATAATGAAAGACCACAATCCCGACCGACTTACCGGAAATAAAAATTAACATTGTGGATTGTCGCCCCAAGGCGATCGCTCCGGCACAATCGGTAGGGGCGAAAAAATTAGCGATCGCCTCCCGTCGTCTCTATCCCTATGATAAATCCTATGGTTCAAACCCCTATCCCCCCCAAACTCGCCAAAGTCGAAGGCCTGAAAACCGCCAGTAACCACCTCCGGGAACCCCTCGCCACCGAACTCGGCCAAGACACCACCCACTTCAGCGAGAACGCGATCCAGATCCTCAAATTCCATGGTTCCTACCAACAGGATAACCGCGATAACCGTGTTAAGGGCCAGGAAAAGGACTATCAAATGATGCTCCGCACCCGTAGTCCCGGCGGCTTCATCCCCCCGGAACTCTATCTCACCCTCGATCGCCTCTCGGAACAATACGGCAACCAAACCCTGCGCACCACCACCCGCCAGGGTTTCCAAATCCATGGCGTGTTAAAGCGGAACCTCAAAACCGTGATTCAGGAAATTGTCCAAAATTTGGGGTCTACCCTCGGGGCTTGCGGCGATTTGAACCGTAATGTTATGGCTCCCCCTGCTCCCTACAAGAATCGCCCTGAATATGCCCACGCCTGGGATTATGCCAATCAGATTGCTGATTTGCTCACGCCCCAAACCGGGGCCTACTATGAAATTTGGCTCGATGGGGAAAAGGTGATCAGCGCCGAAGAAGCCCCCGAAGTGAAGGCGGCCCGGGCCAAAAACACCCATCACACCAATTTAAAAGATCCCGAAGAGCCGATCTATGGCACGCAATATATGCCCCGCAAGTTTAAATGCGTGGTGACTGTGCCGGGGGATAACTCCATTGATCTCTATACCCATGATCTCGGTTTGGTGGTAATCACCGATGGTCAAGGGGAATTGCAGGGCTTTAATGTCTTTGCTGGCGGCGGTATGGGCCGCACCCATAATAAAGAGGAGACCTTTGCCCGGTTGGCCGATGAAATTGGCTATGTGGCCAAGGCCGATGTTTACGATTTGGTGAAGGCGGTGGTAGCTACCCAGCGGGATTATGGCGATCGCACCAATCGCCGCCATGCCCGGATGAAATACCTGATCCATGATTGGGGGGTGGCCAAGTTTAAAACCCAAGTGGAGCAGTATTTCGGCAAACCCATTGCCCCCGCCAAACCCCTCCCGGCTTGGCAATATTACGATTACCTCGGCTGGCATGAACAAGGAGATGGCAAGCTGTTCTTTGGCCTGTCGGTGGAAAATGGCCGGGTTAAAGATGCGGGAGATTTTCGCCTTAAAACGGCGCTGCGTACCGTGGTGGAGGAATTTAACATTCCGATGCGCTTAACCGCCAACCACAATATTATTTTTTACGAAATCGAACCGGCTTGGCGCGATCGCATTAATGCCATTTGGCAAGACCACGGCATTGTTAGCAATCCCGCAGACATCGCCCCCCTCCACCGTACCGCCATGGCCTGCCCCGCTCTGCCCCTATGCGGTTTGGCGGTGTCAGAATCGGAGCGGGTGTTACCGAGTATGGTGGATCGCATTCAAGTCTTGCTGAAACGGTTGGGTTTGGGCAATGAAACCTTTGTGATCCGCATGACCGGCTGCCCCAATGGTTGCGCCCGGCCCTACATGGCCGAATTGGGCTTTGTGGGCATTGCGCCGGGGGCCTATCAAGTTTGGCTGGGGGGCAGTCCCAACCAAACCTGTTTGGCGGAACCCTACGCTCAGAAGGTGTTAGAGCAGGATCTCGAAACATTTTTAGAGCCGTTATTGGTCTGTTTCCGCGATCGCCGTCAAACCGGGGAAAGTTTTGGGGAATTCTGCCACCGCATCGGGTTCGAGGCATTGCGGGCCTTTGCCGAGGGCTATGAACCCCAGAGCAAAACGCGGCGGATCCGCTATCGCGTCGGCCTCCATGACGATACCTACGCCACGCTCAAGGCAGCGGCAGCGGAGCGGGGCGTATCAATGACGCAATTGGTGGCAGATGCTTTAACGGCTTACATTCAGTGAGGAGTGGGAAGTGGGAAGTGAGAAGTGGGAAGTGGGAAGTGGGAAGTGAGAAGTGAGAAGTGGGAAGTGAGAAGTGAGAAGTGAGAAGTGAGAAGTGGGAAGTGAGAAGTGAGAAGTGAGAAGTGAGAAGTGAGAAGTGAAGAGGGAGATCTTTACTTCCTACTTCCTACTCTTTACTTCCTACTTCCTACTCTTTACTTCCTACTTCCTACTCTTTACTTCCTACTTCCTACTCTTTACTTCCTGCTCTCTTTCCCCGCAACGGTTAAGATAGAACCGTTGCGGGGTTTTCATAGGCATTGCATGGTTACAGAGGCTGAGGTACATCAATCATTGTTGGCATTTCTGCGTTTGCAGACTGGCCCCACCCCCTGGCAACATCACCTCACCCTGGCCCGGTTGGTGACGCGGGCTTTGCGGTTGGGTCGCTCTGCCCTGATCCAAACCGCCACCCGTCCCGCCACCTATTGCCTCAGTTATCTGGCCGCCTGTTTGCTCTGGCCTGAAGCGGTGGTGATTGTCACGCCTGAACAGCATCAGGAGCATTTGCTCAATGTGGAAATTCCCCGGTTGCTTCAGGGTTTAGGGGTTAGTAAGGCAGTGGAGCAAGGCGATCGCCTCCCTCCCAATTTTGACGGCCTCCTCCTCACCACCCCGCAGATCTGGTTAAGCGATCAGTTCACGACCCCAGGCAAGCGATTCCCCCCCCACATCCCCACGCTCATCGACCCCGCCGACGATTGGGCCAAACTCACCCGCGATCAACTCACCCTCACGCTCACGCCCGCCGATTGGGATCAACTCCTCACCCACCTTCCCGCCCAAGGGGAAACCCTCCATTCCCTCTACCAACACCTCACCGCCTCGATCCGTCGCCGCCCCCTCAACCCCTACCACAGCCATCCCCTCAACAGCCACGAACGAGAACTCTTGGGGCAACTTTACAACCTTTTACCCGCCCCTCCCCTCCCCGGCCCCTGGGGTGAGTTTCAACAGCGTTGGCCCCAAACGGGGCAACTCCATTGGTCAAGCCGCGCTCCCGAAAGTCAAGGGGTGATCCTCCATACTGCCCCGATGGAGGTGAATGAGGCTTTGCGGCCCGTGTGGGCACAGCAGCCCATCGTTTTAATCGGGGGGTTTTTGGGGTTGGAAACCGATGGGGGCGATCGCTTTCGCCAACAACTCGGTTTAGGGGAACTGACCACCGTCAAGTTTTCCCCCCAACGGCAAAACGACTACATCCAGCTTTACGTCCCCGATCGCATCCCCCTCCCCAATACCCGCGATTTCCAGCCCCATCTCTTAGAGCAATTGGTGCGCCTCTGTCGGGGGGGACGGTTGGGGCAACGCCAAGGCTATCGACAACCGCCGGCCTGGATCGCGCCCCTAAAGCGGCCGGCGGTGATCATTGTTGAAGATGTCCCCCTGCGGGCGCAGGTGGCCACAACATTAGCGGCGGAGTTTGGCCGGTTGGTGCGCGTTGAGCAAGGGTTACAGGAGCCGGAGGGGATTTTAGTCTGTGGTTGGGGGTTTTGGCGAGAGCATCAAGGGGACGGTTTGCCGCCGCAATTGTTGGCGATCGCCACGCTCCCCCTCCCCTCCATGGAAGATCCCCTCGTTGCCGGTCGCGTCAACCATTACAAACAACAACATCAAGATTGGTTCCACCATTACCTTTTACCCGTGGCCATGGGGGAATTGCAGCGAGCGGTGATGCCGGTGCGGGAGGTGCAGGGGGTGGTTGCCCTCTTGGATAACCGCGTCAACCATCGTAGCTATGGGCGCAAAATCCTCAACGCCCTCGAACCCCTCGCCCGGATTAACTACATCGATTTTTTGTGAATTGTGGGGCGATCGCGCTGCGACACTTCGTGAACGCACTTTGGGGTTTGGAGGGAGGGGGCGATCGCTAACAGGCTGCGAACGCGCTTTCGAGAAAAAGGGGGTAATGGCAGCCCAGCCAATTATTCATTCAATTCGCTACGATAGAATTTGAATCTAGTTTTTACTTTTACAAATGTTCACTCCAACCAGCTATCTTGCTCGTCAAATTGTCAGCTTACCCTGGGGCGATCGCCTGATATTACTCTGGCAAATTCTCCAAAGCTTTTTCCCTTTCTCTCATCAACTCACTAATTCACGGCGTATCATTCAGCCATCATCAAACCTTCATCCAGCTAACTTGGCTGAGGCTCTATCCAAACTGCAACAAATTTGTACAGAGGAAAATTACACTCTGGACGTTCCCAGCCGCTTGAATCGAACCAATCCGTTCAGCGATGACTAAAAATGCAAATTCTTTGCGATACCAATATTATCAGCGAACTCGCTCGTCCCGCACCAAATCCACAGGTTTTAGTCTGGAGTCAAGAGCTTTCATTCATGATTATCAGTGTCATTACCGTTGAAGAAATTTCCTACGGACTGATTGCTAAACTAAATCCTAGAATCCAGGCTTGGTTAGATGAGTTTTTAGCAACCTACTGCTCCATTTTACCGATTACATCAGAAATTGCCCAAATTGCTGGTCAACTCAGGGGTTATTTTAAAACACAAGGAAAACCTCGCATCCAAGCAGATATGCTCATTGCAGCAACAGCAAAGCATTATCAATTATCTCTTGCAACCCGTAATATTCGTGATTTTGAAGATTGTGGAATTTTACTCATTAATCCTTTTGAAGGATAGTTAATCAACAAGGGAGGAGCGATCGCCCTTTGGAGATGGGCAAGGGGCGATCGTTCCTCAAAAAGAAGAGCGATCGCAATTTAAACTAATTGGCATTCAAACTACACTGTGCCAGTTGCCCTAAAACCCTTGTACAATTGAAAAATCAGGATGTAACTTAGCTGCCAATCAGTTTATCTACATCATCATACTCAATTGACTCTAAAGTACAATTTAGAGTCAATTGGGCTTATTGAATCAACGACAACAATTATTAGCCTGATTGATTAATTGGATAATTTTGGGTATCTCTGATCTGGCCGCAGAATTTTGTTCTTGAAAAACGCTGTACTCACTGTAAGATCTAGAAATATCTTGATTAGCAAAATTTATTGATTTCTCAATTTCTTCTGATAAACGATAGGCTTCTAAAATTGACTGTCCTGCCATTTGAAGTTTTCTATCTGTCTCGTTCAAAATCAATAGTTGCTGAGACAATGCAGCTAAGGACTGTTGACTATCTTCTTCATGGGGACGGAAGTAACGCCCATTAATTTCAGTTGCAGCATCATCTTGCCAGACTCTCTGAGTATCTTGCTGATGATCTTGCAGCACCCTCGATCGCTGTTTAAATTGCCAGAGTGATTCTTCTAGCTGCGATCGCTGTTTCATGTACCAAGTTGATTCTTCCATGAAATTGATTCCTCTTTTTCAGATTAATTAGATTAAGTTTATTGAATATTTTACTTTGGTTTTGGTTTTAATCCATTTAAAGCTCTTGTTATTTTTGCTTTCTCGATTCGAGATAAAGTGCCAGATGAATACACCTTTTGAGAGAAAATCTTTAATATGTTTGATAATTCTTGGATTGCTTTCTGGCGCTCATAATCCATCAGGCTGATATCTTGAGACATGGTGCGAAGTTTTATTATGTTCTTAAAATCTTCTTGATACTCTTTATTGCCTTCAATGATTTTATCCAAAACACCAGGCTTACTTGTGATATTTTTAACTTCTGAATTTTTAGATGAGAAGATATTTGATTCTGGGTAATATTTTTGTTCTAATTTAGTAAAAAGCTTTCCTGATTCAGGGAAAAATTTAGTACGATACACTTCATATCTTACCTTCCCACCATTTTCAATTTCTCTAAGAATATCTTGAGCAAATTGTTTTTCCTCTTGGGGAGCATTTCTATAAGGAAAATCTTTTCCTTCTATAATTTTTGCACACACATAGTTAACATAATCTTCTCTTTTTTGGAGGTCTGATAGAGGGCTATTCTGACCTTTGAACTCGGTCGCAACAATTGTCCATTCAGAGTCCAAATATATCCCATCCAATCCTTGCGGAAAGGATCTATCTTTATCATCAGGTGAAAGTATGGGGGTATAGCCTAAAATATCGCAAACCATCTTGTGTCCATATGTTTCACCTACATACTCAGAGAATTCTTTTTTATCTTTCACCGTGTTTTTATCATAAAGTTGATTTAGCTCTCTTATTGTCTGTTCGTCAATACACCAGTCATGAGAGTCATTCAAATATTCAACGACTTCTGATGTATCGAAAGATGTTGTTGTATCACTAGAGTAACCAGCATATTGTTGATTGTAGACTTCTAAATTCTCATTATTAAGTCTAGCTAGAAACTCAATTCGCTCATTTAAAAATGATTTGATTTTAGCAGACTGAGCATTATATGCGTTGAACTGTGCATCAGTTTTTAACCATCCCGATCTAAACTGATCTGCATAACTTCCTTCAGCTACTGAATTAAATATACGCCACTGATTTACCAGTTGAACGTATTCAGACCCTAGTTGGTTTAAATGAGCTTCTAGACTTTTGCGATAAGCAATTAATCCTTGAAGTAGCTTCTTTGAGTCATACATATTCATAGTCAATTTTTTACTCTATAACTTTGAAGAATTCAGCTATCCCATCAAAATTCAGTCTTTCTTTAAAGCCTTTTTTAATCCAGTAATCAGGTGCTTGATTTTCTTGAAAGTAAATTTCTATTCCACTAGGTATTTTGGCAATTAAATTTTCTAAAAGTTGGGAGCCAACTCCTTGATCACGAAAATTTTCAGGCACAACTGTATCTTTTATTTTTATTCTGTTATCTGCCATATGTTCAGCATTAATAAATCCAATTTCTTGATTTGTATCTGGATCAATTGCTTCAATTCGTATAGGTCTATAATCACCTGCATCATTGAAATAATTGTATCTGTCCACATATTGAAATTTAGAAGATGGACTATCGGTTAGTGTGGTAGCACTGGAAGAAATATATGTAGACTGTGAGCTAACCGGAAACACAGACGAGTCAACAGGAGAAGAAATAGCATATTGATTGTAGATTTCTAGATTTTCACTATTAAGACTAGCTAGAAACTCAATACGCTCATTCAGTAATGACTTGACTTGATCTGATCGAGCATTATATACCTGGAACTGGGCATCAGTTTTTAGCCAACCCGATCTAAACTGATCTGCATAATTACCCTCAGCTACAGAATTAAACATTTGCCACCGATTTGCTAATTGGTCATAATCAAACTTTATTTGTTTCAAGTGACGCTCTAGGCTTTTGTGATAAGCAATTAATCGAATCAATAAAACTCTCGTATCTACACTACTTCCGTAAGTCATACTCATTTTTAAGTCTTTTCTATGGGTTAGGAGGAGCAGAAGTTTTTGGAGTATTTGACACTTGAGATGAAAGATCTATTTCTTCATCTCGACGCTTTATATTTTCTTGATTAGCAGATGATCCTGCTTCGCCGGCTGCTAACACTATATCGTCTTGGCTTTGTGCCCCAAATAATCTTCCATCTGGGACTGGTGCAGCAACTACTCCCCCCAATAGTCCACCCGCAATCTGCACGCCAGCAACGCCCTTCTTAACGGCTCCCCAAAAACCAGAAGAAGGTTGATTTAATCGCACAAGCTGATCTCTTCGATATGCAAGCTCTTGATTGCCACGAACGGCTAAATTGTATGCTGAGTCAGCTTTAGTTCTAGCAACTTGTAAGCTAACTTGTGACTGAGTAACAAAACCTTCAGCTTGCTGAACTTGAGCGATCGCTTGCTGAATCAATTCATTCTCCTCTGTTGCCTTTGTACTAGCTTTTGTAATGGCTCGATTAGCAGATTCAGCGCTTTCCAAACTTCGCTCTGCTTCATTTAGTGCTTGATTCGCCTGTTCTGTTGCTAAATTAGCGTGTTGTACAGCTTGCTCTGCGTAGCCCACGGCTTGCTGACAGCAACGTACTCTAGCTTTAGCTCTTTCTAGCTCCTCTTGGGCAGCACGAACTTCAATCTCTGCTATTTGTAATTCTTCAAGTGCTACTATAACTGCGGCTTTGGCGTTATTATATGCCCGCTCTTCTCCACTACAATTTTTACGCTCTGGATCCTTTATGCAACTCCGCAAACTTGACTCAGCAGATGCTAAATTCTGTTGAGCTATAGCAAAATTTCTTTGAGCACGTTCATATTCCTGAATCGCTCTTGCTAGTCTTGCCTCGGCTCTTGCTTGCCATGCTAAAGCCTTTTGGAGTTCATTTTGCCAAGCCGTGAGAGTTATTTCTGCTTGTTGACTAGCCTGATTAACTTCTTCTACAGTTTGATGAGCAATTTCTACAGCATTACTGGAATTTGACAATAATTTCCGAACTTCTGTATCAACTTCTTTGACATCTTCTGCATCAGACTGGGCTTGATTAAGAGATATCGCTGCTGCACGATTTGCTTGATTAATACGCTCTTGAGCACATTTTTGCGTATGTTCAGCTTCCTTTAGAGTGTCACTAGAAATTTGATTAAATCGGCTAAATTCTTCGTTGAGAATATCAAAAGCTCGAATCAAAATACGCGGATCGTGTTTACTCATAAACCACTCTCCTGTCTATTCAAATCTTCCAATGCCACAATACGCTCATTAAGCAAAGCCCTGATTTTTTGCGATTGATTAATATATGCTTTAAATCGAGCATCTGTCTGCAACCATCCTGAACGAAACTGGGTTGCATAGTCTCCTTCCGAGACTACATTAAATGCACGCCATCGATTTTCTAACTGATTATATTCTGATGTTAGTTGAGCAATGTGTTTTTCAAGACTCTTTCGATACTCCTGTAAACCAGAAAGTAAACGTCGAGAATCAGTAGCACCACTATAGGTCATAATTTTATTTTCCTTGGCTGTATTGTTTGATTGCTAATTTATACCCAAGAATGGTTATCATTAACGACGACCAAGATAGCGAGAAAGATCCTGTAATTTTTTATTGAGAAACTGACTATAAGCAGGAGCTTCCCGTTTTAGATAATTTTTCATAATTTCGTCAAATTCTCGCCACTGAGCGTCATATTCTTGACGCATATCATCCTGCCAAAGAGGAGAAACCTGATCGTGATTTTTTTGTAAATCATTCATTGAAGATCGAAGATTCTCATTGAATCTCACAAGCTCTCGATGAAAATTCTGCATCTCGCGAAAAGTGTCATTCATGCTCATGGCTTTTGGCTCCATTGTTTAAGGGTTTCTGAAACTTGTTTTAGCTGATCTTTCAAGGAAACTGTAGATTCAGTGCTGTATGGTTTAAAACGGACTGAGCGATCGCTCTCCACATCAAGATACAAGGCTGATATTGGCTTACTACCATCTAGTTGTAATCGCGAAGCTGTTCTGTTACGAACAAAGGTAAACGAGTCATCTTCTGACATTTGTAAAGCCACACGATGACGGAAATTAGCTAAATCGCGACGGTCATCTATGACATTGAGCATGGCTTTCAATCCAGAGAAACTCAAAATAACATGAATGCCTAATCGTGAACCATCGACACATAAACGGCGAAGTTTTTCTCCTAGTTCAGAATAAATTGCTGTGCCATACTCATCGATCTGACGACGAATTTCATCTACTTTATCTAACTCGGTCATGACCACAAAAACAGACGGTTGAGCAATGCGTTCATCATCTTCTAGTGGAATACGTCTTTCTAGCTCTGCAAGCAACGTATCAATATATCCTCCGATATCCTTGACGCTACGGGTAAATTTACTAGAAAATCCTGCTGGCATGAGAATATCTCGATGAACTGCTTGCAACGCCTCACACCATTGAGTTTCTGCCATACTACGGTCGAGGATGTAGAATTTCGTGGTTCGAGGTTCAAGATTGACTGCCAGACTCACTAGTATTCCTGTCAGCATTCCATAAGTTGCTGTATTTTCACTACCTACCAGTACAGCATTTTCCGCAATCCGTCGCCGTATGACAATCATTGCCTGGCCACGCACACTAAACTCTTGTCCTAGCCACATTGCTCTAGGACGCTCTGCCGAGAACCAATCCGCAACTCCCAAACCATTTTGTTGTCGTGATTGACGAGCTTTGGTCTGCCACTCTTGAGGAGTAAGCCAAGTGGAATGCTCTAGTAAGTTACGCAGTTGGGGATTTTCAATCAGGTTAGGTTGCTCTTTACCGTCAAGGACAATCCGCAGGGGCAAATCATCGGGAGAAAATTCGCTATGTGCTTTATGATGTAGCTGTTGAACTAGCTGATCTCGTTCATCTGATTGAAGAAAGGCAACTTTTCCTAGTTTATTTGAATCATCAGAGCCAAGCTGATCGTTTAGTACAATTTTGCCTGGTAAATCGCAAGTCATAATCAACTGCTTACCGCGCCGACCAAAACTCGTTAATGATTGAACATCATCAGATCTCATCTTCATTGCCATCATCAGATGAATATTTCGGAAAATATCGTCACGGTGTAACATTCCTACCGCGCTAAATCCTTGTGATCCCAACAGCATATGAATACCAGCACCACGCCCTTGTGCTGCAAGTTTTAACAAGTGACTCGATGCAATTCCATCTTGATCGCCTTCAAACAATTCCTGATATTCATCAACAAGGAGTAAGATTCTGGGAAGTTTTCCTTGAGTCTGTCCCTTGCTATAATCAGCCAGTTTCTCTACGCCAACTGAGCCAAATAACTCATATCGGTAATCCATCTCGGCGACTAATTCTGCTAAGACACTGCGTGAAAGCTCTGGCATGGTGTGCAAAGAAACAACTTCAGTATGCGGGAGATCCCGATAGGGCTGGAAGGTGACACCAGACTTACCATCAACTAAATACATCTTTAAATCATCAGGGGCGTAGCGAATGGCTAAACCCATAATGATGACGTGATACAAGGTTGATTTTCCTGAACCTGTTGTTCCGCCTAAAATACCATGAGCACATGGTAATTCCCCTTTCTCTCCAAACCAAACCTTAAGTAGTTCATTACTACCAAATCCTCCAATAGGGGTTTCAATCAAAATTTGAGCCTTTTCTTGCCACCAATTTTTATTAGCAAGAGCAACTGTTTTATCCCATGCTAGATCTCTTTGAGGGGGTTTAGCTGCACTAAGTTTTGTAAAGAGTTCAGTTTGTAGGTGAGCAGATGGAGCATGATCAGGTACAAACTTTAATTGACAAGCAGTAGGATCAAGCCTGCCGTAACCACTGCTTAGGTTAATATAAGCAGCATTCTCAAATCCATCCATTGACATATCGCGGGGCAATGCTTGGGACTGGTTGTAATGGAGAATTAAATACTTACCAGCTTTCGGTCCAGTTCTGCCAATACTGTACAGAGCCTCGATCGCTCTTCGATCATATTCCCGTGGAAAATTAGATGCTAAAATAAATTCTAAACGCTCATTCACACGGATATCTTCTGGCAATAGTTCAAATGAATCTGCACGAGCATCAAGATATGTAGAGTTAACTCTTCTAATGTCAGCACTAACTTGATCTAGATCTCGACGAATATCATCACTGGTTTCCCGTACAAAGGGCAAAAATCTTTGCATGGGGAAAGCCGCACCAGCACCCACAGGATCAATCAATGTAAATCGTGATTGGTGGGGTAGGGTAAGTGCAATCCGAATTGCTAAAGATTGTAATAGGGAGATCGCATCATCAGCAGAGTGATCATCACTCAAAATAACTAATGTTTTATTATCACCAATAAAAGGTGCAAAATGGGGAATAGAAAAATTTCGATTTCCTCTCGATTCAACATTAGACCCAATGCGTATGTAATCATTGAGGTAGGCATCTGATGGTTTCCATAACTGCCAGCGGTCATTTTCCCAGCCACAGACATCATTGATTTGACAATTAGCCAAAAAATCTTCTAATTCTGTTTCATTCGATGCAAATTGAGGAGCGTAAAAGTCGTCAATTTTTTTAGAAAACTTTGAAGCATGCCGAAAAAGTAGTCTGCCCCGATCTTGCGCATCCTGAATCTCTTTTTGAGACGCGATGATATTGTTTTCAAGTTCTGCGACGCGCTCTTTCCAAATCCAAAACATAATTTAAACCTAGCCTTTTATTTGCAATGATTTTTTAGAAACTAGTTTTTTATTTTCCAAATAAGCTAAATAAAACAATAACAGCAAGAAGAATTGTGATTCCTACCACAGCAAAAAACTGATTTCGAGTGGCTGCAATTTCGGATTGATACTGCTCAATTTTAGCTTTAGATCGACTGATTTTTTCTGACTCCTGTTTTAATTGCCAAACTGCTGCGGCTAACTCATCAGGAGGCGTTTCTGTACCCGTTAATGGAGGTATGTTTTGCGATATATTAGAAGCACTGAACTGACTAGAGTAAGAAGAAAGCTCCTTTTGCTGCTGCACTGACTCATCATATTTTTGCCAAATTTTATTACGATGATCGATAATTTTTGATGTCATTTGTGACTGCTTTTTAAATCTAAAAAATCAACAAACAATTCAAAACCTAAAAATCAAGCGAAAGACGACTCACCGACTTTAGGTAGACACTAAGATTACAGACTGAACCATTAAAAGCCCACCTGGACGGATAAGTGAGGCCCGACAACAGAGCATTAGGGGCTAATCTGAAAGACTTGAATCCAGTATGAGGGCGATCGCCCCTTGTGATGGCTCAGTTTGGTTCATTTTCTTAATGGTTCACTTTGGCTCACTTTGCATAAAATTAGCTCAGAGGCCCTAGATAACTGTGGGGTGGCTAGCCCACCAGAGTATTCAACAGGAGAGTAAAACACGATGGCCGAAACACTGAGCGCATCACAGGCGGGGCGAAATCTGGTTTATCATGCCATCCGGCGTAAGGGTTGGACAAAAACCCAAACCGCTCGCTGGTGGGAAGCAGCCCAGACTTCCCAAGCCACCCTCAAGCGGTTTTGGCAGGGGGCGGCCATCGATCGCCACACCTTTCAGGAGATTTGCCGTGTTGCTGGGGTGAATTGGGAGGAGGTGAAAACCCCTGAATCCCAGACCTTGCCGCTACCGGCGATCATCCCTCCACCAGACCCGACTCCAGGGCCTTTGATGGTCTCTCTGGATTGCACCGCTACCCGTTGGGTTGGCCGCACCGCGATCCTGGAAAAACTGACGGCATCCTTAGCCCAGAACACCCGCATCCTTTCCATTGTGGGCATCACCGGCATTGGCAAAACTTCCCTTGCCCAACAACTCCTTACAGATCGCCACCTTACCGGCACATTTCCGATCACGATTACGATTAGTTTTAATCGCGAATCTCCCCATTTTGAGATGGTTGTTGGTGCGCTCCTCGGACAACACAAGTATAAGGCGCAATCCCCAGAGGAACAGGAGGCAATCACTGCTACTTTGATCACCGTATTGCAATCTAAGCCCTATCTCTTGGTTTTCGATATGCTCGAAACCTGTTTAACTGCCAATGAACAGGGGCAACACCGTTTTAAAGAGCCGATTTTTGAGCAGTTTTTCAGCCAAATTTTGCAAGCGGAATCGATGCCTAGCCGTGTGATTATCACATCCCAGGATGAGCTTCCGGTATTGGCAGAGGGTCGCTATGAGGAGCGCATTCATCAGGAATTATTAACGGGGTTGACGGTTGGGGAGGCGATCGCCCTTTTTCAGCAATGGCAAATTGAAGCAACAACCTCTACGGAGGCGGATTATCTTGAGCGGATTATTGCCATCTATGAAGGACATCCTTTGGCCCTGCAAGTGATTGCGGGGGAAATGAGTGATGCTCCTTTTTATGGGTCGATTGTGGCCTATTGGGCGGAGTATGGTGAGGAAATTGAAAGGGTTGAGGTGATGAAGGCTGATCCCCAATTGGAGGCGCGGACGGATCAGCCCCGATTAGATCGCTATACGGTTCGGCTTAAGGATTTAGTGAAGCAACGGGTGGAAAAAACATTTCAGCGGCTCTATGCAGCGAATTCTATCGCGGGTTTATTGCTTTGTAAAAATGCTGTGGCGCGGATTCCTACGGAGCGTAAAGCTTGGCTTTTTCAAATTCGTGCCTTTCCTGTAGAAGCCCAAGAAGCGGCTTTTGAACTGTTACAGCGGCGATTTTTAATTAATGCTGTGCAACACAATGATCGGGTGAAGTATCAATTACACAGTTTGATTCGGAGAATTGCCCTTGATGCGTTGCCTCAGGTTGAAGAAATTGTCCAAGTTCCGGTCAAGAGCTTATGAATACGACACAAACGATTCTCAAAATTACTGAGATTGCTGAAACTGATTTACCCAATATTCGTTATGATGCTGTGGGGCAGTTGGTTTTATGTCCTGTAGAATTTATTGGTGATTATCCCACTGTTCAGACTGAGGCAATAACGGGGCGATCGCCAACCCAATTGAGAACGTTAAATGCTTGGGAACAAGCCCAAATTGACTATGTTTTTTACTGGTTGAATATTTACAAACCCAGTGAAAACTGTTCAAACTTGGAGCGGGTAGAGGGCTATCTAGAAGCGTTTTATCATTTGTGTGAGCTATCTCTATGGCAGCAGGCTTATCAAGTGGTTTGTACTCCCATTGATGGCGAGGCTCTACATGAAAAGCTGGGAACTTGGGGCTACTATATCCAACAGATCGAAATTTATGAAAAATTGTTAAATAAAATCGATGCGTTGGTTGATTGTGTCTGTCTTTATGGCTTGGGCTATGCTTTTTATCTTCTGGGTCAGCGTCAAAAATCCTTTAAATATTACAAAGCACAATTAAGGATTGCCCGAAAAACCAAAAACCATGAATATGAATGTCTAGCTTGGAAGGGACTGGGCTTAAACTATCATTACCATGATAAAAATAAAGCAGTTCGCTGCCATTCTAAGCAACTCACTTGTGCTGAACTTTATCAGATTCCAACTCAAAAGCTGAGTGCAGTTTTTGAATTATCTCATGTGCATGGCTTGTGGATTGATGTAAAACTCTCCTTACAATACTCTCAGTTAGCTTTCGATCTAGCTAACATGATGGGAGATAAAAGAATTAAAGTTATGGCAACGAAAGGATTATTATGCGCTTGGTCTTTTTCTAAGCAATACCGTAAAATTAAAAACTTTTTAATAAACCATGAATTTGAATTTGTTCAGGATTTACAAAACTTAAGCTTGTACGAAAAAGTTTTAGGCTATGAAATAATTGGTCGATCTTTTGTTTTGATTAATAATCCGGAGAAATTTATCTATTTCTACCATCAATGCTTAAAAACTTGGCAACAAATCAAAGACAAAATTGTTAACAAAAATAGATTACAAGCATATACTTGTCCAACAGAGCATTATATCTTGCATAATCTCGGTGTTTTTTATTGCTTGAAACTTAAAAACCCTCAAGCTGCCGTTCAATATTTGGAGCAAGCTTACGAGATTGCGATAAAGGGCAACAATTTTTTTATGACTGCTACAACGTCATCGGTGTTGGCTCATTGCTACAGTATGCTGGGTAAAATTCCTATCGCACAGGAACGCGGCAAAGCAGCATTAGTTTTGGCAGAGCAGATCAATAGCCCCATTCTTCGCTGTTATGCGATGGCTGGTTTAGCGAGTGTGGCTTGGCATCAAGGCTATTACCTGCGAACTGTCCTTTTGATTATGCAAGGACTTTGGGAAGCGCAGGCCTGGCAGGCTACGAATGTGCAACTGATTGTTAAAACACTGTTGGGGTTGATTGGGGATAAGTTGCGCTGGCGGGGGTGAGAGCGATCGCCCCCTCCCTTATTCGCCCATGATCATTTTTTCAGGGGTATAATCAAAAACAATTTCCTCACTTGCTAAACCTACAATGAAAGGTATCCAATTTCTGATTGATGACACCGGAGAAAAAACCGCTGTTTTGATTGACTTAGAGCAGTGGGGCGACCTCTGGGAAGATTTTTATGATGTGATGGTATCCCAGACAAGAATAGATGAACCGGCAGTGAACTGGGATGAGTTAGAAGCTGAAATCGTTCAGGAGGGTTAACTCATGCCTCCCTACGATATCCAGTTTAAATCCTCTGCGGCTAAGGAATGTCGGATGAAGAGTGATCGCCTCCCCCCTCTCTCCCCAATTAACCCATCCCCATTGCCCCATGGGTATAATAAAGGACTGTCCTCTACCTACCCTTAGCCCACGCCCTATGATTTGGCCGTTTAAGCCCAAGAAGCGCAAGCAAATTGCCCGCATTGAAATCACGGGGGCGATCGCCTCAGAAACTCGTAAACGAGTCCTCAAAGCCCTCAAAATCGTTGAAGAAGAAGACTACCCCGCCCTCCTGCTGCGCATCGACTCCCCAGGGGGAACCGTTGGCGATTCCCAAGAAATTTACCAAGCCCTTAAGGATATTCAAGCCAAAGGCGTGAAGGTTCTCGCCAGTTTTGGCAATATTTCCGCCTCCGGTGGCGTGTATATCGGCGTAGGAGCCGAGCGGATCATGGCCAACCCCGGCACAATTACCGGCAGTATCGGCGTAATCCTCCGGGGCAATAACTTAGAAAAACTCCTCGATAAAATTGGCGTTTCCTTTAAAACCGTCAAATCTGGCCCCTATAAAGACATCCTCGCCTTCGACCGGGAAACCACCCCAGAGGAAATGCAAATCCTTCAGGACTTGATCGACACCAGTTATCACCAGTTTGTCGCCACCGTTGCCGCCGGTCGCAACCTAGAGCCGGAGGTGGTGCGGAGTTTTGCCGATGGCCGCGTTTTTACCGGAGAGCAGGCCTTAGCATTGGGATTAGTAGATCGCCTCGGTACGGAAGAAGAAGCCCGCCGCTGGTTAGCAGAATGGGCCGAACTTGACCCGGAAAAGGTGAAAATGAATACCATTGAGGAGAAAAAGCCCATCCTGACCCGTCTGCTCTCAGGACAGGTAGCCCGACCCAAGTCGCGGTTAGGGACTTGCCTCGATTGGGTAGAATTTGAACTGGTAACGTCTGGACAGCCTCTATGGCTGTACCGACCCTAAGATCTGGCGCGATCGCCATCGGGAGGAAATTAGCGTGGATTGGAAAGTGCGGGCAATTCGGGGGGCAACCACCACGGAGGAAAATACCATTGAGGCGATCCGCTCGGCGGTGCGGGAGTTAATCGATGAAATTGAAGCCCGCAATGAGCTTGACCCTGACGAGATGATCAGCGCCATCTTTACGATGACCCCGGATCTTGACGCGATTTTTCCGGCGGCGATCGCCCGCGAACGCTCCCATTGGGATCACGTTGCCCTTTTGGATGTGCAACAACTGCAAATTCAAGGCAGCATCGATCACTGTATTCGCGTCCTCATCCATGTCAACACGCCCCAACCCCAACGGGCGATGAACCATGTCTATTTAGGCCGCGCCAAGGATCTCCGCCCCGATTGGAATTTAACCCCCCTCCATCGCGATCGCCATCACCTCTAAACGATGAGAAATAGTTAATAAAACTACATAAATCGTTACAATGGGAAAAGTTGATTATTTCCGATCCTATGACCCCGAAACCCGTTGAGCCGGCCCGCATCCTTTCACCCCTCTTGCTCATTGCTCCCTTTTTCCTTTGGGGCAGCGCCATGGTCGCGATGAAAGGGGTGGTTTCCCATACCACCCCCCTGTTTATGGCAGGATTGCGGCTCGTTCCGGCGGGAATCTTGATCCTGATCGTGACGGCATTGCTCAAACGGGCGCAACCCCAAACCTGGCAAGCTTGGGGCTGGATTAGCCTCTTTGCCCTCCTGGATGGTTTCGCCTTCCAAGGCTTCTTAGCTGAGGGATTAGCCCGTACTGGAGCCGGTTTAGGCTCCGTGATGATTGATTCTCAGCCGATTGTGATTGCCCTGCTTTCCAGTTGGTTGTTTGGGGAATTGATCGGGCTGTGGGGTTGGCTGGGTTTGGGCATTGGCGTGTTGGGGATTAGCTTAATCGGGATTCCGGCGGGGTGGTGGACGGAATTAGCCCAAGGGGGGGCGATAGGTACGCTAGAGCGGATCGCCTTCACCTTCAATCTTTCCGCCCTGTTTGATAACGGCCAATGGCTGATGTTCCTCGCCTCCCTTTCTATGGCATTGGGAACCGTCAGCATCCGCTATGTCAGTCGCCATGTCGATCCCGTCGTCGCTACCGGCTGGCACATGATTATCGGCGGTCTGCCCCTGTGGGTGATGTCCGGGTTATGGGAATCCCAACAATGGCAACAGATTACCTCCATGGGTTGGTTAGAATTGGCCTATGCGACGATTTGCGGCAGTGCGATCGCCTATGGCTTATTTTTCTGGATTGCAGCACAGGGCAACCTGACGAGTTTTACCTCCCTCACGTTTCTTACCCCTGTGTTTGCCCTAATTTTAAGTCATCTCCTCCTGGCGGAAGTTCTCAATGGGGTGCAGTGGTTCGGGGTGATTTTAACCCTGATCAGTATTACGTTTATTAATCAGCGGGAAGCCCTCCGCGAAGGGTGGCCAAAATGGCTTGGTCTGTTGCGGGGAGAACAGGCTCCTCCCCTGCCTGTTAAAGTTGAGGCAGAGGGGCCGTAAATTCTCGCATAATGGCGGATAACATTACGGTTATTTTGCCTCAGTTGTGGCTTTCCCTGTGCTAACAGAATGTTTAAACCTCTGTCTGTGTTGATGCGTTATGGGCTGATCGGGGCGATCGCCGCCACATTGTTGATCCAGGAATCCACCGGAGCATCAATCCCATGGAGCATGACCACAGCGATCGCCCCCTCCCGCTTGGCCCAGGCGGAACCTGAAGCAGAACCGGAACCCAACCCAGAAGTTCCGCCCCAAATTAAACCCGGCGATCAAGGGCAAGTGGTGACACAATTGCAGGAAAGACTCCAACGAGCGGGTTATTACGAAGGAGAACCCAGCGGTAGCTATGATGAGGCTACGGTGGCCGCTGTTCGCAAACTACAAACCGACGCGGATTTAGAACCCACGGGTGTTTTTGACGTGGCCAGCTTCGAGGCCCTGCGCGATCGCGATACCCCCACCACCCCAACCCCACCCCGCCGCAACTGGCGCAAACTACTCCTCATTGCCGCTGCGGGGGTTACGGTACTCTCAGCCCTAGGCGGCATTGTTTATTTACTTTGGCGATTCGTCAATGGTGGGATTGTCGAAGACTCCACAGACCCAACCCAGGCAATCCTTGACTCACCCCTCCCCCCCCTCTATCCCGAACCCCCCATCACGATCAACACCCCTCCCCCAGACCTCAAACCATCCCCGACAAAATTTGTCCAAGATACCCCAACAGCAGAAGCAGAAGTCCTACCGGCTCCTCCCCCCGATGATGATTGGGGAGATTCGCCAGAATTGGATTTTTTGCTCAATTCCCTAACCAGTTCCGGCCGCCCTCAGGCCAGTCCTCCCCAGTTGCCTGCCTCCGGTTCCCCAGAGGACATCTGGGATGATCAGGATTCTCCCCTGTCCCCCTCTGGCACACCGGGATTCATTTCTCCCAACCACTATCAACCCCGTTCATCCCTGCCCATTTCTGCCCCCAGTTTGCCGAAGGCCGATGTGGTGGAGGAACTGATTCGCGATTTACAAACCGGCGATAGTGAGAAGCGGCGTAAGGTGATTTGGTCTTTGGCCCAGCGGGCAGATTCCCGCGCTGTCCAACCGCTGGTGAATCTCTTATTAGAATCCGATTCCCAGCAACAGGGCCTCGTGTTAGAAGCCCTCTCCCAAATTGCGATCCGGACGCTGAAGCCGATGAACCGCGCTTTAGCCCTTTCGTTACAGGATGACAATGCTCAGGTTCGTAAAAATGCGATCCGGGATTTAACGCGCATTTATGAATTAATTGCCCAATTGAGTCAACTGATCTACTGTGCTACGGATGATCCGGATCCCGATGTGCAGGCAACGGCAAAATGGGCGCTCAATCAGTTGGGTCAAATCCGCAACCCGCCAGGGACTTAAACCGGGAACAATGGCTCAAGGGTGATGGTGAGATCAGGAAAGGCCAGGGGGGCGATCGCTCCCCCCTGATGTTCTGTTTGGTATTGATAGCGATCGCCTTGGGGATCCCGCAAAACAATCAGGGCGTGATGGGTGAGATCGACAATCCAATATTCTCGAATCCCTGCCCGAGCATAGATTCGAGCTTTGATCTCTAAATGTTGCAAGCTCGTTTTTGCCACCTCAATCACCCAAAAAATATCCTCGGCTCCAGGGTGACGGGTATTGTAGGCAGATTCCGGCAAACGGGCGATCGCAATATCCGGCTCCGGCTCGGAATCCGCCAGGGTAATCGGGCCGTTAAACCGCACTTCTGCCCGACCTGCTAGCAATTGCTCTAAATACCGCGCTCCCCGTTTAGCGGTGTTGTAATGAATCGGAGTTTCTGGACTCATTTCGACAATTTCTCCTGCCCACAATTCCACTGCCCGATCCGCTAAAATTCCGGCGGCAATCATGCGGTGATAATCTTCTACAGACCAATGGGTGAGGATTTTCATGGTCGTTCTGGAAAATTTAACGCAGGGGCGAAAAATGGGGGCGAAAAATTTTTCGCCCCTACGGAGGGCTTTAGGGTAGGCATCGCTCATATTGCGCAGCTTAAGACCCATTATGCTAATGAACGGTGCGTCAGACACAATTCAACTAACAACATCATAATTGATCTCATCTGACGCACCCTACGATTCAATTGTAGGGTGCGTCAGATTGATAACCCAGGATGCAAAAGAGCAGCGTAATGGCTGACGCACCATTGATTACGCAACCTGGGAAATGTCGGTCTAAACCAAGGCACTATGGCCCAACGCTAACCCCGCCACCAACATTCCCAACACCAAAAAGGGCTGGGCGCTGGCCTGATATTTCACATCATTCTTGAGGGGATCCCGAAGGAAATACATATCTTGGAATGTGATTTGCGGAATGATGAACAGGAGCAGGATCGTGGCGTAGAGATTTTGATGAATGAAAATCAAATAGGCCGCTACCCCCGCTTGAAAAATATCAATCATTAACACACAAATCCAAGCTGATTTTTCCACGCCAAACATCACCGGCAGGGATTTTAAACCCAATTGGCGATCGCCCTCCACACTTTTAAAATCATTAACAATCGCAATCCCCAACCCGGCAAGGCTATAAAACAACGTTAACCAAACAATCGTCCAATTTAACGTCCCAAACAGAGCATGACCCGCACACCAAGGCAACGTAATATAACTGGCCCCCAAGGCATAATTCCCTAACCAACCGTTTTGTTTCAACTTCAATGGCGGTGCTGAATAGATATAGGCGATAAATGAACCCACCACGGTAATGAGCATAATCATCGGGAATTCATGGCCCGACCAGCTATCTAAAAACGCCGCCAAGCCAAACCCGCCAAACAGCAAAATTAAAATCTGTGCCTTGACTTGGGGGATGGAAATCGCCCCCGATGGGATGGGGCGATAGGGTTCGTTAATCGCATCAATTTCGCGATCGTAGTAGTCATTGAGGGTTTGGGTGTAGCCGGTCATGATTGGCCCGGAAAGGAGCATACAGGTAAAGGCTTTTAATAAATCCTCAAAGCCCCACACATAGCCCCCGGAGGAAGCCGCGCCGCACACGACCCCCCAAATCAGGGGAATCCAGGTAATCGGCTTCATTAACTGGAGGCGAATTTTCCAGACATTGGTTTCTGCCGCTGCTCCCTTCATGCCCAAGAGTTGACGGGCCTTTGAGCCGGTCGGTGCGGTTTTTTGTTCGTCAGTCATGGGTATTTACGGTAATTTAGAGGGAAATAATCAGGTAATGATCTTGGAATTTCGCCCCCTTCACCGGCTGGCCAGCTAAGGGCGGGGGCAGGAAAATATTGCGCCGTTGATCCCCGGCTTCAATGGTGAGTTCGGGGCCGTATTGGGTGAGCTTGACTTGATTTTTGGTTAAGCCCGGTAAGAAGATTTTCACTTGGCGGGCGGCGGTGTCGATGGTGAGGGGTTTGGGGATGTGGTCGGTATCCCGGAAGTTGGGGAGGGCGGCTAAGAGGGCATCCCAGTTTTCACCGGGGAGGGTGGGTAAGCCGGTGCTGGGGATGGGGAGGAAGTCCTTAACCTGTTCAGCACTGGGGTTTACCCGGTTCCACAATACGCCACCGACACTGACCCCCACCTGTTGAGCGCTGCCCCAATAGTATTGAGCGAGGGCGATCGCCTCTGGTTGCTCATCCGTCACCAAGTAGGCTAAAACCCGTTGGGGGTCGGCGATCGCATTTTTCCCTTCATTGAGCAATTCCTGAGTTTCCTCCGTGGGCTGATTGGCAAAATTATCCCAAGACCAGGAAACATTCAACACCGCACTGGTAATCGGTTGGATAAAGGGGGCGACGGCTTTCCCTAAATCCGATTCCAGCATCACATTCCGGAAGCGGCGAATATACCAACTGCCGGTATCGGGAATCCCCAAGGTGCGCAGCGTGTTTAAATCCCCCGCCCCATCGTAGATAATCACATCGTAATCGCCGCTGAGATTGTAGCCCCGGATCGCATAGAGGGCCAAGGCCACATCCATCCCCGGAAATAGCCCCAGTTCTTGACCATAGACATTTTTCAGCACCGGAAACCGCAAATATTTGGCTTCCCGCGCCTTCACCTCTTCCCAAGCCTGGGTAATCAAGTTGGGGGCGCTAAACTGCACCGCTTGGAAGTTGGGGGCGATCTCGATGGGGGTTATCCCTAGCGGCTGGCCGAGACGCAAACCCAGTACAGGACTGGGATCTTGGGAGGCGAGCAAGACGCGCTCCCCCTGTTGGGCGAGGCGTTTGGCGGCGGCGATCGCCATTGTTGTGCGACCGACCCCCCCCTTGCCGATAAAGGTCAGAACTTGAGCCATAGGTTTGGTTAAATGGGGTTAAATTTCCTTGAGTTCGTCCGCAAAAAACCAGGTTTTGCTTTGATCATCAAATTCCACCAATGCACCGACACCGCTGCCATCGGTCATTTTGTATCCCTTGATCGTACCAATTTTCCCCAGCTTATTCGCCACATCCCCAGCCACGCGATCGCGAATTCGCCGTACTTGCACTTTTGTCCCGATTTCCATGCTAAATCCCTTGTGTGTAAACATTTCTGAAAACCATTAAACAGTTTAGGGCAAAACTTGCCCCCCCGTGGTTTGGGGTTGAACTACCGTTGCAAGAAGGGCAGGGCCATAGTCATGATCTCCGCGCTCCAATGCTCTTGGGGATAATGTTTCGCTTCCGGTAAACGGCTCCAGTCGATGACGGGATTTTTTTGCAGTTCCCGACGGGTGATTTCCCCATCCAGCCAAGGATCCGCCATGCCCCAAATGATTTGCGTCGGTTTGCGCCATTGGGCTAAATCGCTGCTGAGTTGGGCCATCGCTTCCCGCAGTTGGAGATTTTTCACCGTGGCCATGAGCGATCGCCCCGCTTGGGAGCTTTTCAAAAACGGCTGACGATAAAAACTCAAATCCTCCTCGGCAATCACAAACCCCGCTCCCCCTTCAAGGGTGCGATCGACCAAGAGGGGATCTTGGGTCATCATGTCCCCCATGAAGGGAATCGACCACTGTTGCATCACCCAGGGAACCGTTGCCGCTGGGGTGAGGGGGGTATTGAGGATCAGCAGCCGGTTGATCTGCTCTGGGTGATGGCAGGCATACTGCACCGCCACGGAACCGAGATAACCTTGAGCCACAAGGGTAAATTCCGTTAAATCCAAAGCGGTGATCAGTTCTCCCAAGGCCGTTTCATAGGCCGCTGGGGTGTATTTAAATTCCCGCGTCTGGGGTTTAGCGGAACGGCCATAGCCGAGCCAATCGGGGGCGATGGCGCGAAACCCTGCGGTTGCGACGGTTTCCATCATGATCCGCCAGCCATAGCTATGGCAAAGAATGCCATGGATGAAGAGGATCGGCGGGACATCTTTGGGGGCATCGGGGACAATTTCCCGATAGAACCAATCATGACCGCCAGCGTTAATCGTTTGCTCCTGAACCTCCATCTATGCACTCCAAGCTAAGTAGGGCAGTTTTTGAGCGGTGGCTTTGACGGCTTCAGCATTGGCCACCAGTTGGCCGCAACTGTCCCATTGGCCGGTGAGGAGCATTTGCCGGGGGCCGGCGGGCATGGCGATCGGCAGCGTCAGATCGCCAGCGGTGACGGTGAGGGCTTCGAGATTGACTTCGATTTGGGTTTGGCGCTGGGTGGCGATCGCCTCCTGCAATTGATCGGCTCCCTCCGGCGTAACGGTCACGCAGGGCACGCCCAAGGCCACACAGTTACCAAAGAAAATTTCTGCAAAACTTTCCCCGATGATGGCTTGAATCCCCCATTTCACCAAAGCCTGGGGGGCGTGTTCCCGTGAGGAACCACAACCAAAGTTGCCATTCACAATTAAGATATTGGCCCCTTCATACTGGGGTTGATCAAAGGCATGAGTCCCCCCCGTTGCGGCGCGGTCATCGGCAAAGACCGAAGCCCCCAAGCCATCAAACGTCACACAGCGCAAAAAACGCGCCGGAATAATCCGATCCGTATCAATATCACTGCCCCGCAGGGGAATGCCCCGGCCGGAGACCGCTTTCACTTCACTCATGGCGATTTCTTAAGAACTATAGATGAGGTTTATGATAGGCGATCGCCCCCACCCCTCCCAAAGCCCCGGTTGGTAGTACGGACTTGAGGAGGAAAGAGAAGAAAGAATAGAGTGCAATTGAGATTTCCCGTCCCTCCCCACTTCCCACTTCCTACTCCCCACTAAATCATGGACAGTGCCGCATCGGAGATCTAGACTGGAGAAGGGGCCCAATGGGGTGCGGTTGACGGCCCCAGATTCACACCAATTGCGAGGTTATGATGGTTCCAGTTGAAGATATTGCAATCACTTCCATCCCAGAAAGCACCCCTACTGTAGTGCGGGATGATTCTCCCCAACGGCCTTGGGGAACGTTCACCGTCCTCGAAGAAGGCCCCCAATATAAAATCAAACGCATTGAAGTCAAGCCCGGCCATCGCCTCAGCCTGCAAATGCACCACCACCGCAGCGAGCATTGGATTGTGGTGGCAGGGACGGCAAAAGTCACCTGTGGGGATGAGATCACAATCCTAGGCAGCAACCAATCCACCTATGTCCCCCAATGCACTCCCCACCGCTTAGAAAATCCGGGTGTGATTAATCTGGTGATTATTGAAGTGCAAAATGGGGAATATTTAGGAGAGGATGATATTATCCGCTTCCAAGATGACTACAAACGCCATTAGAGTCCCGCGATGATCACCCTCACTCCAGCGGCGGTTCAAGAGATCCGCCGCTTAAAAATGGCCCATAACCAAGCCCAAGGCATCTTACGCCTTGGGGTGCAGTCTGGTGGCTGTGCCGATTTTGTGTATGAACTTGAATTAGTCGCGACTCCTCAGCCGGGCGATCGCCACTGCACCCAAGCCGATATTGCCATCAGCATCGCCCCCGATAGTGTGGCCTACCTCGAAGGGCTACAACTGGACTACACCGAGGACTTAATGGGGGGAGGATTCCGGTTCAAAAACCCCCAAGCCATCAAATCCTGTAGTTGTGGCCATTCCTTTGCGATCGCCCCCAACCTCGGCTCCGGCATTTAACCCCGTAAAAGAAAAAGGTGAATCAAGAGGGCGAATCAAGAAGGTGAATTAAGAGGGCGAAAAATTTTTGTGCCTCCGGCAGGCTTACGCCAACGCCCCTACAACCAATCTCATCATCCCTCCCCACTTCCTACTTCCCACTCCCCACTTCCCACTCCCCACTCCCCACTTCCTACTTCCCACCCTCCCCCGCTTGACACAGTTCCGCCAATTTCGATATAATGGGAGACTGTCACGTCAACAATAAGAACCACCGCGAGGCAGAACTTGTAACCCATGCCAACTATCCAGCAACTGATCCGCACGGAACGCTCCGTCGCGAAAAAGAAAACCAAATCCCCAGCCCTCAAAGAATGTCCACAGCGGCGCGGCGTTTGTACTCGGGTGTATACCACCACCCCCAAAAAGCCGAACTCTGCCCTCCGGAAAGTGGCGCGGGTACGCCTTACCTCTGGGTTTGAAGTCACCGCCTATATTCCCGGCATCGGCCATAACCTGCAAGAACACTCCGTTGTGCTCATTCGGGGCGGTCGGGTTAAAGATCTGCCTGGAGTTCGGTATCACATTGTGCGCGGCACCTTAGATGCTACCGGTGTGAAAGACCGTCGCCAAAGCCGCTCTAAATACGGCACTAAACGGCCCAAGGCATAACGCCAATCCCTTGGTGTTTATCAACATCCTGGAGGCCATCAGCAGGCTCATGCCCATCGCCTCCCCCCTTAAAATTCCTACTGAAAATTCACCATGTCCCGCCGTCGCGTAGTTAAAAAACGTCCCATCCCCCCCGATTCCGTCCACAACAGCCGTCTCGTCAGCATGACCGCCCGCCGCCTCATGCGCCACGGCAAAGAATCCCTCGCCTATCGCTTGATTTACGATGCCTTTGGCATCATTGGCGATCGCACCGGCAGCGATCCCCTCGAAGTCTTCGAGCAAGCAATTCGCAACATCACCCCCTTAGTCGAAGTCAAAGCCCGGCGGGTCGGTGGGGCCACCTACCAAGTCCCCATGGAAGTCCGCCCCAACCGAGGCACAACCCTCGCCCTACGCTGGCTTTCCAACTATTCCCGCTCCCGTTCCGGCCGCACCATGGCCAGCAAACTGGCCAACGAAATCATGGATGCAGCCAACGAAACCGGCGGCGCAATCCGTAAGCGGGAAGAAACCCACCGTATGGCCGAAGCAAACAAAGCCTTTGCCCATTACCGCTACTAAGGATTTCGAGCGGGGATAGCCCCTGGCCCCATCCCCCCGAAACCTCAAGTCATAAAATCGTAACGTCACTATAGCCTTAGTAAATTTATTGTTAGCCCCCTTGGGGTTTAGCCATTAGGGAGGGAATTGTGGAACGAACTATCCCGTTAGAGAAAGTTCGTAATATTGGAATCGCCGCCCATATTGATGCGGGTAAAACCACAACAACAGAGCGCATTTTATTTTACTCCGGTATTGTTCATAAAATTGGTGAAGTTCACGACGGCAACGCCGTGACCGATTGGATGGAACAGGAGCGGGAACGGGGCATCACGATCACCGCCGCCGCCATCAGCACCACTTGGCAAAACCACCGGATTAATATCATTGATACCCCCGGTCACGTCGATTTCACCATTGAAGTAGAGCGTTCGATGCGGGTGCTTGATGGTGTGATTGCTGTGTTTTGTTCTGTGGGGGGCGTACAACCACAATCGGAAACCGTTTGGCGACAAGCCGATCGCTACCATGTGCCCCGCATTGCCTTTGTTAACAAAATGGATCGCACGGGCGCGAACTTTTTTAAAGTTTACGAACAGGTGAAAGACCGGTTACGAGCCCATGCTGTGCCGCTCCAGATTCCCATTGGCAGTGAAGGGGATTTTCGCGGCATCGTTGATCTGGTGCGGATGCGGGCCAAAATCTATAACAACGACCTCGGCACGGAAATCGAAGATACCGAAATTCCTGACGAAGTAGCGGAGTTAGCCCAGCAGTATCGTACCTACTTACTCGAAGCGGTGGCTGAAACTGATGCAGCGCTGTTAGATCAGTACTTTGCAACGGAGACGCTCGATGAAGTGGATATTCGGCGGGCCATCCGGCGGGGCACATTAGACGGTTCGATCATGCCGATACTCTGTGGCTCTGCCTTTAAAAATAAAGGGGTGCAACTCCTGCTTGATGCGGTGGTGGATTACCTGCCGGCCCCGACGGAGGTTCCTGCCATTAAGGGGTTACTCCCTGATGGCACTGAAGGAACACGCCAAGCGGATGATCAGGCTCCTTTTGCTGCCCTAGCCTTTAAGGTGGCGGCGGATCCCTTTGGACGGCTGACGTTTTTGCGGGTTTATTCCGGTGTGTTGACCAAGGGCAGCTATGCCTATAACTCGACGAAGGACAAAAAAGAACGAATTTCCCGCTTAATTATTCTCAAATCCAATGATCGCATTGAGGTGGATCAACTCCGAGCGGGGGATCTCGGTGCGGCTATTGGTCTGAAAGACACGATTACAGGGGATACCCTCTGTGATGAAACGAATCCCATTATCCTGGAATCCCTCTTCATCCCTGAACCCGTGATTTCGGTGGCAGTGGAACCCCAGACCAAGCAGGATATGGAAAAACTTTCCAAGGCGCTTCAAGCCCTCTCTGATGAAGATCCGACGTTTCGGGTCAGGATTGACCCGGAAACGAATCAAACGGTGATCGCAGGGATGGGTGAACTGCATTTGGAAATCCTTGTAGACCGGATGTTACGGGAATACAAGGTGGAGGCGAATGTGGGCCAGCCCCAAGTGGCCTACCGGGAAACCATTCGCCAAACGGCCCACGCGGAAGGCAAATTTATTCGCCAAAGTGGTGGGAAGGGTCAATATGGCCATGTGGTCATCGATATTGAACCTGCTGAAGCCGGGAGTGGGTTTGAGTTTGTTTCTAAACTGGTCGGGGGGACAATTCCCCGTGAATATGTCCCCGCCGTTCAACAAGGGATCAAAGAATCCTGTGAAACAGGCATCTTGGCCGGGTATCCTCTGATTGATGTCAAGGTCACTCTGGTTGATGGCTCATATCATGATGTGGACTCATCGGAAATGGCTTTTAAAATTGCCGGCTCTATGGGTATGCGTGCGGCTGTTCACAAGGCCAAGCCTGTACTTTTAGAACCGATGATGAAGGTCGAAGTTGAAGTCCCCGAAAATTTTCTTGGGGATGTGATGGGGGATATCAACTCCCGTCGGGGTCAAATTGAGGGGATGAGTTCGGAGGCGGCGATCGCCAAACTTCTCGCCAAGGTTCCACTGGCTGAAATGTTTGGCTATGCCACCGATATCCGCTCCAAAACCCAAGGACGGGGGATTTTTTCGATGGAGTTCAGCCACTACAGTGAGGTTCCCAACCATGTGGCTGAAGCCATCATTGCTAAGAACAAGGGAACCATTTTCTGATCAATATAGATTAGGGTTCAGAGATGGCTCTCTCCAAAGGGGCCAAAATCGCCCTAAAATGTGAGATCAGCTTAGGAACGCAAAACTAGAGATAAGGAACGATTAATCAATGGCACGCGCAAAATTTGAACGGAATAAAGCCCACGCCAACATTGGCACGATTGGCCATGTTGACCATGGTAAAACCACACTAACCGCTGCAATTACGATGGCTTTGGCGGCTCAAGGTGGGGCAGTTGCTCGTAAATACGACGATATTGATGCAGCACCGGAAGAAAAAGCTCGCGGGATTACGATCAACACCGCCCACGTTGAGTATGAAACCCCAAACCGCCACTATGCTCACGTGGATTGCCCCGGTCACGCTGACTATGTGAAGAACATGATTACCGGTGCGGCACAAATGGATGGCGCAATCTTGGTGGTTTCTGCCGCTGATGGCCCGATGCCCCAAACCCGTGAGCACATTTTGCTAGCGAAGCAGGTTGGGGTTCCTCACATTGTTGTGTTCTTGAACAAAGAAGACCAATTGGATGATCCTGAGTTGTTGGAACTGGTGGAATTGGAAATTCGTGAACTCCTCAGCGATTATGATTTCCCGGGTGATGATATTCCCATTGTGGTGGGTTCTGCCCTCAAGGCGGTGGAAGCTTTGACCACTAACCCCAAAATTGGTGCTGGGGAAAATGAATGGGTGGATAAGATCCTCAAATTGATGGCAGAAGTGGATCGCTTCATTCCTACTCCTGAGCGGGAAGTGGATAAGCCTTTCTTGATGGCGGTGGAAGATGTATTCACGATCACGGGTCGCGGTACGGTAGCCACGGGTCGGATTGAACGGGGTAAAGTCAAAATTGGCGATGAAGTGGAATTGGTGGGCCTGCGGGACACCGTGAAGAAAACCGTTACCGGCATTGAGATGTTCAAGAAGAGTCTTGATGAAGGGATGGCCGGGGACAACGCCGGGATTCTGCTCCGGGGTGTTGAAAAACAGGACATTGAGCGGGGTATGGTGATTGCTAAACCCGGTTCGATCACGCCTCACACCCAGTTTGAAGGGGAAGTTTATGTCCTGAAGAAAGAAGAAGGGGGCCGTCATACGCCGTTCTTCTCTGGCTACCGTCCCCAGTTCTATATGCGGACAACGGATGTCACTGGGACGATTGATGCTTTTACTGATGATGATGGGGGTGAAGCGGAGATGGTGATGCCGGGCGATCGCATCAAGATGACCGTGAGTCTGATCAATGCGATCGCCGTTGAACAGGGGATGCGCTTCGCCATTCGTGAAGGTGGCCGTACCATTGGTGCGGGTGTTGTTTCTAAAATCCTGAAATAATTGCCGCTCTCCTGAGCTAAGGAGCAGAAAACGCAGTTTTTCTGCTCCTTTTGTGACGCTTTTTGTTTGATCCTTTCTCTGCACCTTGAAAACTGAACATGGCTACTATCCAACAGCAAAAAATCCGCATCCGCCTCAAAGCCTTTGATCGTCGTCTCCTCGATACTTCCTGTGAAAAGATTGTGGATACGGCTAATCGCACCAATGCGACGGCGATCGGGCCGATTCCGTTGCCGACGAAACGCCGCATTTATTGTTTGCTCCGTTCGCCCCACGTGGATAAAGATTCCCGTGAGCATTTTGAAACCCGCACTCACCGCCGGATTATCGATATTTACCAACCTTCTTCTAAGACGATTGATGCGTTGATGAAGTTGGATTTACCGGCTGGGGTAGATATTGAAGTGAAATTGTAGGCGATCGCTTTTGATGATTAAACCCAGTTGTTTGAGCCTAGGCGGAGCAACTGGGTTTTTTGTTGCTTAATCAACTTCATAAAAATATAGCGGTAAGTGGGAAACTCAAAGGCTTTAGCCCTGAGCGGAAAGCGACTCGGCGAATTGATTCGCCGTGGTCTTCCTGTGATAATGATAATCTCAATTTTCCAAAGTCAAGCGACAGAACAAAGCGCTTCAGCCCTTTCCCTGAATCACTTTATATGTAGCTCCCATTAAGACAATTGGGGTTCGGGTGCATCTCAGGCAACCACCACCCCACCCCTCTCAAGGAGGGGATGCAGGCGAAGCCTGGCTCAACCCTGGCAAAAGTGAGATGCACCCTTGGGGTTCTTCAGAAAATAGGGTGAAATTGGCTCAATTGGATACCAAATCGGTGGAGGGGCGAAAAATTTTTCGCCCCTCCACCCATGCCTGGGGTTATTTACTTAAAGCGTGCCAAAACCTTTCTTTTTCTTCATTTTTTTCTTCTTTTTGCTCGCTGCATAATCGCGGAAACCGGGCTGAGGCGCACCGCCGCCGCCGAACATTCCCCCCATGCCCGGCATTCCCATCCCCGGCATTCCCATCCCCGGCATTCCTTGGCCCATCTGTTTCATCATTGTGCGCATCCGGGTGAAATCGGCAATCAATTTAGAAACCGCTTGGAGCGTGTGGCCAGAACCTCGGGCAATGCGATCGCGACGACTGGGGGATTTTGCCAACAAATCCGGGTTTTTGCGCTCCTCTTTGGTCATCGAGTTGATCATTGCTTCGGTGATTTTCAGTTGTGCCTCCCCCTTTTGTAAATCGGCACTACTGAGCTTATTCATCCCCGGAATTAACTTTAAAACCCCACCCAGAGAACCCATATTTTTCAACAGGCGCATTTGCTTGAGGAAATCATCAAAATCAAACCGCGCCTCCATGATTTTTTCCTGCATCTTGGCAGCATCAGCCAGATCAAACTCTTCCTGAGCCTTTTCAACGAGGGTGAGAATATCCCCCATATTGAGGATGCGCGAAGCCATGCGATCGGGGTAAAAAGGTTGGAGAGCCTCCACCTTTTCCCCCACCCCGACAAATTTAATCGGCTGACCCGAAATACACCGCACCGATAACGCCGCCCCGCCGCGACTATCCCCATCCATTTTGGTAAGGATTGCGCCGGTAATGCCGATTTCCGTATGGAACGTGCGGGTGAGGTTGGCCGCTTCTTGACCCGTCATCGCATCCACCACCAGGAGCGTATCGTGGGGCTGCACCGTTTCCTTAATCCGGGCCAATTCCGCCATCATGTCTGCATCGATCTGCAACCGGCCAGCGGTGTCGATAATCACCGTATCCACCCCTAATTCCTTGGCTTTTTCCACCCCCTGCCGGGCAATTTCCACCGGATCAGCATCACTGCCCAGATCGAAGACGGGGACATTAATTTGCGCCCCTAGGGTTTTGAGTTGGTCGATCGCCGCCGGTCGATAGATATCCGTGGCCACGAGCAAGCAACTGCGCTCCTCTTTGCGTAGGTGTAGGGCCAGTTTAGCCGTCGCAGTGGTTTTCCCCGTCCCCTGTAAACCGGCCATCAGGATCACCGTGGGGGCGGTTTCGGCATGGGCAAGGGGGGCATTGTTGGCCCCCATGATTTCCACCAGTTCATCGTGGACAATTTTGATAAATTGCTGATCGGGGCGCACACCGGAAAGCACTTCCGCCCCTAGGGCCTTCTTCTCCACCTCTTGGACAAAATCCCGCACCACCTGAAGGTTCACATCCGCCTCTAACAGGGCGCGGCGTACCTCTTTGAGGGCATCTTTTACATTGCTTTCGGAGATTTTATCTTGACCGCGTAGTTTTTTCCAGGCATCTTCAAGGCGATCGGCGAGGGCATCAAACATGGAGGATCAGGGGGTGAATTCAGCAGGGGGCCATGGCTAGGGCCTAACCCTTACCATAGCGCGTTTTGGTGGTTTCCTGAAGGGTCAAGCGGCGAGGGGCAGTGAATGCTCTGGGATTGGGGGGAGGGACTGCCCTAGGGCCTTGCTAAACTAAAAAGGATGATGCACACCTCACCCAGAGGAGATAATTCCGATGACACTTTCCTTGGATCGTGAGCTACTCTACCCCGACAGTGACGGTCAGCCCATGGCAGATAATACGCTACAGTTTCGCTGGATTGTTCTGATTAAGGAAAATCTAGAACTTTTGTTTGCTGATCGGCCCGATGTGTTTGTGGCGGGGGATTTGCTTTGGTATCCCGTTGAAGGACACCCAGAAATTCGCGTCGCTCCTGATGCGTTGGTGGCGTTTGGCCGCCCCAAAGGAGAACGGGGATCTTATCGACAATGGCAAGAGGAGAATATTGCGCCTCAAGTCGTGTTTGAAATTCTTTCCCCTGGCAATCGTTTAAAAGAGATGCTCAAAAAGCAGGAATTTTATGATGATTATGGGGTGGAAGAATATTATATCTACAACCCAGACCGCAATGATTTACGGGGACTGCTACGCACGGGGGAGGGGTTGGAGGATATTGAGGAAATCCAGAACTGGACAAGTCCCCGTTTAGGGGTTCGTTTTGTGTTAACAGCCACTACCTTAGAACTGTATCGCCCCGATGGGCGACCCTTCCTGAGCTTTTTGGAGTTGGAGCAACGGGCCGAGCAAGCTGACCAACGGGCGGAGCAGGAACGGCAACGGGCTGAACAGGAACACCAACGTGCCCAACAGGAAAGACAACGGGCTGAACAGGCTGACCAACGGGCTGAACAGGCTGACCAACGGGCTGAACAGGCTGACCAGATGGCTCAACAAGAACGCCAACGGGCTGAACAGGCTGATCAACGCGCTGAACGATTAGCGGCTCAGTTGAGGGCGTTGGGTATTGATCCGGAAGGTTAAATCCTGAAATTCAGTATATTTGTCCCAAAGACTTGCTAAACTAAAGGGGATGATTCCCCCTCACCCAGAGGAGATAATATGACCCTTTCCTTGGATCGTGAGCTACTCTACCCTGACAGTGATGGTCAGCCGATGGCAGATAATACGCTACAGTTTCGCTGGATTGTGCTGATTAAGGAAAATCTAGATCTGCTTTTTGCTGACCGGCCCGATGTGTTTGTGGCGGGGGATTTGCTCTGGTATCCCGTCGAAGGACACCCAGAAATTCGCGTCGCTCCTGATGCGTTGGTGGCGTTTGGTCGCCCCAAGGGGGAACGGGGATCTTATCGACAATGGCAAGAGGAGAATATTGCTCCTCAAGTCGTGTTTGAAATTCTTTCCCCTGGCAATCGTTTAAAAGAGATGCTCAAAAAGCAGGAATTTTATGATGATTATGGGGTGGAAGAATATTATATCTACGACCCAGACCGTAATGATTTACATGGACTGCTGCGCACGGGGGAGGGATTGAGGGCGATTGAAGAAATCGAGGACTGGGTAAGTCCTCGGTTAGGGGTTCGTTTTGTGTTAACGGCTAGCACGTTGGAATTGTATCGTCCTGATGGGCGACGGTTTTTGAGTTTTTTGGAGTTGGAGGAACGGGCTGAGGAGGCTGAACAACGGGCTGAGGAGGCGGAACAACGGGCTGAGGAGACTGAACAACGGGCGGAACGGTTAGCGGCTCAGTTGAGGGCGTTGGGTATTGACCCGGAAGGTTAAATTCTGGGGTTTGGATTGTTGTATTGATCGGGCAGCCCCTTTTTTGAGAGATGGAAAGATTGGTTTTGCGGTGGGATTTAATTAAATTCCTGTTCAATCCGTTCTAACTCTTTGATTGCTCCTAATTGTTGATAGATTTGATGGGATTTTTGGTAATGCTGTTGGGCGATTGCTTCGTTCCCTCGCTTGCGCCAGAGTTGTGCGAGGTCAAAATTGGTTTCAGCAATATGCCAAGTCATTCCCAATTCTTTCATCTGTGCCAATGCTTCGGTTAAATAGTTTTCTGCTACATCGAGATTGCCTTTACCCAGTTCATTTTCTCCCAGACAACCTGTTGATATAGCGATGCCTTCTCTATCGCCCAATTCGGTTCTCAATGCCAAAGATTGCCGATACAGACGCTCGGCCTCATCCCAGTTGCCCCGATTTCGCTCGATATCTCCCAAGACTCCCCAAGAGCTTGCCATGCCGGAGCGATCGCCCAATTCGGTCATCACTTCTAAATATTGCCGATACAGACGCTCGGCCTCATCCCAGTTGCCCCGATTTCGCTCGATATTTCCCAAGACTCCCCAAGAGGTTGCCATGCCGGAGCGATCGCCCAATTCGGTTCTCAATGCCAAAGATTGCCGATACAGACGCTCGGCCTCATCCCAGTTGCCCCGATTTCGCTCGATATCTCCCAAGAATCCTTGCAGCATAGCAATTCTGCTTCGGTTTTTTTGCGCTAGGGAAATTTCTAACGCATTCTGAAAGTACGTTTCCGATGCATTCCAACTCCCGATGTCCCGATAAACAACACCAATACTCAGCAAGCAATAAGCTTTTTCATCTTCATCTGCATAAGGTAAAATTTGCTCGTACAAGTCTTTTAATAAATCCCAGTATCCCCAACGAGTTAAATAACTATCTAGTTGATACTTGATAAGAGAATAAGCTTCCTTATAATTCCCCAACAAAAACGCAAAATACTGCGCCTCCAAAACCGGGCGCAAATCTTCTAAAGTTTTCGGATTCTCTACCGTTTTCCCAGTGCAGTAGAACTTATAAACCCGTTCCATCAGTTGCGGTAACTCCGCTTGATATTGCAGTTGTAAGTATTCGACAATCAAGCGATGGAGGTCATAATACCACTCACACTGCTCCCTATCATACCGCCGCTGTACCAAAGAACTATTCACCAAACCCATCACAATTTCTGTGGTTTCCTTGACCTCCGCCTTCGTCAATTCTGCGGGTTCTCCTGACACGACTGCCCTCTCAAACCGCCCATCTTCTTCCCGGTCATCCCTGTACAAACGCAAAAAAGTCAACCCCTCAATATCGATACCCACACGCAACACACACATGCGTCGCAACAACTCAATCCCCCCCCGACCTTGCCGCCCCAATTGCGCCTCCAGAATCAGTTCTGCCTCCTCCGTCACCAATTCCGGATGTTTCCGCAAATACCCCGGACTCTCAGCCCCGATCGCCGCCAATTGCGTCAAAACAAACGTATTCCCTTTGACCCGTTCCGCCATCCACCGCCAATCCTCCTCACTATCTTCCGAGCCACGCTGACGCAAAATCTCCACCCCATCCGCATCCTCAACCCCAGACAACATCAAAACTTCCACTAATTTCGGGTCAGGTTTCCGGGTACGAGCGCGGGGATCCGTCAAATCCACAGGAAATTCCCGACTCGTGAGGATCACCGTCGAGCCATGATTGCCATACACAAACGCCCGCAGCAACTCGCCCCATTCCGGAGACAACGCCTTCCCACAGTCGGGATGGTGAGCCGGGTGCAAAATATCCTCCAAGTTATCCAGCACCACCACACTACGTTGCTTGGTCAGCCCATCCAGAATTGTAGTGATTTTTTCGGTTGCCGTTTTTAGGGGTTCTGGGGTTGCGATCGCTAATCCCCGCAGAAGAAACGCCGCCACCGCATCAAAACTGGTTCCTTCATAGGTTTTTAAATACAACGCTTTCTGATAAGGACAGGCCTCAGTGAGGGCAGGCGGTTGCAACTGCACCCCCAAACTTTCCAGAAGCTTCACCGCCAAACTGGTTTTACCGATCCCCCCCTGTCCGATCATCGCCAGCACCTTCGGGGGAGCTTCGGGAGCGAGTAACTTAGCTTTCAACCCCTCTAACAGAACATCGCGCCCCACCCACACCGGGATTTCAGCAATGGTTTCCAATCCCAAGGTTTGGATACCCTGGCTCCGAGGGGTTGGAGGAGAACTGGTAATCTCAACTTGAAACGAGGGTGCGCCTGCGGTGGGAGAATTTTCCGGTTGTCGGTTACGCCACGCCCGCTGAAACTGTTGCAGATTCTGGTCTTTATCCTTGCTCCAGAGCTTAAGGCTAAAAATCCATCGGGGGGAACCTCGCTTTTTCACCCGGCGATCGCACAAAATTTCCAGAAATTCGCCCAAATAGTGCGTCAAAAATGCCCCAATCTCCTTGCGCTGGGCTGTTTTCACCTTCTCTGCAACCTTCTCCTTGCCATAAATCAGCACCCGCAAATCTTCCAGCGTCGTTTCTACGGCTAAATGCAACTCCTCCCCATCCTCCCACCGCGCATCCAGATTCACAGTGGTCAGGGTTTCGTCTAAATTGTCGTTGGCATAGTCGAGCAAACACTCTAGGAGTTGCTGTACCCGCGTTTGCGGTTCTGGCCCATAACTGAAATTAGACATTGCAACTAGCACCAAAATCGAGGAAAACTTTCGGGAAAGTTTCGGGATACCGATACCTAAACCCGTTACCGAATCTACCCGAATGTTTGTCGTTCATGGCTCTCAGCATTTCCTTGCTTTCGGGAATAACCGAAATTTTACAACTGCATTATCGAATTTGAGGATTAGGTAATGCAGATTTCTAAACGCACTCTGTTTATTATAGGGGAAGCAATAGCAACGACAGTGATCGGCTCGATTCATGGGGGTGCAGGCCTTGCCCTCACCTTTGGACTGACAGTTTGGCATATTCGTTATGACAACGCGATGCCTGTGCAGCAGTACCGGATTGAGCAACGGGTTCCCCATCCAGGGGCGATCGCCCCAAGGGTAACGCCCAAAAAACTCGAATCGCATCAGGGGGAATAAAGGCGATGGTCATCAAACCGGGTTGTTGGCATCATTGGGGAAAAACAAGCCAATCTCACCCGGTTGCTCCTCTTGACTCGATAAAAGTACCCTTGTCCTAAAACCTTGCTAAACTAAACAAGACGATTCCCCCCTCACCCAGAGGAGATAATATGACGCTTTCCTTGGATCGTGAGCTACTTTACCCCGACAGTGACGGTCAGCCCATGGCAGATAACACCCTACAGTTTCGCTGGATTGTTCTGATTAAGGAAAACCTAGAACTGCTCTTTGCTGATCGGCCCGATGTGTTTGTGGCGGGAGATTTGCTCTGGTATCCCGTTGAAGGACACCCAGAAATTCGCGTCGCTCCTGATGCGTTGGTGGCGTTTGGCCGCCCCAAGGGAGAACGGGGATCTTATCAACAATGGAAAGAGGATAATATTGCCCCTCAAGTGGTGTTTGAAATTCTTTCCCCTGGCAATCGTCTTAAAGAGATGCTCAAAAAGCAGGAGTTTTATAACGATTACGGGGTAGAGGAATATTATCTCTACGACCCAGACCGTAATGATTTGCATGGACTGTTGCGCACAGAAGAGGGATTGAGGGCGATTGAAGAAATTCAAAACTGGACAAGTCCCCGTTTAGGGATTCGTTTTGTGTTAACTGGGACGACTTTAGAAATGTATCGTCCCGATGGGCGACCATTCCTGAGTTTTTTGGAGTTGGAGCAACGGGCTGAACGGGAATATCAACGGGCTGAACAGGAATATCAGCGGGCCGAACAGGAACGTCAACGAGCCGAACGGTTAGCTGCAAAACTGAGAGCGTTAGGCATTGACCCCGAAAGCTAAATTCTGGGGTTTCCTGCCATGGCAGGCTCTGATCCGCAATCCGCTGTATCGGATGATGCCGGGGCGAAAGATTTTTCGCCCCTACTGTTCTGTTAGTTGAATTTTTAGGCGGGGTAGGCGATCGCCACCGGGCGAGAATTGTCCTAAACTTTGGCAAGGGTTGGGGGCATGGGCTGACCATGCTGCGAATTCATCCCGGATTCCCCCAAGCCTGAGGGTCTGTGCAGTCCATCCATAGACTATTATAATCGCGTGGTTAATTCCTCCATCCCTAAAACGCAACGACTGATGAACAACCCCCAGCGGCTTGGTCTCCTTTTTTTTAAAACAACTGTTTTATCCCTCCTGGTTGCAGGGACGGGGATCGGGATTCTCTATCGCCTGGCCGTCCAGAATCAACAAACGGAATTGGCTGAACGCCTAGCGGCGGAATTGATCGCCCTCAGTGCTGATCCAGCAACAGGGATACAGCGGCTCAAAACCCAAGCGGAAGCTGATGGGGGGCCGGAACAATTTGTGATTGGTCGGGAGGAAGGCGGCACAATTACACTGCCCCTCGATCAATCGGGGGGAGGCGTGAGTCAACCCTTGGAGCAGGCCATTGCGGGGGAAACCGGGACGGTGTGGAGTAGGGGGGCGATCGCCGCCTATGCCCCCATCCCTAAGCAAGATAACTGGGGGGCTGTCGTCCAAATTTCTCAACAGCCCTTTAATCGCCCCTATCTCCAAGTAGCCGTCATTACCATCATTGCGGCTATTTTTCTCAATGCCCTAGGAACTGCGATCTATGGGCTACTCAGTCGTCATAGCCTGCGGGATCTCACCACCAGCGAAGCCCAGCACCGGCTGATGGTGGATCAGGCCCCCGAAGCGATGATCACGATCAACGATAAGGCCGTGATCGAAACCTTCAACCCCGCAGCGGCCCAAATGTTTGGCTATAACCCCAATCAAGTCATCGGCCAAGGGATCGATCGCCTCATGCTCGCCTTTGCCGATGGGGAACTGGAAACCGCCTTATTTGGCAACGCTACCCTTGTACAGCCAACCACCACAGCCCTCCAAAAACCCACCACCAGCCCCCTCCTCACCGCCAAACGGGAACTGATGGGTCAGCGGCAAGATGGGGGGATCTTCCCGGTAGAGTTAGCCGTCTCGCGCATTGCCACGGGGAAAGCCAAGCGTTATTTGCTGATTGTGCGGGATATGAGCGATCGCAAACAACGAGAAGAAACCCTTCGCAAACGCAACGAAGAACTGGAATTGCGCGTTGAAGAGCGCACCAGCCAACTCACCCACCTCAACGAAGAGCTATTACACGAAATTGGCGAACGCAACAGCGCCGAAGAAAACTTACAGGCCCTTGAAAAACGCTTTCGCACGCTGTTTAACCAGTCCGAAGTAGGCATCCTCCAAACCAGCCCTAGTGGCCAAATCCTCAGCATTAACCCGAAATTCCTCGATATGGTGGGGTATAGCGAGGCCGAACTCCTGGAAAAAACCTTTCAAGATATCACCCACACCGATGATCTGGGCAGTGTGGTGAACCAATTCCGTCAAGTGATTGCGAGCGAACTCCCCGATCTCTGCGTTGAACAGCGGTATATCTGCAAAGATGGCAATCTATTGTGGGTGCAGGTGAGTGGCTCGGTGGTGCGGGATTTGGGCGGCGATGTGGAATATTTCCTGGCCATTGTCGAAAATATTAGCGATCGCATTTCCACCCAAGCCGCCCTCGTCGCCAAAGAATCCACCCTCAGCAGCTTTTTTAACAGCACATCAATGATGATGGGGGTGATTGAAATCGTCGATCAAGATATTCGCCACCTCGCCGACAACGCCGTCACCAGCGAATTTTTCCGCCTCTCCCCGATCACGATGCACAACCAAATGGCCAGCGCCATGGGCGTGCCCCCAGAAATCCGCCGCCATTGGATTGATCATTGCTACGAAAGCGAACGCAAAGGCGGCCCGGTGCAGTTTGAATATAGCTATGAACCGGACTTTGAAAACAGCAAAGGCGCGATCCGCTGTTTAGCCGCCACCGTTTGCCCCATCCCCGGCCAGGGGCAATTTTCCTACATGGTGGAAGATGTCACCGAGCAACGCACCCAAGCCGAAGCCCTGCGCCAAGCCGAGGAACAGTTATCGCAATTCACCGGCCAACTCCACACCCAACGCCGCGCCATGGATCAACTGGCGGAACTCAACGATTTCCTCCAGGCCAGCCGCAACCTTGATGATGCCCAAAATGCAATCATTGAACTGGTTCCCCCCCTCTTCCCCGACTGTTCCGGTGGGGTATTCCTCTGCAATGAGGCGGGGAATTTATTAGAGGTGGTGGTGAATTGGGGCGATCATTTCAACAGTGAGGAAATTTTCTCCCCTGATGAAAGTTGGGCCGTGCGGCGGGGTCGCCCCCATTGGGTCGATGATGACCATCCCCGCCTCTTGAGCCAACATATTCACTACGATGGCCAGCCGGTGGAATGCCTCAGCCTACCGATGATTTCCCAGGATCGCCTCCAGGGTTTGCTTTACCTCACCTCCCCCCAACCGGGTTTACTCAATGAATCCCGCCGCAGCTTTGCCCAAACGGTATCAGAGCAATTGGCGGTCTGTTTAGCCAATGTTAAGCTAGGGTCGAGCGTGAAACTCGATCGCGTCCATGATGCCCTAACGGGTTTGTTTAACCGCCGTTATTTGGAAGAAGCCCTAGAGCGGGAGATCTACAGCGCCTCCCGACAACAGCGGGCAGTGGGGGTAATTTTGCTTGATATTGACTATTTTCAGCAGTTTAACAATACCTTTGGCCATGAAGCGGGGGATGCGGTGTTACGGAGTTTAGGGCGTTTCCTCCAGCGAACAGCCCACAATATGGATATTGCTGGCCGCTACGGGGGGGAAGAAATGGCGGTGATTATTCCCCATACCTCTTTTGATGCGGTGCGGAGTCGGGCGGCTCAGATTTTGGATGGGGTGAAGCAGTTGCGGGTGGAATATGGTAGCCAAAGCCTTGATCCGGTGACGGTTTCCATTGGTATTGCCCTGTTCCCCGAAAATGGCATGACCTGGCAAGCCTTGTTTCAAAGTGCGGAAATGGCCATGAGCCGGGCCAAGGTGGAGGGGCGCGATCGCCTCTGTGTTGTGGAAGGGCAACTTTGAGGGAAGGAGTAGGAAGTGAGAAGTAGGAAGTGGGAAGATTGAAAGTTCCTCGCCCTTCCTGGGAGAGGGATTTAGGGTGAGAGCGAAAAAACGCGCTACTTTCCCCCCACCCCCTCCCTAGGCATTTCTTCTCAATCCCGAACTCGCTATGATGACAGGGCAAACCTAACCGCCCCGTTTTGAAAGTTAATGCTTGAGCTTGTGTCAAATCTTGCGTCGCCGCAATCCCTATCCTTGCCCCCCTTGCCCATCCATCGCCCGCTCCTGCTGATTGGCCATGGGACAAAAGACGAGGCAGGCCGTCAGACCTTTATTGATTTTGCCCAAGCCTACGAAGCTTTAGATCCCGTCCGGCCGGTGATTCCTTGCTTTTTAGAGTTGACCACCCCAACGATTCTTGATGGGGTAGAGCGTTGTCTCGCTGAGGGCTACCAGGAAGTTTCCGCCGTACCTTTGCTGCTCTTTGCTGCCCGTCATAATAAATTTGATGTCACCAACGAATTGGATCGCGCCCGCCGCCTCCACCCGGAAATCACGTTTAACTATGGCCGGCATTTTGGGATTACGCCCCCGATTTTAGATCTGTGGCGCGATCGCCTCGCTGAACTCGATACCCCCCAACACAATCCCCATCACATCCCCCGCGAAGAAACCGTCTTACTGTTTGTGGGGCGGGGTTCCAGTGACCCCGATGCCAATAGTGATGTCTGTAAACTGGCCCGCATCGTTTGGGAAGGGAGCGGCTATCGTACCGTTGAGGTGTGCTTTATCGGCATTACCCACCCCCGTTTAGAAGAAGGCTTTGAGCGGGCGCGGTTGTATCAACCGAAGCGGATTATTGTCCTGCCCTACTTCATGTTTACCGGCGTGTTGGTGCAGAAAATTTTCCGCATTGCCGCTGAACAGCAGGCCCAGTTCCCCGATATTGAAGTCACTTGTTTGCCAGAAATGGGGATTCATCCCCAACTGTTGCGGGTGTTGCGCGATCGCGAAATTGAAACCCAAACGGGCCAGGTAAACATGAACTGTGAACTTTGCAAGTTCCGCCTCGCCGCCTTAAATGGGGCAGAGCCGGGCCATCATCACCATGGCCATGATCACGGCCATCACCATGGTCATGATCACGCCCACGATCACGGCCATGATCACGCCGCCCCCGACCCCTACGCCGAACCCCAGGCCTACCACGATCGCATCTGGCAAGTCCCCTAGTCAAACTAAAGTCAATACGATTCGTGATGTATAGAGCCAACGGCATTTTAGGCGAGGAATATCCGCGAATCACGACAAACGCGAGGAGGGGCGAAAAATTTTTCGCCCCTACTTTAGCCGACATTTCGCAGATTGCTCAATCAATGGTGCGTCAGCCATTAAGCTACTCTTTTGCGTCCTAGGTTATCAATCTGACGCACCCTACCATTGAATCGTAGGGTGCGTCAGACTGCATCAATGATGATGTTGATGGTTGAATTCTGTCTGACGCACCATTCACTAGCATAATTAGTCTTAACCTGCGGAATGTGAGCTAGAAACCTGGGGGAAGTTGGGAAAGAGGCATGGAGGAATCTTTAAATTGCCGCCAATAGGCCAAACCACTGTAGAGATGAAAAGCCGGATCCCACAAACTGAATTGACGGCGATCTAGCTCAATTTGGGCAGGAATCCGGCTCAAAGTCTCGCGGAAATCCAGCACCGTATCGGCAAAACTGGCAAACTCTGACCACACCACCACCGAGGGCAGATTTTCCTTTAAAAATGCCATTAAATATTGCCAACTTTGGCTCACCGTTTCCCGCTCTCCCGGAGCCAAAGCAGGGGTCAACGTGATGCCATTGAGGAATTGGTAATCATGTTCACTAAGCCGGAGAATACAGTTACGTTCCGGCAAATGGAGATCGCAAAACACCACATAATCCTGAAGTTGGGTTTTGCGCACAATGCGATGTTTTGCATCCACCGTTACCACCGATTCAAACAGTGGTAGCCGTCCCTCCACCCGTTGGGCAATCTCTGACCATTGGAAGGCGAGGGTTCCTTTTTGTCCCTCGCCATTGATACAGCGTACCGTTGGCGCTGTTCCTCCTGCGGCAAAATATTGGACGGTGAACACATTCAATTCACGCATTTTCGCGAGGGGGAGGGCAAAGCAGGGGATTTCTGCTTGGTGTAACTGTTGGACATAGTAGTTAAGTTCTCCTATTTTGCCGGTGCGATAGAACCGCCAGCCTCGGCTGGGGAGTTGCAACCGGGCGGTATAGGCATCCAGATTCATCACTTCTCCAAAGGTTTGGGCAGCGGCTTTTTTATCCAGATTTACCAAGGGTTCTAAAATCAGCGCCCCTAAGTCTTGACCCCCTGGAGCAGCAAGGGCAGTGGCGATCGCCCCCTCCTTGGCATTCACCTTTAAAGCAGTAATCCGGGCAATCCCTTGGCGAATTTGCGCCATCAGTTTCGGGTTGGTGACTTGGGGGAGGAGTTGGCGATAGAGCTTTTCCGCTGCCGTGGTTTTCCCCAAACCCTCCTGTACCCGCCCCACATAAAACTGCACCCAAGGATTGCGGCGATTCCCATTCTTCTCCCCATCGCTCTTTAATAACGGCTTGAGGAGTTGGGCGGCTCTTCGATAATCTTCCGCTTCAATAGCAGTGGCGATCGCTTCTAGCATCCTGTTCTAACCAATCCTGTTCAACTTTGCCACTCCTCAGCCTAAAGGCGTGAGGATTCTTAGATCAATGATCGGACTTAAATTAAGAACGTTACCGCACCTAATCCAGCGGTCTAATCTCCCTAAGTGTTGACGATCTCTAGGGTAGCAAGAATTATCGACGGCGATCAGGGGACAAGATCCGCCACATAGATCGAAACATTTGCCCCATCAAGGGCCGGATCGATCTGTTTTTGCCAAGTTTGGGCTTGGGGAAAACGCTGCTGAATCCGGTTGAACCAGGAGCGATCATTTTCAATGGATTGGGAGACGATCAGGACAATGCGTAGGGGTTGAGAGGTGGTTAGGGGGCGATCGCCTTGCACATGAAGTGTGCCAATACCATGGGTAGCGCGAAAACCTTCATCACTGTAGGCAAAGGGTAAAACCCGCCCATCGAAAGTTAACCAAACATCAAAACTGTTGTTGGCATTGAGAAACATTGCAATAATATCCTCTGGTTTGGTTCTTAGCTCTTTAGCGATGTTAATGACCGCCTGACTATCAATGGTCGATAATGTTGGCGTATAAAGATTTTCTGAACCGGCTAGAGTGTCTCTTTCCGGGTTCAAGGCCGTACTTTTGATAAAATAAGCCCAATGAAAACCATTAGGCAGAATAATTAAAAAACTGAGCAGTAAAGCAATGCCAATCCTTTTAAATATCTGCTGCTTCTGAGACCATAGGGATTCAATGATCATCACAGCGATGGCAATCACCAGCATTTCAATAACCAGGTAATGCCCTACACCATGGCGAGGGTTAAAAACGAGATAATTATAGGTTGTAACCTGGGTAAGGTAAGCCAAGGGTAAAAAGGGGAAATAACCCACAAACAGGAAAAAATAACGCTGAGAAAGGGTAAACCGATGACCATAGTCAAGGATCATTTTTCCCAGGGCAAAACTCAAGGGCAAAACAATAATTGCTAAGGGAATCAAACGATTATGGAATTCTATTTCTCTAAAAAAAGGTATCCAACTGTCACTAAAAAAAACAAAATGTCCCCAAAATAGGAAAGATTGAAATAAATAAAGAATGGGAACGGCTAGTAAAAAAAGAATTAAATAAAGGTCGCGGGGATGATCCGCTCTAAACTCTGCTGTCATTGCTTGGTCAATGTAATTAACGGTGTGACTCATCTCTGTGTTTAGCCAAGACAACCCCAAAGGTATAAGACTAATGGCAAAAATGGCAATAGTGATGATGAGGATTTTCTGAGGCGTAGAAAATCGTTTTCTGCCGGTTAAAAAAAACAATTCAATGGTTAAATACCCACAGAACATCAGCGCTGGAATAAACGCAGAGTATTTGAGCCAATAAACTGCCCCTAGACAAAACCCTAGCCCAGTCACCCAGAGCAGAATTTTTCTGAAATTCTGGTTTTGCTGTTGCCAAGTTTCAATAACCTGAAAACCCATAATATAAAGCCAGGGCATGATGGCAAATACCGAAATTTCTCCCGACCAGATTCGGATTGCACCATCTACAGAGATAGCGTAGATGGGTACGGTTAAAGCAAAAATCAGTCTCACTAATTGTGAAAATCCGAGCCTTTGCGCTAAGGTTAGCCAGCCACTACACCCCAAAACTATTAAAAGGTAGGATGTGATTTTGGCAGCAGTTCCGATGGGTAGACCGAGAGCGATGAGGGGGTAGTAGAGAAAAGTCAACCCTGGAGAATACCAAGCAATCCACAGTCGTTGGTCTTGGGCTAAATTTTCAGCACTGGGGATGACTAGGCTGTGTAAAACTGCCGTTTCTCCTTGGGCAAACTGTTGTGCTGATTTGAGCAAAATTGCTGCATCTTCATTGATATGGTAGGGGAGATGAGCCGTGGTTACAAACAACAGGGTGACGATGAAAATGGCGATCGCCACGGGTGCTGAGGAAGACTGTCCTAAAGCGATCAAGGGCGATAGGTGCGCAATGGTCTTCAATCGGGCTTTAGCAATCGCGGCGCGTAAAGGATTGAATCGTTTGATCACAGGATGCGTACCGTTTAGGGGGGTCAAGGTGGGCAGGGTCGTTATTTTCCCTCAAACGTTAAGATTAACGCCCCAACAGAAACAAACTGATCAACGTGCCGCTATTCCACAAACTATGGAGCAGGATCGAGGCTAGGAGATTGCGCGATCGCCAATAGACAAACCCTAACACTCCCCCTAAAACTGTTAAGGGCAACATTTCCGCCAAACTGAGATGGGCCGCAGCAAAGAGGATACTGGTGAGGGCGATCGCCCCCCAACTGGGGAGATAGCGGGTCAGGGAGGGCAATAAGAAACCGCGAAACATGATTTCTTCAAAAATGGGCGCAGCGAGGGAAGCGGTGATAAAAAAGATCACCAGTGCTAATAAATCCTGGGATTGCAAAGCCAAGAGGATAATCGGGTTGCCACCCCCTTGGCCGCTCCAAAATTGTTGATTGATCAACGAAGCCAAAAACACCAAGGGAATCGCCACCGTATAACCTCCCAAACCCCACAGGGGCCAGCGTCCCCACAACTTGACATTAAACCAGCCCTCCGGTAGAGGGAAATAGGGGCGAATGGTGTAGTACAGGATCGTTAAGCCGCCAGCGGTCATGATCCCATAGCTAAAGAGGATGTACAGGGCTTTGCCCCGCAGATCGAAGCCGCTGGGATTGAGGCCCGCAAGGCTCACCAATAACGGCAGCGTCGTAGCCAGGACAATTTGACTAAAGAAGAAAAAGCCCACCACAATCCCTTGGAGCGTCGTTTCGCCATCCCAAGGGACAGTAAAGGTGGGGAAGGGACTGGCCAGGAGGGATTTTTCGCGACGGAGGATCCATTGTGCCAATAAAAAGAGGATTAAACCCATGCCCAATAAACCGCCGACACTGGGCAGAAGGGCGATCGCCCCTAACCGGATCAGCGCCGTTTCTGCCAAGGCTTGCCGTTCCGTTTGCAATTGCTCTAGGGCATGGTCTTGATCCGTGACTCTGTAGAACTGGGCCAGGGCTTCCCCTTGAAACCAACCCTTTAATTCGGTTTGGAGGATTTCAGCCGTATCGGGGGGGAGATCAGCGGCGTTTTTCTGCCACAGTTGACTGAGCAGTGCGGCGGTTTTGCCCCCAGGTTGCACCATCGGTTCAGTTTGACTCACCCCTTGCCATTGAGCTTGGGCAGTCTTGATATCCCCTCCGTGGGCGGCCAGGATGCCTAAGTTGATGTGAATTTGCTCCTGAAAGGTGTGAATTTCAGCAATGGCCCCATTCACCGCCATCATTTGCCCATCATTGACCACCAGGGCGGCCTGTTGGGCTTGGCTGTTCAGTTGTTCGAGGGTTTTATTCGTGCTGTCCTCAATATTTTGGTATTGCTTGGCAGCATTCTCATAGGGAGCATTACCCAGGAATTGCTCGATGGGTTCCTGCAATTCGGGGCTATCCGCTTGATATTCCGCCGCCTTCAGGATCAAATTGGTTTGGTACAGTTCCAATTGTCCCTGAACTTGGGGTTCACTCAAGCTCCCCAAGAGGGCAAGGCCCACCCGGGCCACCACCAACAGGGTCATCAGAATCAAGGCAAGGCGTTTGAGGGTCATTGCTTTGGGATAGGATCAATATTTCTATTCAAGCAGGCCAAGGCTACAGATCGCCCTCCCCCCCAGAGCGAAAAAATTTTGTGCCTCCGGCAGGCTTACGCCAACGCCCCTACCGTAGCCCCGTTCCCCATTCCCCGTTCCCCTCAAAACCGCGTTTCATACTCAATACTGGTGCGGCTATCCCCTTGAAAATCCGTAGAGCCGCGAATCGTGAAATTGTCATTCACCCGGTAGCGGATATTATACCGGGTGGCAATGCCGGGAGGCGTGATGAATTGCAAAACGGAGAGAGAAACGTGATCGGCTACCGTCTTACCCAACTCCACCGCTACCCCTAAACCGCCCGCACTGTTATCTTCATTAATCACCTGAGCGGGAAAGATGCGGAACTCGCTGAGGGTGAGGGCTTGGGCGATCGCCCGTTGGGCCTCCCCAAACAGCGTCGTTCCGGCAATATTCGCCAATCCCCCCACCAAAGCCGTCCCATCCCCCCCCGCTACGGAATTGATAAAACTCCCCCCCAACAGGGCGAGAATCTCCGTTTCACTGCGGCCGGGGCTACTGGTGAGCGTGATCAGTTGGGGGCGCGGGCGTGCGCCGGTTTGGGCGGAGTTGCGCAACGTATCGGCTAGTTCAAAGGCCGAGCCGCTCACCTCAGCCCGCACGACAATATTTTGCAAACTGCCCAACCCGACGCGACTATCACTAATTTCTGATGAAAGGGATTCCACTGCTAAGGATTGCTGACTGCTTTCCAGCACTGACCCCACCAACCGCAGATCTAAAAAGGGATCTAAACCATTAAAGATGGTAAAAATGGCTTGATTTTGATAGTTATTATCGAGGCGTAATGTCGTGGTAAAGAGATTAACATAGCCGGATTTAAGATCAATCGCTCCCTCTAATTGCAAATCGCCAAACGTGCCATTGGTTAAGAGTTCACCCTGAGCAAAGAGATCTAAAAATGGCGTTTGACGAATCCGAAAATCATTGGTTAAGACGAGGCGCAAATTTTGGAATTCCATAAAGCCATTGCCCTCAGCATTGCTTGGCTCCCCGCCGCTCAAAGCCGCTGCGCCCAATAGTTGCATTTCCCCATCACTCACCCCTAATGTTCCCGTCATCGCCGGAGCCAAAGCTGTACCTAAAATTTGCACATTGCCTTGAATTGTGCCGCTAAATAATCCCTTGAGGGCGATCGCCAAAGCCTCCAATTCCGCCGTTAAGGGATGCTCTACGGGCCTCGCTCGGAATGTGGGCAAACTGCCAGCGATCTGAATGAAGCCGCCGCCAAATTTTCCGGTAATCGCCTCCACATCAATTTGATCAAAATTGAGAGCAATCTTGCCGTTAATATCGGTAATTACATCGGGGAGTAATTTCGACCCAATCACCCCATCCGTCAGCACAACACTACCATCGGCAATTAAGGAATCAAGGGCAAAGCGATCGGGGTTAATTTCCCCCTGAAGATCCACATTCACATCCGCTGAACCCGACTGCCAAATCAGGTTTTGACGGGTCAAAATATTGAGAATGGCCAGGCCGTCATTACTCACTTGAGCCGTGAGGCGAAATTGATGGTCTTCCGGGGGGAGCGTGCCGGGGATGGGGATTTGGTAGGGAATTTGGCCTGTGGCCCGCAGCGGCGTTCCTTCGGGGATCAGCGTGCTGTTGGCCGTGAAGGCAAAACGGGCGTTGTTGTAGCTGAAGTTGGCGGTGGCGGAGGAAATGGGGGTTTCATTGACGCTGGCATTGAGGATATTGATCCGGCCCAAGGCGCGAGGGTTGGCGCGATCGCCGCTCAAGGTGGCCGTTAAATTAATCGTCCCCCCTAAACCGATGGCGGGGGGTAGGGGGAGTAAATCTTGAAGCGTGATGATCGGAAAGTCATCAATTTGTAACTGGCCGGTAATTTCCGCCGCACTAAACACCCCCGCCAGGGAAAGCAAGCCCCCCTCGCTGGCCAATTCCAAAGGCCGCAACCGTACCACCCCCTCCGCCAAATTCCCCAATAGCGTCACCGTCTCTGCTTGATAATCCCCCCATTGCCAATCTTGGCCCTCCAGTTCCGCCTGAGCAGTGAAGGCATCAAAATCCGCTGTTAACGGGCCAGCGAAGGTAATTTCGCCATTGAAAGCCCCCGCAATTTCATTCAACCGAGGCAAGGGGAAGTTATCAATACTGGCCCGGCGGCGTTGGGCATTGAGTTGGCGAATTTCCGAAAGGCGGCTGAGTTGTTCCGGCAATGTTGCCTCAGCACTGCCGACGGCGATCGTCCTCAAATCCCCAGCCCCACCCGTGGGAATCTGCCCCAAGCTATTGGCAAACCGCACCACATCGGAAAAATTACGCCAATTCAGGGCGGCAAAAATATCTTCTACAAAGCCGTTTTGCACCACCACCCGCCCCGAAATTCGGGGGTCAGGGCCGAAGGGGATCAGTTCACCGCTGAGATCATAGCGACTGGCTCCGAGGGTTAAATGGGCATCCCGGAGGGCAAGTGCCCCCTGGTTATACTGAATTGCAGCGGCAAAATAATCCCCTTTTAACTGCGCAAACACAGGGTTTTCAATGGCAATATTCCCGCTCACGCCTTTTGTGAGCCAATCTACCCGCACCTGGCCGGTGAGATTCCCCCCCAAGGGTTGGGCCGCCACGAGGGGAGGCAACAGTTGCAGGGGTAAAAAGGGCTTGGCTTGGGCAAGGGGCAATTGTACAAGATTAGCGGTGAGGATCTGGTCTACGGTGTAGCCTTGGGCGAGGATGGGGCCGAGGCGGATATCGAAGGCGGTGGGGCGGTAGTTGTTGCCGAGGGTGAGTTGGAGGCGGTCAGCACAGGGATCGAGGTGAAGGGGAAGAGCTTCGGAGGGAGGGCGATCGCCATTCCCCTCTTCCCCGTTGATACAGTCCTTGCCCTCAAGGTTGCCACGACCAACGAGATCAATCTCACCACTTTGGCGATCCACCCTCACCGGCCCTGCCAATTCTGGATCAAACACAAATTGATTCAAAGCCAAATCCACGAAGCGCAGATCCCCCGCCACCATCGGGTTAGCCAGCCGCCCCTTAATCGTGCCGTTAAAATCTGCCAACCCGCGCAGGTCAGCCCAAGGCGTTGCCGCTGTCAGGTTGGCAAACTCCGCCACCAACGGGGCAATTTCCGCCAAATCTAAATCCGTTGCCTGTACTGCCAATTGGAAATCCTCCAACAGTTGCGGCCCCAGTTGCCCCCGCAACAAACGCGGCAAATTCACATTGAGATAACCTTGAACATTGAGGCTTTCCCCTCCCTTGAGTTGATCGAGGGTTAACCGTCCCTGTCCCCAGCGAAACACCGAGGCGATCGGTTCGCGCACAATGGAAAATCCTTCGCTCAATTGCACTGCCCCCCGCGCTTCCAAACGGGCCAAATCAAACAGCGGCAAACTCAGATCAATCTTGCCCCCTAAATTGCCCCGCAACAGCGGCGAATAAAAGGCTAAGGGCACTTGTTCAGGGATCAGTTGGGCGGTGAGGGTTTGGTTGTTTAATGCCAATTGGGGAAAGGTGATCCGACTCTTGCCTAGGGTTGCCTGGCCCGCTCCCTCTAACTGCCATTGGTCTAGATCGAAGCGACGGGGAATTAAGCCGGTGAGCGTGAATTCACTGGTGAGGGCTTGGGCCAAGTGGGGCGGCAATTGGGGAAAAATGCCCGTGGGGTTGAGGTTGCGGGTGGCAAGATGGGCTTGCCATTGGCGTTGATTGAGGCTAAAACTAACCGTTCCTGTTCCCCCGGCTAAGGGACGGAGGGCGATCGCCCCCCCCAAACTCAAACCATCGGCAATGGCGTTGATGTTGCCCGTTAAAAGGGCAGAAAGTTGGGTTGTAATTCCCACATCGCCCGCAATCGGCCCAAGGGCAACGGTGTTAAAGGGTAAAGGTTGAGGTACAAGGGAGGCCAGGGCTGCACCGTTGAGGTTTTGCCCCTGAATCCTCGCTAGGACTTGATCGCCGCGCAACCCGAGGCCACTGATCTCGGCAACCCCTCCGGCAACTTCCGCAACGAGGGAACCGCGAGAGGCGATCGCCTCAGGCCGTCCAGCTTTGAACTGACCCGCGAGGGCTAACTCACCATTGAGATTGCCCAGGGGTAAATCCTGCCATTGACTGGGCAAGAGGGTTTTAAATAGCTCTAGGGGAACCTGTTCCGTCCGCACCACCGCCACGCCACTATCCCCTTGCCATTGAAAACGGGGTACAACCACCCGCCCCTCGCCGATCTGGGTTTGGGCTTGGCCCCGGAATGTCACTGCCTCCACCTGATCCGCGACAGCGTAACTATCCCAACGTCCCGTCAATTCAATGCGGGCATCGGTGGCCCCGAAAGGCAGATCCAGGGGCCAGCGGATGCCCCGCGCATTGATCACCCCCTGCCAAGTTTCCGGTGAATCCATGGCCGCCACAGTACGGCCCTGCACCGTTCCCCCCAATAAGCCCGTGGTCAATTGCACCTGACTTTGTTGCCAATGTTGCAAGGGAATCGTTGCCTCACCTTGGCCCGTTGTCAGCCCTAAATTCTGCCCTAGGGTAATGTCGTAGCGGGCCAGAGCGGCATTAATGGGCAAGTTGCGCCAATTGAGTTGTAACTTGGCACTGTGGTTCTCTGTGTTTCGGAAGTTTCCCACGCCTTGGCCGCCAATTTCCCCACCAAACGTAGGGAGTAAGCGCAGTTGCGTAAACGCGAGTTGTTGCTGGGCAACGATAAGCCGGAAATTAGCCGTTAGGGTTTCAATGCCAACGCGATCCACCCTTAAGGGGGTGCAAGGACTAGGGGTTAAACAGGCCGCCCGGATCCCCCCGGTTATGATTAATTGATCCAATGGCCCGGTGACTTGAGCGGTAAGGGCGATCGCCCCCGCCATCGGTAACGGCTCTACCCCAAAAGTGGTCAACACCCTCTCAATTCCCACAGGGGCAATTTCCACCGTTACCGCATTGGCTTCGGTAATCGAAAACAATCCCCCCAACTCAACAGGAATAGCTCCCACCTGAGCCTGGAGGCGATCCAACGCCACAAACTGCCCCCGCATTTGCACCTGTCCCCGGTTCACCGTCGCCAACGGCTTAAAGGGATCAACCCGCACCGCCACATCCTCAATCCAGGCCGTCCCCTCAATATCGGGCAAACTCTCCAAACTAAAAGGATTCCCCGCTAGGGTGAGCGTCACATTGGCGCTCACCTTCCCCTGAAGAATCTCCACCACCGGCAACGGCGGCCCCAACCGCAAGAGTTGAGGGATATTCACATCTTGGAGGCGCGATCGCAACCGTCCTGTCATCGTCTCCAATGATCCCGTCGCCAACCCCAACTGACCATACACATGGAACCGTCCCCCTTGGGCCAACTCCCCCCGCAGATGGTTCACCTCCATCGCCTGAATGCCATCCTTGAGCAATAAATTCCCGGTTCTCACCTCAGCAACCACCGCCTCATTGAGCGTGCCATCTTCCCGGCGGCGATGAGCCGTCACCATAGCCCCCCGCACCCTTGCCGCCACCACCCGGATCTGAATTGGCGATTCTTCCTTGCCCAAGGTGGGAATATTAATCCAAGTCCCATCGCGATCTTGCTCAATATAAACCGCCGCGTCATGGAACGTTAAATCCAATTCAATGCGACGTTGAAACGCCACTTGCCAAGGATTAAAGCGCACCACCACCCGCTCCGCTTGGGCATGATCGGCATCGGTGGCCGTTGCAGGCAGATGGGTGGTTTTAAACCCCAAATGGTTGAGGGAAAAACCGGATAGATCCCCCAATACCACCGGCCGCTCTAAGGTGCGGCTCACCTGTTCCTCAATAAAGGGATGGGCGATCTGCTGCAAAACTGCCCAGAGCGCTAGCCAACTGCTGCCCGCTCCCAATAAACCAAACAGGAGCCAGCGCAATCCATGACGAGGGCGGTTTACCCGGGTAGGTTCTGACGGGGGAGGGTTACGCTGAAGCGGATCACTCATGATATCAACGGATCAGCAAGGGGCAAAGGTCTTGACCTCTGCCCCAGTCGGAGCTGAGGCTTTGTTGCTAAAACCCAAGATCGGCTTGGAGGGCGGGATCGAGGGTATTGGGGAGGGGTTGCCCAGAGAGGGGATCGAGGCGGTAAAGGGGCTGACGGAGGGGGGGGATCTCCTCAACAATTTCAGGCTCAAGGGTTTCCGGGTTGAGGGGGGTGATCTCGGTTTCGCCTGCACGGGGCAACATCAGCATCCCACTACCGAGGGCAATTTTACCCATTTCGGCTTTGATGCGCTCTTCCTCTGGCAGGCTGGCGGTCATGACGTTGCGCATTTCTGCTAAAGCCCATTCTAAATGGGGGCCAGCATCGACAGGAACCCAATCGCTGCCCATGAGATGCCGCCATTCAAAATGGAGGTGGGGGCCGGTGGAGTTGCCAGTGCTACCGACGAGGCCGATCACTTCTCCCTGTTCGACCCATTCACCGGGCTGGACAAAAATTTGGGAAAGGTGGGCATAGCGGGATTCTTGGCTGCCGTCTTCATGGCGGAGGATCACCATATTGCCATAGCCGCCTACATAGTCGGCGATCGCCACCTGTCCCTGATAGCTGGCTAAAACTGGCGTATCTTGGGGGACGGCAATATCTGTCCCGGTATGCATCCGCCATTCCGCAAAGATGGGATGCATCCGCCAGCCAAACGTGGAGTTAATTGCGGCGGGAATGGAAAGGGGAAAGAGCAGGCCGCGATTGTTGTTATTGGGGTAGGCGGCGGGGCGGTTAGCACTGTTCCCCAAGGGATTGAGGTAGGCGAGGGGGGTGGGAGGAACCACTTGGCGCAGATAGCTACCGGCGGTAGATTTGGGGCTACTTTGCAGGGGGCCGGGGGGCTGTTGCCGGGCGGTGATGCGGGGGGCCTGCTGCATCCCGGTGGGAATCGCCATCGTTGGGGGCGGGACGGGGGTGCGGGCTAAACCGGGTTGGGCTGTACCGCAGTCCGCTTGAGCAAGGCGGCCATTTTGGACTTGGGTTTGACAACGATTTTGAGGTTGTGGGAGCGGGGGCCGTTGACCGTTGGTTGTGGTTTGGCCTTGGCGATCGACAACAACCACATTGGGACGGGGGAGGGATTGCTGGGGTTTGGTTTGGGGGGTGTAGGTGTTGGTGTCTACATAGGTTTGGGTGGCGGCGGGGGGTTGATCCCGAAGGGTATTGGGGACGGTGGTGCGTTGTGGGACGGCTACTGTTGGCGGGGGTAGGGGCTGGGAATTGCGGGGGGGTGTGGCGACGGGGGCGGGACGAGGGGCGGGGGCGGGGGTAGCAACGGGGACGGGACGAGGGGCGGGGGTTGCGACGGGGGGAGGTGGGGGCGCGACTTCGACCTTGGGGGGTTTAAGAACTTGATTGCTGCTAGGGGCGGGGGTGGGAGCGGGGGGCGGCGTTTGGGCGACGGGGGCGGGTGTACTACCTAATGTGTCCACAAAGGCATCGGTTTGAGACCAAGCCAACCCACTGCTGAGTAAGCTTAAGCCACTCAACCACGTCACGCTCCGCAGCAGGAGGGAATTGCGGATTAATCCGTACAGCGGGCGATGGTTGGGGCGCATGGTTTTTTTCTCCTTCACTTCAAAAAACAGAGGATGACTGGACTTGGCAATAATTCTTGACATTTTAAGCGATCGCCGAGGCACTATGGCGATTCTCCAGGGGATAAATCGGGATAACTGACGGTGACGGCTCCGGGGGGGCAGATCAATTCTGTTTGTGTGCCTTGGCCCCGTAGGCGCACGCGCAGTTCACCGGTGGGGGTAATGCCGATGATCTCTCCCGTTGCGCCGGCCACGGTTACAGATCGGTGGCGACTTTCTAAAAGTTCCCAGTATTGGGTGAGGAATTGGGGGATCTGGGGGGCGGGCCATTGGGTTAGCCCTTGTTGGATGGCGATCGCCACCCTCACAATTAACTCTTCTAAGCTGGAGAGGGTATGACCGGATTGCGATGGGTACGCTGACGCGGCTTGCAGATTAATCCCCCCCTGTGGAACGGGGTTGCTCCAATTAATCCCCACACCGATGATCAGGCGATCGCCCCCGGTGCGTTGTTCGGTTTTGATTCCCCCCAATTTACGCCCCTTTAAGAGTAAATCGTTGGGCCATTTGAGGGCAACGGGGAGGTGGCGATCGCGCAGGGTGGAGGCGATCGCCCATCCTGCGATCAAGGTGACGATCAGGGGGGGGAGATCCGGCGGGGGGATGGCGAGGGAGAGGTAGAGGCCGCCGGGGGGCGATCGCCAAGTGCGTCCCCATTGGCCGCGGCCGGCGGTTTGTTGTTGGGCGATGATGACGGTGGGCAATGTGGGGGCTTCCCAGGCGAGGCGATTGGTGGAATCGACGCAATCAAAGCAACAAAATTGGGGGCAAGGTTCCCCTCCCCCCAATGCTTGCCAAAGGTTTGTTAACCCTTGCGCATTCACTAAGCAAAATCCACCTGAACAATCAAATCGTTATAGTCAAAATCGCCTCCACCAAAGAGGTCTTCAAATCCAAAGGTATTGTTACCGAGAACCATGGCATGAATCTGGCCATCGGGGTTGGCATTTAGGAAGGGGAAGTAGGCTTGAATGCCACCGGATGCGTTATCAGGATTGCTACTTAAGAAGCTGTCAAATGTGCCGTTAACGATGATAAAGGGAACGTATTTACCAGCCTCCAAAGTAACCCCCCCATCCCCGACGGATTGATTAGCTACAGAGAGACCAAATCCAAGACCCTGAGCGCTGCGGACGGCGGCTTGAGCATAGCCTGCACTACCGGGCAAGAGAGAGCCAATTGCCCCCGTGAGGGCATCAGTAACCTTATAGAGGCCGATCTGATTTGTAAAACTGGCTTCTCGATAGACTGTGAATTTGCCGAATGCCTTACTTTCAAGTTCAAACACCGCTAAACCCTGGCTTTGAGCCACCCCAACCCCTAAACCATTATTGTTATTGGGAATCGTATCAGTTTGGCTCAAGGTGATCCTTAAGTCGCCCAATTCAGGACGGGTCGATCTCAACTGCCATACCCCTGATCCACCACTAATACTATCGAAGTTGACGACGGTAGTCCCCTCTTTCCCAAATAGTTCAACGGAAATCAAAAATTTGGAGCCACCAGTGAGCAGGTTCTGAGGCTTCAGATTGTTTTCAGCAGGAAAATCAACAATGACTGTACTAGGAGGGGGAAAGCCATTGGGGATAAAGCCACCCGGTAAAATCGAAAACAGCTTTTCCGTATCGCCGCCAATAATTTGTATTTTAATATTGGCAATCTGACTGGCAGGCTTACCCAAAATATCAAACTTCAGGTTATTGCCTACGTTGCCCGTCCCTGTATTCCCAAATACAAATTGGTTACTGCTATTAAGTGTCAAAGACCCTATTGGAATAGGTGGACGTTCTAGCTCGAAATGCAATACCTCGCCATTCTTATGTTCGGTAACAAAGGCAACAGGAACCCCATTCAAGTCAACCAAGTATGGAGCAATGCGCTTGTTAGAGCCTATATTATCAATATTGAATTCATTGAATGGATTGTTAGTCCCCTCTTGAATTTGGAACTTCGGGGCAATTTCAGTGCCGATATTTTTAAAATAAAGAATTGTGCCATTATCGTGACCAACGAAGGCATCATATACGTCAGGACGACTAAACTTAAAGAAGGACGGAACTACCAGGTTTCTGCCTAGACCAAGATCAAACTCAAAGGGGGTGTCATCTTGGTCGAAAAATAGATCACTGCCCGGCTCAAACTCAATATCGTCAGGGTCTTCAATTACGCCTACGTTCTTAGGACTGACATTGTAGTAATAATCAATCTGGCCATTGCGGCCGATAAATAGATCTTCCCACTTATCCCCATTAATATCTACAAATCGTGGTACATCATGTTCAATAAAGAGATTGCCTGCGATGGGTTCAAGTATAATATCAAATAATGCACTACGACTTTCTTGGTCTACCTGCTGTCTCTGAGACTCCCTATCACCATCAATACCAACAACAATATTAGGATACCGTGGAGTAATCTCGGCCTGGGCAGTTGGCTGACTCCTGCCATTACTGTCCAATGTTCCATAGACTGGCTTGTCATTGGAGAGGCTAAATTCAAAGTAAGAAATATTTGTATAACTGATCATGAAAAGGTCTAAATGACCATCTCCATTTAGATCAGCAAAATCTACTGCACCACCAGGAAATGGCTTTGCTACTTCTAAATTTTTAACGACATTGTCATTAGGATCTAGTTTGTTCTCTGTATATGTGATGACATGCTGAACATCAATAGTACTGAAAGGATTCTCCGCCGGATTCGTTATTTTTGAAAAGGCTGTCCCCGTATTCTGGTAATAAAGTATCTCAGCCGCATTATTCGTCACTACCGCAAAGGTATCTCCCTCAATTGTTGCGAGGGTGACGACCGGAAGGCTTCGTATGGCGTCTACATTTTCGAGTTCAGGAAAGGATGATGGTTGTTTTAGTGTTGCTTGAGTCATGGCTAGAGCAGGGGTGAAAGGTTGGGGAATGGATGAGGGAGGGAACGAGGGGAAATACTTTACTTAAAAAATAACAGGTGAATGGAGAAATGCGTAGGCCTTGGGAACAATCTTGCGGTTAGGATTTGCCTTGGGGCGTGGGGCCGATGGTGACGAATTTGCAGATTTCGTCGTTCATGAACCCTAGGGCCATGGGGCGGATCACGCCGGGTAGGACTTGGACATCGTATAGCTCCGTGATGATTCCCTCCAATTGTACCCAATGATCTATGTTGCCCGTTTTCAAGTCAATAACCATCAACCCACAGATCGCTTGGGTATTTTTTGCGGCTAACTGGTCATCGAGGGGCAGACCCGAAAACGTATGCTCGCCCCTTGGCTTCGATATTCCCACGATCGCCCACTGTTTGTAAAACGCCAAACCGCGCAAATATCCGGGACAAAAAGCGATCGCCTCAAACTTATGCCAAATTGGGTCTACATAACCAAACTCCCCCGTCCCCGAATTTAAAACCCAGAGGCGATCGCGATACCACCGGGGAGAATGGGGCATGGACAGATCCCCTAAAATCACCTCCCGCGTCTTCACCTCAATCACACAGCCCCCTTTATGCCGTTCTTGCCGCCACCCCGCCGCCACATCAGAACGACTCACCGCCGTCACATAATTGGGCTGCCCCTGATCAAACGCCACCCCATTGAGATGACAGCGATCCTCCGGAGCCAACTTAGAAATAAACGCCGGTTGCCACAGGGGGACAAAACTGAAATGATTGCTCACCGTTCCCAGACAACTGTAGAGCGTATTCACAAAAATCACCCGTTGATTCCGCGTCAGCCCCACATCATGGACATCCAGATCCCCCGTCGTATAGGCCACCCTCGGCACATAGAGCTTATCGTAGCCGTTGTAATCCTCCCCCGGCTCTAGGGCATTGTCCAACTGCCAAAGCTGATACCGACAGCCTAAATAGAGCCGCTCCGGTGTGGCGTGTAACCCCATGGGGCGATCGAACAACCGCTCAAAAATCGACAGCGTTTGATCGGGCTTTAACCCTAGGAAAAACAGACGATTGGTTTGGTAGGTGGTAAAGGCGAAACTAAGCCGCTCCTGAGCCAGCCAGGGGATGAACTGGCGAGAACAGGTGAAGGCGAGGGGGGGATTGGGGGTAGCGGCGTTCATATTGAGGAGGAAAGAGGATAGAGAAGAGAGAAGAGAGTGAAGTTGAGCGTTCTCCCTCACTGCTCACTACTCACTGCTCACTCCTTGTTAATAATAACTGCCGGTTTTGCGGTGGTGGACGGCGGTGAGACCCGTTTCATTGAGGACTTTGCCGGTTTGGGCGATCGCATAAATCAACCAATGATCCCCACATTCGAGCCGCTTCTCCACCCGACATTCCAAATAAGCCAACGCCTCGGTTAAGATTAACCCACCTTGACCGGGTTCTGTGGGAATATCCCCGAAGCGGTCTTCCCCAGGGGCATAGTTTTTAATGAACTGCTTATAAAGGGGGTTGCCCTCCGGTAAGATATTGAGGACAAAGCGATCGCCCCCATGGGTGAAATCCTCAATGGCCCGCTCCTTGGCGACGGCGATCGTTAAACCGGGGGGCGAAAACGAAGCCTGAGACACCCAAGAAGCCAACATCGCGCTATTCACCTCCTCCCGCGCCACCGTCACCACACAGAGCGATCCCACCAGCCGCCCCACCGCCTGCTCCAGCCGCGCCGCTTGGGAATCCGTAACCGAGCCTTTCGGTTGCCGCTTTTTCGCTTGCCGTTTCAAGGTTTGGGCGAAATCCGTCCCCGCTTCCTCACAATATTTAATAATCTGATCCGTCGGCGTGAACTTGACCCGAATCGGGTCAAAGCCAAACCGATAGCCCCCATCCCGGAATTTTTGCTCCAACAGATCAATGGCCTCGCCACTCCAACCGTAGGAGCCGAACACCCCCGCCAGTTTTGTTTGTTCCGCCGTGGCTAAAACGATTCCCAGCGCCGTTTGGACTTGGGTGGGGGCATGGCCGCCCAAGGTGGGCGAACCCATGATAAACCCCCCGGCATTTTCCACCGCCGTTTTAATCGTTTCCGCATCGGTAAATTCGCAGTTAATCGCCTCCACCGCCACGCCGGCCTTGGTAATGCCACGGGCGATCGCCTGGGCCACCGTCGCCGTATTGCCATAGGCCGAGGCATAGATCAACGCCACCCGATTGGCCTTATTTTTCTGCTCCGTTAACCAGGTTTGGTAAGACTGCACCAATTCCGTTAAGCCGTAGCGGATCAAGGGGCCATGGCCGGGGGCATAAAGAGGGGCATCGTAGGGGGCGAGTTTTTCTAACGCCGTCGTGATCTGGTTGGCATGGGGAGCCATCAGACAATCGAAATAGTAGCGGCGGTCTTCACTGTAAACTTGCCAACCCTCATCAAAGGTTTGGTCGCCGCAGACATGGGCTCCAAAGAGCTTATCCGTGTAGAGAATGCGGCTGGCGGGGTCGTAGGTGCAGAGGTGATCCGACCAGCGCGGGCTAGGGGTGGGGATGAATTGTAAAATATGGCCCTGTCCCAAATCGAGGGTTTCCTCGTTTTTAATCACCCGGCAATTGATCGAGAGTTCAGGGAGAATTTTGGCCAGGGCGATCGCCGCCGGGTTGGAGCAAACAACGGTAATTTGCGGATTAATTGTCAGAATTTTTTCTAAGGTTTTCGCCCGGTTGGGGTTGATATGCCCCAAAATCACATAGTCCAAATTTTTCAAATTCCAGCGACGGGTTACAGCCGCGAGAAAAATCTCACTGAATGATTCTCCAGGGGGATCAATTAAGGCGGTGCGATCGCCTTCGAGCCAATAACTATTAGCCGTTGTCCCCTTGCGTAGTGCGTATTCAATTTCAAACTTAAGGCGATCCCAAGTGCGCGATCGCAACACTAAGGTTTGGGCAGCAATGGGGAGAACCTGGACATCACGGGGTTTAGGGTCAGACATAGGATCAGCGGGGTAGGGGGGCTACCCTTTAGTTTAAAGGACAGACTGAACCGGCAGACGGGAGCAGAGGGGAAGTGACAAGAGTTAAGCTATGATCAATGATCACAAATGATCACAAAAAGATTTGTAGCGCATCGGGGCCAGGCATTTGTTGGCGCAAGCCTTGGGTCGCAATATCATCGCGATCAATCCTGAAGACTATCCCGAAGCCCTTTCCTCCCGGTTGTATCTACACTACAGGGTTTTTTAGCATCCACCCCATCCTGTCGTTAGATCACCATGTCAGGCTTTGAATTCAGCAACTACCAACTCCCCCACTTTCCCACTTCCCACTTCCCACTTTCCATCCAGGATCACTGCGATATGACCATCCGATCGCCTCGGGCAACGGCTGCCCCCACTGCTGATCCGGTTGCAGTCGGCATTGGCTACGGCTGGGGGCCAGAAACAAGCCAGCCGGATAGTACACTGACGGCGGCGCTGACGGCGGCCACCCAATTGGCGATCGCCCACCTCAACGCCCAGGGGGGCATCTTGGGGCGGCTGATTCAGGCGCAACTGGAACCCTCAATGGATTTAGCAACGGTTTTCGGTCTTCCCCCTTCCCCCTTCCCCCTTCCCCCTTCCCTCCTCTGGCAACCCCTGACCCCGGCCCAATTTACCCCCAATCCTCAGGTTTTCTATACCGGCCCCTGTCTCAACCAAACCGTTCAATTGGTGGTGGATTGGTATGGTCAACAGGCTCCCCAGCGGGTTTTCTTGTTGGGGTCGCTAGAGGAAAAATCGCAACAACTCCTCAAGCTTCTGGGCCGTGATTTGGCTGTTTTGGGCATCGAAATTGTTGGGGAAATGAAGATCAAGCAGAACTACAACAGGCTGATCGCTGCCTTGGCCGAGGCCAAAGCAGATCAACTGATTGATACCCGCACCCTAGGGCAAGCTCCCCTGTTAGCAGCCATCACTCAAGCCGGCCACACCGCCACCACCCTCCCCATCCTCTTCCTGAACCTCTCCGAGGAAGACTCCCCCCTCGCCGCCGGCCACCTCCTCGCCACCCACTACAACCCCGAAGGCTCTACCCTAGAAAATCAAGCATTCCGCCGAGATTGGCCCTTAGACATTGCCCCCAGCACAGCCGCTGCGGCGGCCTATGCTCAGGTTTTCTTGTGGGCTCAAGCCGTAGAATTGGCCCAATCCTTTGACCCTGATGCGGTGCAGGCCGCAGCCTATGGCCAAACCTGCACCGGCCCCCAAGGGTTGATACAAGTTCATCCCAATCATCACCTCAGTTGGGGAGGGGCGATCGCCCGCTGTCTCCCCAATGGTCAGCTCGAAACCCTCTGGCAATCCCCCCACCCCATCCCCCCCTTACCGGGTCAACTCCTGGCCAGAACCGAAAACACTCCCCTGCTCACCCAAATCACCGAAGAACGACTCCACCGCCAACGGCTTCAGGATACCCTCCGAGACTATGGTTTAGAGTTACGGACGCTGTTTACAGCCCTGACAGAAACGGTATTAATTACCGATATCTATGGCTGTATTTTGCGGATTTTGCCCACCCGTGGCCCTTTGCATATCAATGGCGATCGCATTGGCCAAGGAATCATCACCATCTTTCCCGTGGAGATCATTCCCGAACTCCACGAACACCTCCAACAGGCTTGCCAAGACCAAGCCCGCCATCAGTATGAATACCAAGAAACCGAAGGCGGCCGCTGGTTTGCCATTGATTTTGCCCCGATTGCAGATCGGGAGCAGGTAATTTGGGTGATTCGCGATATCACCGAACAGAAGTTAATGGAACTGGAGCGGCGGGCTTCCCTCGATGAACTGCGCCAACAATTTGCCGAACGCACCAAGGCCTTGATCGCCGCCAATGATCAATTGGTGGGGGAAATTGTTGAACGACAACAGGCGGAAACGGCGTTGCAAGGGATTTTAGATGCTGTGCCGGGGATTGTCTCTTGGATTAGCTCGGACTTGCGCTATTTGGGCGTGAACCGCCATTTAGCCGCCATGTTTGGCCTCGAACCCCAGGAATTTGTCGGCCAAGATATTGGTTTCCTCAATGCCAGTGATGAGTTTATGGGGTTTGTGCGGAACTTTTTTGAGAGCGATCGCACTGAAGATTTTCAAGAAATCGTCGCCCAAGTAGAGGGTCGCCAACGCCACTATCTGATTGTCATGCAGAAATATGGCCAAGGCCGGGGAGCCTTTAGTGTCGGCATTGACATCACCGAGCGCATTGAAGCCGAAAGTGGGTTAGCCCGCTCCAAGGAGCAACTGCAAGCGGTGCTTGAAGCCGTGCCGGGAATTGTTTCCTGGATCAGTGCCGATCTCCATTACATGGGCGTGAATCGCCATTTAGCCCGCACCTTTGGCCTGACCCCCGCTAATTTCGTCGGCCAACCCATTGGTTTTCTCCAAGCCAGCAGTGATTTTAATACCTTTGTGCGGGAGTTTTTCGCGTCTCCGGCTCAGGATGATTTCCGGGAAGTGGAGGCGATCGTTGAGGGGGAAACCCGCAATTACCTGATTGCCGCCCAAAAGTACGACAACGGCCAAGCAGCCTTTACCGTCGGTATTGATGTCACGGAAAGACAGCGGGCCATTGAAGATTTAGCCCGCTCCAAGGATCAACTGCAAGCAGTGCTTGAAGCTGTGCCGGGGATCGTTTCCTGGATTAGCTCCGATTTGCACTATATGGGCGTAAACCGTCAACTGGCCCGCACGTTTAACCGGGAGCCGGAGGAGTTTGTCGGGCAGGATATTGGCTTCCTCCAAGCCAGTAGTGATTTTAATACCTTTGTACGAGAATTCTTCGCATCTCCCGCCCAGGATGATTTCCGGGAAGTGGAGGCGATCGTCAAAGGGGAGCCACGCAACTATTTGATTGCTTCCCAGAAGTACGACGATGGTAAAGCCGCCTTTGCAGTGGGCGTGGATGTCACGGAACGACAGCAAGCCCTGAAGGCCTTGCAACGGGCCGAAGAAAAGTACCGGATGATCTTTGAAAATGCCGTCGAGGGCATTTTCCAAACCACCCCAGAGGGCCGCTATCTCAGTGCTAACCCCGCTCTCGCTCGGATCTATGGCTATGACAGTCCGGATCAATTAGTCAATCAGCTTACTAATGTGGAGGCGGATCTTTACGTTGACCCCAAACAGCGGCAGATCTTTGTGGAAACCCTGACGCGGGAGGGTAAGATCGTCGGGTTTGAGGTGCAGATCCGGCGGCGCGATCGCGCCATTCGCTGGATTTCTGAAAATGCCCGCGCTGTCCATGATGATGACGGCACGCTCCTCTATTATGAGGGGACGGTGGAGGATATCACCGATCGCAAACAGGCAGAAATGACGCTGTTAGAACTCAATGAGGAGTTAGAAAGCCGCGTCCAACAGCGCACCACCGAATTACAACAATTAAATATGCAGTTGATCATGGAAATTGGTCAGCGGGAAAGCATTGAATCAGCCCTGCGCACCTCTGAGGCAGAATTGCGGGCATTGTTTGCGGCAATGACGGATATTATCACCGTGTTTAATCATGAAGGCCGCTACGAAAAACTGGTCAGCACCAATTCTGAACTGATCTACACCCCAGAGGAGGATTTGGTGGGGCGCTCCATTGAGGAGATTTTACCCCCAGAGCAGGCGGCGGTCTTTCTCGAACATATTCGGCGGGCGTTAGAGGAAGATCAGATTATTAATCTGGAATATAGTTTGCCGATTAATAATGAAGATGTGTGGTTTGCGGCCACGATTTCCCCCCTACCTGATCGCTGTGTGATGTGGGTGGCGCGGAATATTACGGAACGGCGCAAAGTGTTAGATGCCCTCTCCAAAGCGGAGGCGAAGTACCGCAGTATTTTTGAAAATGCGGCAGAGGGGATTTTCCAAACCACCACCGATGGCCGCTACATCAGCGCCAATCCGGCTTTAGTAAAAATGTATGGTTATGATTCCTTTGCAGAGATGGCGGCTCGGATTCAAAATATTGATGAGCAGGTTTATCTGGAGCAGGGGTTACGGCAGCAGTTCCGAGAGCAGTTGGAGCGCAATGGGGTAGTGACGGGGTTTAAGGCTCAGGTGCGCCGTCGTGATGGCTCGCTGATCTGGACTTCGGAAAATGCCCGATTGGTCTGTGACCATGAGGGTAAGCCGCTCTATTACGAGGGGACGGTGGCGGATATTACCAAGCAGAAGGCCGCTGAAGATGCCTTGCAGTTGGAACAGCAACGGTCGGAGGCGTTGTTGTTGAATATTTTGCCGAAGGCGATCGCCGAACGGCTGAAACGAGAGGAGCGGGCGATCCGCGCTAGCGCACCCATCGCTGAACGCTACGATCAAGTCACCATCCTCTTTGCCGATATCGTCGATTTCACCTCGTTATCAGCACAAATTTCCCCGACGGAGTTGGTGGAGCAATTAAATGATATTTTTTCCGCCTTTGATCAATTGGCAGAATGGTACAACTTGGAGAAGATTAAAACCATCGGGGATGCCTATATGGTAGCAGGGGGGATTACGGACACGGCGGCTAACCACGCCCCAGCCATGGCAGACATGGCCCTCGATATGCAGTTAGCGATGACGCAGTTCCGCCAGAACGACGGCCAACCCTACCGCCTGCGGATGGGGATCCACACCGGGCCAGCGGTGGGGGGCGTGATTGGGATTAAAAAGTTCATCTATGACCTTTGGGGCGATACGGTAAATGTGGCTTCCCGGATGGAGGCCCAGGGAATTGCAGACATGATTCAAGTCACCGAGGCCACCTATCAGTTGATTAAAGATCACTTTTTCCTAGAAAAGCGGGGAGAAATTCTCGTTAAAGGTCGGGGGTTGATGAATACCTATTGGCTGCGGGGGCGGCGGGGGTAAATGGAAGGATGAAGGATGAAGGATGAAGAGCGATCGCTCTGTCTGTTGCCTTTTGCCTGTATTTGTGGGGCCGAAAAACTGGGGTGCAAGGGTTGCGCCCCTACTCTCTTCCCTTAGTTTGTATCCGTAGGGGCGAAAAATCTTTCGCCCTCCGCCTAGCCAGGGACGGCCAGTAGATACTCGATTTTTGTCAAGTTTTGTGACAAAATCGTTAATTTTGTTTATCAAATTGTGTCAAAGTCTCCCCCTATCGGGTAGAAGGTCAACATTTTTTGATACAACCTAACACTGAGTATCCAAAACAGAGAATCGATGGCGGCTTAGGCCTGCGTGGCGAAATGCCCCCATCATCACCCAACAGAGCGAGGAGACAGCCTATCTATGTTCACCCACGTCAAGTCCACCATTCGCAGCATTACGCCGGACGCGCAGGACAGTCGTTCCCTTGTTAAGGTGGTCTATGTCGTGCTAGAACCTCAGTACCAAAGCACGCTGACCGCTGCGGTGAATGCGATTAATAAAAATAACCCCCATGTGGCTATTCAGGTGAGCGGCTATCTCATTGAGGAGTTGCGCAGCCCGGAAAACTATGAAGCCTTTCAGCGGGATGTGGCCAATGCCAATATCTTCATTGCTTCACTGATTTTCATTGAAGATCTGGCGGATAAGGTGGTGGCCGCTGTGCAGCCCCATGTGGAAAACTTGGATGTTTCGATCGTCTTTCCCTCCATGCCCCAGGTGATGCGCCTCAATAAGATGGGGAGCTTCACGATGGAGAATTTAGGGCAGTCGAAGGGGGCGATCGCCCAATTCATGAAAAACCGCAAAAAGCAGTCGGGGTCTTCGTTTCAAGACAGTATGCTCAAACTGCTGCGGACGCTGCCGAAGGTGTTGAAATACCTGCCCATTGACCGCGCCCAGGATGCCCGCAATTTCATGCTCAGTTTTCAATACTGGCTGGGGGGTTCAGCGGATAATCTGGAAAATTTCCTCTTGATGTTGGCGGATAAATACGTCGTCAAGCAAGCAGGATTTAGCTATGCCGATCCGGTGGTCTATCCCGACATGGGGATTTGGCATCCCCTCGCCCCGAAAATGTTTGAGAATGCCCATGAATATTGGCAGTGGTTTAACGAGCGGGATGATATTACCCCTGATCTGCGCGATCCCCTCGCGCCCTGTGTGGGTTTGGTGTTGCAGCGTACCCATTTAGTGACCGGGGATGATGCCCATTATGTGGCGATGGTGCAGGAGTTGGAGGCAACTGGGGCGCGGGTGATGGCGGTGTTTTCCGGCGGGTTGGATTTTGCCAAGCCGGTGGATGAATATTTTTGGGATAAGCGGATTCAAGGGGTGGAGCCGACCCCCTATATTGATGTGGTGGTTTCCTTAACCGGGTTTGCCCTCGTGGGGGGGCCGGCACGGCAGGATCATCCCAAGGCGATCGACTCCCTCAAACGGTTGAATCGCCCCTATATGGTGGCGTTGCCTTTGGTGTTCCAAACCACGGAGGAATGGGAAGAAAGTGAATTGGGGTTACACCCGATTCAGGTGGCGTTACAGATTGCGATTCCGGAATTGGATGGGGCGATCGAGCCGATTATTCTGTCCGGACGGGATGGGGCCACGGGTCGCGCCATTGCGCTGCAAGACCGGGTGGAGGCGATCGCCGGTCGCGCCCTCAAATGGGCCAATCTCCGCAAAAAACCGAAACTGAATAAAAAGGTGGCGATCACCGTCTTCAGTTTCCCCCCCGATAAAGGGAATGTGGGAACGGCGGCCTATCTCGATGTGTTTGGCTCCATTTACGAAGTAATGCGGGCCTTACACAACAACGGTTACAACATCGACGAACTGCCGGAATCCCCCGAAGCCTTGATGAACGCCGTGATCCACGATGCCCAGGCCCAACTGGCCAGCCCAGAGCTAAACGTGGCTTATAAAATGTCCGTCCCCGAATACGAACGCCTCACGCCTTACCACGAAAAACTCCACGAAAACTGGGGCGAAGCACCGGGCCACCTCAACAGCGATGGTCAAAATTTGCTGATCTACGGCAAACATTTCGGCAACCTCTTTATTGGAGTTCAGCCCACGTTCGGCTATGAAGGCGACCCGATGCGCCTACTGTTCTCCCGTTCCGCCAGTCCTCACCATGGTTTTGCCGCCTACTACACCTATCTCGAAAAAGTGTGGCAAGCGGATGCGGTGTTACATTTCGGCACCCATGGCTCCCTGGAATTCATGCCCGGCAAACAAATGGGGATGTCTGATAATTGCTATCCCGATAGCTTAATCGGGTCAATTCCCAACCTCTACTACTACGCCGCCAACAACCCCAGCGAAGCGACGATCGCCAAACGCCGCAGCTACGCCGAAACGATCAGCTACCTCACCCCCCCCGCTGAAAATGCCGGGTTATACAAAGGGCTGAAGGAGTTGAGCGAGTTAATCGGCTCTTATCAAAGCTTGAAGGAAGGGGGCCGGGGGATTCAGATCGCCCTCACCATTGCCGATCAAAGTATCCTGCTCAATTTGGATAAAGATATTCCTGAATTGGCCGATCCCGATGCCCTCAAGGCCAAGTTACAGGAGCCGGAAGCCGGGGAAACTCGCGATAATTTTATCGGCTCGGTTTATCGTCGCTTGATGGAAATTGAGTCGCGCCTGTTGCCCTGTGGGTTGCACGTCATTGGCAAGCCCCCCACGGCTGAGGAAGCGGTGGCAACGCTGGTGAATATTGCCAGTTTGGATCGGGAAGAAGACGGGTTAAAGAGCTTGATGCGGATTATTGCGGAAAGTATTGGCCGCAATATGGAGGAGGTCTATCGGAATAGCGATCGCGGCATCCTTGCCGATGTCAACCTCTTGCAAGACATCACCACCGCCACCCGCGCCGCCGTAGGGGCCTTGGTCAAAGCCCAAATCGATAATGATGGCCGGGTTTCGATGCTCTCGAAATTGAACTTTTTCAACCTGGGCAAAAAAGCTCCTTGGGTGGAATCCCTCCATCAATCCGGCTATGCCAACGTCAGCGAAAGCGATCTCAAACCCCTGTTTGAATATCTGGAATTTTGCTTAGAGCAAATTTGTGCGGATAACGAACTGGGGGCATTGCTCAAGGCCCTAGAAGGGGAATATGTCCTTCCTGGCCCCGGCGGCGACCCGATCCGCAACCCCCTCGTTTTACCCACCGGCAAAAACATTCACGCCCTCGATCCCCAGTCAATCCCCACCCTGGCGGCAATTCAATCGGCAAAAATCGTCGTCGATCGCCTCCTCGAACGGCAACGCCTCGACAACGGCGGCAATTACCCCGAAACGATCGCCTGTGTCCTTTGGGGTACAGACAACATCAAAACCTACGGGGAATCCCTGGCGCAAATCCTCTGGATGGTGGGGGCGAAACCCGTCCCCGATGCCCTCGGCCGGGTGAACAAGTTGGAATTGCTCTCCTTGGAAGAGTTGGGCCGTCCCCGCGTTGATGTGGTGGTGAACTGTTCCGGTGTGTTCCGGGATCTGTTTATTAATCAGATGGCGTTATTGGATCAAGCGGTGAAGATGGCCGCCGAAGCTGATGAACCTTTGGAGATGAATTTTGTCCGCAAGCACGCTTTAGAGCAGGCGGCAGAAATGGGGATTAATTTGCGCCAAGCCGCCACACGGATCTTCTCCAATGCTTCCGGTTCCTATTCGAGCAACATCAATTTAGCGGTGGAAAATAGCTCTTGGGAAGAGGAAAAGGAATTGCAAGATATGTATCTCAATCGCAAATCTTTTTCCTTTAATTCTGACAATCCGGGGATTATGGATGAAAGCCGCGAGGTGTTTGAAGCGGCGTTAAAAACCGCTGATGTGACATTCCAAAACCTCGATTCTTCGGAAATCAGCCTTACGGATGTCTCCCATTATTTCGACTCTGACCCCACGAAAGTGGTGGCCAGTTTGCGGGATGATGGCAAGAAACCGGCGGCCTATATTGCGGATACGACGACGGCTAACGCCCAGGTGCGATCGCTCTCCGAAACCGTCCGCCTCGATGCCCGGACGAAGATGCTGAACCCGAAATGGTATGAGGGGATGCTCTCCCACGGCTATGAGGGGGTGCGGGAGCTTTCTAAGCGGCTGGTGAATACGATGGGCTGGTCAGCCACGGCGGATGCGGTGGACAACTGGGTCTATGAGGATACGAATAGCACGTTTATCAAAGACCCGGAAATGTGCAAGCGTTTAATGGATCTCAACCCCAACTCGTTCCGCCGCATGGTGGGGACGTTGTTGGAGGTGAATGGTCGGGGTTATTGGGAAACCTCGGAGGAGAATATTGAGCGTCTCCAGGAGCTTTACCAAGAGGTGGAAGACCGGATCGAAGGGGTGGAGTAGTTACACTTAGCCCTCACCCTAAATCCCTCTCCCAGAGCGGGAGAGGGACTTTGAGCGTGTTTTTTATATTGGTTAAAGGGTTGTAATGCCAAAATGTTAGGTAATCAAAGGGATGCTTTGGCATCCCTTTCTTAATGTGCTAGATTGAAATTCTCAATATTGAGGCTTGAGAGCATGACCAATGTACTCACTCAACGCTTAACCCTAGCAGAATTTTTAGCGCAACCCAATCTTGAAGCGTCCCCTGCTTGGGAATATGTGGCGGGTCATATCGTCCAAAAGCCAATACCCAAATTTCGACATTCCATTTTGCAGAAGCGATTACTGAATGCGATCGATGATCCCCTGGGTTACTATCTGACATTGCCTGAACTGCGTTGTACCTTTGGCGATATTGCTCCGCAAGGGCAAGCCCAACGCTCCATTGTGCCTGATGTGGTCGTGATTGCCCTAGAACGAATTCAACTCAATGATTTAGGGGAACCGGAGGATAGTTTTACCCAAGCACCGGACTGGGCGATCGCAATTCTCTCCCCTGATCAGAGTACGAATCGAGCCATCGATAATTTGTTACATTGTCTCAACCATGGGTCTCAATTGGGCTGGCTGGTTGATCCCCAAGATTATTCTGTGCTGATCTTAAATCCCCAACAAGAAATCAAGATCTGTCGGACAGAGCAACCCCTTCCCGTTCTCCCTGATCTCAACGTGGCACTCACAGCGCAGGATGTGTTCAGTTGGCTAAAATTGACTAAAAACGGTTAGCGTTCAGTTGTAGGGCTGACAATACTTGTTAAACTATCTCTATCAGTATATGGGTCGGGTTAGCACTGTTAGGTTTCCTGGTTTAGATGCGCGATTTTACTCCAATGATCATCTTCCTCCACATTTTCATCTCGAAAAAGATGGGGAATGGGAAGTGAGAGTCAAGTTTTTATTCGATCATGAAGATGATGTTTTTGAGATTGTTTATGGTAAAGGCCCCAATAAAAAACAAAGGATGCAAATTCTCAAAACTATATGCAAAAATTCAGAAAACAACAATGAGCCATCTGTACGGGAAAAACTCTTAAAGGAATGGGAACAAAAAGTTAGCACTCAATCTCCAGGAGAACCAAAATAAATGACCGCAATAGAATATGATCTGCTTCTGCCTAGTGGCGATCGCCATCAGCTTCAAAGTTCTTTAAATATCAAGATCCCTGATGGGAGGGTACTAACTCGTTTGCGAAATCATCCTAAGCGCAAAGAGCGTGGATTACTGATGATCGCGGATTTGGCAACTTCGCCGCGTAAATTAGTTGATGACATTACACAGGCGAAAGCATTAAGTGCAGAATTAACAGGTGTAACTTTTATCAATCAATATAATGCTCTAAAACAAGTGGAGGTTATTTCAACATGGGAGTTGTTAACTAATTTCTTGCCAGATGTACAAGCTTACATTCCCCTTGATGTTGCGTCTTTACGAAGAATTGTTAATGCTCATTTGTACGGTGGTCGAGAGCAGCGGATAGCTTCGGCACAATTGAAAGATGATGAGTTGCTGATTTGGAGTTGTGAACCGAAGCTCTATAGTTGTCTATTGGGTGATCTTAAGCCACTTCGATCTATAGATCGGGAAAAATGGAAAAATTTTGAAGTGAGTAGTAGTGGGAGTTATTTAGCTTGGAAAGCATTAGACATTGACATTGATCTTGATACAATCCGTTATGCAATTGATCCTGAGTTTAAGAAGCAGCAGGATCAGAAGCGTCATCAAGAGTTACTGAGATATGCCAAAGGAATAGTGAAACTCCGCCAAGAATATAAACTCAGTCGTAAAGAATGTGGTATTTCAGATTATGAGTTACGTCAAATCGAGTCAGGAAAAGTAATGCCCAATCATAAAATCTTGTGTACATTGGCAGCGGCTCATCAAATGAGCTTGAGTACCTATTTGGAGGCTGTATCCGAAGCAATTCCTGTGGAGATGTAGGGTTGACATTGCCAGACTTACGTTTTTAAAAAATACTCAATTGCAACAATATGACTCCTAAAGAACAACTTGTGCATGAGATTGAAACAGCGCCCGAAACTTTAATTAGTGAATTATTGGTTTTTCTGCGTTTGGCGAAGATGAGACATCATAGCCAAACAGGACAGCCTCTATGGGGATTCATTGAGGAATTAGTTGCAGATATTCCCCCAAGCGTTTTGGATACATTACCCAGTGATGGTGCAGTAGAACATGACCACTATATCTATGGAACGCCTAAACCGCTTAAACAAGGTTTCGTGTAGGTAATGAGATGGAAAAAAGTAGTAAAGTTATCCTGGTTTTATTGAGCCTGTTGGGCCTGTACTTAATGGGCTATGTTTATGCTCGGCTGTTTGTTTTTCACGCGGTAGAGCGCTACTTAGGGGCAGAAGGCAAAGCCTATCCCAGACAGGACTATATTACAAAAAGGGATCGGCCAGCAGGAGAAGGATGGGAATATCAGTTGTTTTTGCCCGCGATCAAACTTGAAGAAAGCATCGTTAATTATTTTCATAATTGGTAAGTTGTCTTACCCATTCCGGTTCTTTAGAAAACAGGGTTGGCTCAATTGAATACCAAATCTGCGTAGGGGCGAAAAACTTTTCGCCCCTACATCAAGGGTTTCAATTTTGCATCAATTTAGCTGATCACCTTAAACGTTGAAAACCCCTCATGGGGCGATCGCCCCTAATCACAAAAAAAAGAGCAAGGCTACAATGGTGAGCGTTGACTCCCATTGTTAACCTTGCCAATCTTTGACATCCTCCCCGGCCTAAAGGCGCGGGGATTCCCAGTCTGCCTACATTAAGTAGACTCCTGATGGGTAGACAGACAAGCAACCGCCCCAGATCGGGGTCTAACACTGCTTAACGCCTGTCCATTCAGGTCGGCTTGCCCAGCCGCCAAAACATTAAGTTTTAATGATGCAATCATACCATAGACAGGAAAAACTGGATCAATCAATTGGACGAAAAAAGCCGCCCTAAAAGGGCGGGGCTTCAAACCCATTAATTTTGGTGAGGGTGGATTGCCCACCCTAACTAGAGAATCCCTAGAGGGCGTTGGCTTGAGCCACCACGTTATCGACGGTGAAGCCGTATTTTTCCATGATTGTGTCCCCAGGAGCCGATGCACCGTAGCCATCCGTACCGATGGACGCGCCCGCACTGCCTACATAGCGGGCCCAACCGAAGGTTGTACCGGCTTCCACAGACAGCCGTTTCGTCACTGCTTTCGGCAGAACCGATTCCTTGTACTCATCGCTCTGCTCTTCAAACAACGTCCAGCAGGGCATCGACACAACCCGCACCTTCTTCCCTTGGCTGGTGAGTTTTTCCGCTGCTTCCACACAGAGGCCCACTTCCGAACCCGTGGCCAAGAGGATTAGATCCGGCGTACCGTCGCAGTCGTTGAGCACATAAGCCCCCTTCGCCACTGCATCCGCGCTGGAGTTCACCAGATTCGCCACACCTTGACGGGTGAGGGCTAAGGCACTGGGGCGTTGGCGGCTGGTGATCGCCACCTTGTAAGCACCGGAGCATTCCCGACCATCGGCGGGGCGGAACGTTAGGAGGTTAGGAATAATTCGCAGCGAGGCGATGGTTTCCACTGGTTGGTGGGTGGGGCCATCTTCACCGAGGGCGATGGAGTCGTGGGTGAGGATGTAGATCACCCCGGCTTGGGAAAGAGCAGAAAGGCGCAGCGCCCCCCGCAGGTAATCGGCAAACACCAAGAACGTTGCACAGTAGGGAATTAAACCCGAACCATGGAGGGCAATCCCGTTACAGATCGCCGCCATGCCGTGCTCCCGTACCCCAAAGCGGAGGTTCCGGTTTTCATAGCTGCCCTTTTGGAAGTTGCCGGAGCATTTCAATTCCGTCAGGTTGGAATGGGTCAAGTCCGCCGAGCCGCCGATTAATTCTGGCAGGTTAGAGGCGATCGCATTTAACGTAATTTCCGAGTGCTTCCGGGTCGCCAGGACTTTATCTTCCGGGCTGGGGTTGGGGAGGTCTTTGTCCCAACCGCTGGGCAGTTCGCCACTGAGGAGCCGTTCAAATTCAGCGGCTTCGCTGGCATATTTGGCTTTGTATTGGGCCAATTGGGCTTCCCATTCTGCTTGGTAGCTGGCTCCCCGTTCGATCGCCTTGCGGCAATGGGCCAAAGCATCGGTGGGAACTTCAAATTCCCCATAGCTCCACCCCAGGTTTTCGCGGGTGAGTTTCACTTCATCGGGGCCGAGAGCCGCACCGTGAACCCCAGCGGAATCTGCTTTATTGGGGGAACCATAGCCGATGGTGGTGGTGACTTTAATCATCGTCGGCTTGTCGGTGACGGATTTAGCGGTTTCAATGGCGCGGGCGATCGCCTCTAAATCCGTATTGCCGTTTTCCACATGGAGCGTATGCCAACCATAGGCTTCAAACCGAGCACAAACATCTTCTGTAAAGGCAATATCCGTGGAGCCATCAATGGAGATGTGGTTATCGTCATAGAGGGCGATCAGTTTCCCTAAACCCCAGTGACCCGCCAGAGAGCAAGCTTCCCCAGAAATCCCCTCCATGTTGCAGCCATCGCCGAGGATGACATAGGTGTAGTGATCAACAATGGTGGCATCGGGTTTATTGAATTTGGCGGCCAAATGGGCTTCAGCGGCAGCCAAACCCACCCCATTACAAATCCCTTGACCCAAGGGGCCGGTGGTGACTTCCACGCCCAAGGTTTCAAAGTTTTCTGGGTGGCCGGGGGTTTTAGAACCCCATTGGCGGAACTGTTTAATATCTTCAATGGTTACACTGTCGTAGCCCATCAGGTGTAGTAGGGCATATTGCAACATACAACCATGACCGGCAGAGAGCACGAAGCGATCGCGGTTAAACCAATGGGGGTTTTTCGGGTTGTAGCGCATGAAGCGATCCCACAGCACAAAGGCCATAGGAGCCGCCCCCATGGGTAGGCCAGGGTGGCCAGAGTTCGCTTTTTGGACTGCATCAATAGCTAAAAAGCGAATGGAATTAATGCAAAGTTCTTCGAGGGATTGACTAGCAACAACCATATTTAATCTGACGATAGGTGGGAATAAAACAACAGGTGAACAAGGCCACCCTTGTGGCTCAAGTATTTCGGAAGGCGATCGCCGCCGTGCCATCCCCTATCATCCCATCTAGGGATCGCTCTCGCAAGAGTGAATTCTAATTCTTCCCTCCCCCTCGGGCAGCCCGATGGTCGTCTCTGCCCCCGCCTCAGGATCACCACCGGCAGAGGGGGAGCGATCGCCACCTTTGACAATTCAGCTCAGATTTTGCTGAATTTTGCAAAGAGAGCGCGTATGCTATGGGATATTTCTCAAGCCCCTAGGAGGCTTCATGCTCCAAACCCCCTTAACCTTAACGTTTAAACTGTTTGCCCTCGCCCCGCAAATTTCCGTCACCGATGCCCAGGATCAACTGGTGCTTTACGTTAAGCAAAAGCTATTCAAGCTTAAAGAAGATATTAAAGTCTGTAGCGATCGCAGCCAAACTCAACAACTCTACGCCATTAAAGCCGATCGAATCATTGACTTTTCCGCCGCCTATCGCTTTACCAATGCCCAAAACCAAGCCCTTGGTTCCGTTAAACGGAGAGGACTGCGCTCCATCTGGCGGGCCCACTACGATATTTTTGGCCCCGATCAAACGGAAACCCCCCTTTACACGATTCGCGAAGAAAACCCTTGGGTGAAGGTACTTGATGGCCTCCTCTGCGAGGTTCCCATTGTCAACTTCTTCACCGGGTTTATCCTCAACCCCGTCTATCTCGTCGAAACCTCTGAAAAAACCGTTGTGATGCGGCTCTCAAAAATCCCCACGTTCCTCTCGCGCAAATTCACCGTCAAACAGATGGATCAATTGGATGACAATAGCCAAATCACGATTGTCCTCAGTCTGTTGATGATGGTGCTCCTAGAGCGTAGCCGTGGCTAAAGGTTAAGAGCAGGCTGGAAAATTTACCATCAGCCCGATCCTGGCGATCCCTAACCGTCGGGGCGAAAAATCTTTCGCCCCATCTCCAATTTAAATACGGCTTCCCGTTGGATATTTTTCAAACCAAGCCCGCATTTTGCCCGGATTGAGCAACCCTCGCGGATCGACAAATTCCTTAAACGCCAGTTGCACCGGATCAATCACTTTGCGACCGCCATCTTCAAGAATATAGGTGTGGGGGTTGGCGATCGCACAACCCGCCGCCTCATGGAGGGCAATAATTTCATCGAGTCGCTCCGGCGTGGTGTAGCGCACCAACTGCAACCCCGCAGGCATCACCCGACCCTCCACCCGCATAAACTCGAGATGAATCATCACCTCATCCCCAAACTGCTCCTCCATCGCCAACACCCGCTCTATTGTGAAATAGAAGGTCTGTAAATAGGTGATAGTGGGATCGACGGCGCGGGCATGAAGGGTTGTATGGTTCCAGGTAAATTCCGCCAAACTGATCCCTTTTTGGGCCTCTAGGGCCGATTTTTCATAGGTAATCCTGCCGCCCAATTCCTGAACCAGTTCCTGAAATAGCTCAAGGGAAGACTCCGCAATCATCACTAGGGCGCAGGCTTGGCCCTTAGGTAAATAATCCTGAAGGGCGGTTAAATAGGGACAAACTGACGGCGCACAAACGGTGATCAGTTTTTTCATCAGGCCATCCGTCTCCCCTAAGACTTGGCCAAAGTTGGCCGCTGTCGCGAGATCTGGAAAGGTGATGATCAGTTCTGCCCAATCATAGGCAGGGGCGAGGGGCACTTCTAAGCGGGTGATAATCCCATTCGTGCCGTAGGCATGGTTCACCTGTTGCACCGCATCCCCCCGCAGTTCTAACACCTGGGGGTAATTTTCGAGGGTGACGACCCGCACTGCGTTGAGGTTGCCGCGATCGCGGAGTTGTCCATAGGTAATCGAACCGATCCCCCCACTGCCGCCGCCAAAAAAGCCGCCAACGGTCGCGGTGCGGTAGGTGGAGGGATACATCCGCCATTCCCACCCCTCAGGGCGGGCCTGTTTATCAAAGTTGGCCAACCGCACCCCCGGATCCACCGACGCAACACCCTGACGAATCCAATGGATCTGATTGAGTTTGGTTAAATCGAGGACAATGCCCCCCCGTAGCGGCACACATTGGCCATAGTTCCCCGTTCCGGCTCCCCGCACGGTTACGGGAATTTGGTAACGAGTACAAACCTGGGCCACACGCAAGACATCCGCCTCACTGGTGGGGCGCACCACCAAATCCGCCCGCTTATCCGCCAGTTGGGGCGCGAGGATCGGGCTGAAATGGTAGTAGTCCTGGGAAAGTTTCGTGAGTTGATTGGGATCAGTAATTTGTTCAATCCCGGAGAGGGCGGCGATCGCCTGCTCCCAGGGAATCTCAGCAGCAAAAGCAGTCATGGGGGTGTCGTATTTTTCCCATTGTAGCGAGCCAAGGGGGTTGTCAATTCCTCATTTTAAATGGCGGGCCGGGGGATGGCAGGGAATTTCAATCACAAATTCTGTGCCTTCCTTAAGGGTTGATTCACAGGTGAGGCGGCCGTGATGGCGTTCGGTGATGATTTGGTAACTAATCGACAGGCCCAGACCTGTGCCTTTCCCCACCGGCTTTGTGGTGAAGAAGGGATCAAATAAACGAGACTGAACTTTGGCACTCATGCCCGGGCCATTATCGGCAATGCGGATCACGATCCAATTATCCTCAAGACGGTGTTCACTGATGATTTTGATCCAACTGGGGTGGGCTTGGCGGTCAGCGGGCGATCGCCCCTGATCCCGTTCATGGAGCGCATCAATGGCATTGCTGAGAATATTCATAAACACCTGATTGAGTTGACCGCCATAGCAATCCACTAAAGGCAACGGCTGATATGCACGGGTAATCCGAATTTCCGGGTGATTGGCCGCTGGCTTGATTTGATTTTTGAGGATCAACAATGTGCTTTCAAGGCCTTCCAGGAGATCCACCGGCTTCACCCCCATTTCATCCATCCGCGAAAACACTTTCAAGGATTGGACAATTTCCCGAATTCGCACCGTGCCTAACGTCATCGACTTCATCAACTTCGGGAGATCGGCTTGCATAAACTCAATATCACTATTCCTCAATTGGGCTTCAATCGGAGCCACGGGTTCAGGATAATGGTTTTGATAAAGCCTTAAAAGGGCAAGGAGTTCTTCCGTATAGTCATTGAGATAGGCCAAGTTGCCATGGATAAAATTAACCGGATTGTTAATTTCATGGGCCACCCCCGCCACCAATTGCCCCAAACTGGACATTTTTTCAGTTTGGATCAATTGGGTTTGCGTGTTTTGGAGCTTGTGGAGCATTTTGCGCAGGTTTTCTGCTTGGCGCTTGAGCTTTGCTTCGGAGCGTTGGCGATCGCGAATATCCCGGCTCATGATCGCTAAACCCAAGGGTTCCCCTGTATCAGGGCTGTTAATAATAAAAACCGTCAAATCCACCGGAATCGTTACCCCGGTTTGGCAATGACGGAACCGAAATTCTCCCTGCCAAGTCCCCGACTCCATCACGGTGGCCATCACCTCCTGTTGATAAGCAACAAGGTCTTCCGGGAAGATCAGGTCGCTGAGATGGTGGGTTTTCGCAGTGGCTTCATCGGGCAACCCCACAAGGACTAAACCTGATTCATTGAGGAATAGAATATCCCCTTCTTTATGGGCCACACCGATCAGATCTGCACTGTTTTCCACCAACGTGGCTAAACGTTGCCGCTCTTCGCGAATTTTTTTAGTCTGGGTGATATCGGTGGTAATCCCTAAAAACCCGATCACTTCTCCCACCTCATTGCGGATCACGTCCGCCCGGAGCAAACATTGCATCAACCGCCCTTGACAGGAACGCTGTTCAACTTCCCCAATCCACGATCGCCCCTGTTTGAGCGTCACCAAAATTTCCCCATAGATCAGGGGATCGGCAAATAAAACCCCGATCCCTCCCCCCCGATTGAGGGCCTCCACCGTCGGACAGGCAAAGAGGCGGCAAAAGGCAGCATTTTGATAGATGTGCCGACCCTGAGCATTGGTAATACTGATGGCATGGGTACTACTTTCAACAGCGTATTTGTAGCTCAGTAGCGCGGTTTCTGTGGCTTGCTTGGCCGCTAACAGTTTTAATTCGTCTTCTTTGGTGGGCGTGATATCCATGAGCAGACCATCCCAAAGAATATCGCCGTTGGGCAGTAACTCCGGCCGAGAAGCGCCGGAAATCCAGATGATGCGACCATGGGGTAAGACCATCCGCCCTTGCCAATGCCAGGGTTCTAAGGTTGCTTCCGATTTGGCGATCGCCGCTGCAAAACTGGCGTAGTCTTCTGGATGAATACAACGGATTAACACTTGAGCATTCTCTTGAATACTGGTAGCGCTTAATCCGAAAAGCTGTTCACAACTGGTGCTAATAAAGGGAAAGCGAACAGCGCCGTCGGTGGATTTGAGAAATTGATACACAACACCGGGAATATGGGCCGCAATCCGCTGTAATGGGTTAGACAGGGGGGGAGTGGACACAAAAGCAGAGGTGACTGATTGGACAAAAGGACACATGGCAAAATCGGTTGATCAAAAAAGGGATTTCAAAATTCAGATCCAGATCAATCCGGTCATTTCCCTAACCCTGGGTTGGCGGAAAATGATCATAACCCGATGGAAAGCAAGGAGATCGTCTATCAATCAGGATTTTCGTGATCTTGTCTCTATCTCTTCAAATTGTAAAATTCTCTTCAGGATTATTAATCAAAGATCACAAAAGTTAATGTTCTGACTCGATTAGGGTTATCGAAGCTGCCATCAGGGGTAATTTTTTTCAAAAATTTGCTAAAAATAAACATTAAAACGGCCTTAGACTGAGGGTTAGCCTTGGCTTTTTTTTCTCTTCCCCATGACCACTTTGGATTTCACTGTTGCAGCCCTTGCTCCCGAGCGATTGCCCTTTAGCTTAGAATGGCTGCCGCCCCCAGCTTATTTTGTGGGCGGTACGGTGCGGGATGCTTTGCTCCAACGTCAGGGGGAGCGGTTTGATATTGATTGTGTGGTGGACAGTGGTGCGATTACCAAGGCTCGGGCCTTAGCGGATCACTATCAGGCGGGGTTTGTGGTGTTGGATCGCGATCGCCAGATTGCCCGTGTTGTCTTTGACCAAGGTACGGTCGATATTGCCCAGATGGTGGGGGAACACCTTGAAACGGATTTAAACCGGCGAGATTTTACGATTAATGCGATCGCCTACGACCCCCACAATCAAACCCTGTTCGATCCCCTCAACGGCATTGCCGATCTTCAACAGGGTCTCATCCAAATGATTGCCAAGGGGAATCTCCAGGATGATCCCCTGCGGATCCTGCGGGCTTATCGTCAGGGGGCACAACTGCAATTTTCCCTCCAACCCAAAACCCGCAAGGCCCTACGGAAATTAGCCCCCCTCCTCAAAACCGTAGCGGGGGAGCGGGTGCGGACAGAGTTAAATTATCTGCTCATGCTCCCTCAGGCCACGCCTTGGCTCGCCTTGGCCATTGAGGATCAGATCTGGCCGGCTTGGCTCCCTGATTTTACCCCCGATGCCATTCCCCAACTGGAGCAAATTGACCAAGTGGCCTGGCTCTTGAGTAAGATTTGGGATGGCTTTGGGACGCAATTGGCTCAAGTCGCTAGTCCCCAGGCCCTCAGCGCCTTGGGTTTAGCAAAGTTAGCCAGTTTGGTGACAGCATCAAGGGCAGGAGTAACGCTGAACGCTTTAAAGTATTCCCGTGCTGAAGTCCAGGCTGTCCAGCGAGCTTGGCAGTATTTGCCCCAGGTTTTGGGGCTGATGGAGCAGGAAATGGGTCTGGAGGAGCAATACTTTTTCTTCCAAGGGGTGGGGGATGGGCTGCCGATGGTGGTGGTTTTGGCGGTGGCGATGGCGGCCCATCAGGATATTCTGCGAGAAACCCGCGCGGTCGGGGTGGTTGCGCCTTTGGTTAATGCCTATCTTGACCCGCAAAATCCCGTGGCTCATCCTATCCCCCTCGTTTCTGGCACAGACTTGATCAATCAACTCAATCTCACCCCTTCGCCGCAAATTGGTACGCTCTTAACCCAAATTCAACTGGCCCATATCCAGGGCCAAATCCACACCCCCGCTGAGGCGATCGCCTTCGCCAAAACCCAACTTTAACCCATTCCCTGTTCCCCGTTCCCTGTTCCCCGTTCCCCAACTGTGAAGAAATATAGGGATCAATCCCAGCGAAGGGAATCAAGGAACCCCCCTTGATAAAATTGGGATTGATCTACCCAAAATTGCTTTGAATTCTTTTGCTTCTCCTCCATTCACTGTGGTTTTGATCGTCCCCACCGGCATTGGGGCGGCCATTGGGGGATATGCTGGCGATGCGTTGCCTGTTGTTAAGGCTTTGGCCCCGTTGTGCGATCGCATTATTACCCATCCCAATGTTCTCAACGGTGCGCAAATGTATTGGCCCGTTCCCCAAGCGCTCTATGTGGAGGGCTACGCTTTGGATCAATTTGCTGCGGGCCATTGGGGGTTAGAGCCGGTGCATCAAAACCGGATTGGGGTGATTTTTGACCAGGGCATTGAGCCAGAATTGCGCGATCGCCACCGCCAAGCCATTGAAGCCGCCCGGGCCACCCTCGGTTTACCGATTACCACATTGATTGAAACCGATGCCCCCCTCAATGTCACGCTCCAAACCTCAGGATCTGGGGCTAGTTGGGGAACCTTGGCCAATCCCGGTAGTTTATTGCGGGCTGCTGAACGGTTAGTGAATACATCCCAGGTGGAGGCGATCGCCGTCATTGCCCGTTTCCCCGATGACTTAGGCAGTGCAGCCTTAACCGCCTATCGCCATGGTTCCGGCGTGGATGCCCTCGCCGGAGCCGAAGCCGTGATTTCCCATCTCATCGTTCGCCAATTTCGCATCCCCTGCGCCCATGCCCCTGCCCTTGCCCCCCTACCCTTAGATCCCGATGTTGCCCCTCGAGCAGCGGCGGAAGAGTTGGGTTATACCTTTTTACCCTGTGTTCTCGTCGGGTTAGCCCGTGCCCCCCGGTTAATTCACCAAAGCCAACCCCATCATCGCGATCAAATCTGGGCGGATCAGGTGGATGCGCTAATTGTGCCCGCTTCGGCCTGTGGTGGCAGCGCCACGCTGAGTTTAGGAGATCGCCTCATCATCGCCGTCGAAGTCAACACCACCACCCTCAACGTTCCCCCCGAACCCTTGGGCATTCGAGCTATCCGGGCCCGGTCTTATCCAGAGGCGATCGGGCTATTAGCCGCCTACCGGGCCGGCCTCGATCCCCATCTGCTTCACCCTGCTATTTTCCCCCTAAACCTGTGAACCATCCCCCTTCCTCCCCAGAGTCAGAAACCCTAACCCGGACTCAAGTGCTTTTAGCCATGATTGTCACCGCCCTCTTGCTTTTAGTTGTGGCGAAACTCTGGCAATTTTTGGGGCAAGTTCCCCTCCTCAGCGCGGAATTCACCCCCATGGCTCTCCTGTGGGGATGTGGATTAATGCTCGGTATTACCGGCGCTAGCACCTTGATTCATCGTCTTTGGCCCGCCTATCGCCGCAGTGCAGATCTCTATCTTGATCTGGTGATTCGTCCCCTCGATTGGCCAGATCTGATTTGGTTAGGATTATTACCCGGTTTAAGTGAAGAACTCCTCTTTCGCGGCGTGATGTTACCGGCTTTAGGGTTCAGTTGGGGGGCGATCGCCCTTTCCAGTCTCCTGTTTGGGGTACTCCATCTCAGTAGCTTAAACCAGTGGCCCTATATGGTTTGGGCCACCTTTGTCGGCATAATTTTGGCGGTCGGGGCGATCGTCACCGGCAATCTCATCGTACCCATCATTGCTCATATTTTGACCAATTTTGTCTCTGGATGTCTCTGGAAATGGCATCATCAGCATCATTCTTCAGAATCCTAAGCCCAGATTCCCCAAAATTCCCTAAATCAATCCGCTAAAATCCGAACAGGATTATCCTCAATACCATCCCTTTTTTCCAACCTATGAACAAAATCATTTACACATTGTTAGTGTTTATCCCCATTTCCATCGCTTCATCCCTCTTGGGCTGGGGAGAAGCCACCACCTTTATTACCGCAGCTCTAGCCATTGTGCCCTTAGCCGCTCTCATGGGTTTAGCCACAGAAGAAATTGCGGTCGTCGTGGGGCCAAATTTAGGTGGCTTACTCAATGCCACCTTTGGAAATGCAACAGAACTGATTATCGCCTTTGTCGCGCTTCGAGGTGGATTAATTGAAGTGGTCAAAGCAACGATTACTGGCTCGATTATTAGTAATTTATTGCTGGTTCTCGGCTTTTCCATGTTACTTGGCGGCTTTCGGTTTAAAGAGCAGGAGTTTCAACCCACCGCTGCCCGATTAAATGCCTCAACCATGAACCTTGCGGTCATTGCTTTGCTCGTACCCACTGCCGTTGAATACACCTCCAGCGGCATTGAAGAATCGACACTACAAAATCTCTCCGTCGCTGTTGCGGTAATCTTAATTGCAGTTTATGGCTTGACCTTACTGTTTTCAATGAAAACCCACACCTATCTTTACGATGTCGGGGTTGCTGACTTAGAAGAAAATGACCAAGGTGAAGCCATTGAAAGCCCTAAAAAACCCAATGTCACCCTCTGGGTTATCGTGTTATTAGCCATAACACTGTTGGTCGCCCTAGAATCAGAATTTTTGGTGGACACCTTAGAAGTTGCCACCAGTAGCCTCGGCCTCACTTCCCTCTTTACCGGGGTCATTCTCATTCCCATTATTGGTAACGCCGCTGAACACGCCACCGCCGTTACCGTCGCCATGAAAAACAAAATGGATCTATCCGTCGCGGTTTCTGTGGGTTCTAGCCTGCAAATTGCACTATTTGTCGCTCCGGTGTTAGTGATTGCTGGTTGGCTCATGGGGCAACCAATGGATTTAGACTTTAATCCCTTTGAGTTAGTTGCAGTGATTGTGGCTGTGTGGGTTGCCAACTCTGTTAGCTCCGATGGAAAATCCAACTGGCTAGAGGGAGGGTTATTGTTAGCCACCTATCTTGTTTTAGGATTGGCCTTTTTCTTCCACCCCGTAGTTGTTGGGCTAGGCTAATTTTTTAGGTTCACTCAATCATAACGCTAAATCTCCCTTAATAAAGGGAGATTTAGCATCTTCTTTCAAGTTTATTTTATCCAAACACTATCATGAAAACAATACAATGGTTTAATTTTTTATTGGCACAATATCCTTTACTATATCGGAAAATTTTAACAAGCCGAAAACAACCTAATTTTGAAAAACTCCTATTTTTATCTGTCATTCAACAGGGAGATGTAGTCATTGATGTGGGGGCAAATCGTGGTTATTACACGACCCTATTTTCTCACGTTGTTGGTTTTTTAGGTAAAGTCCATGCATTTGAACCTGTACCCGTCACTTTTAAGCTTTTAACTCAAAACCTCGTTAATGAACAGGTTTTTGCCAATGTCGTCCCCAATAACTGCGCTTTAGGGGATCAAGTGGGGGAGGCTGTTTTATATTTACCGGATCAGGATGATGGTCAAGCATCCATGCGCCAAACCCATCAAACAGGGTCTTGGAAAACGGTGCAGCAAGTACAATCTTACAATTGTGCATTACAAACCCTGGATCACTATTGCCAGAACTGGCCGCGTTTAGATTTTATCAAGTGTGATGTGGAAGGGGCGGAGTTTTTAGTTCTTAAAGGCGGGTCGGAAACGATTCAAAAATATTATCCTATGGTTTATGTAGAACTTTTTTTTGATTGGACGAAGGCTTTTGATTATCATCCTTTAGATTTACTGGCTCAACTCATGGATTGGGGCTATCGGCAATTTTATATCTGTAATAGCCAGTTTGTGAAATTATTAACAGACCCCGTTGCCTATTTCCATGAGCCACCCCAAGAGTCTATTAATTTGCTCTGCACGATACCGGAGTACCATGGCGATCGCACTATTCAACTTAAGCCAATTTGTACTAACATTTCATGAGCAACCTAACGTTTTAAATCGCGAGGATCAAGGGCATCTCGCAACCCATCACCGAGAAGATTAAAGGCTAAAACCGTCAGCACAATTAAACTTGCGGGCGACCAAATGAGCCAGGGTTGTAGAACCAAAATTGAGGCATTAGTTGCCAGGGAGAGTAAATTTCCCCATGAGGGATCTGGCTGTTGAATGCCCAAGCCGATGAGACTTAAGACAGATTCTGCGACAATAAAGCTAGGAATAGAAAGCGTTGCGGCAATAATCACATAGGTTGAGGTTTGGGGTAAGATGTGACGGACAATAATCGTGAAAGAATTTGCGCCAATAACCCTTGCCGCCTTGACAAACTCCTGTTCTTTTAATGATAAGACCTGACCTCGAATCACCCGAGCTAATCCTGACCAACTCACAAAAGAGGTGATTACCACAATCAGTAAGAATCGTTGTGAACTACTTAAGCCCGGGGGAAGAATTGCCGCCAATGCTACCAAAAGATAAATAGTTGGCACACTCATTAACACTTCCACCACACGCATCAAGAGGGCATCGACCCAACCCCCAAAATAGCCAGCGATGCCGCCAATCAGCATTCCTAAAGGGAAAGAAATGGCAATCCCCACTAAGCCAATACTGAGGCTGATTTGCCCTCCAAATAACAACCGACTGAGTTGATCTCGCCCTTGCTCATCAGTTCCCAGGAGGTTAATCCGTCCTGGCCCGATGGTTCCCAAGAGGTGGCGATCGCTTTCAATCCCCGGCAGTAATGTATAGGCATCTCCTTTCACAAACAACCGTAGGGGGGAAGGATTCTCCAGATCAATACTTAATTCCCGTTCCCCCGTCTCCAAATCTGTCGGGCCTTGGGTCGTGGGGTAAACATGGGGGCCAATCCACTGACCTGCTGAGGTTTGCCAGTAAATTGCTGTAGGCGGGAGCAGCGAGCCATCGGTTTGGGAGCTATAGGGGCTGTAGGGAGCCAAAAATCCAGCTAGCAAAGCACTCAGGTAAAAAAGTCCCAGCAGCACAGCTCCAAATTTCGCTAAGGGATTATGCTTGAGTTTATGCCACCAATTCATGATTTTTCCGCAGTTTGCTTTGCTTACTTTACATACTTTAGCGGGTCTGGCAACACCCGATTAAGGTTTACGACAGTTTCGGCACTGATTCGGTAAAATTTCAAAAAGAGGGATTAGGATAAGAGTCAGTGTTCTCGAGGTTAAGAAGTGTTAGAGATTAGCCTATTTACCGATTTAGCGGCTTTTTCCCGCAATCACTGTGTTGCCATTTGTGCCACGCTGATTCCTTTAATCTTACTGGTAACGATCCAGACCCTCCTTCTCAGTTTTTGGCAAAAGACGACGGCTGCCCTCCTCACCTCAGTAATGATTGCCAGCGGTTTGGTCATGGCTCTGTTCCTCCATGTCTCAACTTGGTTCATTATCGGTGTCATTCACCCCGTGACATTCATCCTGGCAGCCTTAGGCTCCGTCTGTTTAGTCGTGAATTGGGCAGCAGTAGCCTGGCGACAGTGGGGGGGGCGATCGCCTCAAAAGCTACTTAACCCCTACCTCAAACCAATGCAGTTTTAATCCTCCCTTGCCGCCGCCTGTAGATCTTGAATGGAAAATACCGATTGAAAAGCAATGCCATGGGAGGCATAAAGCTCCCGGCCGCCCGCTTCGCGATCCACCAAGGCTAAAATTTGGGTTACTCTGTAACCGGCCCCCTTTAACTGCTCCACCGCCTGCATTGCCGATTGCCCCGTTGTCACCACATCCTCCAAAACGACAACCTGAGCGCCATCGGGTAAATTCGGCCCCTCAATATAGGCACGGGTTCCATGACCCTTCGGTTTTTTTCGCACAATCAGAGCCGGGATGGGTTGGGCTTCCAGTTCTGAAACCAAGCTCACCGCCGTTACCATCGGGTCAGCCCCCAAGGTTAACCCACCGACCGCCTGGGTTCCCGGTGGTAACATTGCCCACAATAAACGCCCAACAGTTAAAGCACCATCAGCCCGGAGTGTCACCTGCTTCGTATTAATGTAATAACTGCTTTTTTGCCCCGAGGAAAGGGTAAAATCCCCCTCTTGATAAGCAAATTGTAGCAGTAGATCAAGAAGATGCTGTCGGAGAGAGGCGATCGATTCAGAGATCATCACAATCAAAAATAAAGACCACTTTAGCCTAAACCAAATCCCCTGTAGGAGCGAAAAAATTTTCGCCCCTATATTAATTAATGCCCAGAGAAAAACCCCCGCGAAAATATCGTGGGGGTCTTTCAGAATATAAAGCTGGCATCGAGCTATTGTGCCAGGGGGCAACCCCCCAAGTATCGTCGCCGCAGAAGTGTTTCACAACCGAGTTCGGGATGGAATCGTAGTGGTTCCACAACGCCTTAGACACCAGCTA
>Ga0316611_1000008_pt1 | contig 113208 bp, 102 predicted proteins | sample MIS2016202_MG_FD_207675 | JGI IMG/M metagenome (GOLD analysis project Ga0316611, IMG submission 207675) | Microbial mat bacterial communities from Middle Island sinkhole, Lake Huron, Michigan, United States - MIS.2016.202 | ecosystem: Environmental > Aquatic > Freshwater > Lake > Sediment... | reverse complement strand
AGGGCAATTGGGCTTGGAGGACTCGCTTGAGTTCGTTATACTGGTTCATGGGGTTTCTGATGTTTGTGCTAATTCTGATGAAACCCCATCCTGCTCTTCTTTTCAAGCTTTTTGTCCTGTACTGAGAGCTAGAAGATGCAATGCTCGCTTACCAACGGGCAATTGAACTTGACCCCAATTTTGTTCCGGGTCACAACGGTCTTGGTAATGCTTTGAGTGACCAAGGGAAATTGGAAGAGGCAATTGTTGCTTACCAACGGGCAATTGAAATTGACCCTAGTAATGCTATGCTTCATAGCAATCTTGGTTATACCTTGTATGAACAGGGAAAATTACCAGAGGCAATTGAGTCACACCAACGGGCGATTGAACTTGACCCCAATTATGTTTTGGCTTATAGCAACCTCGGTCTTGCCTTGAAAGATCAAGGCAAACTAGAAGAGGCAATTTTTGCCTACCAACGTGCGCTCGAAGTTGACCCTGATTTTGTCTGGGCTTACAACGGTCTTGGTAATATCCTGAAAGATCAAGGCAAACTAGAAGATGCAATTGAGTCCTACCAACAGGCCCTCAGACTTCCCGACAGCCCTGGCTTCCCTAATAGTGCCCATACCCTAACCCACAACAATCTCGGTATTGCCCTCAGAGACCAAGGGAAACTAGAAGAAGCAATTGCCGCCTACCAACGAGCAATTGAAATTAAACCTGACTATGCTGATCCCTACAATAATCTCGGTAATGCCCTCAGAGATCAAGGCAAAATAGAAGAAGCAATTGCTGCCTACCAACGGGCGATTGAACTTGACCCAGATCATGCTCTTGCCCATAACGGCCTCGGTAATGCCCTCAGAGACCAAGGCAAAATAGAAGAAGCAATTATCGCCTATCGACGGGCAATTGAACTTGACCCGGACTGGGGTAATCCTTACATCAACTTAGGTGTCACCCTAAGTGATCAAGGCAACCTCACAGAAGCAATCATCGCCTACCAAAAAGCCTTAGAACTACCCGATGATCCAACCACTACCCCCGCCAGTAGCCATGTCTTAGCCCACGGTAACTTGGGTTATGCCTTCCAACAACAAGGCAACCTCGAAGCCGCCATCAATCAATATCACAAAGCCCTTGCCCTTGACCCCGACGACCCCTTCGCTCAAACCAAACTGCAAGAAGCAGAACACCTCCTGATCCTGCAACGTAACCCATCCCCCACCATCAACGAAATCTTCCCCACACCAGAAGAAGACCCCACCTTCATCTATCGACGCTCCGTCGTCTACATCATCGCCCACCTCAACACCGGCCCTAACATTACACCCAACAACGGTACAGGTTGGGTAGTCCAAGTCACCCCCAACCAACTCCTCATCCTCACCAACCGCCATGTCGTATCTGACGACTACCGCAACCTCAGCGATAATATAGAGATAGAATTCTTCAGCACCCTACCCCTAGATCAACGCCTCCGCCGCACCGCCCGCATCCTCCAGATCACCCGTTTTGAGGACTCCCTCGATTTAGCCCTCCTCGAAGTCAACGACCCCCCCGACAACATCCAACCCCTCAAACTCTCCTCCAGCCCCATCCCCGTAGGTAGCCCAGTCGAAATCATCGGCCATCCCCGCACAGGCCACCCCTGGAGCATGATCGGCGGCCGCATTGCCAACAACCTTGATAACCAACTACAACTCTCTGCCAGCCTTGCCTATGGCGCATCTGGAAGTCCCGTTCTTAATCCCGAAACTCGTGAAGTCGTAGGCCTAGTCAACAATGTTGATACCCTCCTCAACACCAATCAACCCCATGGAGTCAGAGAAGGAGATACCTCAGATGTAACCGGCAGTTTTGGTTACGCCCATCCCACCCCCCTCATCATCCAACAACTCCAACGTTGGGGCATCCGTCCCCAACCCCAACCCCAAAACAGCCAACCTACCCCTCCTCTACCATGAACATCAAAACCCTCACCCCCGCCCTCTGCCTCCTCACCGCCCTCCTCCTCCCCGCCCCCGCCTTCGCCTGCCCCGCCAACCTCCCCGACCCCCTCCTCTACCAACGACGGAACAACCCCAACCGCTGCGAAGGCCTCACCCGCACCAACATCAGCGCCAACCTCACCCTCGTCTCCTTCACCACCTCCACCCCCACCAACACCCCCAACCTTACCCTCACCATCCCCTCCACCAGCACCGCCCCCAACCTGATCATCCGTTCCTACGCCCGCCGCTACCAAATCGACAGCTTCACCCCCCAACGCAACAATCAAGGCTATCAATTCACCCTCCCCACCCAACTTATGCGCAACGCCCAAGTCCCCCTCGACAGCCTGCGCATGATCGCCAGCACCTCCGATTCTCAACCCGTCTATATTCCCGTCACCATCGGCTCCCCCTCCTCCCGCTATCAAATCGTCTTTTATTCCCCCACCCTCGCCACCATCCAAAGCCTCGAAATCCTCCGCAACAACCAAGTCATTCACCGCGAAACCCGCACCACCTCCCGCCAAGGCGAAATCATCTTCACCTGGGATGGCCGCAACCGCCCCGCCGGCCGCTATCAAATCCGCATTGTGGGAACATTAGAACAACGGGGAATGCGGCCCCAATCCTTTAACCGCGTTCTCCCTTTTAACCATCACCCCAACTGGCTACGATGAGATTGAGACAAGCTTGGCAACAGTGCAAACATCAACTCCAGGCCAACCTTCACAACATCCTCAATTTTTGTCGTAACCTACCCCAATCCCCCCCCGTTCGACAAATCAAACACAACCTGAAAGCCTTGATCCGCTTGCTGAAACAACAGTGGCTCCACTTCAGCAACCGCATCATCATCAGCATTAAAACCCTCTGTCGCCAACTGATCAACAGCCTCAAAACCCTGATCAGCACCCTCATTGATCTAGTTAAAACCAGCTATTACCATACCAAAACCTGGGTCCAAAACCGTCCCCAACGCACCCCCCATCCTCGCCAACACCGCCGCTATCGTCGCCTCAAAACCCTAGCCAAAAATCTCATTTTCAAGAAGCCCCAAAACCTAGCAGCCTTCATCTTAATCCTGATCTGCTTATCGTTTTGGGGACTTTTTTGGGTTCCCACACAACACACATTTGAAGGCAACTTTATCATTGAAGAACTCAGCTTTATCTATCGCGGCCAACCCGATAAACTCTTCCTCAATGCCATCCCCAATCTTAAAAGAATTGAAATTGAAGGCCGCCAAACCCTCAACTTAACTGGAAAATTCACAGCCCCTAACCTACCCACCTTAGAAAACCTCAAAATTAACCTACAAGATTCCTACAGCAAACTCATTATTGAACCCGCCGACCCTGAAACGATCGCTGATCTGTCCCTCAATACTTTACGAATACAACCCCAAACCCATATCCGTAACTTTTGGTATCATCCCCAGCAAAATCGCCTCTCATTCCGCCTCAATATCCCCTCCAAACAAGTGATTCCTCTCAACCTTTCCTTAGGAGAAATACCCCTCAAAATTACTGTTGAAGGATACAGTTCTCCTCAACTTCCCTCAGATCATGACCCCTTTCAACCCCTCCAATTCCTTTGGACTCCTGGCAGCACTGAATTAACCCTATCCCTCACCGAAACAGCCCATATTTATCTAAACTTGCCAGAACTAACCACCCAAAGCCATCAAACCTGGCTTTGGGGCAATCTTGCTGTAGAGCAGGTGCAATTTTCCCGTTTTGCCGAAACAGCAGAAATGATCGACGACCTCGAACTATCAACCATTGTAGCTGGCAATGTTCGCCTCAAACAGCAGCAATTAACCCTAGAGCCAGGGCAATTTTTAATCCTCCCCGAACCCACCAGCATCCAAACCATCCCCCGCCTACAATTCTATCCCCCCGATCAACCCAACAGCCTCCAAGTCCTCATCCAAGGCCGCACCAACAACATCAAAATTGGCGTTGCTGCCGAACATCCTGTTAATGAAATACGCGGCAGCTTTTTAGAGCAATTTTTCCCTGCCGATGTGATCAATGCTTTGTTAACTTTTAGTGCCGTTGCGATTAGTTACCTAATCCCTTGGCTCTTCAGTAGCAAATAATGACAGCCCATTCAATGATGCGAGTGAACGGTGCGTCAGACACAATTCACTCGCATCATCATTGATCCAGTCTGACGCACCCTACCCATTGATTGTAGTAGGGTGGGCATTGCCAGCCCTAGATCTGCGTAGGGGCGTTGGCGTAAGCCTGCCGGAGGCACAAAAATTTTTCGCCCCTACAGGGTTTAACTTTTGAATGAATTGATAGCAGTAGCCAAGGGGGTTAGGCGATCGCAAATTTCACCACAAATAACACCGCCAACACCCACATTGCCACTTTGGTTTCGTGGAATTTGCCTTGAAAGGCTTTGATCAGGGGGTAGGTGATGAGGCCGACGGCTAACCCTTCGGCGATGGAATAGCTGAGGGGCATGATCAGTATGGTTAAAAAGGAGGGGATCGATTCAGCGGGATCATCCCAACGGATTCGCCCCAAACTACTGGCCATTAAGACCCCAACAATCACTAAGGCGGGGGCGGTGGCAAAGCCGGGGATCGCTTCTAACAGGGGGATGAAGAAGATCGAGAGTAGGAATAAACCCGCTGTTGTGACGGCGGTAAAGCCGCTACGGCCCCCTTCCGCTACACCAGCGGCGGATTCGATATAGCTGGTGACGGTGGAGGTTCCGAGCACCGCTCCGGCGGTGGTGCCGATCGCATCGGCCATGAAAGCCCGCTCCACTTGGGGAAATTCCCCCGCTTCGTTAATATAGCCGGCCTTCATCCCTAAGCCGGTTAATGTGCCGACGGTATCGAAGAGATCGACAAACAGGAAGACAAAAATCACCATTAATAATTGGCCGAGATTGACGCTGCCCATTTGACCTAAGCCGATGAAGGCTTGGCCAAACAGATCCACGGGCAAGGGAGGCAGGGCTAATAATCCCGTTGGCGGTTTAGCAATGCCCAAAATCCAGCCGAGGATGGCGGTGGCGAGGATACCCCAGAGTAATGCGCCTTTGATGCGGCGGGCAACGAAGGCGGCGGTGATTAGGATCCCGGCGATCGCCATTAACGTTTTCGGATTCCCTAAATTGCCCAACGTGGTGATCGTCGCTTCGTAGGGGATGATTAGCCCCGCGCCGCCGGTTTCAGGATTCCCCGATAGGGCGATATAGGCGATAAACAAACCAATCCCGGCGGCGGTGGCGTGTTTAATGCATTCGGGGATGGCGTTGACGATTTGGGTGCGGACATTGGTTAAGGTGAGGATGATAAAGATAATCCCCTCAATGAAAATCGCCCCTAGGGCCACCCGCCAATTAATCCCTAGGCCAATGACGACGGAAAAGGCAAAATAGGCGTTTAACCCCATGCCGGGGGCGAGGGCAAAGGGAAAATTCCCGTAGAGGCCCATGATCAACGTGGCGATCGCCGCTGATAACGCTGTAGCAATGGCAATTTCCCCAAATAAATCCCCGCTGGTTTCGAGAAAAATCGCATTGGAGAGGATCACCGGGTTGACGACCAAAATATAGGCCATCGTGAAAAAGGTCGTGATCCCGGCGATCGCCTCCGTCCGGGTATCGGTTTTCAGTTCAGCAAACTTAAAAAATTTCGCCCAAGCATTATCCTCAGGCAGGGGATTGGGTAGCGGTTCAACCTCTGGATTCATAGCACCATTGAAAAATCACGCCCCCACCCTAAGGGGTTTTGTCGATCCTCGCAGTGTCACAGATTGCAAATGAGTAGGAAGTGGGAAGTGGGAAGTGGGGAGTGGGGAGTGGGGAGTGAGAAGTGGGGAGTGAGGAGTGAGAAGTGGGGAGTGAGGAGTGAGGAGTGAGAAGTGAGGAGTGAGAAGTGAGAAGTGAGGAGTGAGGAGTGAGGAGTGAGGAGTGGGGAGTGAGGAGTGGGAAGTGGGGAGTGAGGGGGAGATCTTGATTTTCCTCTCTTCTCTCTGCTCTATCCTCTTTCCTTCCCCCAGAGATACGGTCAAAGGATCGTTATAGTGGTTAATATGTCTTTTAGCCCAGCATTGCCCGATCATCTATGCCCCTGTTGAGATCAACCCGCTCCACCCTTGCCCTTTGTCTTAGTCTGATCGTTGCCCTCTGGTGCATCTTTCCCGCCCATGCTGTTGCCCAACTCTCCAGTTCGCGGTCAACGATGCAGCCCTATATTGATCGCGTGGCCAATAATATTACCGAGTTCACCCTTGATAACGGTTTAAATGTGATTGTCCTTGAACGCCACGAGGCCCCGGTGGTGTCCTTTGCTACCTATGCTGATGTGGGGGGAGCCGATGAACCCGATGGTCAAACCGGCGTGGCTCACTTCCTCGAACATTTGGCGTTTAAAGGCACGACCGAGATCGGCACGCGGGACTATCAACAGGAGGCCCCCCTGTTGGATCGTCTTGATCAACTATTTGAGCAGCGTAAAGCCGCCCAAGCCGCTGGCGATACTGCCAAAGCTGAAGCCCTTGATGGGGAATTTCAAAAGGTGCAGCAGGAAGCAGCGGCGATCGCCATTCAAAACCAATTCGGTCAAATCGTCGAACAGGCCGGTGGTGTGGGCCTCAATGCCGCCACCTCCTCAGACTATACCCTTTACACCTATAGCTTGCCTGCCAATAAGCTAGAACTCTGGATGTCCCTGGAATCCGAGCGGTTTTTAGACCCGGTGTTTCGGGAATTTTTTGAAGAGCAACAGGTGATTTTAGAAGAGCGGCGGTGGCGCACGGATAACTCTCCCATTGGCCAAATGGTGGAAGCCTTCCTCGATGCCGCTTTCCAAGTTCATCCCTACCGCCGGCCCGTGATTGGCTACAACGAAGATATCCGCAACCTTACCCGCCAAAACGTCCAAGACTTCTTTGATCGCTACTACGTCCCCAATAACCTCACCCTCGCCATTGTTGGCGATGTTGATCCCGCCCAAGTGCGCCAGCTTGCGGAGGTTTATTTCGGTCGCTATGCCGCCAAACCCGCCCCCCCTCAGGTGCAACTGGTGGAGCCACCCCAAACTGCAACCCGTTCTGTCACGCTCCGCCTCGATTCCGAACCCTGGTATCTCGAGGGCTACCATCGCCCCAACGGCATGCACCCCGACAGCATGGCCTACGACCTGATGTCGAGCATCCTCAGTTCAGGGCGCACCTCCCGCCTTTATAAATCCCTCGTGGAAGAAAAACGCCTCGCCTTAGGGGCCGCCGGTTATGGCGGTTTTCCGGGGGATAAATTTCCCAACCTGATCCTGTTCTACGCCCTCACTGCCCCAGGGGTAGAGTTGGATCAGGTCGCTACTGCCCTCCATGGGGAAATTGAACGACTCAAACGGGAGCGGGTGACAGTGGAGGAATTGGAGCGGGTCAAAAATCAGGCTAAGGCGGGGTTATTGCGATCGCTCGCCTCCAATGGCGGCATGGCCCCGCTCCTGGCGGAATACCAGGGCAAAACCGGCAGTTGGCGCAATCTGTTTGATCAGTTAAACAAAATTGAAGCCGTCACCCCAGCGGATATTCAGCGCATTGCCCGCGCCACATTCCGCCCCGAAAACAAAACCGTTGGCCAGTTAATCCGCACTGAAGAATGATGAACCGCTCCAAAACGCCTCGCTTCCGTTTTTCCCGCCCCCTGCCCTGGTTACGGGGATTGATCCTCCTCGCCGGTTCCCTGCTGTTTGTGTTACTTTCCGCACCGATGGTGGCTGCGGCCACGTCCCGCCACTATACGGGGTTGGAATTTCCCCCCCTGCGGGCGGTGGAAATGCCCAATTATGAACGGTACACAATGCCCAATGGCATTGTGGTCTATTTGATGGAAAACCATGAGTTGCCCTTAGTATCCGGCCAAGCCAGCTTTCGCACCGGCAGCCGTTTGGAACCGTTGGCTCAGGTGGGGTTAGCCAGTTTAACGGGGACGGTGTTGCGCAGTGGTGGTACGGTGGAGCGCACCCCCGATGAGATTAATCAGTTTCTCGAACAGCGGGCGGCGGCGGTGGAAACCAGTATTGGCGATGCTTCCGGCAGTGCCAGCTTTGAAAGTTTGACCGCTGATCTCCCCGATGTGTTGAATTTATTTGCGGAAATTCTCCAAAAACCGGCCTTTCGGGCGGATCAAATCGATCTGGCGAAACAGCAATTGGGGGGGGCGATCGCCCGTCGCAATGATGACCCCGACGACATCGCCAGCCGCGAATTTTCCAAACGCATCTATGGCCCTGATCACCCCTACGCCCGCACCGTGGAATATCAAACCCTCGCCAATATTGAGCGAGAGGATTTAATCCAGTTCTATCAGCAATCCTTTCGGCCAGAGCAAATGCTGTTAGGAATTGTGGGGGATTTTGAACCCCGGCAGATGAAAGCGTTGCTCGCTGAAGCCTTTGGGGATTGGCAACCGGCCGCTGCTCCCCCCCTCCCCTCGTTACCAACGGTAGAGCCGGCCACCTTGGGCGGCACATTCTTTATTGAACAGCCCCAACTCACTCAAAGTTACATTTATTTAGGCCATCTCGGGGGGCAACTCAGTGATCCCGATTATGCGGCCTTGAGTTTAATGAATGGGGTGTTAAATGGGTTTGGGGGTCGGTTCTTTAATGAGTTGCGATCGCGCCAAGGGTTGGCCTATTCGGTCTATGGCTATTGGAGTCCCCGCTTTGACTATCCCGGCCTGTTTATCGCGGGGGGGCAAACCCGTTCCGAAGCCACCGTCCCCTTCATTGAATCCCTCCGCCGGGAAATCGATCGCATCCGCACCACCCCCATCACCCCCGCAGAATTAGACTACGCCAAGGAATCGATCCTCAATTCCTTCGTATTTAACTTCCAATCCCCTGGGCAAACCCTGTCGCGGCTGATGCGTTATGAATACTATGGCTACCCCGCCGATTTCATCTTTAGCTATCAACGGGAAATCCAAACCACCACCGCAGCGGACATCCTCCAAGCAGCGGCAAAATACCTGAAGCCGGAACAGTTAACAACGTTGGTCGTGGGGAATAGCGGGGCGATCGATCCCCCCTTAGCGAATTTGGGTAGTGAGGTCGCAGCCCTAGATATCAGCATCCCCCCCGCTCAATAGGCCCTCACCCTAAATCCCTCTCCCAAGTAGGGAGAGGGACTTTGATTTGGGGGCGAAAGATTTTTTGAGGGCGAAAAATTTTTCGCCCCTACAATCTGGGGAGGAAAGAGGATAGAGAAGAGAGGAAAGAGTGAAGTTGATTGTTCTTCCCACTTCCCACTTCCCACTTCCCACTTCCCACTTCCCACTTCCCACTTCCCACTCTAACTCGACAGGTTTTTCTTGCGGATAATCGGTTTTGTCGGTCTGGGACTGCTGGGCGCTTCGCCACCGCTGGCCTTTACCGGCTTCGTCGGTCGAGCCGAATAACTCTTGCTCGGGCCACCCCGTCGGCTTTGGTCGAACTTTTTGCGGGGTTTGGGCTTGGGCATAAAGCCCATATCGTAGGCTTCTTGAATCACCAAATGCTGCCCTTGACGCATCAGGTGTAAATCCCAAAAATGGCGCAGGGGCCGTTCTTCGGGCAATGTGCCGCGCAGGTGGAGCTTAAAAGATTTTTTGCGTTTTTCCGCCGGATCGCGGGAAGCCTGCTGAATTTTGATAATCACCAATTCCGTTTCTTTGGCGCAAAACACCGCTTCCCCCCGCACCGAAAAATAGCCATTTTCACAGCGCGGCTCTGGCTCTACGGGTTCGAGGGAAGGGCGTTGGGGACGGGGGGCAATGGGCAAGGTTGGTTCTGGTTCCGCTGGCTCGGCGGGAGCAACCGGCTCATCCTCCGGCGTGAATGTGGGATCGAGTTTTTCCGGCTCCCAAACCCCAGCAATTTGGACATGAAGCTGCTCTTCCTCCTGTCGGGTGCGGGGATAGACGACCCAGAGATGAGGTTGCTCCAAGTCAAGGTGATTTTTAATCAAGCTAATCACCCGACCGAGTAAGACTGCATCCACTTCCACCCCATCGGTGGTGATGACCACCCCTTTGGTGTGTTGCTCCTCGGAGGGAATATAGCGTCCCTCAACTAAGCCGATCGCCCGATATTGGCGCGGTTCGCTTGGGGGGGGGATGGGTTGAGCGCGGGAGGGTTTAGATGCGACGGGAACGTTGTCTGGACTGTTGTTCATAATCAGTTGAATCCTAAGCTCAACGACTGGCAAGGCCAGGCTTGGGCGGTGATCAGCCCCGAACCTGAGGGGGGTCTTGAGCCAGTGGGTGGGTAATGCAATCTTTCTTCACCACTTTACAGGGGAATCATGGGAGTTTGGAACAGTTCCCTAGATTTCCGTGGGAAGGAGGGCGATCGCCCGGATAATAGAGACCGTAGCCGATGTTGATAATTTTCCCATGATTGCCCCCCCATCTTCTCCTCTCTCCCCCCTTGATCTGCCCACCCGTCTGCTCATGGGGCCTGGCCCCTCCAATGCCGATCCGGTGGTGATTGCTGCCCTGAATCGCCAACCGATCGGCCACCTAGATCCCGCTTACTTAGCCTTAATGGATGAGGTGCAAACCCTCTTGCGCTATGTGTGGCAGACGGAAAACACGATGACGTTCCCCATTAGTGGCACGGGTTCGGCAGCGATGGAGGCAACCCTTGCTAATACCGTGGAGCCGGGCGATCGCGTTCTCGTGGGGGTGATGGGCTATTTTGGCGATCGCCTTGTCGAAATGGCCCGCCGTTATCAGGCCGATGTCCGTACCCTCCATCAACCTTGGGGCGAAGTCTTTAGTTTGGCGCAACTCCGAGCCGCCCTGGAGGAGCATCGCCCCCAAATCCTCGCCCTCGTCCATGCCGAAACCTCCACCGGCGCACGCCAACCCTTAGAGGGGGTGGGGGCATTGTGCCGCGAATTTGACTGTTTACTGCTCATTGATACGGTGACAAGCTTGGGCGGTGTGCCGATTTTCCTCGATGAATGGCAGGTGGATCTGGCCTATAGTTGCGGCCAAAAAGGCTTAAGTTGCCTACCGGGAATTTCCCCCTTTACGATGAGTCCCCGCGCTGTAGCGAAGTTAGAGCAACGGCAAACCAAAGTGGCGAATTGGTATCTTGATGCTTCTCTATTGGCCAAATATTGGGGATCCGCAAGGGTTTACCACCACACCGCTCCGGTTAATCTGACCTATGCCCTCCGGGAAGCCCTGCGTTTAATCGTCGCTGAAGGATTAGAGGCCACTTGGCAACGCCATCAACGCCATGCTGAGGCCCTTTGGGCCGGTTTAGCAGATTTAGGCATTGCCTGCCATGTCGCCCCAGAGCATCGTTTACCCACCCTCACCACCGTCAAGGTTCCCGATGGCGTGGATGCGAAAGCCGTCACCCAACGGTTATTAAACGAGCACAATTTAGAAATTGGCAATGGCTTAGGGGAATTGGCGGGGAAGGTGTGGCGCGTCGGGCTAATGGGGGCGAATAGCCATCCGGAAAATGTCGAGCGATTTTTAACGGCTTTTGCTCAAGTCTTGGGGAAAGCGTAACAATGGGGAGAATCCTGCCCCTTTGGAGCGTACCATGGCCCCCCATTTGCAAACCCCCCACAGTGGTTATCATTTCGCCCCTTGGCTCGGTGGCCGGTTTTTTGAAGGCTGGTATTATCGGGTGACGCTGCCCCAATTGGGGGAAAGTTTTGCGTTTATGTATTCCATTGAAGACCCCCAAGGCGGGGCTTATGCGGGCGGGGCGGTGCAAATTTTGGGGCCAGGCGATCGCTATCTTTGGCGCACCTTGCCCGATGTAGCGGGGTTTTGGGGGGCAGAGGATCGCCTTGCCCTCAGCCATTACCGCCGCAATCAAGATGGGGAAGGCTACAGCGCCACGAGCGATCCGCTTCAGCGTACCCATCGCAATCAAGGTTATATTCACGACCCCGCCACCGGCTTCTATTGCCGCTGGGATTATCAAATTCAACCCCTCTATGGTTGGGGCAATCCCCACGAACCCCAACAGGCCACAGCGGGCTGGCTCTCCCATTTGCCTATTTTTGATCCCGGTTGGCAGATCCTTATGGCCCATGGTTTAGCCAATGGGGTGATTGATTGGAACGGCCAAGAATATTACTTGGAACAGGCCCCAGCCTACAGTGAAAAAAATTGGGGGCGATCGTTCCCCAAAGCCTGGTTTTGGTTGAATTGTAATAGCTTTACCGATGAGCCAGATTTAGCCCTGACCGCTGGCGGTGGGAAACGTCAGGTGTTGATCTCCGAGGAAACGGTGGCATTGATTGGTATCCATTATCGGGGCCAATTTTACGAGTTTGCCCCCTGGAATAGTCGGGTGACATGGGCGATAGGTACGCTATCGCGGATCGCCCCTTGGGGCCGTTGGGAAATGCAGGCGGAAAGCGATCGCTACCGGGTCGAACTAATCGGAACCACCACCCACCCCGGCACACCCCTCCGCGCCCCCACCCATGCCGGATTAGCATTCTGTTGCCGCGATACGATGCGGGGGGAAATCACGCTGAAATTAACCCAGAAGCATGGTGAAGAAATTTGCACCGCCCACAGCACCACGGGGGGTTTAGAGGTGGGCGGGGAGCCTTGGACAGGGGTATGGGCATCGGCTTAAGTTGGGACTGGCATCGTTTTCAGGGGTGAGCTAATCCCAATTTTCCCAACCTAAAAGGGATTCAAACTCATAACGCAGGCTTTCCACATTGGCCACCCGCGCCACAATCACGTTTTCATGACCCGCTAGGAATAACTCCTGTTGCCAATACCGTACCCGGTCTTCATGCTTCAGCCAAAAATTGACGATGCGTTGAATCACCTCATCCCAATTCCATTCGGGTTTAGCGGGGATCAATTCAGTGGATTTGATCAAATCATCAAGGGTGCAGTGGGGGCTGCTGAGGTAGGCTTTGCTGCGGTGGGGTTCTGGGCTTTGGTATTGATATTCAAAGGCAGTGAGGATCGGGGCAACGCCAACAATATCGAAGGTGTAGGCCATAACAACGCAACTCCAAACGAAGAGGATAATCCAGTTTGGACGGCATTGTAGCGAACAAGTTCAGGAAAAAAATGTATTTGTAAATCCCTTTTAACCGAATTTTAAGGTTCGGTTTGCCCTAATTGCCAACCCGACCCCTCGTTATACCCGACATTCCGCAGGTTGCTCAATCAATGGTGCGTCAGCCGTTAAGCTACTCTTTTGCGTCCTAGGTTATCAATCTGACGCACCCTACCATTGAATCGTAGGGTGCGTCAGACCGCATCAATGATGATGTTGATGGTTGAATTGTGTCTGACGCACCATTCACTACAATTGAATCGTAGGGTGCGTCAGACCGCATCAATGATGATGTTGATGGTTGAATTGTGTCTGACGCACCATTAACTAGCATCATTAGTCTTAACCTGCGGAATGTGAGTTATACCACTAGCCAAAATCATGAGGACAACTCAGTTGATTTCGTAGTGCGGACTTTAGTCCGCTCCCCTGATCGGCGTAGGGGCGCAAAAATTGAACCTTTCGCCCCTCCTCTAGCTACGAATGGGGAACTTAGAGGCTGGCGAGGACGCGGATCAGTTGATCCATTTCCGCCGGGAGCGTTAGGTAATGGACGCAGGCCCGCACACAGTCGGGGCTGATAATTGTGCGCAGATAAAAACCTTGCTGTTCTAAGGCTTGGACTAATTGCTTGTGGGGAATATCAGCCTTGAGCCGGAATGAGACTAACCCCGCATCCGGGGGCGTGCTGCGTAAACATTGCACCTTGGGCAAAAGAGAGAGACCTTGCCAAAGGTATTCGGCATTTTTTTGGATTTGGAGGGCGCGTTCTTGGGCGGTTCCCCATTTGCTGTGGGTGGCGATCGCCGCCCGTAATCCCGCATAGAGGGGATAGGCAGAGGTGGCCACCTCAAACCGCATCCCGTTGGGTTTCCACCCCGTCGGCATTCCCGTGCTATCCATATTGATACTGCGCCAGCCGATAAACGTGGGGGAAAGGCTTTCCAACGCTTCCGGCCGCACATATAACCCCCCCACCCCCGCCGGGCCACAAAGCCACTTATGGCCCGTAAAGGCATAGAAATCTGCCCCCAAGGCCGTTAAATCCAAAGGCATCGATCCTACGGATTGGGCTGCATCCACTAAAACTTGAATCGGTTGCTCTCGGCCATGGCAAATCTCAATAATTTCCGCCAAGGGCAAAATTTGCCCCGTATTCCAGAGCAAATGAGACACCACCACTAATCGCGTTTGGGGCTGCAAATGCTGCTCAATCACCACCGCCGGATTGCCCCGGTTCAGCGTCGCCATAATCGGGCAGGTGGAGACGCGCACCTGAAACCGGCGGGCAATTTCCTTAATAATCGCAATCACCCCCGGATGCTCACAATCGGTGATCAGGATATGATCCCCCGCTTCCCAGGAAATCCCCCAGAGGGCAATATTGCACCCCGCTGTTACATTTTCCGTTAGGGTGATCGTGTCAGGATGTACCCCCAACTCCTGGCCAAAGGCGGCCCGCATCGCCGCCCCCTCCTGCACCACCCAATCATTCACTTTGCTGGAAAAAGGCCCCTGTTGCTGGACGTATTCATAGGCCCGATAGATCGCCTCCATGGCGGCCTTGGGCATCGTCCCCTGGCCCCCAAAGTTGAAATAAGCCTTATTCACTAAACCGGGAAATTGTTGGCGGTGATGTTGGAGGGGAGCCGGATCAGCAGGGTTCATAGTGGGGGGATGGTCAATAGTTGATGAGTTAGCATTCTTCAGTGTATCGGACGGGAGCAACCCCGCAGATTAACCAGCGGGAAAGACTGCACTGAGTAGGCTACGCAGCAGGAAGAGGAAGAGGGCGGTTGCACCAATCACAAAGACAGCGACCCCGCTAATCAGCAGGAGCAAAAACCAGCGATCGCCTGGGCGGGTTTTTCCTTCAGTCCCTAGATTGCCGGTGTCACGTTGCCCTCCATGGGCTAAGTGGGATTCTAAAAGCTGTAAATTTTTCGTATTTGCTTTCCACACAAAATCAAAGGCATCCCCTGCCACCGGCACTGTACCCAAGAAGGCATCTAAGAACAGGTGAATCACCATCTGGATCAAGGTTTCCCTGGGTGTGCCGAGGCGATAGGCCTGCCAAACGATGTAAACGGAAAGGCTGAGGCTGATATAGTCGCCAGCGGCGGGGATCAAGCTCAGGAGGGGGTCAAGACCAAACCGCCAAGATGTGCCAGGAATGGCGATCGCCTCATCCAACAAATTGCTTAAGCGGCGAATGCCTTCAATATTGGGGAGTTTGGGGGCATTTTTCCGAGGAAGGCCAGGCTGCACCGGCAAGGGATCGGGGGATTGGGTCATAGGACGAGAGCCGAAAGGCCGTGATACATTGAGCAATATTCCTCAACTATAAGGATAAAAGCTGTTTATGTTCACCCAGGCAAAACCCCTGACTGCTTCGGAATTACTGGCTCAACTGGATGCGATCGTTGAGGCCCATCACCTCCTCAAGCATCCCTTTTATCAACTGTGGAACGAAGGGAAGCTCACCCTCAACGCCCTTCAGGAGTACGCCAAGGAGTATTACCACCAAGTCCACTCCTTCCCCACCTATGTGAGTGCCACCCATGCGGCCTGTGATGATTTGCAGATCCGCCAAATGCTTTTGGAAAACCTGATCGAAGAAGAGCGGGGCGCAAACCATCACCCGGAACTGTGGTTGCGGTTTGCGGAAGGCTTGGGGGTGAATCGGGATGCGGTGTTAAACCATGCCCCGGCTCAGGAAACCCAAGCATCGGTTAAAACGTTAAAAACCTTGGCCCGTGACGAAAATCCCGCTGTGGGGATGGCGGCCCTCTATGCCTATGAATCCCAAATTCCGGCGGTTTCGACGACGAAAATTGCTGGATTGAAAGCATTCTATGGCATTGATGGCGAGACGGCGTTGTCGTTCTTCCAAGTCCATGAAGCAGCGGATGAAATCCACAGCGCCATGACCCGCGAAGCTTTAGCGCAACTCTGCACCACCCCCGAAAGCCAAGCCGCTGCGGTGGAAGCTACAGAAACAGCAGTAAAAGCGTTAAATTTTCTCCTAGATGGGGTTTACGCCGCCCATTGCTAGGGAAAAATTTCCCATCCTGACGCACCCTACCCTTGAATCGTAGGGTGCGTCAGATTGATTAATCCTTGACGCAAACGAGCAGCGTCATAGCTGACGCACCATTTCTTGAGCAACTTACTTGATCAAAGTCCCTCTCCCTTTTTGGGAGAGGGATTTAGGGTGAGGGACTGTACTAGATAAAGCTCGAACAAGCTGTACAGCAGTAGACAGAATCAATCGGACTCAGTACTGTGGACTTCAGTCCACTCCCCCTTGCTGTTGATGGCAAAACTGAACCGCCTTGGCTGATCCCAACATTTGGATGGATCAACGGTTGAGCAATGGTTATGGGCGATCGCCAAAAATATCCAACTGCTCTACCCGGTGATCTGGAGCTAGGGCAGGGTCTAAACGTTTGGGGCTACCCTTGCGCAGGCCCACAGCGATTTTACTGTGCTTCTCAATTTGACCCATCACCTGATGTGCCCGCTGAATCACCACATCCGGTAATCCCGCGAGGCGACCGGCTTCAATCCCATAGGAGCGATCCGCGCCCCCCGGATGGACTTCATGGAGAAAAACAATTTTATCCGGCAATTCTTTGACGGTGACTTGATAATTGGCCACATTGGAGCAAAGGGTTTCTAACTCATTGAGTTCATGGTAATGGGTGGCGAAAATCGTGCGGGATTGAATCGTTTGGGCGAGGTATTCCGCCACCGCCCAAGCAATGGAAAGACCGTCAAAGGTAGCAGTTCCTCGGCCAATTTCATCCAATAATACTAAAGATTTCGCCGTGGCATGGTTGAGAATATTGGCGGTTTCATTCATTTCCACCATAAAGGTAGATTGCCCCGTGGCTAAATCATCCACCGCCCCAACACGGGTAAAAATGCGATCGCAGATCCCCAACTTTGCCCCCTGAGCCGGAACAAAACTCCCCGTTTGGGCCATGATTTGGATTAGCCCCACTTGGCGTAAATAACAGCTTTTGCCGCTAGCATTGGGGCCGGTGAGGATAATTAAATCTGGACTATCCTGCCGTTGGGAGTCATAGCCCATGTGGGTGGAATTGGGGACAAAAAACTGCTGTTTTAACCGTTGTTCAACGACAGGATGGCGACCTTGATTGATTTCAATTTCTCGCCCTGGGGTAATCGTGGGGCGACAATAATTGTAGGCGATCGCCACCTCTGCCAACCCCACCAACACATCCAACGCCGCCACCGCCCGCGCCACATCCCGAATCTCCTGGGCCTGCTCCCCCACCATGCCCCGCAATTCCTGGAAAATCTCATATTCAATCTCATTCAAATCATCCTGAGCCGTGAGAATGCGAGTTTCCCGCTCCTTCAGTTCGGGGGTAATGTACCGTTCCTCATTAGCCAGGGTTTGCTTACGGGTGTAGTCGGAGGGGGCAGCATCGGCTTGGGCACGGGGGAGGGTGAGGTAATAGCCAAAGGTCTTGTTATAGCCCACTTTGAGCTTATTCACCCCCGTCCGCTCCCGCTCGCGAATTTCCAAATCCGCTAACCACTGCTGATCCGCCAAAAGTTGCGATCGCCGCTGATCCAACCGGGGATCAATGCCATCGCGGATCACGCCCCCTTCCTTAATATGCAACGGGGGAGCTTCCGCAATCCGATCTAACACATATTGCCCCACCTGCTCCAAGGTTGGGCGAATCTGGTGCAATGCTTTGAGATAGGGGGATTGGCCCTGTTGGGCAAGGCTGGCTAATTGCACCAGCCGCACCAAAGAATCGGCTAAATTGACCAATTCCCGCGCATTGGCGCGACCGGAGGCCGCCCGACCGCTGAGGCGTTCGAGGTCGTAAAACTGCCGCAATAGGGTTTTCAAATCCTCCCGGAGGCTATTGTGGGCGATCAATTCAGCAATGGTATCTTGGCGGGCAAGAATGCCCTTCGGATCTAACAGCGGTTCGAGAAACCAACGTTTCAACGCCCGGCCCCCCATCGCGGTATTGGTGCGATCTAAGGCCCAAAGTAGGGAGCCGGTGGTGGCGCGATCGCGCACCGTTTGCATTAATTCCAAATTGCGCCGGGTTTGGGGATCAAGGATTAAATAATCGGTAATCGCATAGGTTTTCAAGGGTTGAAGGGGGGCGCGGTTGTCCTTTTGGGTGTCTTCGATATATTCCAACAGCCCCCCCGCCGCCCGCATTGCCAAGGTTTGATCGGCGCAACCCATGGCTTCGAGCGATCGCACCTGAAAGGTTTCCATTAAACGATTGCGGGCCTCAGGAGCCGTGAAATAGCGGTGCGATCGTGTTGTATAGCACAACTCCGAAGGCAATTGAGCCGGAATCAGTTCATCCCCTTGGCCCGGTCGCAACAACCGCCCCACATCGGGGGCATCGGTGGGCAACAGCACCTCTGAGGGTTGGAGCCTTTCCAACTCCATCGCCAGGGCCTCCATGCCCTCATTTTGAGTCGTGTAAAATTCCCCCGTCGTAATATCGGCATAGGCTAACCCCCAATGGTGTTTTACCAACACCACCGCCGCCAGAAAATTATTCCGCCTTGCCGAGAGCATCCCCTCTTCCGTCAATGTGCCGGGGGTGATCAGTTGTTGCACCTCCCGCCGCACCATCCGCTTTTCCGCTGCGGCAATGGTGGCATCCTCCACCTGATCACAAATCGCCACCGCATAGCCCTTTTCCACCAACAGCGCCGCATACCGTTCGAGGGCATGGTGAGGAACACCCGTCATCCGCACCCGGCCAATTTCCTTGCCCCCCTCCTTACTGGTCAGCACCAGTTCCAATTCTTGGGCGATCGTCACAGCATCCTGAAAGAAGCATTCAAAGAAATCCCCCACCCGATACAACAGCAACGCTTGGGGATACTGCTCTTTCACCTCAATATAATGCTGCATCATCGGCGAAAGCTTATCACGGTCAAGGCCACGATAATCACCATGGGGTTCAGGGGGAGGGGCAGCGATCATAGTCATTCACAGCTTAGGCATTGTTGCCCCATTGTGCCATTGTTATCCCGGCGCAAACTATTCCGGTTGTGCAATCATGGGAAAAAAGACGGGCCAGCTCCCATCCCTTTTACCCTCAACTCAAGAAGTCATCTATGTCTATGTTTGCACAACTCTCAGAAACCCGAATGCATTGGATTCGCTGGGGATTGGCGATCGCCTGGCTCCTGGTGATTGCTTCTTTGTTTTACGATCCCTGGACTCCAGCCCTCACAGAACCGGATCACCCCTGGAGTCCCCTGCGGCTCGCAAATACCTGTGTTGAGGTACAAGGAGAATGTTTAACGCAGCAGCCCTATCCTCTAGGAACAACGATCTTCTGGGGAGTGATTGTACCCAGTGCAATCTTTATTCTCTTAGTCTTCGGCCATGAGTTATGGCGGCGCATTTGTCCCCTCTCTTTTCTATCGCAAATTCCCCGCGCCTTAGGATGGCAACGACAATTTAAGCGTGAGAACCCCAAAACGGGCAAAGTGCGCTACGAATTGGCCAAAGTTCAAGGCGATTCCTGGTTAGGACGCAACTATGCCTATCTCCAATTTGGTTGGCTCTTTGTGGGGTTATGTGGACGCATTTTATTTTTTAATGCGGATCGCATTGTGCTGGCAGGTTGGGTTTTGTTCACCATTGCAGCCGCCATTTTTGTGGGCTATTGGTACGGTGGCAAATCTTGGTGTCAATACTTTTGTCCGATGGCTCCGGTGCAAAGTATTTATAGCGAACCGGGGGGCCTATTGAGCAGTAAAGCCCACATGAGTGAGCAACTGATTACCCAATCCATGTGCCGCACCGTGCTACCCGATGGCAAAGAGCAAAGTGCTTGCGTTGCCTGTCAAAATCCCTGCATTGACATTGACGCGGAACGCACCTATTGGAACAGCTTAAACAAACCTGAAACGCAATTTCTCCGCTATGGCTATGTGGGTTTAGTGATTGGCTATTTTAGCTATTACTATCTCTACGCTGGCAATTGGAATTATTATTTCTCTGGGGCATGGCTCCATCAAACCGATCAACTGGCTTCCCTCCTCAGCCCCGGCCTCTATCTTTTTGGCCAAGCGATTAATCTGCCCAAATTGGTAGCCGTGCCCCTCGTCTTGGGAACCTGTACCGCCCTGGGTTATTGGGGAGGACGGTGGATGGAAAAACGGGCAAAAATCTACAGTCGGCGGCATCAGACCATCGAGATTGAAACGCTACGCCATCACATTTTTACGCTCTGCACCTTTAGCATTTTCAACTTTTTCTTTATCTTTAGTGGTCGTCCCCTGATCCAACTGCTCCCCGTTGCAGTGCAATATCTCTACGACCTCGGTTTAGTGGCCCTCAGTACGCTTTGGCTCTATACCAATTGGCGGCGTAGCCCGGATCTCTATTCCCGCGAAAACTTGGCTAATCGCTTCCGCAAGCAGTTAGAAAAATTGCAGTTTAATGTGGCATCCTTTTTGGAAGGCAAAACAATCACGGATCTCAATACCCATGAATTGTATGTGTTAGCTAAAGTGTTGCCTGGTTTTACCCGTGAGAAACGCCATCAAGCCTATAAGGGAGTGGTGCGGGACGCTTTAGAAGAAGGCTATGTCAACTATGCTAGTAGTTTGGAAATGTTGCAGCAAATGCGTCAGGAATTGGGCATTACCGATGATGAGCATCGCCTCGTTTTAGAGGAATTGGGCATTGAAGATCCGGAGTTACTGAATCCTGATCGGCAACGCAGTTTAGAAAATCAAATTCGTTTGACCGGCTATCGCAAATCCTTGGAGCGGTTATTGCGACTTCAGCAACAACAACCCGATCCCACAAGATTAGAGCCGTTATCTTTGCCAGATTCCGACGATGTGCGCTCCCTACGCCGCCAATATTCGATCACGCCCCAAGAGGAAGAATGGATTTTAAGTGGTTTTTCCCAAGATGCTGGCCTGGTGAAAAAGGCGGAATTTTTGCTCACCCAACTTATCACCTTAATTGACCGTTACCGTGCCCTCAATCAACCCCTGTTGCGGGAACATCAAGCGGTGTTAACGTTGCTACGGGAAAATATTGCCCACAAAAAAGAACTGATGGTGCGATCGCTCCTTGAAAGCCTCGAACAACTCCAAACCGATCCCGCCGCCTTCACCCTCGCCCAAGGGCTACAACAGGCTTCACCGGCAATTTTAGGAGCGCTTTTAGCAGGGGAAAACTGGGGCGATGGGTGCGCTATCGCGGATCGCCTCCCTCCCCAAATTCTGCAATACTTAACCCAACCGGGGGAAAAACCTGCTTTCTGCACCCTCGATCTCTCCCTGGAAATTGTTCTCGGCCATTTAGAAGCATTGCTGACCGATCCCAATCCAATGGTTCAGGCCGCCGCCCTTTATTTGATTGCCCAATGGGAGGTAGAGCGGAGTCAGGCGATCGCCCGTCACCATGGCCATGAGTTCAATTCTCCCCTCCTAGCGGAAATGGTGGCACAACTCCTTGCTTGGCCCGCCTCTGCCCCTAATCACCCCACTCTCAGGGATTTTCCCACCTTTGAAAAATCCGTTTATTTATTTAATAGTGATTTCTTCCACCGGATGCAGAGCGAAACCTTAATTGCCCTAGCCAATCGCGCCACGGTGAAGGTTTATCAGCGGGGGGATGTGATTACGGAAGCCGGGGATACTTGCCGAGAATTGCTGTTATTAATCGCCGGGGATGCGAATATTCACTATCAAATGGGATCTGAAATTCGCATCGAGCAATTGCACCCCGGCCAAACCCTGGATGAATTAGAGGTGTTAGCCCATAGCAACTCAGAAAATACCATCGTGGCGGATAGCGAAATTACCCGAATTTTAGCGATTCCGGTGGATACCTTTGATGATCTCCTGGATCATGATCCCGACTTTGCTCGACGAGTTTTAGAGTTAGAAAGTCGGCAACTGCAACGATTTATGCGCTCTGTTCAGGCAGTGTAACTCACATTCCGCAGGTTCAGCCCAATAATGCTCGTGAACGGTGCGTCAGGCACAATTCAACCATCAATATCATCATTGATCCGGTCTGACGCACCCTACGATTCTTCAGTCTTGATTCCAATTTGGTTCATGGTGGGGGCGATCGCATCAAGACTAACCACTTCCCACTTCCCACTTCCCACTTCCTACTTCTTCCCCCAACCCGGCAACCATTTGCGCAACTTCGCCCCCATCCCCGTTTGCTAGTGGGGAGAGAGGGGGGGGACGGGGGGTTGAAGAGTCACTTTTTGGGATGGTTGATCAGATTGACTAGACTGCCAAGGATTCTAGGGTATGTCGCATAGAACCTTCTGGCCGCCTGGATTCCTCAATCTGATAACCCCTCCGATTCAACAGCTTCATCCTCCTCCTGAGCTTCCAACTCCGCCAACGTCACCCCCGCCAAATTTAAAACAGGGGCAATGGGAATTCCCGCACTTTGCAAAAACGGCACAATTTTCCGCAGCAATCTCACATAGCCTTTCTGAAGACCCTGCTGAAGACCTTCCTGAAGACCCTGCTGACGACCTTCCTGAAGACCCTGCTGACGGCCTTCCTGACGGCCCTCCTCAAGAATTGCCTGATAAAATGTTGACTCCCGCATTGTTCGGCTCCTCATGATTTGCTGAATTACGCTTGCCTCTAATTTTAACCCTGCTAATATGGCCGTCGCTGCTGCCAAACTACTTTGCATTCCCCCATCTGGCACGATTTCCTCAATCCGCTGCTGAATCTGTTGCAGTGTTTCCACCGCATTCACCTCCCCGGCTTGGGACAGAATCGCCAACGGCAACAAACCCGGCATATCCCAAAACACCGAGCGCGGCTGTTCCCACAACCGCACCACCTCAAATTGATGGGTCATCCCCTGGGATTGAAATTGAGTTTGACGTACCAAGGGAGATTGACTCGAACGGAGATAAATCACCACTTGGCGCACGTGTTTCTGGGGAAATCGCTTCTGGATACGCAGAAAATAATCAGCCATACGACGGGGCATGGTGGGGTCTGGTTGGGTTTGGAACTCTACCTGTAAGACCACATCATTCCCCTGCAAAAGTAGGGAATCGGCACGAATCGGCTCGCTGACCAATTCCGTAGGCTTGAGTTCAGTGAGGGCGATCGCTCGGCCAATCAACCAAGCCGCAAAGTCCGCCGGATAGGTTTCAATCAGATATTTGCAAGAATGATCGTACACCTGGTTGTTTACTCTTGATTCTTTGGTTCATGGTAGGGGCGATCGCATCAAGACTAACCACTTCTCACTTCCCACTCCCCACTTCCTACTTCCCCCAACCCGGCAACCATTTGCGCAACTTCGCCCCCATCCCTTGGGCTTCCGGTGCAAGCACCCGCTGCATCCCGTAACGGAGGAGGGCAGGAAGAACTAAGCTAAATAAGCCTTGGGATAGCCATTTGCCCGTGACAAGGAGGAGAGAGGCGATCGCCATTTCCTGCACCAATACCCATCCCCCCTGTAACATTTCTATCCCCTGAGAAACCCCATAGCCCACCGTCAGCAAACTTGAAACCCCCCAAGCCGCCCGATTGACCAACGCTTTCCCCCCCCATGTCAACCGGCCCACCAACTGCTGAATCAGCCAATAATGGGCCGCAGAAAGATTCAGGGTTAGGGTGGGATAATCTAAACAATCGGCACAAACTTGGTGAATAATATCCCCATCCAAACTGATCAGCGTTTTTAATAACGGCTTTTCCCCCGTGGTGAGGGGATAAATGGTGATAAAACTGAGCGCCGATTGTAAACAACCTCGATGATCCACCAAGGTATAACGCCAAAACTCCACCAAAAACCGCCAAGGAATATGGAGATTTTGGCCCCGTTGTTGGGCTAAGGTAATCCGGCCCAAGGTCGTCGAATTGAGGTGAAATGTCACCCCATGACAGAGCAATTGCTCATCAGCAGTGCGCTCCTTCACCAACCGCACCACCGCATCTAATTGCACATCCTGATTGTAGATGCGTTGCCGCCGTTTCGGCAGTGATTCCACCGATAACGCACCGCTATTGACTCCGACCATTAGCCTCTTTGTGCCAATTCAGTTAATTTCGCAAAGGTTTCTTGTGCTAAATTCACGATGAATTTCAACAACTCCCGCCATTGTCGCTCACCAGAAACAACACTTTCCTTATGAATCTGCAAGAGCAAATCGCGGTGAGGATGACTGAATAAGTCATCATTATAGCGGTTGATAATATCCCCATCCAATTGAATGATCGTTTGCGCATAGATCACATCGGTTTTCACCTCCTCCTCTAAGGCTTCCGCATGGGCTGCGGGGGATAGCGCATCCATGCGTTTTAAGGTGCGATTGCGATTATCTAAAGCTGCTTTTAATTCTGCCACTTTACGCAGCGTCCGACTAAATTTAGAATTGTGCAAAAGATCCTGCACCTTCTGCATTTCCACGGTGTTGTGGGGGATTAAGGGATTAGGCAGGTGGGAATGGGTGATATCCATTAGGGCGTTGGGATCGCTAAGAATCTGCAACTGATCCTGTTGTTGGGCGATGTTCAGATCAAACAGTTCCGATTCTGGATTACACACCAACAGTAAATATTCCACTTCTAAATCTCGTCGCAGCGACATATAGCGGGGCTGCAATGATTCATGGATATTGCTCCGGGCCGTCCAATGGGTATCAATACTATAAAGGGACAAATAGGAATCCCAGGGCATAAATTTATCCCCGGTAATTTGCTTCACCACCATGGTATTGACCTCTAGGGCGGTGATATCAATAATCACTTCGCTGAGGGATTGGGCAAAATCCTCGAGCATTCGCTTCCCTCGCTCGGCAAAGGTTTTTGATGTAGGCTCAGAGGTGGATCTCATCTGTGTGATAGGAGTCCGTCGCCGAGGGGGTTGGGTATTGGGCATATTGGAACTTAGTAGGCGGGGGGGCTTAGAAAGAGTACTAGACTTGGTTTGGTCTGGGTAAGCGCTCGATGGTGCGGGCGAGTAAGACAAATATTTGTTGCAGACTTTCGAGGTTTTGCTTAATAATATCCCGGCCTTCCTGCACCTGTTGGAGGTGAAAATCCCGTAGTTCAGTATAGGGGCCACTGCCGATAAATTGGCTGCCGACTTCGTTATCGATATCGCCATCGACGAGGTTGATCCGGGTGCGCATCCGTGATCCGGGTGCGGGTTGACCGATCGTCCCATAGTTTTGCTCATCTTCACTGGAAACCCAGGTGGTGATTTCCAGTTCGATCGCCTCCCCTAAGGCCAGGGTCAAGGCTTCGACAACTTTGCGTTCTCTGAGATATTTCCGAAATTCATCACTGGCGGCCATGGTTTTTTCCCTACTGGATACAACTCACGCTAGAAATATAACACGGGTTTTTTCGGGCTGAATGTCACGTTTTTTAACAGCGATTCTGTAGGGGCGAAAAATCTTTGTGCCTCCGGCAGGCTTACGCCAACGCCCCCAAGCCGCCCATCTATAGGGGCGAAAAGTCTTGCGCCCCCAAACCCGCCAGGGCTAACAAGCGGGGGGCGATCGCCTCCCCAATGGGCATCACCGAAAGGCGATTACCCCGCCGCACGAGGGGCAATTCCTCCGGAGTGAACTGGGCTTTGAGGGTTTCGAGGGAAATGAGGGGGAATTGTCGCTCAAAGGCCAGTTCGACGGTGTACCAGCGGGGGCAGTCGGGGGTGGCTTTGGGGTCGTAGTATTTGCTTTGGGGATCGAATTGGGTGGGATCGATGAGGTTGGTTTGGCTCACCCTTGCTAACCCCACGAGGCCAGGGGGTTTGGCGTTGGAATGGTAGAAGAAGAGGCGATCGCCCTCCACCATTGCCCGTAAATAATTGCGGGCTTGGTAATTCCGTACGCCATCCCAGAGTTGGAGGCGATCGCGGGCCAAGTCCTCAATACCATAATCTGTGGGTTCTGATTTCACGAGCCAATCGGCCATAGGTCAAACTCAAGGGGTTTAGGGGGATTGCTGGCTCCAAAAACCATACCACCTAACCCAATCCGTTAAAATAGGGGCTACTTTCACCCATCCTCACCCCAGATTTTGTGTTGCAATTTGATTCCATTCAGGCTGCCCTTGCCGATATTAAAGCCGGTCGTTCCGTTGTCGTGGTTGATGATGAAAACCGCGAAAATGAAGGGGATTTAATCTGTGCGGCCCAGTTTGCCACCCCCGATATGATCAATTTTATGGCGGTGGAAGCGCGGGGCCTGATCTGTTTAGCGATGACCGGGGAACGCCTCGATACCCTCGATCTGCCCCTGATGGTGACGAAAAACACCGACCCCAATCAAACCGCCTTCACCGTTAGTATTGATGCCGGCCCCCATTTGGGCGTGACCACGGGCATTTCTGCCGATGATCGCGCCAAAACCATCCAAATCGCCATCAACCCCGCCAGCCGCCCCGAAGATCTCCGCCGGCCGGGGCATATTTTCCCCCTGCGGGCCAAACAGGGCGGCGTACTCAAACGGGCAGGCCATACGGAAGCCGCCGTCGATCTCTCCCGCTTGGCGGGCCTCTACCCCGCAGGCGTGATCTGCGAAATCCAAAACCCCGATGGCTCGATGGCCCGGCTCCCGGAACTCTTCGACTATGCACAGCACCATGGGTTAAAGCTGATCAACATTGCCGACTTGATTAGCTATCGCCTCGAACACGATCGCTTTGTTTATCGGGAATCAGTGTGTAAATTTCCGAGCCAATTCGGGAATTTTCACCTCTATGCCTACCGCAATACCCTGGATGCCACCGAGCATATTGCGATCGTGAAGGGCAACCCCGCCCAGTTTGGCGATCAGCCGGTGGTGGTGCGGATGCATTCGGAATGTTTAACCGGCGATGCCCTCGGCTCCCTACGCTGTGATTGCCGGATGCAGTTACAAACGGCGTTAAAAATGATTGAAAGTGCTGGCCTCGGGGTGGTGGTGTATTTACGCCAGGAGGGGCGGGGGATTGGCTTGGTGAATAAGCTCAAAGCCTACTCGCTGCAAGATTTGGGTTTAGATACCGTTGAAGCCAATGAGCGGCTGGGGTTTGCGGCTGATCTGCGGGATTATGGCATGGGGGCGCAAATGCTCAATGATTTGGGCGTGAAGCAGATTCGCCTGATCACCAATAATCCCCGCAAAATTGCCGGGTTAAAGGGCTATGGCATTGAGGTGGTCGATCGCCTCCCCCTGTTAATCGAAGCCACGGACTACAACCGAGAATATTTGGCCACCAAGGCGCAAAAATTGGGGCATTTGCTTTTACAAACCTACTTAGTCACCGTCGCCTTTGATTGGCAGGAGACGATTCAGGGGGTGCAACAGCGCTATGAGTTGTTGGAAAAGGTGCGATCGCTGGCCACCAGTGCCAATCTTTTAGTCCAGGAAGAAGCGCGACCCGTGGCCATTGCCCTGTTTGGCCGCCCTTCCTTGGTGGCTCATTTCGGTTTTGATCAGCCCGCCCTCGCCCGCCCCGATTGGTATCAAGACCCCACCCATCCCTACCGTTTAGCCCTGGGGCAGTTGTTGGATGAATTACTGGCCTGGCCCCATATTCGTCGTTTACAATTCCTCCTAGCCACCGGGGAAGACCCCTTAACAAAACTTCAGGTTAATCTGTCACGGCAAACACTGCCCTACAGATCACCGGGGGATGGATGGGGTGATGGGTTCGCTAACGGGCATCGCCTCGAAACCCAAACCATTTACCAGATCGTCTCTCCCTTTGGATAGTGAAAAATGATTAATTTTGTTAATTTTGGTAAGTTAATTTAATCCTATAGGCCGCCTTGGGAAGTTTCGTAGGATCATGGTAAGGATCTCACGCCAGCCCCTCGCTGGCTGTGAGCATGGCAGTACCCCCTAAACGCGATGAGCATTTCGACCTCAGTCTTGACGCAATTAATGCAGGTACTCCCCAATTGGCGGCCCCAGATGTTTTTTAAAACATCTCTGGTGGCCCTTTCCCATGCCATGGAGGATCAAGTTTTAGCCCATAGCGATGCCCCCCTGATCATCGCGACGTTCCAACGGGAGCGGTTCTATCGTCAAGAGGCCCACCGCTATCAACGGTTGGGACAGCAAAGTGATCAGGTCTATGTCCTGGCGGCCCCAGAGACGGATTTTTGTCACCATTCCGGTATTTATGAATCTGTGGCCTTTGATGCCAACGATGCCCTCACGCAGGAATGGCATTTGGTGGTGATGGGCGATCGCTATGCCAACTGTTTAATTTGCCGTGAACGCCCCGCCCCGCCGATGAGCGGCGATTTTGAAACCGATTCTAACCGCCGCTTTGAGGGGATTTGGACGTTCGATCGCCACACCAGTAGCCACGCCGCCTATATCTTGCTCGATCGCATCCTCCGATACCGGCCGGAATTGGCGGCCAAAATTAGCGAGGCGAAACATCGCTATTTGGATAATGTTTGCAATTTAGATCAACCAGAGTCGAGCCAACTTTCCCCGGTCAATTATCCCGATCCCTTTGTGAATCGGTTGGTGAGCTATCTTCAGGTGGGGCAGTATAAGTTGCTCAAGGCCTATCGGGCGATCGCCTCCCAGGAGCAAAAAGAGCGGCTGATCCATTTAATGACCACGGCGATCCGCCGCTCCCTCGATCCGGAGGAGATTCTGCAAGTGGCGGTGGAGCAGTTGGGCCATGGCCTAGAAGCCTGTCGCTGCATTATCTATTGTTGCAGTGCCACCGATGCCCAAGCCACCATCAGCCATGAATTTCTCAATACTGATATTGGCTCCCTGTTGGGCCAAACTTGGCTGCTGACGGAAAATGAACTGTTTCAAACCGTCGCTAACCGCTTAGAATCCCTGTTTATCCGCAATGTCAGCAATGATCCCGATTTGGGAGCCAGCATTAAAAAGATCGCCCATCAGTACAGTATTGGCTCTTGGTTATTGGTTCCCGTCTTCTATCAAAGCCGCTTTTTAGGGATGGTGGAGTTGCACCAATGCCGCCCGGATCATCTGCCTTGGACGGAGGAGCAAATTAGTTTAGTGGAGGCGATCGCCAATCAGGTAGGTGTGGCCTTAATTCAAGCGGAAGCCTACGCCAATTTAGAAGACCTCAACGAACAACTGGCCGCCCTCGATCGCACCCGTTCTAACTTAGTGGCAATTACCGGCCATGAACTGCGCACCCCCCTTTCTACGATCCAAGTTTGCCTAGAAAGCCTCGCCACCGAGCCGGATATGTCGCCAGAACTGCGCCAAGTGATGCTCAATACCGCCCTCGCCGATGCGGAACGAATGCGCAAACTGATCCAAGATTTCCTGATCCTCTCCCAACTGGAAAGCGGCCGGGTGGATTGGAACCCGGAACCCTTGGCTTTAGCGGAATGTATTGAATTGGGCATGAGTAACGTGCGATCGCGCTACCACGGCAGCCGCATCCCCAAAATCACCGCCAAACTCAGCCCCCGCCTCCCCCTCGTCCAAGCCGATGGGGAATGGCTCGTAGAAGTTTTAGCCAAATTGCTCGACAACGCCTGTAAATTCACGCCCCCCAGCGGCAAAATCATGATCCGCGCCGCCGCCGCCAGTGAGCAACAGGTACAAATCACGATCGCTGACAATGGCCGGGGCATTGAACCCAACCGCCTCGAAACGGTTTTTGATCGCTTCTACCAAGAAGAAGGCGCATTACAGCGCACAACGGGAGGAACTGGGTTAGGTCTAGCCATCTGTCGGCAAATTATTGATCGTTGGCATGGGCAGATCTGGGCGGAATCCCTCGGGAAAGACCAGGGCAGCGAGTTTCACTTTACGATCCCCGTGGCTTCAGCCGCCGCCACCAAAGCAGAGGAAAGCCGACCCAAGGGGCGATCGCGTCCTAAGGCTTAGTTTCTTGGGGGAGTGGGAAGTGGGGAGTGGGAAGTGGGGAGTGGGGAGTGGGAAGTAGGAAGTGGGGAGGCCGTTCACTTTTGCCTTTTGCCTTGGCCTGAAGTGTTAAATTTATGGGATAATTCGTAACAAAGTTTTTAATCTTTCCCACCCAACCATGAGTCCAAGTACTCAAGACCCCGGCCCTGAGTCCCCCAGTGCCCAGGAAAAAACCCTGGCTGAACAAGCCTCTCCCGCCTATGAATGCCTCAGTTGTGGCTATGTCTATGAGCCAGAGCAGGGCGATAGCAATGGCAAAATTCCCCCCGGCACAGAGTTTGCGGATTTGCCCGCCACCTGGAAATGTCCGGTCTGTGGTGTGCGGCGTACCCAGTTCCGGAATATTGGGGCCGCCAATGCCCCCTCTGGGTTTGCGGAAAATCTCTCCTATGGGTTTGGGGTCAATCGTCTCACCCCTAATCAAAAAAACTTACTGATTTTTGGGGCCTTGGCGGTGGGGATATTATTCTTCCTCAGCCTTTACGGCCTCCATTAATCCTCACCCTGCAATGTGAATTTTGCTTTTTTATGAATGGACTGTTACAGAAATTTAGAAATTTGCTCATGGTTGCGCTCCTCGCTGTGTTTTGCGTGGGCTGTAGCGATGTACCCAACCTTTCCGCTAACCCTTGGCAGGTGATTGAACTGCCCACGGAAGCCAGTATGTATGATGTGGCCTTTACCGACGATGGCCACCATGGTTGGCTGGTGGGGAGTCGCACCACCCTCTTTGAAACCACCGATGGCGGGGCAAGTTGGGAACCCCGCACCCTGGATTTAGGGGATGAAAAGGTGAGTTTTTTCGCCGTTAGCTTTGCGGGCCAAGAAGGCTGGATTGTTGGGAAACCTTCGATCCTGCTCCATACCACCGACGGCGGTACAAACTGGACGCGGGTGATCCTCAGTAGTAAGTTGCCCGGTGCGCCCTACGGCATTACCGCCCTTGGCCCCGGTCAGGCGGAAATGGCTACGGATTTAGGAGCGATCTATCGTACCGATGATGGGGCGCAAAATTGGCACGCCTTGTTACAGGGGGCGGTGGGGGTGGTGCGCAATTTGCGGCGATCGCCCAACGGGGAATACATTGCCGTCTCTGCCAAAGGAAATTTTTATTCCACCTGGCATCCCGGCGACGATGAATGGAAACCCCACCAACGCACCAGTTCCCGCCGCTTGCAAAATATGGGGTTTTTCCCCGACGGCCGTCAATGGCTGATTGCCCGTGGCGGATTGCTGCAATTCTCCCAACCCGGTGCTGCCCTAGAATCGGAAGATTGGGATGAAGAAGTCTATCCAGAATTCTCCACCAGTTGGGGCCTGTTGGATATGGCCTATCGCACCCCTGAAGAGCTTTGGGTTTCTGGGGGCAGCGGCAACCTCCTGGTAAGCCTTGACGAGGGTCAAACTTGGCAGAAAGACCGAGCCGTCGAGGAAGTTCCCGCTAATTTGTATCGGATTGTTTTCCTCGATGCAGATCATGGTTTTGTCCTGGGCGATCGCGGTGTTTTACTGCGCTATCAAGGCTCAGACTCTACCACATAGCATCAAAGGAATCCTTTGACCCTCAGGGGCCGAGGATTCCTTTTGGTGTACAGTAGATTCTAAATGTTTGTCAAAGGAGGCACTTTAAAATGTCGGGAACCACTGGAGAACGGCCCTTTACTGATATTGTCACCAGTATTCGCTACTGGGTGATCCATACGATTACGATTCCAATGTTGTTCATTGCCGGTTGGCTGTTTGTCAGCACGGGTTTGGCCTATGATGCCTTTGGCACGCCCCGGCCCAATGAATACTTCACCCAAGATCGCCAAGAACTGCCGATTCTCTCGGATCGTTATGACGCGAGCCAACAAATTGAAGAGTTTAATAAATAGTTTCACGCTGAATTCAAACAGAGGTTAATCACTCATGACAAACAGTTCCGGGAATCAACCGATTACTTACCCCATTTTTACCGTTCGTTGGTTAGCGGTGCATACCTTGGCCATTCCTTCGGTCTTTTTCTTGGGTGCGATCGCCGCTATGCAGTTCATTCAACGTTAGGAGTCTCCCATGGACAGAATTCCAAACCCCAATAAACAACCGGTTGAACTCAACCGGACTTCTCTCTTTCTCGGACTGCTCTTGATCTTCGTCTTGGGCATCCTGTTTTCGAGCTACTTCTTTAACTAATCGTGCTGTATTTGAGACTTATTAGGAGGATATAACAATGTTTGCAGATGGGCGAATTCCCCTTTGGGTTGTTGCTGTGGTTGCCGGAAGCGGTGTGATTGGTTTGGTGGGACTATTTTTTTACGGGGCCTATGCGGGCCTAGGTTCCTCCCTTTAAGTTCACGATTTCGCGAAGGTTTGATCAAAAACTTTAAAATAACCGCCTGGTGCTTTGGCTCCTGGCGGTTATTTGGTGGGGAGTGGGGAGTGAGGAGTGAGGAGTAAGAAGTGAGGAGTGAGGGAGAAATCTCAACTTCACTCTTTCCTCTCTTCTCTATCCTCTTTCCTCAACATTAATGCCAATCCCCCACCAATTGAAACCCGGCCCACAGGGAAGGATGGCGTAAATCTAAATTCCCTTGGGCTTGAAGCTGTTCGGTTAAGGGGATAATCTGGTCATTGGAAAGGATGAGGCGATTCGGGTTTGCTAACCCATCACCCTCTAACTTGACTTTCCCCTGGAGGAGATTGAGTTGGGCTTGACGGAGGGCTTGGGGTTTGTTGGGGTTCTCGCTGAGGAGTTGATAATATTCACTCATCAGGGCCAACGTCCCCACATCACTCACCTGCCAAAGACTGGCTAAAGCCGCCTTCACCCCCAACTGCACCGCTAACCCCGCAAAGCCCAATTCACTTTGGCGATCGCCCACTGCCGTTTGACAAGCACTGAGAATTAACAACTCTACCGAGGGGCGATCCTGTTCCGTCCAGCCTAAGGTGCGGACAATTTGCCGCAATTCCGGCAAGGTTAAAGGGCGATCGCTAAATTGCAAATAGGATTCCCCTTCTGAGGTCGGCACAAAAGTAGCATGGGTGGCTAAATGAATCATGCCAAAAACCTGTTGTCGATTCGCGGCGATGAAATTCGCCACCGTAAATTGCTCTTCCTGCCAGACTTGACTGGGCCAACCCAAACGACTAATAAACGCCAGTTCTAAAGGCACAGCATCTAAATTGGGTTGGGTTTGAAATTCTGAAGCCCCCATCGCCAACAGATTTGTATTGCTCAAATCATTATAGCCAATATCCACCAACCCAAAACTGGGAATTAAACTCACCCCATACCGCTCAATTAAAAACTGTTCGCCATCATGTAAAACCGCCATCGGTAGCAGGCGTAACCCTTCATCAAGGGAAAATAGGAGATGATCAATTTGCCGTGCTTCAAGTTCTGGCATTAACGGTTCAATTAAAAATGCTGATAATTGTTGGGCGGTTCTTAAAAAGGCTTGGGGATGACGAACGTTGGTTAAATCTCGGCGCAATTGACGAACGAGCTGCTCAATTTCTTGGGGGGATTGGGTGGCGACGGTGAGCCGGACAATGGATTTTTCAAGATCAATGGGATCGCCCCTTTCCCCCGGAAAAACCGCAAGAATTTGGATTTCCGTCGGTAAATTGACGATATAGATAAACGCGGATTTTTGCCCCGTCATTTGCCAAGATTGGTTTAACGTCGTGACAATTTCCGTAGCAGTGGGAACCGGGCCACACCGTTCAATTTCTAAAAAATTGCAAAACTCAAAGGCTTGGTATTCCTCCATGAGGGCGATCGCCCCCGTATTACTACTTTGTTGCAGTTGGGCGGCATAGGCCGCCCGATCCACTGCTCCCGCCCCGTTAGAGATCGCCCCTGCCCCTTGAGCATCCCGGGGTTGGGGCATGATATTGAGGGGATTAGGGGCGGTGACATCGGATTGATTGCCGGTTTGGCCCCAGTGGGGTTTCACCCAAAGGAGCAGAAACAGCAGCGTTACGAGGGGGCTGAACTGGCGCATAGTTTAAAACGAAAAGTTATAGCTGGCGGAAAAAATCAACCGGGCGCGATTGGCGTTAGCGTACCCATCGCCCGCACTGCCGGTGAGATCACTCAGCCCCACCACCACCACGAAGGGCAGATCCCCAAAGGGAACCCAGGAGGCCCCCAAGCTCAAATCTTGCCCCGTCCATTCAGCGATCGCACTACTATTCGGGGTCAAACGCAACGCCGCCGCCCCAAAGATCCCCACCGTGGGGCGATTCTCCTGCACCGCCTGCTCAGAGCGAAATTGACCATTGCCCACGCCCAGCGTTAGATGCAATAAACCAAAAGGTTGAGCCGGATCAGGAGCAAGATCAAGGCGTTGGGTCGCCACCAGATAAGCAGAAGCCGCACTATCGCCATCCCCAAACCGGGCGAAAGACTGCACCCCCACCGCCAGATTAAAATTCGGGCTAACGGTGCGATGAACTTTGACGCTCAAGCTCCCATCCCCCCGCCAAGGTTGATCCAAATCCACAAGCGCTAAACCGAACTCCAGCCCCAAACTGGCCGCACTATCCCCCAACCCCAATTTAAACCCATAGACCCCATCACTCCGATTCGTAAACCGGGCCGGCATTTGCACCCCAAGGCCAGCGGCAAACTCCCCCTGACTCGCGCCATAGGCCGAAGGGATAATCATCGTAATACTGGGGCTGAGGGGCGGCGGGGCTGATGCTGTGGGGGAAAGGAGGGGCAAAACCTGGGGTTGAAAGGGTTGGCGTTGGATGGGGGGGCGGTGGATGGGTTGAAAGGAGGGGGGAGCGGGGGCTTGGCTGAATAAGGCGGGATCTTCGCGGGGGGGCTTGAACAGGCTAACGGGATCGCTTTTCGTGATCGGTTTAGCCAATTCCGCCGGGAGGGTTTGGGCCGCTAGGGGGGGGGTGCGTAGTGTTAAGAGGATGGCAACGCTCACAGGGATCATCACGAGAGCGCGAATCGCCCCCAGGATTTCCGGGCGGCCTTGCCCTCTCTGCCCTCGTCCGCCGTGATTAGCCAACGTAGTCATATCCTCTACGCTCCATCTCCAAGACAGCCCCTTTGCGCCATCTCTAACCTAACGGGAATCTAGGCAATCAGTAAGCGCGGGCCAATGTACCAACTATAGGTTTCGCTGTCCGGATCCTGATCCGTGACCAGACAACTTTCTGCCCCATCCACATGGAGACGCACCAAATAATCCCCCGCTTTCACGCCCTTAAAGGGAATGGTGATGATATTGGTGGCGAGGGAGCGGGCGGGGATTTCAAATAAATAGTTCATCGGACGCTCCACAGACCATTCATTGAGGGAGATGACGACCCGTTGTTGGGGTTGAATGGGGAGATGGGTGGTGACTTCAATATCACCACTGCGTTTCCCTCGCCCATTGGGGTTGCCATTGACCACCGCCACGGCAAGGATTGTGGGGCGGAGTACAAAGGGGGCTAGGTTCGATTCGATGCTGGCGGCTCTGCCCTGGGGACTATTGGCTGGTGTGTAGGTGATTTTTAAACTTTGGATGCCCGCGTGGAGGGTTTCCGGCGGCAGACTGCTCAAATCGAGGAAGATTTCGTCTTCACTCAATCGCGTTGGGTGAATGCGGGCCGCACCCATGCAAATTTGCGTTTCAGTGCCCTGGAGGGATGTGCCGCGAATGACGATGGTGCTGTGGGCTTCGATGGGTAAGGCGCGATCGCCGGCGTTGGTGACTTCGATAATTTGGGGCCGGCCACTGAGGGGGGAGGGGCCGACGGGGGGGCGATCGCGCACTGGCAGGGCTTTTTCCCCGGCCTTTTCCCCTTCAATCATCACGACTGTTGCCTTATAGGCCATCGAAAGGCAGTAGGGGGTTTGGAAGAACACTGACCAAATTTTCGACAGTTCATCAATGGTGAGGTTAATGGGCATAAAAGACACTTCGGAAAATTGCTCCGTCAGGGTTGAGCGGTTGAGGTATTCCAAATGGGCATCTTCGAGGGTGTCGCGGATTGTGTCGCGGGAAATTTGCTGAAAGTCCGTTAACGTGCGGATCACACTGCCGAGGAGCCGCTGGGGTTCGAGTTCCGCTTCGTTGCCGTAGCAACTAATCATGTAGTGCATATCGAGGGCGGTGCGGGAGCGGATCGCCCCATCGCCGCGCCGGTTCCGCCGCTGGATTTCGGCACTATTGCCCCAGAGGTAATTCATGGGAACGTGATAAAGAAAGAGGTTCACGCCGCTGCTGGGGGTGGCGGTGCCGATACTATCGGGGCGCAGGGTTGTCACCCTGGCTCCACTAACATCCCCTTGAATGCTGTTTTGCAGCATCCGTTGGAGGGTGGCGGTGACAGTGGCGATCGCAAGATGATTACTCATAAGTTTTAAACTTGGCGTGATCTTGAGCAGAGCAGCAAAGGGATCAGGATTTAAGATTTAATTAACCCTAACCGCAGGGCTTTAACAATGGCCTGAGTTCGACTCGATACCCCCAGTTTTTCAAAAATGGAGGTGAGATGTGCTTTGACGGTGGCGACGGTGACATAGAGGCGGTGGGCAATGGCGGTATTCGATTCCCCCTGAACAAGCCAATGAAGTACTTCCTGCTCCCGGTCGGTTAAGTTGAGGGATTTCACCGAGGGGAGGGATTGGCCGGCAAGGAATTGGAAACGGCGGAAAAAACAGGTGGCGACCTCTGGAGCCAGGTAAATTTTCCCGGCGAGGACGGTGGCGATCGCCGTCGGCAATTGGGTCGCAATACATTCCTTAAACACATAGCCCCGCGCTCCCCCCTGCATCGCCATAAAAATCCACTCATCATCGCGATGGGCCGACAACACCAACACCATGCCCTCATAACCACTTTCCTGCAACTGCAACAGCGCATCAATGCCGCTGAGGGTGGGCAATTCCAAATCCAATAAAATCATTTGGGGGTGCTGCTCACGGGCTAACATTAACCCCTGCTCCACAGAAGCCGCTTCCCCGACAATTTGTAAATTGAGCGTTTGATCCCGGTTATAAAACCCTAGCAACGTGCGCAATCCTTGGCGAAACAGAGGTTCATCGTCAATCAACAGCAGGGAAATGGGGGCGGCGGTTTCCCCTGGCTCTCGGTTCATAATTGCAATGCTCCCAACGCACCCCAAGCGGTATTTTGGGGCAGATGGGGCAATTCCAGCGTGAAGACTGCACCCCCTTCCGGGTTGTTGGTGGCCCAAAGTTGGCCCTGATGTTCCCGCACTAAATCGGCGGCGATCGCCAGCCCCAACCCCGTCCCTCCCGGCCGTTGGGAATAAAACGGCTCAAAAATATGAGGCAACACCGTCGGCGCAATCCCCACCCCTTGATCGCGAATTTCGATCTGCATCCGTTCCCCCAACCCGCGCCAATGACAGGTAATTTTACCCCCCACGGGGCTGAATTCAAGGGCATTGGTGAGCAGAATTTCCAAAACCTGTTTCAATTTCCATTGATCCACCCAGAGCCACAGATCCCCAGGGGCGATCGCCAATTTCACCCCCTGCCCCGCCAACCGAGGCGCTAACATCTGCCCCACATCAAGGATCAATTGCCGCACATCGGTAACGCTCAGGTGTAAAGACTGCTTACCGTGGAGATCCAGCAACTGTTTGAGGTTATCGCTCAATTCCGCCGCCGTGGTACGAATCACATCCGCCTGCTGTTGGAGGGTGGGATCGGTAAGGCCAAACTTGAGGTTTTCAGCATAGAGGCGGATCAGCGCCAAGGGTTCCCGCAGTTGGTGTTTTCCTCGCCGTAGGGTTTGCTGGAGGCTTGCTAACTCACTTTGTTGGCGATTCATCCCATCAAGCAGGGTGTGATAGTCCGCCAAAAGATTGAGCCAACGCTCCACAATCGCCCTTTGACGACTTCTCAGTTTCTTTTCACACCAGATTGTCACCCCTAGGCCATAGTGATAAACCACGCCCAATTCTGGCTGATCGCTGAGTTGGTAGACTTGGGGATGATGGTGGCTCGGGCCGGGGGTGAGGAGATAGGGGATTTCTTGGAGGTTGTGGGGTTGGCCTTGGTTAAGGGCTTGCCAGGCGGTGAGCAGGGGCGTGAGGCGATCGCCGTTGGCGCACCCATTGCCCCCATATTCCGGATTAATCCGGCAGAGGTCAGTCCCGCTTGGATTGCTAGGATGGTGGGCGATAGGTACACTAACGCGAATCGCCATTACCCTCGGAATCATCAGGATTAAATCCAGGCACTGTAAGATAATCCCCCTAGTGATTTCCCCAGAGGGTTCAGCGGGCGCATCAAGGCTAGAGGGTAGGGGAGTAGAAAACATGAATTCGCAAATCAGGAATAAGGTCTACACCACAAAGCAGCCGCTTCATCTTCCCATTAAAGCCAGGAATCCAGACGGATTGAGGATTTTGCAAGATTTTTTAATACGATTCGATCCAGTCGGGTTCCGGTTCTGGCGGTTGATTTAATTGATGGAGGGGAGTCCAGCCCGCCGTCCAGAGGCGATCGTCTTTGAGTTGTCGGGCATTGACCCACAGGCGCACGGTGGGATCACAGGTGGAAACTAACTCTGCAAACACCCATTTGCCCTCATTTTTGCGGTTGTGAACCTCAAAATGTCGCCAACCGAGGGTTTTTTGTTGGGCTGTCCATTTTGAGCCTAAAAGGTGGGGAAATTTTTGTTTTTTACTCATAATTGTGATTCTGTTCGGAGCATTTTTGGGTGTAAGGGCGAGGGCGAAAGATGTTTCGCCCCTACGGGTCAATCGGGATCAATCCAACCCATAATTTCCGCCGGGGTTAAACTGCGTCCTAATTTTAAATATTCTGCTTTTGCCCCTTCTAAAATATGTTTCATTTGGACAGGTTCGCCCCCATGGGCAGCAAGGAAAGCGGCATTCATGGCAATGGAACGAATATTTCCCCCCGCGACATCCAATTGTCCCAAAAGTTGATAGTTTAAATTTTGGCTGGGCATGGCGATGGGAAAAATATGCCGCCAAATTTCGCCGCGAGATTCTTGATTAGGGAAGGGAAAATTGATGATAAATCGGAGGCGACGCAGGAAAGCTTCATCCAGGGAATCTTTTAAGTTGGTGGTGAGGATGGCTAACCCTTGATAGGCTTCCATCCGTTGGAGCAGATAGCTGACTTCTAAATTGGCGTGGCGATCGTGGCTGTCTTTAACTTGGGTACGTTTGCCAAAGAGGGCATCAGCTTCATCAAAGAGTAACACCGCTCCCCCTGCTTCCGCTGCATCGAAAATTTGCCGTAAATTCTTTTCGGTTTCGCCAATATATTTACTACTCACAGCACTGAGATCAATGCGGTAGAGGTCGAGGCGAAATTCCCGCGCAATCACTTCAGCGGCCATGGTTTTGCCTGTGCCGCTGGGGCCGGCAAAGAGGGCGCTAATCCCTAACCCCCGCTGGCCTTTGCGACCAAAGCCCCATTCTTCATATACCTTGGCCCGTTGCTGCACTTGGGCGGCGATCGCCCTCAAAATTCCCTTTTCCCTGGGGGGCAAAATCAATTCATCCCAGGTGGCGAGGGTTTCCATCCGTTGGGCCAGGTGTTCAATTTTAGGACGGGCCTGATTGCGGCAAAAGTCCCAAAGACGATGGGCGTATTCTTGGGGGGAAGCTTCGAGACCAGAAACCTGGCTAGCGGCTTGGATCGTGGCGGCGGAGAGGTTAAACTGAGCGACTAAACCCTGAAGTTGGCCATTTAACCCCTGGGCCTGCTCCCCTAGGGCCGCCTCCCATAAATGCAATTGTTCGCCATAGCCCAGGCGGGGCAGATCAAAGGGCGGGATGGTGCAATGGGGAACGGTGAGCCGCTCCGGGGTGGCAACGATCGCCCCACCGGGAATGGTTTGCAGGAAGAGATGGAGGGCGGCGGTGTGGGTGGCGTTGCTATCCTGTTCGATCAGCAGCAAGCTAGGGGCGAGGGTGGCCCACCGTTGCCAACGACTGACCAACTGTTTCACGGCGGCTAAATCCGTGGGCAGGGCGGAGGCTTTGAGGCCATAGAGTGATAGGTGCGCTGTCGCGGATGAGTGCGCTGTCGCGGATGAGTGCGCTGTCGCGGATGAGTGCGCTGTCGCGGATCGCCCCAAGCTCTGGCTCAACTGCTGGGCAATGGCGGCGGCCTGTTCCGGGTCTGAGCCGCACAATTGCACAGAGGCTCCAGGTTGCGCGAGAATCCCCTTGAGGTCTTCAGCGAGGGCGCTATGGCTAGGGGGGAGGGGCAGGGTTTGAGCTTGGTAGGGTTCAATGACCCCTGCGAGTAAGCTATCGCGGTAGGGTTCCCCCATGAGATAGTGCAAAATGCCTTCATCAATTTGGAGGCGACTGTGGGTAATATCTTCACCGCTGGCGAGGTGGAGAAGTTGCCAGCGGCGCAGGGGCGCATCGGGAGTGAAGGCTTGCCAATGGGGATCCGGGAGGAGGTTTAAGGCGAGATGGAACGTGGGATAGGTGCAATCGGGGTGGTCTTGGGCGATCGCATACAATTCTCGAAACTGGGGATGTAACGCCCGCCCCACACAGAGGAGCAAAATATTTTGTTCAAACTCAGAGAGGCCAAAGCGATCGCTCAGAGTCACCAAAGCCGGAGGCACACCGCTCCAATTGGGTATTGGGGGCGGTTCCACTGGCTTTAAATCCTGTCCATTTTTGAGACCGATATAGCAATCAAGATAGTAGTGAATGGAGGCGATCGCCCCCATCAAATAGCGATAATTCTCCCCATACCAAACCGGGTTAGTTTCCTGCACAGTTGCACCCAAGGCTTTATCCTCCCGCCAACGTTCTCACCCTATCATTCCAATTTCCAATTCGATCACTAGCCAAAGGTCGAATAGACGATTTTTCTACCCATGATTATAATTGACCTAAATTTTTTAAGCTTTCGGAAAAATATCAGGGCCATGTACTGGGCTGTTTTCCTGAATTACTCACTGTAGAAACCCCTACCCCCTTTCAGCCATGCGCCATTACCGAGCCAAGCGTCAACCCGCTTCTGCCCCCCCACAATCCAGCGTCAACCGTTTTACGCCGCCGCCCGTGATCCAAACCAAAGCAGAAGCGACAGAATTGCCGGAATGGGAACAGGCCAACAGCTATGATCTCGATATTCTCAATCTCAATCAGGCTCCCATCCAAGCCAAGCTGACCCTTGGGGAACCCAATGATCGATACGAGCAGGAAGCGGATCAAGTGGCGGCGCAGGTTGTGCAGCGAATGAATGAGCCGGAATCGGTGCAGCGGGAAGATCTTGGTGATGAAGAATTGCAAATGAAGCCGGAATCGGTGCAACGGCAAGAGGGTCTTGAGGAAGAAGAATTGCAAATGAAGCCCCAACTTCAGCGGCAAGTGATGAGTGGTGAAGTTTCTCCGGAGTTAGAGCAAAACCTGAACCGGGCTAAATCTGGTGGTCAATCTTTAGATCCCCAAATTCAAGCCCAAATGGGGCAAGCAATGGGGGCAGATTTCAGCGGCGTGAAAGTCCACACCGATCGCCAAGCGGATCAACTCAATCAATCCATCCAAGCCAAAGCCTTCACCACCGGCCAAGATGTCTTTTTCCGCCAAGGGGAATACAACCCTGGTAGCTCCAGTGGCCAAGAACTGATCGCCCATGAACTCACCCATGTGGTTCAGCAGGGAGCAACAACTCATGCAGCCATTAGAGCAACGCCTACAACTGAACATATCCAACGAGTTTCAGTTAATAGTACGAAAGAATCCGAATGGAACACCCTCACAAATGGGAGAACTGGAGCAGGCGTTAATGGTGTCATCTTTGCCACCGCAGCCGATGGTAGCAGCGTTGTCATTAAAGGATTGCCAGAACCACCACAACGGGTGATGTTAGCGCAAGAACTGATGGAGCAAGCTGGCGTTGCGACAACCGAAACCAAGCCCATTGCCGCACAATCTAAGTTAGGTCAACACATTCTAGATAAACTGGATGCACTGGGCATCACGGTTGCAGACAATAATATTCGGACTAAAGTGGCGAATTGGCGAGGATATCAAACATTACTCCTTATGAATCCTGCCAGGGTAAAAAGCCTTCAGGAATTATTTACTCAAGGGCCGGGTTTAGGCGCACCCAACAATAATGGACCCACTCTAGGTAATGCCCGACAACGACAAGCGGATATTAATCAACATACACTCTATTTTCAAAATCTCTTTAATAATGCACAGATGTGGAAAGATTTTGGCAAAATATTTTTCATTGATCAGTTTTTAGGAAATGAAGATCGGTTTGAAACTCTAAAAATCCAGAATGTCTTTATCGATGATCAGGGCCAGGTCATGGCACTAGATAACGACACGATGGCAGCAGATTATATTTCTCAAGTGACTAGTGTTGATGCGGTGACTAACCCAAGACAGGCTCCTCAACAGCAAATCACAAACTTAACTCCAGATAACTATATCCAAAACGTGATTGCTGGAGGCTGGATGCATAATAATACAGCTTTGCAAGAGCGTATGATGGGTTCTCTAAATCAGGTATCTGGCAGGAGTGGAGAGCTAAAAACAAAGGTTAATCAGAAAGTTAATGCTTTGCTCAATTCTCTGCTTAATGCAGTACAACATGGGCAAAGTAATAGTGATGTTGCTGCAACTGCTGTCATCACAAATATTCTGAACAATGTCCAGCCATGTCAATTTAATATGACTCAAGGAGCAATTTTTGCTCAACAGATGATTCAAAATATGTTTAGAAAACAAGTCAGCAAGAAAAAGAACCAATTCCAAGTTTTATTTGAAGCTCAGAGTAAGCAGTATAAAAAAGGCTACGAACCTAAAACAGAGACAATGTACAACTACTTATCTCTGGCAATTCGCTATGAATATCTGGAGTTGCGAAGTGGCGGGCAAGATCACCAGACTGCTCTCGGTAATGTCCAAGCACTGTTCCGACAGCAGGTTGCGGATATGGCAAGAACAGCGGTTACAGAACTTGAAATGGATCAAAATACATTTTTAACATCAGAGCGCCTAGTTAGTATCACATAAAGACATTCATTCCCCAACAGGTGACAGAGCCGCCCAATACCTATGCCATGGCTCTGCCATGGCACGAATTGAACTTGCAACTGTGCTGAGTAACTCAGGGAAAGGGTGTATCACTCATTGAGGAGAAGGATGTGAGGGTAGTGCCTCGGTAGTAATGATCAATGCAATTGAAAGCCCTACCACAAGAGGAGTTCAGCAGAGCATCATTACCAAATTTGAGCACTACCGGATGTGAGTTGTGCTAATTGCGATCGCACCTCCGGCGGATTATATCCCAGGGCAAAGGCTTTGGAACTATCGAGGGTGAGGTCACGGGCGCGGGGGGCGGCCATGGGGATATCGGCCTGCAAACAGGGGGAGAGGAGATCAGGGGAAAGATCAAAAACATCCGTGAGTAACTGGCCAAAATCGTAGCGGGAGAGGCGATCGCGCCCCCCTAAATTAAACAATTCCCCTGGATGATTTAACAGTAACAATAGGCCCGATGCTGCAACGGTGGCACTCACCGGCATCCGGATTTCATCGGTGAATAATTGTAACCGTTGCCCCGCCCGCAATTGCCGTAAAAACGGCTGTAAAAAACTCTCTGATTGGGGGGAAGCGGCCCCAAACATTAAAGGCATTCGGGCAATGGTGACAGCGGGATAGCGATCACCCATCCCCAATTCTGCTAATACTTTATGCTCCCCGTAACGATTGAGGGGGCAAACCGGCGAAGTTTCGGTATAGGGCGGGTTACGACCATCAAAAACCAGTTCACTAGAGGTAAACACCAAAGGAATCCCCAACGCCCCACAGCGATCCGCCAACCGCCAAGAAGCTGCCACATTGACCTGATAGGAATAATCCGGGTTTTGCTCACAATCATTGGGACGGGAAAGGGCCGCCAAATGCAGCACCGCATCGGGGCGCACCTGGTCAAAACAGGCTTGCACTTGATCTGGATCGGTGAGATCGACCCGTAACAGTTGCGTGTGAGGAATTTTTAAAGGTTGGCGGTGATAGGTTCCCCACACCTGCCAATCCCGCGCCGCTAGGGGGCAGATTGTCCAGCCCAAAAAGCCCCCGGCTCCGGTGACGAGTAGCCTGCGTTGGGGATTCATCAAAGTACCCGCAACATCGCCGCCACCCGGATATCATCCACCGCTTCAAAATCGTGGATCGCGGCGAGGGCGGCGCGGAAATGCCCTTCTTGGACATCGTGGGTGACGACCACCACTTCCGCCTCGCCCTGTTGATAGCCGATTTGGACAATGGATTCTAAGCTTACCCCCGCATCTCCGAAACAGGTTCCCAAATGACCAATCACACCGGGGCGATCGCCACACAAAAACCGCACATAAAACCGGCTTTCCACCGCCTCAATGGGGGTGATGGGGGCATAGTGATCATGGTGACAGTGGAGCATGGGGTGAAGTTTTGCGCCCTGGCTGTCCAGGAGGGCGACGAGGTTCAACAAATCCGCCACCACTGCGCTGGCGGTAGCTCCCTGGCCTGCTCCCGGGCCGTAGAACATCACCTGACCGAGGGGATCAGCTTCAACAAGGATGGCGTTAAACACGCCGTTAACGCTGGCGAGGGGGTGATCATTGCTGACGAACGTGGGGCCAACCCGGAGATGGAGGGAGTTTTGCGCTTGATCCCATTGGGCGATCGCCAACAACTTGATCGTAAACCCCAATTGCCGGGCGTAGTTAATATCCGCTTTGCCAATGGTGCGAATTCCTTCCCGTTCAATATCCTCACACCGCACCCGCCCCCCAAAGGCCAGGGAGGCCAGGATGGCAATTTTATCGGCGGCATCAAAGCCATCCACATCGGCGGTGGGGTCGGCTTCGGCATAGCCCAAAGCTTGAGCTTCAGCGAGGACATCGGCAAAATCTGCCCCCGCTTCCTGCATTTGGGTGAGGATGTAGTTGGTTGTGCCGTTAATAATCCCCGTGACGCGCTGAATGCGGTTGCTCACGAGGGATTGCTTGAGGGGTTGAATGATCGGAATCCCGCCCCCGACGGCAGCTTCTAGGAAAACGTAAACCCCCGCTTTTTGCGCGGCGGTGAAAATTTCATCGCCATGGCGGGCAAGGACGGCCTTATTGGCGGTGACGATGTGTTTCCCGGCGGCGATCGCCATCAGAATCAGCGATCGCGCCCGCTCCGTCCCCCCGATCAGTTCGACAATAATATCAATCTCTGGGTCAGTGGCGATCGCCTCTAGATCCGTGGTCAAGCAAGCCGGGTCTAGGGCCACTGATCGCGGCTTATCCAGGGATTTCACCCCGACGCGATGAATATTGAGGGCAGCAATGAGGGGGCTGCGTCCAGGGGGGTCGAGTAAAATGGCGGCGGTGCCAGTGCCGACCGTACCCAGCCCTAAGAGTCCGATGTTATATACCACGTTCTTTCTGTCTGATTGCGCTTCCTACTAGCCTAGCGGCTTTTTGCCCAAAAAAAAGAACATCCCGGAGGATGCTCTCAATGGCATTCTTGAATTCTGAACTGAATCAGCAAAGACGGCTTACTTGAAACCAACGGAAGCCTGCCATACAAAGGCGAGGGCCAGAAACAGCAACGGAATAATCGGGAGGACATCCACGAGCGGATCGAAGATTTGGTAAGCTTCGGGCAACTCTGCCAAGAACATGGCTGCAATCATTGATAAATCCCCTTCCAATACAGCTTTTTTAAGAATTGAGTTGAATTTTAACACGGTGGGGCCGGGGCAAACCTGTGATGGGCAAAATCCGAGCCTGGGGAGTTCGGTTTTACCCCATGGCCCCGGCTTCATCTCTCGTTACGAAAATAGTGCGGGAGTCTGAAAGCCCCGTCGCTTTAGCGCGGGGATGAAAGACGACACGGCGACTTTAGTCGCCGTCCTTGCAGGGCGGCTTATATTGTGTAGTAGGATATAGCCATGATTGTACTAGAGTTTAAAGCCTACGGAAAGCCCCAGCAATTCAGCGCCATAGACGAGGCGGTGAGAACAGTCCAGTTTATCCGAAACAAAGCCATCCGTTATTGGATGGACAACCGGGGAACTGGACAGAGCGATCTGCAAAAGCTATGCGCTCAACTTGCTCAGGAATTCCCTTTTGCCGCTGAACTCAACAGCATGGCTCGGCAAGCATCCGCAGAAAGAGCCTGGAGTACAATCTCGCGATTCTACGAAAACTGCAAGAAGGGTATCCCCGGAAAAAAGGGATTCCCCTCCTTCAAGAAAAATAACCGCTCAGTAGAGTACAAAACCTCTGGGTGGAAGTTAGATGAGAATCGCAAGGTCATCACCTTCACCGACAAGAAGGGCATTGGTAGACTAAAGCTCAAAGGCACTCGTGATCTGCATTTCTATCCAATAGAGCAGATTAAGCGAGTTCGCCTCATCAAAAGAGCCGATGGCTACTATGCCCAGTTCTGTATTCGTGCAGAACGGACTGAATTCGTTGAACCCTCTGGTCGAGCCATCGGCTTGGACGTTGGACTCAAAGAGTTCTACACCGATAGCAACGGTGAAACAGTGGGAAACCCTCGACATCTCAGGAAAAGTGAATCACGACTAAAGCAGTCGCAGCGCACTGTTTCCAGAAGGAAGAAAGGGGGTCAGAATCGAGCAAAGGCAAGGGTGGTTCTAGGCAAGCATCATCTCAAAATAAGTAGGCAGCGTAAAGATTTTGCCGTGAAGTTGGCAAGATGCGTAATCCGGTCTAACGACTTGGTGGCTTACGAAGATTTGAGAATCAGGAATATGGTGCGCAATCACAGCCTTGCTAAATCGATTAGCGATGCTTCTTGGTATCAGTTTCGGGTGTGGTTGGAATATTTTGGCAAGGTGTTCGGCAAGCTCACTGTTGCTGTTCCACCCCACAGGACAAGCCAGGAATGCTCTCGCTGCGGTGCCATTGTCCAGAAGACTTTATCCACTCGGACTCATGTTTGTCGATGTGGATGTGTGATGGACAGGGATCATAATGCAGCGAGAAACATCCTCAGTCGGGGATTGAGTACGGTAGGGCATACCGGAACTTTTGCGCTAGACGCAAGCAACGCTTCAGGAGAATCGACCTCTACTTTGGCTGGAGCAATCCTGTCTGAGCAAGTTGGCTCGTTGAGTGAAGAATCCCCGTCGCTTTAGCGCGGGGAGTGTCAAAGTGGGAATAACCATTGAGGAAAGAACCATGGAAAACCCCAAAGGCGCGATCGCTGGCATTTTTGACCCTAGCCACAGCCAAAACGAACTCTGGCAATATATGCAAACCCTCGGCAGTGAAACCGCCAACCCACTATTCCAACCCAGCAAAGCCGCCTCTCAACTGATGGAAAGCCAAATCATCGGGATGTTGGGGGGACTACCCGCCGGTCATTTTGATGTGCAAATCACCACCAACCGCGAACAATTGGGCCGTTTACTCGCCTCCGCGATGATGAGCGGCTATTTCCTCCACCGGGCCGAGCAACGCATGGCCCTAGAGCAACAATTCAAAGCAACCGAGTAGGGGCGAAAAATCTTTCGCCCTGCCCAAATCTTTCGCCCTGCCCAAATCTTTCGCCCTGCCCAAATTTTTCGCCCTGCCCAAATCTTTCGCTTCTTTCTCTCCTTAAACCATGAATTCCATTTAAAAACCCCTCGCCCATTTTGGGGAGAGGGGTTGGGGGTGAGGGCTATTCGCGAGGCGGTTGATCCTTTAAGCCCAAATCCTTAAAGCTCTGCTTGAGAACCTGCCACAACTCCTTGATCTGCTGATAGGCCACATCTGAGGGGATTTTACCGGAGGTTTCCAAATTACAAATGTAATTGACCCGTTGGGCAAATTCTTGCAAATTCGCATTAAAGACTAAATTCCCTGGCTCAAACTTTCCCCGGTAGGATGTGCGGGGATAGAGAAAGTCTTCTTTGGGATCGACCATGGAAATTACTCCAGAAATAGCAGAATAGATTCAGGGGAAATTGATGCACAACTGGCATTGAATGGGGGTATTCGCGGGACTCACAAAATGCTCTAAAGCGGACGGACTTGGCGTTGGCGTTGTGCTTCGTAGAGTAAAAGAGCTGCTGAGATCGCCACATTCAATGATTCTACTCCCCTCGCTTGGGGAATGGCAACCCGTCCATGGGCTAGATTTTGTAATGTAGGGGGGAGGCCCGCGCCTTCGTTGCCCAAAAGGATGAGGCTGGGCGATCGCCAATCCCAATCCCAATAGGTTTGGGGGGCATCCATGGCCGTGGCCACCACCTGCACCCCTTGATTTTGATAATCCTGGATCAGGGTAGCTAAATCCGCTGTTTGAATCACCGGCAACCCTAGGGCCATCCCCGCTGAAGCCCGCAACACTTTGGGATGATCTGGGGCGACGCTATCGCCACTACACCAAACCCCATCGGCAGCCACGGCGGCGGCGGTGCGGATAATCGTCCCCACATTACCGGGGTCTTGAACTTGAGCCAAGATCACCCCTAGGGAGGGTTGCGCGGGAGCCTGCCAAGGGAGGCAATGGCGGGGGAGGACGGCCACCACGCCATCGGGGTGAACCGTCGTCACCATTGCCCCTAACACCGCCTCACTGACTAGCTCGACGCGATCGCCTTGGGCCTGGGCCTGGTGCGATCGCGCCGGATATTGGGCCGCCCAAGCCTCGGTATAACAAACCGTGGTGAGCCGGTAGCCTTGAGCGAGGGCAATATCCAGGAGATTTGTCCCCTCAAGCAATAAAGCCCCCTGTTGCAGCCGGCCCTTAGCACGGTGCAATTGCACCAACTCCTTCACCAACGGGTTTTGACGACTGGTAATCATGGGCGGGGTTTAATCTTGGGTAGGAAATGCACCGGGGCGCACCATTAACGGCACAACTCCCCGCCGCCGCTGCACCTCCACCCGCAACGGCTGACCGATACGACTGCGCTCCACCTGTTGCTGCACTTGCGCAGCCGTATTCACCTCCACATCTCCCACTTTGAGGATCACATCTCCGGCCTGAAATCCCGCTGATTGGGCGGGGGATTGCTCCACCACCCGCAGCACAATCACCCCTTGCTCCTGCGTAATTTGGCTGAATAATTGCGGCGCTCTGTCGTTGAGTTCTTGGCGATTATCGGGGGTGAATGTCACCATTTCGATCCCTAAATAGGGGTGTTGGACTTTGCCATTATTAAAAAGTTGGTCGGCAATGCGGATGGCGGTTTCGATGGGGATGGCAAAGCCGAGGCCTTGGGCATCGGCGCGAATGGCGGTATTTACGCCAATGACTTCCCCTTGGGCGTTAAGGAGGGGGCCGCCGGAATTGCCGGGGTTGATAGCGGCATCGGTTTGGATGAAGCTGACCCGTTTATCGGGAACACCGACTTGACTGCTGGAGCGATCGAGGGCGCTGATGATTCCGACGGTGACGGTGTTATCTAACCCTAAGGGGTTGCCAATGGCGATCGCCCATTCCCCCGGAATTAACCGTTCCGATCGCCCCAATCGCACCACGGGCAATTGCTCCTCAGATTCAACTTTAACGGCGGCAATATCGGTAATCGAATCCCGCCCAATCACCTGCCCTCGCAACACACGGCCATCTTTGAGTGTGACTTTTACCCAATCCGTCCCTTCCACCACATGGGCATTGGTCATCAACCGGCCATCAGCACTGAGAATAAAGCCGGAGCCAATGCCTCTAGGGATGTTTCGTTCTGGGGGGGGTGCATCTTCTTGGAAAAAGCGTCGAAAAAAGGGCGGATTGTTGGGGGATTCTGGGGGGGGTTGACCGGCATCAATGCGGACAACAGCGGGGCCGACGGCTTGGGCAGCTTCGGCAATAAAGTTAATGTTGGTGGGGGCAACGGGGGTGATGGCTGCGGGCAGGGTGGTGCTAAGAGGCACGGTGGAGGAAGGGCTAAGGCTAACGGTGTGAGGTTCTTGGGGGGAGCGATGGCTCAAGATGCCCAGGCCTACACCGGTTAGGAGTAGCGTGAGGTATAAGCTGAGTTGTTTGATGGGGTAGCCCATAGAGTGGCGATCGCGTTTAGGGTGGTGTTAACTCCTCCTCTTAACACTGTAGACAAAAATTAAGAAAAACTTGCATTAATCATGGGGATCGCAAAGTAATTTCCTAAACAGGGGGGTGAGGGTAGTTCCCCTCAGATCAAAATTTTTGGGGCTTTGGTGGGGTTGATCCACAAATCCACAGAAGGCGGTGGTTAGCTGATTTGTATCGGGGCTGAAGTCGGTAGCAAAGTTGGCAAAGGATAAAAGGTTAAGGGTGGTTTCTGGGATCACATCGGGAAGACGTAGGATCTCAAAGGCGCTAGACGTGATCAACCCTTGCCCCCCCGTTCCGCCCTGGCCGCCTTGACCGCCGGAGCCACCGCCCCCAGATCCCACTCCTCGACCCCCACCACCGCCGCCGCCCCCTGGGCCACCGATACCTCCCGTACCACCCATACTTAAAAACTGCACCCTGCCGCTCCGGGTAGCAATAGATCCACTTTCCAAAAAAATCCCCACCCCACCGGCTCCTCCCTCTCCTCCAGAGCCACCCGCCCCACCCCCACCGCCGCTATTTTGAGCGTTGGGTTGAGAACTGTTAAATCTTCCCCCTCCTCCCATACCGTTACTGGAGCCAGCTTCACCCTCTAAACCGCCCCCATTTCCTGATCCCCCTAAACCTGTCCCTGTGCCGCCATGGCCACCATTCCCATTGGCTGTGCCGCCATTACCCCCATCGCCGGCCCCATTGCCACCATTGCCCCCATTCGTACTCAGATTAAAGCCCCCACCGCCGCCGCCAAAGCCAAGACTACCCCCACCTCCGCCGCCAGTGGTTGCAGTACCCGCACCACCGCCCCCAGAACCACCCATGCCACCAATTTGACCTAGTTGCGGTGTATTAGCCCGATCACTTCCTGATCCTCCAACACCCCCCAAACCACCGCCACCACCACCACCACCGCCGCGACCAGTATTCCCAATATTTCGACCCCCCTGGCCATGGCCACCCCCAAGGATTCCCCCAGGCCCGCCACCGCCCGGACTTGCCTCTGTCCCACCTACGCCATTACCACCCAAGCCGCCGGCCACTCCACCGATGCCGCCAGTAAGGATCGTGCTTGCCCGATTACTGCCGCCACCACCACCGCCGCCGCCGGCCCCACCTTGGCCACCCTGGCCTCCGGTTCCCGTTAACGTCACATTGCCGCTCGTCGTTTGGAGACGACTGGCCCGCAGGACGATCCCTATACCTCCTGCGCCCCCTGTACCGCCCACTAAACCCGCCGCGCCACCGAGATGATTTTTCCCGCCCGTTACGCCATCGACCTGATCAACCCCCGCCCCGCCTTGGCCACCAATGCCCGTAAGTGTCATCGTTCCGTGGGTGGTTTCGAGATAGCTACGATCTAAAAAAATCCCTGTGCCGCCGGGATTACCAATGCTGCCGGTGTGGCCTTGGCCAAAAAGGGCGATCGCCCCATTGCTCCTCACATCACTATCGGTGATCTTCACTGCCCCGCCGGTAATCGCCAAATTCCCCCCCGACCAAACCGTCGCCCGATCCAAATCAACCGACGCACCGAACAATTGACCCTGACCCCCCGCCCGCAAAGAGCCACTAACCCCCAAACTCCCCGGCCGGGTGGCAAATTGTGGCGGCAATGGCCCTGTAAGGTGTTGGGGAATGGCCAGCGGCGTGAGCGTGGCGAGATCCGCCGGGTTGAGATTGATTTCTAAAGAGAGGAGCGATCCCGGTTGGGAAAGCCGGATGATCCCCGGTTCTGGAATCGCGGCCAGGGTAATCGGGCCAGTACTGCTGAGATGACCCGTATTGATCACCACCGGAGCGAGGAGGGCGATCGCCCCTGGTGCAGTTAACGGAGCTTGATTCACAATAAATCCCGTCGTGGCATTGTTAAATCGCCAACCCACCACATTGCCCCCCAACGTCCCCCAATCATTCCCCCCCGTCCCATTAAACACCCCCGTATCCAATAACACCTGATCCGCCGTCGTGACATTAAAACTTGCCGGAACATCCAGCCGCGCCCCAGAGCCAAACACCCAACCCGCCGGATTCACTAAAAAAAGATTCGCCCCACTCCCCGAAAGACGGATCAACCCTTCAATCACCGAAGGATTGCCCCCCACAACCCGCCCTAAAAGGTTTTGAATGTGGGGCTGAGTCACAAAATGGGCAATTTCACCGGCAGTTAAGCCAAACTGCTGAAAACTGTGGAAAAGGTTTTGCTCCGCTGCGGTTCCTCCGGTGATGGTATAGGTTGAACCATGGAGGGCGATCGCTGTGTTAGTGCCATCGGCAGCAGCGGTAATGGATTGGGCTAAAGCAGATGATAACGCCAGACTAGAGAGGATCCCGTAGGCGATAAATCCCTGAACCAAACAACGGATCATGATGCAGTCTTTCCCTGTTGATTTTTCTCAAGGATTGACTAAAAATCGTAACCTGTGTTCAGTATATTGGCTGAAATTTCTCCGCCAACAGTCGCAAAAAATGAAGCTTTCAGCATCGGGTAGATCGCAGATGATGATTCCTAAATCTTGCTCGCCAACATGGGTAAAACGGGTTTAATCCGGATCATCCTGGGGTTGATGGGATTAGGGATTAGGATAATAGCGTTTAAGGGAGAGTGAATCAGGTCTGCTGGCTCCCTGCGTTCCACCCATTGCCCTTCCTTGCCACCATGTCCAAGATTTTAATTGTTGAAGATGATGCGATGAACTGCTTGGTCTTTTCCCGGGTATTGACCAAACGCGGCAATTTTGAAGTGCGCTGCACTGAAAATGTTGATGAGGTGTTAAAGACGGCGCAATTGGGAGAAGTGGATATGATCCTCATGGATATTGGTTTGCCCAATAGCTTCTACGGGGGCAAAGCTGTTAATGGGGTTCAGATTACGCAACTTTTGAAAGCTAACCCGACGACGGCTGAGATTCCTATTGTGTTGGTGACGGCGTTTAATATGCCGGGCGATCGCGAACGCTACTTAAAAGAAAGTGGCGCAGATGGCTATATTCCTAAGCCAGTGGTGGATCATGAAAGTTTTGTGGCTGAAGTTCATGACTACATCAACAAGGATAAAACCCCCTCCACCTGTGACGGTGAGGAGGGAACATGAGTCGCTGGCCACCCACCCGGAGGGGGAATGGGTTAGGGATTGGCGGCGTTGGTTTGGCCTAACTGAGTACGGATGGCGGGTACGGCGAGGAATTGAGCCGCATCAGCAATGAGGCGATCGCCCCAAAGATTCAACCGTAAAAAATCTAAATCGCCATAGCTCGGATCCAGAGATAGGGCTATCCGTCCTAACCGAACCGCCTCTGAGGATGGGGATTGACGATAACGAGCAATGGCGATCGCCAGCATCGGTTCAGCGGCATTGGCATCAATTTTTAAAGCCGCTTCCCAAGCTTCAATGGCGGCATTAGTCTCTCCCTTTTCATATTTAACCAAGCCAATATTATTCACCGCTGGCCAAAAATCATCGGCAAGATCGATCGCATTTTCGTAAGCGGCGATCGCCTCTGGATATTCCTGAAGTTTGTAATGGGTATTGCCGAGATCAAACCAAGCTTCTACGGACTCCTCATTTTCCCCCAATCCTTGGCGAAATACCTGCTTGGCTTTCAGGTATTCCCCCGTTTGGAAATAAGCAGACCCCAACATGAACAGCACCCCGGTTCGTTCCTGAACATTGCCAGAGGGCAGCAAATCCCGGGCCTTTTCTAGCGTCGTCACCGCTGCTGGATAATCCTCTTCCTGAAGATAGAGGCTACCCAAGAGGAACCAAGCCCGAAAATCCTTAGGAACCAGTTGGGCAGCGAGTTTAGCCCGGGGAAAAGCCAGTTCATACTGCTCAAACCGCGTCAATTGCACGGCATCTTGCAGCATCACTAACCCTTGATCTTCAAGGTTTTGGGCATTGAGATCGACTCGGTAGGGTAAGAGGGCTTGACCCAAAGCCGGGAGGCCAAGGGACGAGGCGGCGGCGATCGCCACCAGAGAAAAAATCCAGTTTCGCTTTGGCACAGTCGTCCTAATCAAATTAAGCAGTGGTTCTTCCTATCTTAATCGAGATACTCAGAGATTCGCCTCAATCCTACCGTTGCCAAATCTCAAGCCCAAGATTCTGCCCCGACCCAACTCTTCCCCCTGGCTCGCGATCGACAATCCTGGATCATCTTCCCCACTTCCCTGGAGACTCAAAGCTGACTCCACAGTTGACATCCTCCCCGACCTAAAGGAACGGGGATTCCCAGTCTGCCTACATTAAGTAGACTCCTGATGGGTAGACAGACAAGCAACCGCCCCAGATCGGGGTCTAACACTGCTTAACGCCTGTCCATTCAGGTCGGCTTGCCCAGCCGCCAAAACATTAAGTTTTAATGATGCCATCATACCATAGACAGGAAAAACTGGATCAATCAATTGGACGAGAAAAGCCGCCCTAAAAGGGCGGGGCTTCAGACCCATTAATTTTGGTGATCTCGGATTGCGATAGTCTAAACTAAACGATTAGGCGGTGCGTTGCCTGGGGCTTCCCATCAATTCAAATTCTTTCCCCACAATTTATTTAGCTCTAACTCCTATGACTGCCTCCCCTCCTTTGCAATCCCGTAACCTGCTCCCTTGGATTGTTGGTGTCGCAGGTGTTGGCATTATCGGCGTAGGTGTGATCACTTACAATATGATGCTGGGAACCAATACCATCCTCGAAGACTACACCGTCCCCGTTACCACCACCGCTCTCCAAATTCAGTTTGAAGCGAGCGGCACAGTTGTGCCGATTCGCAGCGTTAATATTAGCCCCACCCAAGCGGGGGAATTGCGCCAACTTCTCGTTGATCAAGGGGTACAGGTGGAGCAGGGGCAACGCCTGGCGGTGATGGATAATGCGGCCATTTTTACCCAAGGGGCGCAAGCGGAAGCTCGGTTTCGGCAGGCGATCGCCAATCTTCGCGAAGCCGAATTGCGCCGCCCCGGCACCATTGAACAAGCCCGCGCCCGCTTCATCGGCGCACAATCCCGCCTCCAACAGGCCCAAGCCCGCATCCCCACCCAAATCCAGCAAGCCAACGCTGAAATCGTCGCCGCCACAGAGCGAGCCAATCGCGCCCAAGAACGGGTAGATCGCTATATTGGGCCGACAGAACAGGGGGCAATTTCTAATAATGCCTTTGATGATGCCGTGGTGGAACTGCGTCGCGCCCAAGCCGATGTTCTCCGGGCCCAAGAAGCCCAACGCCGCGAAATCCAAACCGCCCGCCCGGAAATTCAAGAACTCGAAGCTGCCGTCTTTGAAGCCCGCGCCGCCCTCAACCAAGCCGAACAGGGCACAGTGGCGGAAATTGCCAGTCTGCAAGCGGGGGTAGAGGCCGCCCAAGCCGCTGTCGAAGAAATCCGCGTCCAGTTTGAAAAAACCCTGATCACCGCCCCCTTTGATGGCGTAATCACGCAAAAATATGCCACCCCTGGAGCCTTCGTCACTCCCACCACATCGGGATCCACGGCGGTTTCCTCCTCCGCCACATCCATCCTCGCCCTCGCCGAAGGCCTAGAAATTCTCGCCAAAGTTCCTGAAATTGATGTCACCCGGTTGCAATTGGGGCAGTTTGTAGAAATTATTGCCGATGCCTATCCCGATGAGCGGTTTCGGGGGCGGGTGCGGCTGATTGCCCCGGAGGCGATCGTGGAGCAAAACGTCACCTCTTTTGAGGTGCGGATTGTTTTGGAGCCAAAGGCGATCGAGGCGTTCTTACCGGGGATGAATGTGGATCTCACCTTTTTAGGGGAACAGTTGGCCCGAAGTTTGGTGGTTCCCACGGTGGCGATCGTTCGGGAGGAGGGGGAAACAGGGGTGATGGTGGCGGATACCCAAAATCGCCCGGTGTTTCGCCCGGTGGTGTTGGGCAGTACGATCGGGGAGCAAACCCAGGTGTTGAGCGGGTTAACCGCTGGGGAGCGGGTCTTTATTGATCTACCGGAGGAGTTCCGCCGCGATGAGGAGGAGGAGGAGTAGGGGATGCTGCCAAGATTAGTATTTTTATGCTTCCGGGGGTAAGAGGGGGGCGATCGCCTGGAGTAGCTCCGGAATACTGGTTTGGGTAATCATCCAGAGGCGATCAGGATTAATTTGTCGATATCAAGTCAATAGTTCTTCAGAAAATAGGGTGAAATTGGCACAATTGGATACAAAATCTGCGGAGGGGCGTTGGCGTAAGCCTGCCGGAGGCACAAAAATTTTTCACCCCTACAGGGTTTCAATTTTGAATAAATTTAGCTGATCACCTTAAACTTTGAAGACCTAATAAATAGGACAGATCGCGATTCATAGATCACCTGAGAGTTGTTCAAAATTTCGCGGCGGCGAAGCCAGTTTCGATTACTTTTAACTGTTCGTTTTTCCACCAGATCTACTTTACGGTTAAGCTGATCTTCAAAATCATATTCGAGGCGGATCAAATCCAGGAAGCTCAAATTACAATCGGGGGTAAAAGTGACGAGTATATCGATGTCACTATCAGGGCGAAAGTCGTCTCACAGAATAGACCCAAACAGGGCCAGTTCCGTAATTTGGGCAGTTTGGCAAAACTCAGCAAGTCGCTGCGGGTGAATCCCCAAACGTTGATGTATTGTTTCAATATTCATCACTCTGATGGGATCATAGGATGTTGTTCAATGATGCGATCAATGATGCCATAATTTTGTGCTTCCGTGGCACTCATATAATTATCTCGTTCCGTATCTCGGCGGATGGTGGTGATCGATTGGCCAGTATGAAACGCCAATAAACTATCCAGTAAATTCATCAGATAGGTGGACTCACGCGCTTCAATGGCAATATCCTCAGGATTACCGAACGCAAAGCTAAACGGTTTATGAATCATCACACGAGCATGGGGAAAGGCAAACCGTTTTCCCGGTGTTCCCGCTGCCAGTAAAAAAGCGGCCATGGATGCCGATAAACCCATGCTGACTGTCACTACATCGGCTTGAACGGCTTGCATGGCATCATAAATGGCCATGCCCGCATACACCGATCCCCCCGGAGAACTGATATAGAGATAAATATCTTGCTCCGGATTTTTTCCATCGAGTTCTAGGAGTTGTGAAATAACTGCATCAGCAGTTCCATCCGTAATCTCACCACTCAAGAAAATCATCCGGTCAGTGATTGAATCCTCGTCCTCTTCTTCAGGACAGGATTCTGCTGCTTCATTTTGAGCAAGGACGGGAGAAGATCGCTCCATCAATACGATTTTTTCACTTTTTCCGTAACTGGGTATCGTCAGTAATAAATCCAGTAAAACACTGAAAAACGCGACTAAATACAAATTTTTGCCCATTGTTGTCCAATCCCTGACTTTCAAATCATATTGCTGCGTTTCAATAATAGTCGTTTGCTGAGATCTTGTGTCATAGATCTATAGCACTAGACAGAATCATGAGGAAAGGTTCGTCGTGCGGACTTTAGTCCGCACCCCCATGATTTTAAAGCTTGCAGCACTTGATCTCCTTGGCTACTGCGATAGCACTACTGTGCCGACGCGGGAGATTTTGGCTCTTCTTCAAGGGGACTACATTTGAAATACCGTTTGTTTTTGTCTCGCACCCCGCTCTCATCGGCAACAAACGTCGCCACATCAGCCCCCTCCATAACGCCCATGCCACAGTAAACCCGCTGGGCATCCTTGGCGTAGGTGTCGGCTTGATTGTAGAGATCAAACGGGTCGCTGCCGACGGCGTGTAAGGTGGCAACGTCGGCAGGTTCAAAAAGATAGCCATTGTAGTAGGCGCGGTGGGCATCCTTGCCATACCGATGGCCGATCGCCTCGAAGGTGCGCGGATCGGCTGCTGGGACGATGCGATCAAGGTAGTAAACTTGGGTTGCGTCTTTGGCGTAGTCGCTGTCCTTGGCCATCACTTGGAAGGTGGCGGGATCGGCGATGGGGATAGCTTCAATGCCATGATAATTGCCGACATAGTAGTTGTATTGATCATAGGCCCAGATATTGGCATCGGCATAGGTGACTTGATTGAGGTCAACCACCTGTTTTAGGGAAGGGCGATCGCGAATACCCACGGGACTCCCCTGCACATACCAATCCCGTTTATCCTGCGCCACACCGCCAGACCAAAGCATTTGGAAAGAGGCGGGGTCTGCGCCGACCACGACGCTGCCGCTGAAATAGACCTGTTGGGCATCTTTAGCATAGTCGCCATGAACCCATTGAAAGGTTGCCCCCTCTGCACCGGCAATGGGCTGGCCCTTGTAAAACACCTGTTGGGCATCTTGGGCATAGTCGAAGGAGCCTGGGATCAGTTGGAAAGTTTTGCCATCGGCTCCCGGCACGAGGGTTTCCACGGTTTCCTGAAAAGCCCAAATCCCAGGAATAACTTTGCCGGTTTCCAGGTGTCGGTAATAAACCTCGCGATCGCGAACTGCATAGCCAAGTTTTTCTGATCGACAGGCGGTTAAACCAAATAGGGCTAAAACCAAAACCATCTGGGCAATTCGAGGCAGTTTCATCGGTTTAACCTGGGTTTAAGAAAGTTGGGCCACCATTAGTTTTTGTTGTTTGGCGGGAAGTTGGGTGTATTGCGCCTTAAGAATTTTGGCAACCATTAGAGGGCAATTGGGTGACAGCATGGTCAAAATCTTCAATCTTGGGCGCACCATGGGCCAGCCAATCATAGTTAAAGACGGCAAGCTGCATCTTAGGAATATCTTCGGCTGCGGTAAAACCAGCACCCGGCAAACCAGTGGTTTGATTGACGACCAGAATCGTTAATGGGGGTAGGTTTTTTAACAAACAATAGGACTGAATTGGCTCTAAACATTTGCCCAGTCCCGATATAGCCATGCCCGTGAGTTGATACACCATTTTGTAGGTGAGAATTTGGCGGTTATCGGCTGCTAGAGCCAATAGTGACCAAATTTGGGCGGATCGCTCCGTAATTTTCATCGGTTTAATCTCGGTTTAGGAAAGTTGGGCAACCATGAGTTTTTGTTGTTTGGCGGGAAGTTGGGTGTATTCTGCGACGATTTCTCGGAATTGTTCCCCGTCGATAGTTTCCTGATCTAAAAGGATATCGGCGAGACGATCTAAGAGGGGGCGGTGTTCGCGGATCAGGCGGCGGGCTTCGGCATAACAGTGGGAGGCGATCGCCCGCACCTGTCGATCAATTTTAGCCGCCAATTCCTCCGAATATTCCGAGCGATTCCAATCATTCCCCCCTAAAAAGACCTGACCATTGGGGATTTCTAGGGCTACTTGACCTAAATTTGACATCCCATAAAGCGTCACCATATCCCGCGCTAACTTCGTCACCTGTTGGATATCGCTGGCCGCCCCCTGGGTCATTTCCGCCATCCCGAAAATTTCCACCTCAGCGGCCCGACCCCCTAGGGCAATGGTGATAAAGTCCAACAGCCAGGAACGGGTAGGGCCGATATCAATATCTTCATCGGGAACCTGTTGGGCAAAGCCGCCAATACCGCCGGAACGGGGAATGATCGTCACCTTATTGAGGGGATCGGCGTGTTCGAGTAGCGTCATCAGCAGGGCGTGGCCCAACTCATGGTAGGCAATGATGCACTTTTTCTTACTATCCAGGAGGGGCTTGAGTTTTAAACCCACAGTGACGCGATCGAGGGCATCATCTACTTCCAATGTGGAGATTTCCGATTTACGACGGCGGGCGGTGAGGATTGCCGCTTCGTTGAGAACATTGGCTAAATCTGCCCCCGCTAAACCAGGGGTACGGCGGGCGAGGACTTCGAGGGAAACCTCTGCGGCCATTTTTTTAGTCCGGGCATGGACTTCAAGGATTTTTAACCGGCCTTGGCGATCGGGGAGATCCACCATCACTTGACGATCAAACCGGCCAGGCCGCAACAGGGCGGTATCTAAGACATCGGGGCGGTTCGTGGCGGCAATCACAATTACGCCGGTATTGCCCTCGAAACCGTCCATTTCCGTGAGCAGTTGGTTGAGGGTTTGTTCTCGCTCATCGTTGCCGCCGCCGATACCTGTGCCCCGTTGTCGGCCCACCGCATCAATTTCATCGATGAAGATTAAACAGGGGGCGTTTTCCTTGGCTTTTTTAAATAAATCGCGGACGCGAGAAGCCCCGACACCGACGAACATTTCCACAAATTCCGACCCGGAAATGCTGAAAAACGGTACACCCGCCTCGCCAGCCACGGCTTTCGCCAACAAGGTTTTACCCGTCCCTGGGGGGCCAATCAGTAAAACGCCTTTGGGAATCCGCGCCCCGATCGCCGTGAATCGTTCCGTTTCTTTTAAGAACGACACCACCTCTTGCAGTTCTTCCTTGGCCTCGTCAATGCCTGCCACATCCTCAAAAACAATGCCGGTTTTCGCCTCCATTTGGAAGCGGGCTCGCGATCGCCCAAAGGAAAAAGCCTGTCCTGAGGAGGCGGCCGATCGCCGCAGCACCATCACGACCACAGCAAAGATAATCAACAACATTGCCAAATTCACCAACACCCCAAAGGTGGCACTGTGATCCGTAGAGGGCTTCACCAAAAATTCTAAATTCTTGGCCCGCACCTTCTCGATTAATTCTGGGTTATCGGTAAACAGATCCACCGTATGGGGTTGATTGCCTTCCCCCGCGAGGATCACTTTGGCAATCCCGGTGGCGGGATCATATTCAATACTTTGGACTTGGCCCTCTTCAACGCGCTGGAGCAACTCACTATAGGAGAGGGTTTTTTGTTCGGTTTGGGCGATCGCCTCCATTGGGCTAGCCCATTGCAGTGAACCGACAAGCGCCATCCCCAAAAAGAAATACCAAGTTTTGCGGACTGCTGCTCTGGGGGAAAAATGCTTATTCATGGGGCCGGGCCAAGTCTCTAACGGTGAATTGCTTTTATTTTAGAGTTTTAATCCCCGTTTCTGCACCGATTGACCGAGGGCCTGAGGGGGAATTCCTAACCTGAGCCTTAACCTTGAAGTTGGTGAGAGGGGGCAGCTTTCACCCTTAAGATAGGTTTTGGCCCTTGATCACACCGGAAAAAAACCATTGTGAAAATCTTCGTTTACCACACTCCCGAATTAACCCCTACGGATCACCTCCCCGCCTGTGCGGTGGTGATTGATGTGTTACGCGCCACAACGACGATCGCCACGGCCCTAGCCGCCGGAGCCGAAGCGGTGCAAACCTTCCGGGATTTAGACATCCTCACCCAGGTGAGCGAAACCTGGCCCGCTGACCAACGGTTACGGGCGGGGGAACGGGGGGGCCGTCAGGTGGAGGGGTTTGAAATGGGCAATTCGCCCCTGGTTTGTACGCCGGACGTGGTGGGGGGGAAACGGTTGTTTCTCAGCACCACCAACGGCACAAGGGCCTTGCAAGCGGTGGAGGATGCGCCATTGGTGTTGACTGCGGCTCAGGTGAACCGGCAAGCGGTGGTGAATGCCCTGCGGGAACATCGACCGGAAACCCTGTGGTTGGTGGGTTCCGGGTGGGAAGGGAGCTATTCCCTGGAGGATACGGTGTGCGCCGGAGCGATCGCCCTCCCCTTTTATCAGGAATTGGGGGCGGAAATGTTAGGCAATGATGAAGTTTTAGGGGCGATCGCCCTTTACCAACAATGGCAAAATGATCTGGTGGGACTGTTCCGCCAAGCCAGCCATGGCCAGCGGTTGCTCCGTTTAGGCTTAGATGCAGATCTGGAATATTGCGCCGAGAGCGATCGCCTCGATATCGTCCCCCAACAAACCGAAAAAGGGGTGTTAAAAAGCCTCAAAACTCTAAAATAACGTTAAAAATTAACGATTCCCGTCGGATCGACTGCATGGTTAAACGGGAAATTCGTTAAATTCTAAGGGGAAACTCCGGGGCGAGGCTCTACCCAGCAGCAGGCCCCTTGCCCCACGCCCATCCCGCAATCCTGGGTCTATGACCTTTAATCCCTATGGCTAACGAAAAAGAAACAGTTCCCGGTACATTAATTACCCTCGTCGTTGGTGTCGCCGTCACGGCGATCAGCATTTGGTACGGGCAAAATAACAACCTGTTACCGGAACAGGTCTCCCAACAGGCTCCCCTCGTCGATGATTTGTTCAATATCATGGTGGTGATTGGCACCGCCTTATTTTTAGTTGTGGAGGGGGCGATCGTCTTCATCCTGATTAAATTTCGCCACCGTCCTGGGGATGAAACCGATAGTCAGCCTGTGATGGGCAACTTTTCCCTAGAAATCTTTTGGACGGCAATCCCCGCCTTTATCGTCATTGGTTTAGGCATCTATAGCGTTCAGGTTTATAACCAAATGGGCGGTTTTGATACCGGCGGCCACATGGCCCACCATGGCCATGCCCCCGTGCAAGTGGCCAGCCTGCCCGGGAGTGATGGCCCCCTCTTAGCCCAGTCCGGTGATGTCACCTACGGCTTAGGCTCTAATGGCGAAATGGGGGTGCGGCCAGCGGATCTGAATGTGGATGTGGCGGCGATGCAATACGCTTGGATCTTTACCTATCCTGATAGCGGCATTATCTCCGGGGAACTCCATGTTCCAGTGGGTAAGGATGTCAAACTCAACCTTGAAGCCAAAGATGTGCTCCATGCCTTTTGGTTGCCCCAGTTCCGGATTAAACAGGATGTGATCCCCGGTCAACAAACTCAATTGCGGTTTGTGGCCACGAAAACCGGCACTTATCCGATTGTTTGCGCTGAACTCTGCGGTTCCTACCATGGGGGGATGCGATCGCAAATTATCGTCCATAGCCCTGAGGACTATCAGGCTTGGGTGGAATCGAACACCGTCGCCCAAGCCCCTGGCCTGGAGCAAGTGGTGGCGATGAACACCGATGGCCATCAGTACAACGACGTTGATCGCCTCGCGGCTTTCACCCGTCAATTCGACATGGATCACGTTGGGCCTGCCATTGCCGCCCACACCCATCTCTAACGGATCTCTCAGAATGGTGAAATTGACTAGATTGGAGACTGAATCTGCTTGGGGGCGAAAAATTTTGTGCCTACGGCAGGCTTACGCCAACGCCCCGACATCAAAGGTTCCAATTTGACATAGGATTGTCACCAAAAATGTTGAAGACCCTCGATAACTGACCTTTTGCCCCGATCTTTCGTAAAAACTTGGTATGGCACAAGCACAACTTCCCCTCCCATCCACCCCAGAACAGACCGGCCACGGCCATCCAGAGCAGTGGTCTTGGTATCATTATTTTCTCTACAACACCGACCATAAGGTGATTGGCATTCAATACCTTGTCACCGCCTTTTTCTTCTACCTCGTCGCGGGGGTGATGGCGCTGTTTATGCGGGCGGAACTGGCCACCCCCGATCCGGACTTATTAAGTCCCGACGTTTACAACACACTGCTCACCAACCACGGCACATTAATGATCTTTTTCTGGATCGTGCCGGCGGCCATTGGCGGGTTTGGCAATTATCTCGTGCCCCTGATGATTGGGGCCAAGGATATGGCCTTCCCCAATTTGAATGCGATCGCCTTTTGGCTCAATCCCATTGCGGCGGTATTTCTGGGGATGAGTTTCCTCTACGGCGGCGCTCAATCAGGTTGGACTTCCTACCCGCCTTTAAGTATCATCACCAACCCCACCGGCCAAAGCTTTTGGATTCTTGCCATTGCCCTGATCGGGACTTCCTCCATTTTGGGGGCGTTGAATTTTTTGGTGACGGTCTACCACTTAAAAACCCCCAATATGCAATGGGATGAACTGCCCCTATTCTGTTGGGCCATGGTTGCCACCTCCTTCCTCGCCCTTTTCTCTACGCCGGTTTTGGCCATTGGCCTGATCATGCTGTTGTTTGATATCAACTTCGGCACTGGCTTTTTCCGCCCCGAAATGGGGGGGGATGTGGTGGTCTATCAGCACCTTTTTTGGTTCTATTCCCACCCGGCGGTGTACCTGATGATCCTGCCCATTTTCGGCGTGATGTCGGAAATTATTTCTACCCATGCCCGGAAACCAATTTTTGGCTATAAGGCGATCGCCTATTCCAGTCTCGCGATCTGCGTTGTTGGTCTATTCGTCTGGGTTCACCATATGTTCACCAGCGGCACACCCCCCTGGATGCGAATGTTCTTCACGATCTCAACCTTGATCGTCGCCGTCCCCACCGGGGTGAAAATCTTTGGTTGGGTGGCTACCCTTTGGGGCGGTAAAATCCGGTTCACCAGCCCGATGCTCTTTGCCGTCGGGTTATTGGCGATGTTCGTTTTTGGCGGTTTAAGTGGTGTCACCTTGGGAACGGCTCCCTTTGACCTCCATGTTCATGACACCTACTACGTTGTTGCTCACTTCCACTATGTCCTCTTTGGCGGTTCCGTCTTCGGCCTCTACGCCGGGATTTACCACTGGTTTCCGAAAATGACCGGGCGGATGTACAACGAAACCCTAGGGCGGATTCACTTCGTTTTAACATTCATTGGTACTAATCTGACATTCCTCCCCATGCACAGCCTAGGGATGCAAGGGATGCCCCGCCGCGTCGCCATGTACGACCCCCAGTTTGAATTCCTCAATAAGGTTTGCACCTATGGCTCCATCCTGTTAGGGATTTCCGTCTTACCCTTTTTGATTAATATGATCTGGAGTTGGAGCCAAGGCGCACCCGCCGGCCGCAACCCCTGGCGATCGCTCACCCTCGAATGGCAAACCACCTCCCCCCCGGCGATCGAAAACTTCGACGAAGAGCCGATCGTCTGGGCCGGCCCCTACGATTACGGCATTGATACCCAAAGCTTTGAACCCAACGAACTCACCGTTGAGGAAATCTTGGCAGAAGTTGGTCAAGAAATGAAGTAGGAAGTGGGAAGTGGGAAGTGGGAAGTGGGAAGTGGGAAGTGGGAAGTGGGAAGTGGGAAGTGGGAAGTGGGAAGTGGGAAGTGGGAAGTGGGAAGTGGGAAGTGGGAAGTGGGAAGTGGGAAGTGGGAAGTAATTTTTTACTCTCTACCTCCTACACCCTGCCCCGTACCTCCTACACCCTGCCCCCTACTCTCCACTCCCTACTCCCTACTCCCTACTCCCTACTCCCTACTCCCTACTCCCTACTCCCTACTCCCTACTCCCTACTCCCTACTCCCTACTCCCTACTCTCCACTTCCTACTCCCTACTCCCTACTCTCCACTTCCTACTCCCTACCCCCTAATCCCTGATGACCACCACCCTCGATGCGGCTCAAAATGGAGCCTATCCCACCGCTACCGCAGCGACGGAGGCCCATAGCGAACATGGCGATCATCGCCTTATGGGTTTAATGACATTCCTCGCCTCAGAATCCCTGATGTTTTTTGGCATCTTCACCGCCTATCTCATCTATCGGGCTAATGCCGAAGTTTGGCCCCCGGAAGGTACAGAAGTGGAGCTATTTGTACCTGCGATCAACACAATTATTCTGGTTTCCAGTAGTTTTGTGTTGCACATGGGCGAAGTCGCGATTAAAAAAGGCCAAGTGCAACAAATGCGCCTTTGGTATATCGCCACGATCATCATGGGTTTAATTTTCCTCAGTGGCCAAATTTATGAATACACTGAGTTAGGTTATGGCCTTTCAGAAAATGTCTTTGCCAGTTGTTTCTATGTAATGACTGGTTTCCATGGTTTGCACGTTTTTGTCGGGGTGTTGATGATGTTGGGGGTACTGTGGCGATCGCGCCGCCCCGGCCATTACACCGCTACGAAACATACCGGCGTATCCATGGCGGAAATTTATTGGCATTTCGTCGATATCATCTGGATCATTCTGTTTATCCTGCTCTATATCCTGACCCTGTTTTAACTCACATTCCGCAGGTTTAGACTCAGTTCGTCAATCGTGAGACGCACCCTACAATTCAAGCGTAGGGTGCGTCAGAGCGATTAACCCATGACCCAAAAGAGTAGCCTAAGGGCTGACGCACCATCTTAACGAAGTCAATGGTGCGTCAGGCACAAACCCATCGTCAATATCATGATTGATCTCGTCTGACGCACCCTACGGGATGGGGGCAAAAGTGACATCTTCGTACAATTGCGCAAAACTGATTTTAAAATCAATACTGCGAAAGTGAATGATTTCATCGGGTTGATAAAACTGCAAAACCCAAAGACCGGAGGCATCGCGCCGAAAGAGATCAACCCGCTGCTGGGTTTGACTCACCAGTACATATTCTTGCAGCGTTTCCAACTGTTGATAATTAAAAAACTTGTCCCCCCGATCCACGGATTCCGTCCCTGGGGATAGCACTTCAATGATTAAACAGGGATATTTTTTATGCTGGGTTAGGGATTGATCCCTGGGATCGCAAGTAACGAGGACATCGGGATAATAATAACAATCTGCCGTGTCAATTTGTGTTTTCATGTCGGCAATGTAGACGCGGCAGCCACCGCCTCGCACATGGTCACGGAGTAAAGCGGCCAGATTCAGAGAGAGGGTGACATGGGCTTCGCTGGCCCCTGCCATGGCATAAACTTGGCCCTGACAATATTCATGCTTAATCGGGCTGGTTTCTTCCAAGGCGAGATATTCTTCCGGGGAAAAATAACGGGCATCAATTTGGGCAATCATGGTACTAACAGCTTAAAAAGCATAGATTCTTCCATTGTAGCGCGATCGCCCTTTGCTCTTGGATTGGGTAACTGAGCAGAACCGTGGGTTTGCCAGATACATACTAAAGGGGGGCGATCGCCCAAGATCCATGAACCTGAATCTCACTCCCAAGGGTGACGGCTTTACCCATTTTTTCAGTGAAATTACGCATAAAATTACGCAAAATTGTCCATACCATTACAAACAATTAAGTTTGACTTGACAAGTGAAGATAATCTTAGGGATAAGTAAGATAATTCTCACATCTCACTAAACTTGAAGTGTAATGGTCAGTCAACTGAGAGACAGTAATAATGATCTGCCAACCGTGGACTATGGCGACTTGCTGAAAAAAATCATCGAAACGCTGCAAGCGTCATCGGAACCGGTTTTTAAGATCATGGCAACAGTTGTTGACAATAAATCTTACAAGCGATGTATTTTTAACATTGATCAAATCGCTACAACTGTCTCTCAAAAACCAATTCTTGATCCATTAAGTCGCTCTCCTAATCATAAAACAACAACGCTTAACTTTACTGAACAATGCGAAAAACAATTTCCTCAAAAGATTCAGCAAGTCCAGCAAATCCTTGAGAAATTACTTCAATATGCTGTTAACCATCATTTACAAGCTCAACCATCTATTTCTCCTCAAACCTTTATAAAGCAGCTTATTGTTGATTTATCTAGTTTTGAAGGAAAACAAGCAACCGCAAACTTTAGCTATCCTTTTAGTGAACCTAATTCATTAAAAAAGTGTCGATTGACATTTGATGATGTTCAGTCTAAAGATAAACATTTGCGCTTTCATAAGTTAACCATTCGCGTCAATCATGGCATAAATTTTGATGAATTGGTTAAAGCAGGCATTTTAAACTATTTAGATCAAGAGTTTGAAAATTGCTCTGTAGAAAACAAAGAAGAATTAGAGGATATTGTTGATGATTTATATCGTCAACGTGAAGAACCCAAAAATGATTTTGGTAAATTAAAGACAATTGTTAATCAAGAAACATTAGGTAAATTAAAGCGAAAAGCCCAAATCATTTATCTACAATTTTTATTAGACCAATATCATCAAAGTAGTAAAGAAATTGAAGAAGAAGGGGCTATTTATTTACAGTCTTTAATTCGACGACTTCAGTATATTGATGAATACATTAATTTAGATTATGCAGATGGTGATTATGAGATTCAGCACTCCAATGGCTCTATTAACTATAGAGATATATTTGCCCGTGAAGATGCCTTTGATGATTTACCGGTTATCCCCATAATTTCTGGAAACCTAGGAGAATTTCGTCTGGATGGAGCCATTGAATTTACGCTAGGTTTAAAACTGAAGCTCAATGGAGATGTGAACACATCCAAAGGAGAATCATCCTTTCAATATCACCTTGATTTACTCAATCCTGACAGCAAACTTCACCAAGAAAATATCAGCACAAAGTTTGGTTTTCTGAAAATCCTCAAGATTGCACTACTTTACTTCTTTGTCTTTGCTTGTGATGATCCTAACTCACCAAATTATCAACCGACTGACGATCTAAACTATAATCCCATTGAAAAATTTCAGTCCAATGTTTTACCTGACCTGCAAAAATCTGACGATTCTCGCTCTGATATGTTGAGGGAAATTCATCAAGATTTTATGCAGTATGAGGTTGAGAAAAAAATCGATAAACTTGTTAAATTTCTCAAAAAAGTGATTAACTATAAAACACCAGCAAATCCACAGGAAATCCCAGTTTATTTAACGTTAAAAAACCGTCTCTTTAAAGATAACTATCAAAAAATAATTGATGAAAGTACAGTATTCGATCAATGTGTAACGGGCAATCCTAAGTTAGCGTTAAAATACATAGATGTTACTGAAGCAAGATCCCAAAGCAATACATTTTTAAATATTCCCGTCACCCTTGGTATTAGTGATTTACAATATTTTATAACTGACGATGAGCAATCTTTCAGAATGCAGTATGATATCAGATCAGTTAAAGTATTACCGATTATTTTTGGTGTAAAAGATAATAGCTCGCTACAAAAATTTTATGCAAAGTATGAACTTAACCAGTGCAATGCTTTGGTTTTTCCTCATCAACAAGCAAAACCCAGTTTGAAAGAAAATTTCTTTTACAATTTTACTTTTTCTCTCCTTGTTTACACTACCTTAAACATTTTACTTAAAAAAGAACGCTTATTTTTACCTATTTTACGCTTAGATATTGAAAAAGGAGATAATGCCGGATTGCGAGAAAGTTTTATGTATAACTTCTCTAAAGTTTTAGCTCATTTATTGAACGAACAACATCGTTCCAATGCACAGGGGATTGATGTTCGCTCTGCTAACGGGCATAAAATTAAAAATGCTATGAGTTCGCTTTATTCTGTGCTACCCAAAATCTTTACGCTGCCTCAACCCACAAAATTAGACAAACTAGCAATGATCATTGTCTCTAGTCGTAACCATGATCGAAGTTGGAAACGTGAGATTCAGCAAAAATATGAAACCCTCATGGGAGAAGTAGTAGGTATCCTCCAGGAAGAGCATCATAAAGTTAAGTATCGTCTTATTCAAACCTTTTCCGCAAATTATGATCGAGAGACACTATTCACACAGCCTACGATCATGGGTGATGTCATCCAAAAATTGTATTGCCAAGGATATCGACATATTATCTATATTGCCAAAGCACCCTACACCAGTACATTGCACTTAACCCAAAATCAAGATGATGAAGATTTATTTTTTATGTCTCGAAATATCATGAGGCTACTTAAGGGAGAATATCAGGATTTAAATATTTATCCCATGTTTTTTGATAAATATTATGTGGTTCCCCTGAAGACCCTGGCTCAATCTCTTTATATTGAAGATACAGCAGAACTAACCCATTTAGCTGAAGATCAGAATAAAAGGTTTGCCGTTTTCTTTAACCTCTTTAATGGCCAAGCAGTCGGAAATGATCGAACCTATCGAGGCGTTATTTCCTATAGCACCCTGTTAAATTTTTATGATGGAATTCTTGGAGATCAAAAAATTCGGCAAGGATTGATTGATCAAGGAAACCTCAAGCAAGATATTTTGCAATACTTGACACTTTTTCATTTTGCCAGATATGAAAAAATGGGCAAAAATATCCAGCTAAAGCTTGATCCCTATCAAAACCTAATTGGAGAGAAATCCGTGAGTAAATTGGCATTAATGCCCCATGCCAAAGAAAGGGTTGAGTTTAACGTTTTAGCATTTTTGACCCGTGTTAAAGTGATTTTGAATAAAAAATAAAAAATAAATAAAATAAAAAAATCATGAAATCAGAAATTTCCGCTGATTTGGGTCGTTTATTTGAAGTTGGCTTTAATGTTGGTTTGTTGACTGGTATTAAGCAGTCTAAGTTACAACAGTCCTATGGAAACTTGTATCAAAAAGACTTGCAACAACTTCGGTTTTCTAGCATGATTAAAACCCTGTTAAGGCAAGTCACCAGTTCCCAAGAAAAAGCGGTTTTAGAAAAATGGAGTCAATTTTTTCTATTACGTGGTTTTTTGGCTGGGTTGAATTTTTGGCGAGAATATTTAGAATTTGTTTTTCCTTCAGGCAAATCAGAGGTAGAAGTTGTCTATTTACAATGCTGTTTTAGAGGAGACAATAGTTTAGGTCAAAATACACAGGAGGGAGAGACTTGGGAACGAGATGTCCTACAGCAATTTTCTGATCTATTATCAGTAGATTCTCTAATTTCACGATATAAAAAAACGGGAGGTTTTCTCAAGGCAGATACTCTGTTACTTTTGCGATTAAAAAAAGGAAGGCGCATTAACTATCGCATGGTTTGTGTTGATTTATCAGCTTTTGTTGCTCAATTTTCTCCCCAGGGAGAGGATTTAGGTTTTGTTGAAATTATTAAGAATTTATTGTGGCGAGAAATTAATTATTTTCGCTCTAAAAGTGTGTTTTCTCAGTTGCGACTGGATACCAGTTGTTTAGACTATTCGTTATCAGATTCTTTGCGGAGTTACTTTAATGCATTTCAATCTTCAGATAAGGAGATGGTGAAGTTAATTCAGGCGGGGAGCTATGCTTACAGCTTTTATGAATTTCTCTGTGAAACCAAAATCATTAATCCAGAGGATCCGCGAACCTCAATACTATTTAATATTATTGGATATACCAATCGTGGACTTTCCTCAGTTTGTGTAAATCCTAAACAGCAAGAAAGTCAACGATTCTTAGCAACTTGCCAGACCATTTACCAACAACGGCAAAAAGATCGGGGCATTGAGCAATCTCGGCAGGATGTCTTGAATAAAATTAAACGCAGTGTGTTGCGGAGTTTTGAGGGAAGGAAAGATTTTGTGGATCAACTTCTGAAAATTGCTCCTGACGCAAAAACTTGCGGAGAGCATCAGGAAATAATCACAGGATTTGCTAATTCTGTGGGGGTGGTGTCTTCTGAGTTGCGGAAAAAACTGGAATTGCCTGAGGGGATTAATTTACAAGATGCTCATCAGGTGTTAGTGATGCGATCGCTTTCACCAGATAATCCCCATTCTTTTCTTTTTTTAACTGGGAATCCGGGAATTGGCAAAACAACGGCGATCGCCAAATTCCTACAAGATCATGCTGAAGAAGGTTTTTTATTTCTCTATGCCAGTCCCCGTAAGCAGGTGAATCTTGATATCCTCGAAAAATTCAAAAATCCCCAAACTCAGCAACTTGTTCATGATGGGGTGTTTACGCTTAACTCCTGCGCTAATCTGATTAAAAACAACTATAATCACTCCACTGTTCAATATCAGTCGAATACACGCCAAGGACATTTTCAAGAAGCAGGTATTTATTTTCAAGATGGTCGTATTGAGGACAATAGCAGAAACCGTCGTGTTCCCCTACAGCGCATTGATCAAAATACGATTACCCCAGCAAAACAGGGGTCAGCAGGAGTGCTGCAAAGCGTTTGTAAAGCCATAGCATTGTTAGTTGATCGACAAGTTTCTCGTCAAATTGTTGCCACTGTTTCCATCCAATCTCTTAAAAAAACGGCAACGGGTGACACATTGACGCATTTAAACGAAATTTTTAAGAGTGCTTACCGAGAAAATGAGAGAAAGGTCTTTCCAGATAAAATGCGTCAAATATCTCAAAAGATTAAACATCTGATTATTATGATTGATGAAATTACTGGAGATGATGGAGGAGTTGCTTTTTTACAAGGCATTGAAGATTTCATCAAAAAATATGGATTAACTGATCCTCAATATGGCTTTAACTGTAAGGTTATCGTTGCAGATGCATCTTTGGTGGATGCAACGGTGATCAATAAGCATTTAACAAAGACTAAATCAGAACCGGATAAAATCTACTTTAGACATTGCCAAAATGCTCCCGAATCTATTGCCTGGCAACCCTTTACGTTTAAACATCATCCCGCTATTTTAATTAACACCAATGCTTATCCGGCGAAAAGTTTAAGCCTTACCTATAAGATTTTTGTTCAATCCTATGGTTTTCATGAGTCTACCCACTTGCGAAAAAGACATGAAAATCAGCTAGAAAAAGAGGAAAGTGAGCAAATTTTTGCTGATCTAAAAATTCTCTTGGTTGATCCTGAAGTTGAACAGGTTATTGTTTATATTCAAAATAAGCAAAAGCTGAAAATCTTGATTGATCAATTAACTCAAGTCTTGCCTCAATTTAAGAAAAAACAAGATTACTTGGAGGTTCATGCTGATATTGCTGAATTAGAAAAACAGCAGATTGAGCAATATAAAAATCAAGTGCGGGTGATTTTTATGACGGCTTCTGGTAGTCGGGGTTTATCTTTCCCGAAGGCAAGGCATATTTTAGTAGAAGTTCCCCGCTTTTCCATTGAAAAAAACTTGATGGAAATTATCCAAGTCATTTATCGAGGACGGGGAGATCGAACCATTGATCAGCAGGATAAGTTTTTGACTTTTTATGTAACGGAACGAGCAATTTATTATACTGAAGATGTACAGTCTTCATTGCACAAAAGTATTTTAAATTTATTTAATATTTTACTCTTACTCAAGGCTGCAATTTTAACTCGCATTTATGGCGTGAGTCCGATTGGTAGTGATCAGTTTTTAATTATTCCCATTGGTGGAAAATCTATGAGTGGAGCAGGACAGACTTTTTCTAATCAATTGGCTAACTTGAATAATAAATTGGCAAAGGAAATAAAGAAAAATCCTGGAGATATTGTGCTTAAAGAGATTCTTGATAGTCTCAAAAGCTTGTTGGCTAGTACTGATTTTAAGCTATATCAAGATATCTCTGGTTTGTCCGATAATACTGCTAACAATTATCTCTCTTATCTTCAGTTAAATCAGGATTTTACGGAGCAGTTTATTAAGCCTTTGCAAAGTAAAAATTTAGATCACTTGCTGGAATTTAATTACTTAGATCTAGGCTATTTAACTGGAAGTCTGTTGATTGTTCCTTTGGGTGACAAAGTGGTTGAAGAGAATTATTTACTGCGTTTGTATGACATTTTGAGTTATCAAGATGGTCGTTTGCTCAAGTTAATGAGGGGTGTAAGTCACTGTGAGGAGTATGGGGATGAGTTAAAAGAACAAATGGTTAATGCAGTTCAGTTAGTTGAATCGGTGCGGGATTGTGAGCAATCTCAGCAATTTCAAGAACGGAGTCAACGTTTGGAACGGTATTATGCGATCCCGCTTTTTGTGTTTATTGTGGGCGATATTTTGGAGCAATATTTTCAGGAAAATGTGGAAAATTCAGAGGAAGGGTCTTTTCGGGAAATTTTAGCTGAATATGTTCGGTCGATTTATCCGGTTGATTCTAGTATTTTACCGATTGGCCACCAATATCAAAAATTCCCTTTTGTTGTGTTTGATAGTTACAGCTTGGAGGAAATCCTTCAACAGGCTTTTGCGGAGCAATATTTACTCAACTCTCCGACGTTAAATATTTTGAGCTTGATTTTGTCGAAATCTGGTGATGTTTCTGGGTTAAAGGAGCGGTAAAGTGGACTGAAGATGTTCAAAACATTCTAAGTGAGGCGATCGCCATGACTTTAATTATTGCCGGAGATATCGGCGGCACGAATACCCGACTGCAATTGTTTCACACCACCGACCAAGGGGTAGAGCCGGAATCTGCCCCCCAAAGTTACCCTAGCCAAGATTATCCCGACCTTGTGCCGATTGTGGCGGAATTTTGCCAAGGGCTGAAGCAACAGCCCCAGCGGGCTTGTTTTGCCATTGCGGGGCCGGTGGCCAATAATTGCTGTACGCTGACGAATCTCCATTGGCAATTGGGGGGCGATCGCCTCGCCCAAGCCCTCAACCTCGAAACCGTCACGCTGATTAATGATTTTGCCGGGATTGGTTACGGTGTGGTGGGGTTGAAACCGAAAGATTTACATTGTTTGCAGGCGGGGCAGCCTGACCCGATGGGAGCGATCGCTGTTTTGGGGGCGGGGACGGGTTTGGGGGAGGCGGTGGTGATTCCCCAAGGGAAGGGTCAATATCGGGTTTTCCCCACCGAAGGCGGCCATACGGATTTTGCCCCCCGCAATCCCACGGAAACCGCTTTATTGGACTATTTCAAAACCGAGAAGCAGTTAAAACGGGTGTCGGTGGAGCGGGTGGTTTCGGGGATGGGGATTGTCGATATTTATCACTGTTTGCGCGATCGCCTCGCTATCCCGGAATCCCCCGCCTTGGCCGCCCAACGGCAAAACCCTAATCTTGATTTCGCTGCCCTGATTGCCCAACTGGCTTTTAGCACTAATGATCGCCTTTGCTGCGCCACAATGGCTTGTTTTGTTTCTGCCTACGGCTCTGAAGCGGGGAATTTGGCCCTGAAACTCTTACCCTATGGCGGGCTATTTATTGCCGGTGGCATTGCCCCGAAAATTCTGCCGTTGATGGAGCAGGGGGAATTTATGGCCGCCTATCGGGATAAGGGCCGGGTCAGTGCCGTGCTGGATCGCGTCCCGATTCAGGTGGTGTTGAGTGGCGATGTGGGGCTGGTGGGGGCGGCACTCCGTGCAGCTCAGGGTTAGTTATGGTGAACCCGCTCGATTAAACTGGTGAGGTCTTGGACGAGACAGGCCATGAGGTTATGGGCATCTACGGCGGTGGCCACCCAAGCATTAAACCCCATTTTCACACCATGGCGATTATCCAAAAGGGTTTGGCCGGTGGTAAATTTCCCTTGGGTTTCAATCATCACTTGACCCCGTTTAAAGGTGAGCAGTTCGGGATAAAAGAGATAGGCGATCGCCACCGCATCATGAATTAAAAACCCCCGTTCGCCCTTCGTTTCCCGGTGTTCTAGGGAGGTTCTCGTTAAAAACTCCACCAGTTTCGCCATAAACTCCACCAGTTTACTATCGGGGTAATCCGCAACCAGATCGGCAATCATCTCTGAGGTAAACACCAACTGGCGGGTGACATCCAGGGGCAGCATTACCATATCGCTACGGCTGGCAAATACCTGTTGGGCTGCTTTGACGTTAAAGGCAATATTAAACTCTGCCACGGGTGTAACATTTCCCGGCACGTTAAACGCCCCCCCCATAATCACAATTTCCTTGGCTTTTTTGAGGATACCAGGGGCTTGGTTTTCGGCGATCGCCAAATTTGTTAAGGGCGCAATGCCGACAATCGTCACCTCATCGGGATAGCGATTGAGCAGGTCAATAATCAACTTTTCCGAAGGGGGAGAATCGGCAAACCGTCGCCGGCCGGGGGGGAGGGTTTGGGAAAGGTTGCCCATACCATCGGAGCCATGGATATGGCTAGCATGGCTAAACAGTTGTTCCGGCAGCGCCACACCCCGACCGACAACAATATCATCCACCTCACTGAGGCGCAAAATTTGGCAGGCGGCGTTAAATGTGTTGCGAGCCGGAACATTCCCCGCCGCCGTCGTAATTGCCAACAAATCAATATTTTTTTGCTTGAGAAAACTCAGCAACCAGAGGATCGAAAAAATATCATCACCACCGGGGTCAGTATCTAAAATTAATTTGCGTACCATCGGTTTGTTAGTGGGAAGTGGGGAGTGGGAAGTGGGAAGTGGGAAGTTTACTCAAAATTGTTGGGGTCTGTAGGGGCGAAAAATCTTTCGCCCTCTTCAGGAAAAATCTTTCGCCCTCTTCAGGAAAAATCTTTCGCCCTCCTCAGGGAAACCTTTCGCCCTCCCCAGGAAAATCTTTCGCCCCTTCTCATCCTACAGCGATCAGGATTGTTCTCCATCGCCAAAACCTTGCTAGGATAAGGGCTGCTGCCTTGAGGACAAACGACGGTGAAGGTTTTACATCTGAATCAATCGGATCAAGGGGGAGGGGCAGGGATCACCGCCTATCGCCTCCACCGCGCTCTTCAGTCCCAAGGCTTAGAGTCTCATTTATTAGTGGGTAAGGTTGTCGCGCCGGAGCGAGATGTCACGGTATTCCCCCGTTGGCCGCAGATTGAAAGCCATCTCTCACGGCTGAATCGCAATACGATCAGTCTCAACTATGTAGAACTCCTCAGTAGTTTTGCCCTACCCCGCCATCCCCGCTACCAATGGGCGGATGTGCTGAATTTTCACAACCTCCATACGGGCTATTTTAATTACTTGGCTTTACCAGCAATAACCCGCCATAAACCGGCGGTGTGGACGCTCCATGATATGTGGGGGTTAACGGGCCATTGTGCCTATAGCTATGATTGCGATCGCTGGTTGCGGGGTTGTGGTCGTTGCCCCTATCCCCAGGAATATCCCCCCATTCGTTTTGATAGTTCGGCTTGGGAATGGCGGTTAAAACAGTGGGTCTATGGTCGATCGCGCCTGACGATTGTGGCCCATAGTCAATGGTTAGTGGATTTAGCAAAACAAAGCCTATTGGGGCAGTTCCCGGTACAGATGATCCGGGCGGGTTTAGATTTAAACCAGTTCCAACCCCATGATCCCGCCATCTGTCGGCGGTTGTTGGGGTTGCCGGTGGAGGGGCGGGTGTTGTTGTTTGGGGTGGATAGTTTGGTGGAGCGGCGTAAGGGGGGAGATTTGATTGTGCCGCTGTTGCAGCGTTTGCCGCGATCGCTCACCCAAGATTTGACCCTGGTGATGTTTGGCAATCAGGGGTCACGGTTGGCGGAAAAGGTGGATATTCCGGTGGTGAATTTGGGTTATCTGTTTAGTGATGCGATGAAGGCGATCGCCTATGCAGCAGCGGATCTGGTGCTATTCCCGACAAGGGCGGATAATGCGCCTCTGGTAATTCAGGAAAGTTTGGCCTGTGGTACGCCAGTGATCTCCTTTCGTGTCGGGGGTGTGCCGGAATTTATTGAGTCGGGGGTGACGGGGTATCTAGCAGAGCCGGAAAATGGCGAGGATCTGGCTTGGGGGGTACAGTCTTGGTTAGAAAAAACTGATCTTGCTCCCCATCGGCTCAAATGTCGTCAGGTGGCGGAAGCGGAATATTCCCTCACCGCCCAAGCCCAGCAATACCAACGCCTCTATGCCGATTTAATGGGCAATTAATGCTATCCCATTCATTCCTCCTGAATTCCTGTAGGGGCAAAAAATTTTTTGCCCCTACGCCAATCCTGCCGCAGCATTACCCGCCCATCGCCCCTTGAGCGTCCTCCTTCGGATTACGCTATCCTAGTCCCCTTGCCCATTTACGCGAATTCCTCCATGGTTAAACCCTTCCTCAAATGGGCCGGCGGTAAACGTCAACTCCTGCCGATCCTTCAGCAATATTTACCTCCCCAACTGGCCACGGGAGAGATTGAGTATTATTTTGAACCCTTTGTGGGGGGAGGGGCGGTGTTATGGGCGATCGCCTCCCAATTCCCCCAAATTCAGCGGACTATTTTCGATCTTAACCCTGAACTGATCATGGCCTATCGCACCATTCAGAAGGATCTAGAGGCTTTAATTGCGCAACTGGAAATCCTTCAGGAGGCTTACTTTCGCCTCACCCCTCCACAGCAAAACCAGTATTACTACCAAATCCGCGCTCAATTTAATCAGCAACGCCAGGGCTTTGATTTTCATCGCTACCATTGCCAATGGATTCAGCGCACCGCGATGCTGATTTTTTTGAATCGTACCTGTTTTAATGGCCTATTTCGGGTCAATGCCAAGGGAGAATTTAACGTCCCCGTCGGGCGGTATCAAAACCCGAAAATTTGCGATCGCCTCAACCTCACCGCAGTTTCTCAAATTCTCCAAACCACCCACATTGAGCAAGGGGATTTCACCCAGATTGAAACCAAGATCAAGCCCAATAGCTTTGTTTATTTCGATCCCCCCTATCGCCCGTTGAATACCACCGCCTCCTTCAACGCCTATGCCTCCCAAGGGTTTGATGAGGGGGATCAGAGACGATTAAAAGAACTGTGCGATCGCCTCCATCGCCAAGGCATCTACTTTATGGTCAGCAACTCCGACCCCCACAATATTGATCCCCATGATCATTTTTTTGATGATCTCTATCGGGATTATCAGATCATCCGTATCCTCGCCACCCGGATGATCAACAGCAAAGCCAATAAGCGCGGCCCCATCTATGAACTGTTGATCATCAACTACGATCCACTAATTTAACATCGATAGTTCCATATCTTGTACTTTAAGTATGGATGATTGTACGGATAGTTGTCACTTGACAACTGGCTGTTTTAAGTCTAACCTTTGAAAGTAAAGGTTGACATGAGTAGACGATCCCATCCAAAACCAGAGGTTGAGGCTGCGTTAAAGTATGCTGAAGAGAACGGCTGGCGCATTGATGTTGGTGGCTCACACGCTTGGGGGAAACTCTACTGCCCCTACAATGATAAGGAATGTAGGTGTGGAAATTTTTGCATATCTAGTATTTGGAGTACCCCAAAAAATGCAGGAAATCATGGGAAACAAATTTGTCGAGTAGTCAATAACTGTACAAGACATAATGATGCAGAGGAAAAATAAGTAATGAAAGAGTATGATTTTACCTTAAAATTTAGCATTGAAAATTCCCAAGTTGATCCTGATAGCTATGTTGAAGCTTTATATACAGGGGGTTGTGATGATGCTTTAATTGGAGTTGGTAGAAAAGGGTGTATTTCACTGAACTTTATCCGTGAAGCAGCATCAGCTTATGAAGCTATTTCTAGTGCTGTTGCTGATGTAAAAAGCGTAATTCCAGGGGCAAACTTGATTGAAGCAGCACCGGATTATGTGGGTTTGACAGATGTTGCAAAAATTCTTGGCTGCACTCGGCAAAATATGAGGAAGCTCATTGTAGAAGGTGATTCAAAATCTCTGCTCCCTGTTTATGAAGGTACACCTTCTATTTGGCATTTAGCAGATATTTTAGCTTGGCTACAAGAAGCTAAAACCTATGCGATTGATGCTTCATTAATGGAAGTTGCCAAAACCAACATGAACATTAATATTGTTAAAAGCTGGCAAAAATTAGAACCCAATTCTCAAGAAAAATCAATGCTCTTGTTTTGACTGCACCTTAATGAGTACAATAGTCTGGCCAATTTTTTGGACAAGCAACGAGAAAATTGCGATAGAATGAAGGACTGAAGGAACCTGATCACCATGGCTAAATCCCCCTCTGAAGGCATCAAAATCATTAGTGATAACCGCAAAGCGCGGTTTTTGTATGAAATCCTCGACACCTACGAAGCCGGAATCGAACTGGTGGGAACCGAGGTCAAATCAATCCGGGCGGGGCGGGTTAACCTCCGGGATGGCTACGGCCTGATGCGCAACGGTGAAGCCTGGTTGCTCAATGTCCACATTTCCCCCTACGAAGCCAGCGGCGACTACTTCAACCATGATCCTCGCCGCACCCGCAAGCTCCTGCTTAAAAAGCAAGAAATTAATAAACTGATCGGCAAGCTTGAACAAGACGGCCTCACGCTCGTTCCCCTTAAACTCTACTTCAAACGGGGCTGGGTGAAAGTGGCCCTTGGTTTGGGCAAGGGCAAGAAGCTTCACGACAAGCGAGAAACCGTCAAAAAACGCGAAGATGAGCGGGAAATTCGCCGCACGATGAAACAGTTTTAGGGTTGGTGTAGGGCCGCAAGATTGGGAGGGCGAAAGATTGGAGGGCGAAAGATTGGAGGGCGAAAGATTTTTCGCCCCTACGTTATTTGGCGCGGATCAATTCCACCCCATCCCGGCCATCATAGCTATGAATATAAAACCGTACCTGTTCCTCGGAAGATGTGGGGAGGTTACGGCCCACAAAATCAGGATGAATGGGCAATTGGCGATGGCCCCGATCCACCAAAACCGCCAAATAAATCACCTCTGGCCGGCCAAATTCCCCCACCGCATTTAATGCCGCCCGGATCGTCCGGCCTTTGTAGATCACATCATCCACCAAGACGACGATTTTTCCCGTTAAATCACAGGGCATCGCACTTTTAGCCGGGGTGCGCATCCCCACCTGATTAAGGTCATCCCGATAAAACGTAATATCTAACTGCCCCACCATCACCACTGCCTGCTCAAGGCTGAAAATTTGAGCCGCCAAAGCATCCGCTAGAGGAACGCCCCGCGTATGGATGCCCACCAGCACAACCCTGGAGAGATCCCCCACTTTTTCGATAATTTCTGAGGCTAAACGGGTGAGGGTGCGGCGGATTTCGTCGGGGGAGAGGATTTCGATGGTGGTGGTCATGGTGGAGGCAGGGGTGGGAGATTGGTTTGTATTGTACCGGCGGGTAGGATTTGCGGGGGGCGATCGTGGGAAAATAGGGGTGTGCCTAATTTCTCATAGTGATCATGACAAACTATTCAGCCGCAAATCTGCGCCTCAACTATACTCGCGGCGGTTTACTGGAAAGTGAAGCCGATCCGAATCCTTTGAAATTGTTTGAAACTTGGTTTAAACAGGCTGTTGATGCGGAATTGCCGGAACCCAATGCGATGACGTTGGCGACGGTGGGCCTGGATGGGCGGCCGGCGGCGCGGATTGTGCTGCTGAAGGGGGTGGGGCTGGAGGGTTTGGTGTTTTATACCAACTATGAAAGCCGTAAGGGGGAGGAGTTGGCGGCTCATCCTTGGGGGGCGTTGGTGTTTTGGTGGCCGGAGTTGGAGCGTCAGGTGCGGATTGATGGGGCGGTGGAGCGGATCAGTGAGGCGCAGTCGGATCAATATTTTTATAGTCGCCCTTTGGGTTCGCAGTTGGGGGCTTGGGCTTCGGAACAGAGCCGGGTGATTGGCGATCGCACCGTTCTCGAAGACCGTCTGACTGCGTTTCAGGCTCAATATGCCGATGGGAAGATCCCCCGTCCGCCCCATTGGGGGGGGTTCCGCCTGATTCCCGATGTGATGGAATTTTGGCAGGGGCGGCCCAGTCGTCTCCATGACCGGCTCCGCTATCGGCTTACGGGGGCGGGGGATTGGGAGTGCGATCGCCTTGCCCCCTAAACTGCCAAAAACGTGATCAAAACCTAGAGTTTTGCGGCCTTCAAGCTCGCAATTCGGTACGCTAAGAGCAATCCTAATTTTTTCCACCCATCCGAGGAGGTTGATTTCACCGTGGCAAATAACTCAATTGTTGAACAGCGGGACTACACCCTGATCATCGATAAAAGCGGCAGTATGTCCACACAGGATCAACCGGGGGGTAAGAGTCGGTGGCAGGCTGTGCAAGACTCGACCCTGGCGCTGGCTAAAAAATGTGAAGAACTCGATCCCGATGGGATCACGCTCTATCTGTTTTCCGGGCGGTTTAAACGCTATGACAATGTGACATCGGATAAGGTGACGCAGGTTTTTGCTGAACATGACCCGATGGGCAAAACCGATCTGGCTACTGTCCTCTATGATGCGCTGACGAACTATTTTGATCGCAAGGAAATGGGTCAAACGCAGCCCAATGGGGAAACGATTATTGTGATTACCGATGGGGAGCCGGATGATCGCAAGTCGGTGATGCGGTTGATTATTGAGGCTTCTCGGAAGATTGACCGGGATGAGGAGTTAGGGATTTCGCTGATCCAGGTGGGGCGCGATAAGTTAGCGACGCAGTTCCTGGAGGCTCTGGATGATCAACTGGAGGCGGCGGGGGCGAAGTTCGATATTGTCAACACGGTAAAAATGACGGATATGGAGGAGGGGATGTCTCTTTCTGATGTGTTGTTGAATGCGGTGATTGCTTAGGGAGGTTTCTAAAGGCGGGTGACAGGGTTAGGGGCGAAAGCTTTTTCGCCTCTACATGGGTTTGTGCTATCAAAATCTCTGTTACCTGTTTGATGTTGATACATTTGTGCTATGTAAGAGCGGGGTAGGGTTAGGGTTCACAAATCTTTAAGGATTGGCGGTGAGGGGCGAAAGTTCTAGATTATCTAGGCTAGGCAAGGGTTTGGGGGTTTTTGGGGTTAGGTTTGGCCCCATCTGGTCAAATGGCTGAAACCCTTATTCTTTCGTTGAGATGTGCCAAATGCTGATGGGGCAAGTGTTTCAGACTGTGAGTTTTGCGGTTTTTGAGGGTTGGAGAATGGTAAAAATGGAGATGTGCAAATTTGGCATCCAGAGTCCGCTCCGGGCAAGGCTTCCAGATCGGCGCACCCTACCGATTGGGTCAAATCGGATTAGTTGGAAACAGAGCCATGGCGGCGGTGAGACCAGCGAGACCGAGACTGAGCCCTACCGATTGGGTCAAATCGGATTAGTTGGAAACAGCGAGACCGTAGATGTCCCGTTCACAGTTGTGACAGAGCTTGTGGCAAACCCTACCGATTGGGTCAAAGCGGACGTTTGGGTGGTTGAATGTTTATCGGAGATTGAGCAAAGACTACGAGTTATTACCAGAGGTATCTGAATCGGCAATTTATGCGGTGATGATTCATCTGACCCTACGCTCTCTTGCTCCTGCTTAATCTTTCTTTTTAAACAGCCTCTAACATATCCCGAATATCTCCTCATTCTTGACCTAGAGACAACCGGACTAGACCCGGATAGCAATCAGGTTCTGGAGCTTGTCGCAATCCTCTACTCCGTCCCAAACCACTGCGTTCTACGGCAGCTTTCCACTCTGTTTCCCGTGCGTGAAAACCCAGCCCCAGCCATCAACCGCATCAGTCCGGAAGCAAGTTGTGCCATCTTTGACACCTCCGAGATCATCGCGATATTCAACCAATGGGTTGAATGGGCCGACTATGTTGTTGCCCATAATGCCGCTTTTGATAAGCAATGGTTCGGTCAAGCGAAGTTACCCTCGATCGACAAACCATGGCTCTGTACCTATGACGACTTCATTTGGGACAAGAACCCAAAGCCCACCAGCCTCATCAATACCCTCCTCAACTACGGAATGGGAGTGAGGCACGCCCACTGCGCCCTCACTGATTGCCAACTCATCGCGGCATTATTTGACCGAGTGGCTGAAACTCCGGGACAGTTTGAAGCGATCTTAGAGTAAGCGATTCAGCGAGCTAATGAACCCAAGGTCTACATTGTCGCCAAGGTCAAGTACGACGACCGTGAGCAGGCTAAGGAGCGGGGGTTCCGGTGGGATGGGGAAAAAAAAGAATGGTGGAAAATTTTGAGAAAGAGCGAATACTTGGCTGAAAAAGGGGAGTATCCCTTTGATGTGACGGTACAGCGCTATTAGGGGTATGAGTAGTAATGGAACAGAAACCAACGCTAAGGCTAGAGCCATCATCACAGCTAGCTTTCAGCCCTAGTAAAAAGGCTCGTTGGGATCATCAGGGTTCCGCAATGGCCGAAACGCACCTTTCTTGAGAACCTCAACCAGTTCAAAGTAATAACGACCCAGCATGTTGATATGGACTGACCCCCGCTAGTCCAATTTGCTGGAATTCATGTTGTCCTATTGTGGTCGCGATCGCTTCCTCAAATACAGTAATTAAACAATGATCGTCATATTCGCGAGCGGCATAACCGGAGGGTCGGGTGCTGCTAGTTCCACACCACACGGGGCGATCGGGATTATGGGTCGCGCAAACGCCGTGAACAATCTCGCGCCATTGGTCGGGGTTGTCGCTGCGCCAGATGCTGTGAATGCAGCCGGAGGGTAACACTCGCGGCGGGTTGATTGCGAGGTTGTGGGTTTGGGCAAGATCGCGCATTTGGGTTTGGAGATGCGCGATCAGGTCATTAAGATCGCGCCCTTTGTCCTCGGTTTCGGTGGTGAATTGACTGCCGCGATAGATTGTAACTATTTTGTCCTTCTTAGCTTTATGTTTAAAGTCATGGGGCGGTCGTCGCCAGCCAGGGCCAAGTCCGCCGAGGCGTTGGGCGAGTTCGAGTAATGCGCCGATTAAAGGTTTGAATTCATCATTACACTGTACGCCAATTTTCCAGGTTTCTTCGGCATCTTTGCGGGGAATGTTGGCGTAGCCGGGGGTGTTGGTTTGACTATTCTTGGGTGTGATGGTGCGTTCGGCGGCGAGGCGATAACTGGTCAGGTTCAAACGGGCAACAGACTCTAAACCACCGAAGATTTTGGCAGTTAATTGGAGGGCGTTGGGTTCGGTCATTTGACTCAGGGCGATGCGTGTGAACCAGCCGCGTAAGTTGGCGCGTAATACTTGCGGCGACCAGCGATATTGTCCAAGGATGTTGTCTTGGGGACTGTGGGTTTGGATGCCGGGTTTCATTCCGGTTAAAAGGATTTCCCATTGGCTCTTTTGGGGCAGTCGTTCGGTCAGTCGTCCAAAGCCGCTGGCTTTACCGCGTCCGATGCCTTGCTGTTGTAGGGTTTCGGTGAGGCGGTTTTGGAGCCAGGTTTGTTGTTGTTGACTGGGTTTGTGGTGCAGGATGACTTGGAAGGGGATTTTTTCGGGGCCTGGCCCGGGCGGTTCTTTTGGGGCGGCTTGCCATTGGAGACTGAGGGCGGCGGGGAGTCGGTTTGAGCCTTTTGGGTTTTTATCGTAGAAGACTTGCCAGGATTGTTGAGCATTAAGGGGGTAGGGTCTGAGTGTTTTGAGAGGGACGCTCTCGAAGCGAATGGCGCGGGGGTTCCAGCCAGCGTGATCGCATTGCATTAAACTTGACCAAAATTCTTTTTCATCTGTGGGAAGTTCCTGCCATTGGGCACGAATCCAGGCTAACAATGCACCACGCACAGTAGAGCCAGGAATGCAGGGATAACCACCAATTTGGGCAGGCAGAATCATCCCTTCAGGGAGGCTACCGCCACCCACTTGAATGGGGGTGAGGATTTGTAAGTTGAGGGTGGGTTTTTTCGGGGTGGGTGGGGTGTAGGCAGTTTGATTTTTGGCGTACCAAGCTTCCCGGATGATGTTGTTTTTGGGTTGGTGTGCACTGTAAATAATGTCTTCGGTTTTAGGTGTCCAACCGCGTTCTTCGTTGTCTTGGAGTTGATACCATTGCGGCAGTTCGGTGGGAAGGTGGGTCATCATTTTTGCTCCTAATTCATTAGATTTTACGTGGGTTGGAACAGTCTTGCACTCAGCCTCATGTCCCTCTGTGGGGAGGTCATAACCACTTGTGCCCGTTTATGTTGACTTCGGAGGTTAATAGTCGCAGCACCTGTACCTCCGTGGGGAGGTCGTCGTAACCACGGGCTGTGTTGCGGTAAAACGGACACTAACACGTCGCAGCACCTGTACCTCCGTGGGGAGGTCGTAACCTATTTTTGCCGTGATGTTGTGGCAGGGGTTAGCTTGTCGCAGCACCTGTACCTCCGTGGGGAGGTCGTAACTGAACCTGATTGTTATGAACCCGGTACGGTATCCCCGTCGCAGCACCTGTACCTCCGTGGGGAGGTCGTAACAATAAAATCAATACCGTAAAAGGGGAATGTGTTAATCCGTCGCAGCACCTGTACCTCCGTGGGGCGGTCGTAACGTCTCCATTTTGGCAGATTGACGGCGAAGACATCGAGTCGCAGCACCTGTACCTCCGTGGGGAGGTCGTAACTTTGTGGGAGTCTCCCAATGATGGCGAGGGTGGCATATATCGAGTCGCAGCACCTGTACCTCCGTGGGGAGGTCGTAACCACCCTATGCCCTGTTTGTCCATGAGGGGTACACCCTGTCGCAGCACCTGTACCTCCGTGGGGAGGTCGTAACCACAACCCTATGACCTATTCAAGGGCTGGCAGTTTCGTCGCAGCACCTGTACCTCCGTGGGGAGGTCGTAACTCCAATTGTCAGGCAGTGTATGAAATGTTATCCCAGTCGCAGCACCTGTACCTCCGTGGGGAGGTCGTGACTTCTTTACTATGGCGGATACCCTTCGATGTTGACTACCGTCGCAGCACCTGTACCTCCGTGGGGAGGTCGTGACCTTTACAAGATCAATGATAATAAAACCTCTATCCTTGTCGCAGCACCTGTACCTCCGTGGGGAGGTCGTGACTGGAAACAGGATTTAATTTCCCATTCTGTAACTTGTAGGTCGCAGCACCTGTACCTCCGTGGGGAGGTCGTGACTTTCCCCAGATACCGAACCGTACCTAATTCTAATTAAAGTCCGTTGTCGCAGCACCTGTACCTCCGTGGGGAGGTCGTGACCACAATTAGACTCTCTAGTCAAATCGTTAAAAGTCGAACAAATGTCGCAGCACCTGTACCTCCGTGGGGAGGTCGTGACCGGTAAGCAAAAATTCACCCCATACTATTCTCTGGTCAAGTCGCAGCACCTGTACCTCCGTGGGGAGGTCGTGACTAATAAAGTAAGAAAACTTTCTGGTAAGCCGTTTAAAAGCGGGTCGCAGCACCTGTACCTCCGTGGGGAGGTCGTGACGGAACGGTGGCGCGATCGCAGATCCCCACCTTTGGAGGTCGCAGCACCTGTACCTCCGTGGGGAGGTCGTGACCTAATTGCACTTCCTTTTCTGACTGGGATCAATCAGTCGAACGTCGCAGCACCTGTACCTCCGTGGGGAGGTCGTGACGCAAAAATACACTTCACATCTACATCTAGGAAATAGTCGCAGCACCTGTACCTCCGTGGGGAGGTCGTGACAACATAGCCTTAAATTCAGCAGAAGGTTTAAAACGTGTCGCAGCACCTGTACCTCCGTGGGGAGGTCGTGACATAAAAATCAATCTGAAATTCAAAAACCTTCCCATGTCGCAGCACCTGTACCTCCGTGGGGAGGTCGTGACAGAATACGCAATCTCGACAGGCAATCGGTGACCTCTTATGGTCGCAGCACCTGTACCTCCGTGGGGAGGTCGTGACAGATCAACCGTATCACAATGATGGGGATACCCCTAAAGTCGCAGCACCTGTACCTCCGTGGGGAGGTCGTGACCTAAGCTGTAAATAAATCCCATCCTGGAAAGTAAAGTGTCGCAGCACCTGTACCTCCGTGGGGAGGTCGTGACTTGGAAAAAGGAACCCAAACCGCCACTTCATTCTCGTCGCAGCACCTGTACCTCCGTGGGGAGGTCGTGACTATAGTGCAAGCCTTATCCGATCAAGGAGCGGATGTTTCAGATGTCGCAGCACCTGTACCTCCGTGGGGAGGTCGTGACCTGTTATCTAGGTACTATCACATCACTGTAAATCCTTATGGTCGCAGCACCTGTACCTCCGTGGGGAGGTCGTGACTCCCTGATAGCTTTGTTCGAGAAAGAAGTATATGAAGTCGCAGCACCTGTACCTCCGTGGGGAGGTCGTGACAAAGCAATGAAAAATCTAGAAGCTAAAAAGATCGCTGAGTCGCAGCACCTGTACCTCCGTGGGGAGGTCGTGACTTGATATTACGGGGATAGCTTCAACCCCATTGATTGTCGCAGCACCTGTACCTCCGTGGGGAGGTCGTGACCAGAAAAAGAAAATCCTCATTTCTCAGACCCCACCGTGGGAGTCGCAGCACCTGTACCTCCGTGGGGAGGTCGTGACTTTGAAACTGCCATAGAATCCTTAGAAGATGACTTAACTATGTCGCAGCACCTGTACCTCCGTGGGGAGGTCGTGACTAGGAGCAACCTTTGAAAGTGGGGGTATGTATGAAGACTGTCGCAGCACCTGTACCTCCGTGGGGAGGTCGTGACTCAGGTAAAGAGAATAAAGATACAACAAAACTAAATATTTGTCGCAGCACCTGTACCTCCGTGGGGAGGTCGTGACGAGTCGGCTAAGGATGTCCGGAGCTTTGAAGATTAGTCGCAGCACCTGTACCTCCGTGGGGAGGTCGTGACAGTGTATGGCGGGCCTCACCCAAACTCGTGAGACTCGGTGTAGTCGCAGCACCTGTACCTCCGTGGGGAGGTCGTGACAAAAAGTATTCCCCGATCCTGCATGATGCAGGCACAGATCTGTCGCAGCACCTGTACCTCCGTGGGGAGGTCGTGACGTGCCTATTTTCGAGACGATGAAATAGGAGAAAAATGAAAGTCGCAGCACCTGTACCTCCGTGGGGAGGTCGTGACTGGGGACATCGACCCCAACATCTAAAGGCGACTTCATTCGCCTGTCGCAGCACCTGTACCTCCGTGGGGAGGTCGTGACGCAAAAACCCACAATTACCCAGAGTGTCCTCATTGTGGAAATGTATAGTCGCAGCACCTGTACCTCCGTGGGGAGGTCGTGACATTGCTGCATAAGGGAATGGGGGAATCCTACAGCGTTAAGTCGCAGCACCTGTACCTCCGTGGGGAGGTCGTGACCAATGATAGATGCCGGTGTGGAGGAGATCGAAGAAGGGAGTCGCAGCACCTGTACCTCCGTGGGGAGGTCGTGACCTTTGTGTCAAACACGATCAAGTCGCCTCCTGCGGGTCGCAGCACCTGTACCTCCGTGGGGAGGTCGTGACCCTTGATCATCGCCTCGACAAATGCCGTAGCGACCGGATCACTGTGGTCGCAGCACCTGTACCTCCGTGGGGAGGTCGTGACAGGACACTCATCGTGTAGTAGCCGGGGAAGTTCTCTTTGTCGCAGCACCTGTACCTCCGTGGGGAGGTCGTGACAACATAATAAAGTCTCCGGATGATGAGAAAAATGTCGCAGCACCTGTACCTCCGTGGGGAGGTCGTGACAACCGTTTGTATGTGGTATTTGAAAAATTCGATTTAGTCGCAGCACCTGTACCTCCGTGGGGAGGTCGTGACGAGGTAAGGAATCCTATGTATTACGACTGCAAATAGTCGCAGCACCTGTACCTCCGTGGGGAGGTCGTGACAGAAGGTCGAATCTGCAACTACTGCGGAGGAGACGGATGGTCGCAGCACCTGTACCTCCGTGGGGAGGTCGTGACACCACTTATAGCGCGGTTGTTGACGAAATAACGGCTGGTCGCAGCACCTGTACCTCCGTGGGGAGGTCGTGACCCAACACAGGCCGCATTATTGGCAGCGACCCCCGCCGCGGTCGCAGCACCTGTACCTCCGTGGGGAGGTCGTGACACGATCAGTCGTTACACTTGGTTGTTGCAAGAATGTGGTCGTCGCAGCACCTGTACCTCCGTGGGGAGGTCGTGACCCTCAACAAATTCCTGCAAAGACGGCCGGGCATAATAGCGATTCAGGTCGCAGCACCTGTACCTCCGTGGGGAGGTCGTGACCCCTCCTATTTTAAACCCAGACGGGGTAAGAGTTACAGACTCGGTTTGCGAGGGGTCGGCTGAAACGGTGCATCATTGCTCGAAAATACATCACAAAAATCGCTGAACCGTAGACGGGGCAAGGCATCGAAGGGTAGAACGAAAACACGTCGTTTGAGGGTGGTTCGGCTCCCCTTCGCAAAACCGGGTTACAGTTCAGTCGCACCACGCCCAGCCTCAAGAGTATCCTTGAGGCGCATCGTCCAAAACTGAATCGTATCGGCAATCTCCAACAACAAATCCGTAAACAACATCTGCTGATTAAACGAAAGATCGCGGAAACGGGCTTGAAACTCCGCCGTCGTCATCGCATTCGTAAGGCGTAACTCCCCCCCCACAATGCGACACAACACCACTCGTGCCACCCCCCAAGCAAAATAACGGCGTTGTTCATCCGTCCCCGTTCCCGGATCAGGTGTCACCCCATTTATCAACTGGGGAGAACGAGACATTGCCCAAAATCGCTCCACTCCCCAACTAGAGACATATTCCGCGATCCCGCTGGCTGCTCCCTGCCACTTTTTCAACTGCTCAGAAGTTGTCGCCCCTGGCTGTAGCTCCGTCATCACTAAGCGATCTAATTCATAGTGTTTAACCGTCATTTTGAGCCTCCTGTTTTATAAATGTCTTCAATGACAACGCGACCATACCCCACACTCCACAAACCCCCCAAATGATGCTCTTGATGGAGAAAGGCTTTCCATTGGGGCACATTTTGGACATCCTTACGAGTTGACCAAGCAAAGAAAAACGCTGCTCCTGGCGGAATCCCCTCCACCGAAAACAGATTTTTCACCAGCGTTTCCTTGCGCTCTTCCTCCTTTTCTGTATTTTCCTTGCGCTCCGCCTCCAACTCATCCACCGTCTTGAGACTGACGCGGGGTTGACGCACCAAACCCATATCCACCAAAACATTGATCGCGTCATCCGGCACAATCAAGAGGCGATCGCGGTAGGACTGCAACTCCTGCGGCAACGGTAAACCGTTAGGGTCTTGATACGCCACATTCTCCAACTTCACCCAGCGCAAAAACACCGTTTGATTTTTGAGAGATTCATCCGTCAAGGCTGGAACTTGGGGAAGATTGGGCAGCATTTGTCCTGTCGTCAATTGGGCAAACTGCCGTAACCAAGACGGACAACTCACCCACCAATTGCCATAGCCCAACACATGAACGGGCCACCACACCGGCCAACCCCAACCCAAGGAAATTTGACCCGGTGACGCATTATCCGGATCGCCACCAAACCAGTTTGTTAAGTTCGAGTCGGTTAAGGCGTGTTCGCGCAATGCGCCGCGTAGGGAACTCCCCGGAATCGCGGGAGTGCGATCAGGCAGGCGATAGATGGGGTTATTGTTGCCGCGACTGTCGCTGTCTGCGCCGCCGATGTGGACGGGTTCGCGACAAATTAACCACGCATTACCAGATTGAGTCATGATTGAGTCTCCTTAAATAACCATAGATGTCCGTAACCGAGAGCGTCTCGATGAAAGCGATCGCGCATGGGGCCAGACTTCTGCACCGGAGCCGTCTCCCAGAGATACACCGCCCCCGCTGGCGTGAGCCATTCCCCCGGAGTCAAGACCGATCGCGCCGTTCCTTGCTTCGGTTTTTTGATGAATTTCCAGGTTTGCCACGGCTGACCCAAATCCGCTGCATAGGCTAACGGTTGCGCCTGGGACGGATAGGGCAACGAACACTTGTCAGTCGAGTTACTCCAGAGCGCCCCTGTCAGCAAGATCGCGCCCGTGGCATCGGGACAAGGCGCACCCAGAGATGCCCAACTAGTGTGCGGCCGATCAACGGCTGTAATAACAACTGGCGTGCGTCCCGCCCCCAAACTACTCCGAGTCGGCGGCGTGTAACCGCCCAAAATCCGCACCAACAACGACCACCCCGGTGTGAGTAACGTCGTCATCTCCGCAAAAAAACCGCCATCCTCCTTCACTTGATAGTTTTCCCGGTGATTGTGACTGAGGGTTAAGGTTTGCCAGGGCAACGGTTGCAGATAATTCGTACTCGTCAACTTGCCCTGCTTCCACAACTGTTCTAGATCCTGAGTCCGCAGCAAAAAACGGCCCCCCAGTTGCTCAACGGTTTTGGCTCCCTGATGCTCCGGTCGAATTTGCCAATGGCCATCCAGCCACTGCATCCGATAAAGCGACTTCGGTAAATCACTATCCTTGAGCTTGTCTGTGGTGTAAACCGTTTGGGGGATGGGGACAAACAGGTTTACACCATTGAACCAAAACGGCCCCCAAAGTTGCGCCGATTTGGGCAAATCTAACGCCGCTGCTAAATGATGACCATTGGGCGGCCACCGACAACCGACTCGGCCGCTGTTTTGACCCACAGCGGCTAAATTGCCGAGGGTGATTGGCCCCGTGGGCGTGATGCTATACCAATCGTTCATGATGATTTGTGTTGAGTTTGAAATTGTTCTAACCATTGGGCGCGATCGCGCTCCTGCCGGGCTAAGAAACCGCGTAAACTCACCCAATCGAGCCACCATTGCCAATCGCGAATTTCATCGCGAAAATCCCGTCGCGCAATGGTATAAATCTGCTCCCAAGTGAGCGGTAAACCTACACTTTGCCAGAGCGTCGTGAGTAAATCTTGCACCGTTTCGAGGTTCGGTTGTCGCAACCTTACATCTTGCAAATACCCCAATAATTTATCCCAACGATTCAATGCCGTTTTACTGTCTTTATCCGGGTGACAGTGCATCAATAAATCCCACAACGGCCACGGACAAATCCAATCTAAGGTTTGACCACTATTAAAAATGACTCGAATACAGGTGCGATCGCGCCCTGCGACTTTGGCTTTTTTGTATGCCTCATTTAAACCCCGATGCCAGAGAGATTGGGGAATGCGTCGCTGCGCGATCACAATGCCCAGGCTGAACGTCATTTTTTGCCCTGGAACCGGATAAATTTGGCCCTCATGTTGCACCCAACCTTCCACAGGCGGCTCAAGGGGTTGGGTCAAAACCGAATTTTTACCAGACCAAAGTTGATGTAATTGAGCCGTTAACGGAATCATCTCCGGCAACGAACCGAGCAACAGAAAATCATCCCCTCCCGCGAAAATCACTTTGCCGCTATGCTTTTCTTCAACCAGGGGATAAAGTAACCGATTCCAATGACCCAATAAAACTGAAAGATCCAATAAATGGGGCATTTCAAGACAGCGATCGCCTTCTGTTTTGGGTGGTTCAATATTGAGTTGATAGGCCGCGATTTTTTCCGCGTCAGGATGCCAACGACTCCACGGTGAATTTTTATATTTTTCACCCGACAGCCATTTCCCCATATTGTCACCATCACCGCGCCAACCCACCGTCCATTGAATCGGCGTTGTCCAACCGGAAGGCGTTAATTCTTCCCAATCAGCAAGTTTTTCATTGAGTGCTTCAAGCGTATCCCCCGGATTCCAAGCCCGAACATTACGCCGCTCCAAAACTTCTGGATGAATGTAATGGCCAGAGGCGCGATCGACCTGGGGAATGCCCCAACCTTTCTGTCCATCTCGTTCCAAATATTCCGCTGCAAACGCTAATTTTTCATTCCATAAATCCGACGGTACAGCGCTCGGAACCCAAGCCGATGCGATCGCCGTTTGATCGGGAAATCGTTCCCACGGACAATCAGCAGGCAGTTGATGACCCCAAAGTCGCGTTAGCACTGGCTCGATAATTTCCGGCACAGAAGCCAAACGTTTCACAAACTCCAAACTATTGAGTTGCTCGTCAGTGCCAAACAGCCCACGAAAAGTGTAACTTTGCGCTGCCCGTTGCCACCATGCTGTTAATTCTTCCTGATCTATCCCCCAAGTTCCGCCGCCATCGATAGGTTTTAAGCCCGGATGCCAAACTGACAAACTCCCCGCCGTAGGGCTAGTTTTACCACCCCACCAAGTCCCTTCCCAATCGCGACCAATTTTTTGCCCCTCAATCTGTTGGTGCAGAGCGGCACTAATCGCCATCAAATTATTGGACTCAATGGGTTCAGATTCAGCATAAACTGACCATAAAAATTGATGATCGCGCTGAATCACTTTCCAGCCCACCCCATCCAAAAGTTTTTTCTTTTCTTTTCCGTCTTGATCCTTTTTTCGTTCTTTTTCAACGATCACATCTTCTAATTCACGAATAAAACGACACCATTCTATTGTTACAATCTCTTTCGTTTCGTTTAACCATTGATCTGCAACATCACCCACACCCGGCACGATGCCTGTAAATACATTGGGCAATTCCGCCTGCCAAAACTGCTTCGGCTGTTCACAACTACCTGTTTTTAACCATTGAATTAAAGACGAAGATTGATGTAATGGTAGTAAAATTTGACCGCCGCGATTTTCCCATTGATGAATCACCACCGCCGCTAAATAATGACAAAGCCAAGACGCGACCGCCCAATCCCGTAACCGTTGTCCCGCACCGAGAAACGTTTGCACTGGCCCAAACGTTAACACCGCCAAAGACGCATCGGCTGCATCGGTTGGCATCTCGTCTGGCAATTGTTCTAAAGCCTCCTGACTTGCGCCGCCTCCCCACCAAAACTGACTCTGGAGATAACGAGATTCTTGCCATTCTCCACTGACTGGATGAATCGCAAAATTAATCTCTGATTCCGGCAATATTTCATAAGGTTGCTGTTGTTTTTGTAACCAATCTTGCTGACTCATACTAATTCCTCCAGTGCCGTTTTTATACTATCTTCTTCATCGCGATAGTGTTTAACTCGTGCGTTTACTTGCTCTTTGATTTCTGCTAATTCCACAAGATAGCGAAGATAGCCCACCGCAAGATAAGCTGGATGTTTAGGATGCTCTGCGGACTTTAGTTTTTGGGTTTGATTGTCGAGTAATTTATCAAGTTGATCGCCCGATAAAGAGTGATAGAGATTATTGCGAACGTAAAGAAAACTATCAAAATCGCGATCATCTAACTTCCATTGATTGCCATAGTAAAACCCTGTAAATTCTTGCCACTTTTCAGGTATATTCTGATTCTCAAAAATCGGAGTCCCCGTAAATTCAAGATTGGCATGTTGATGCTTATCCCACTGTGTTACATGGCCAGATACCAATAAATCTGCAATGACAGACTTAATCCCCACCGTGAAACCAAGATTAGGATCTGGATTTTGCGGATGATGAAGTTTACTTTTAAACTTCCCAGGGTGCCAGCTAAAATTATGACCTTGTTTTTCGACTAAACACATCACTGCCAATTCCATTGCTCCTGCAACCCGTAAATACCAATTCATCCATTGGTTATTGTTTCGCAGTGCTTTTTCTGTCCAAAGCGCGATCGCGATCCGTTCGATCACATCATCTTTGGCTGATAAATTTTGAGCTTGAAGATTAAATGCAGCGGCGCGATCGAGAGATTCTAAACGAGTGAATAAGGCGCGATCGGGTAAATCATCACCGAGTAATTGCAACGCGCCATAAAAATCCTGTAGCTCTAATAATTTCAAAACTTGCGGACGTTTCAAACGCCATTGCCAATGCTGCCCTTGATGAACAAATTGCTCGATTTTCTGACGATTTTCCTTGATAGAAAGATAGACAAAATCAACCGCATGACCCTCTAACTTACGCTCAATCCCCCACAAATACAACGCACTGCTAAGGGCAGGTGTACCACTACTATGTTGAATAAAAATCTTGTCAAATGGTTCAGCAGTCTGGACGGAACTTTTGAGATAAGCTTGGTGTTTTTTAAAGCCAATTGTTTCTTGTAGCAAAGGTACGATTTTTCGAGCCATACCATCCCAGTCAGCCACACCATTACGAATTGATTCATTAACAGACAAATCAATCAAGTCATACTGATAATTTTTCTGATTCAACCAATTTTCTAAAATTTCTCGCCACCAAAACCCATCAGAGGCGACAATCTCTTGCCATCCCTCATTATCGGTTTGATCTTGTTGCTCCATCCAATCGACTTGATGAGTGAGAATGATGCCCCAAGTGACTTGATAGTTTTCCGTGTGTTCTAGATAAGTGTGTAATTTTTGAATTAACGGAAAGTCAATTTGACAATCGCCCGCGATTGCGTCTTCTTGGATGATTTCCTGTGCTTCCTTCAGATCCGATAAACTGTAGCTGCCTAGACTGCCTAAAAAACTAGAACCGAGATCATGCTTTGAACCTTCACGAAAACCTTGAACATCGCTATTTCCTAATACTTGCAATACCAAACAGGAATCGGGCATACATCCTCCTTTAGATCACAACGATAACACGATCATAATTTTCGACTTGACTGTGAAATAATATAGCAGATTAGTTGGACTAGCGGGCGCATTTGAACAAAAAGTGGCAGTCATGGAAAATTTATCGCATGAAAGCATGGTCACTGGTGCAAGCAGCAGTAGAAATCAGAGAGAATCTCAAGCAAGAGTTTGAGGTAGTAGCCAAGCGTTGGGTGGTAGAGCGGACGTTTGGGTGGTTGAATGTTTATCGGAGATTGAGCAAAGACTACGAGTTATTACCAGAGGTATCTGAATCGGCAATTTATGCGGTGATGATTCATCTGACCCTACGCTCTCTTGCTCCTGCTTAATCTTTCTTTTTAAACAGCCTCTAAAAGCGGGTGAGGGGAATCGAACCCCTATCATCAGCTTGGAAGGCTGAGGTTTTACCACTAAACTACACCCGCGTTGGTGATCAGTCCTTGCTAGTATAACCTGATCTGGCCCAAAATTGCAAAAAAAGCGATAGCTACGCTCACCCGATCGCCCCCTATGATCCATTGGCAATTCCAGCCCTATGCGGTTCCCTTTCGTTTTCCCCTCCATACCGCCCATGGCCGTTGGACAGTGCGGGAAGGAGCGATCGCCACCCTTTGGGATGATTCCGGGCAGCGAGGCCAGGGGGAAATTGCCCCCGTGCCTTGGTTTGGCTCAGAAACCTTGGGAGAGGCGATCGCCCTCCTCCAGACCCTCCCCCCCCAATTAACCCCCCAAACCATCGCCGCCATCCCCGATCATTATCCCGCCACCCAATTCGCCCTCGAATCCGCTTGGCTCGCCTTGCAAACCCATCCCCCAGAAATCGCCCTCAAACCAGAACAGATCGCCCATCTCCTCCCCACCGGCCCCGCCGCCCTCACCACCCCCATCCCCCCCCAAACCCAAACCGTCAAATGGAAAATTGGCCTGACAGCGGTGACAGAAGAAATTCGCTGGTTTCGGCAACTTTGCACCCAATTGCCCCCAGGGGTACAGATTCGCCTCGATGCCAATGGCGGTTTAACCCCCGATGGTTTGGCCCGTTGGTTGGAGGCAGCCCAAACTACAGGACGGGTGGAATTGATAGAGCAGCCCTTGAAGCCCGACTGTATTGAAGATTTATTAACCTGGCAGGCGCGATCGCCCCTCCCCCTTGCCCTGGATGAATCCGTGGCCCAAATTGCCCAACTAGAGCAATGGCGGGCCTGGGGTTGGCAGGGGGTCTATGTGGTGAAAGGGGCGATCGCCGGGTTTCCCTCCCGATTGCGCCAAGTTTGCGCCGGGCAAAACCTTGATATTATTTACTCTTCCGTGTTTGAAACCGCTGTGGGTCGTCAAAATGGGCTGCAATTGGCTCAGGATATCCACAACGGCGATCGCGCTTTAGGATTTGGCACAGTGGGATGGTTAGCAGATTAGGGAAAATATTGCGGGATCGGCAAGATCAACCTTGGTTAAACGGGGTGAATCAGTCGCTTTTTTATACCGAATTTCACCAAGCCTGTGATCAATTGGCCCGTTGGCAGATTAAACCCCGCCTCTGTTTAGCAGAACCCAATCCCCGCCGCTTTCTCGCCCAATTTTGCGCCGCCGTCGTCACCGAAACCCCGGTTTTCCTCTGTAATCCCCATTGGCAGGCTCAGGAATGGCGCACCGTCCAGGCCACCGTTCAACCCGACCTAATTTGGCCCCCATCACCATCAGAACCCCCCTTAAAAAGGGGGGCAGGGGGGATTCCACTCCGTTCAGAAGCTCACAATCCCCCCGGCTACGCCGACCCCCTTTCCAAGGGGGTTAATTCCTCAGAACCCCCCTTAAAAAGGGGGGCAGGGGGGATTCCACTCCGTTCAGAAGCTCACAATCCCCCCGGCTACGCCGACCCCCTTTCCAAGGGGGTTAATTCCTCAGAACCCCCCTTAAAAAGGGGGGCAGGGGGGATCTATATCCCCACGGGCGGCAGTTCTGGGCAAATCCGCTTCACAATCCACACCTGGGCCACCCTCACCGCCGCTGTAGAGGGCCTTTACACCTATTTCGATCGCACCCCCCTATCGGCCTACTGTATTTTGCCCCTTTATCACGTCAGCGGCTTAATGCAAGGGGTGCGATCGCTCCTCACTGGCGGCCAACTCTGGCTCAGTAACTCCAAAACCTGCACCCTAGGGGATGGGCAAACTACGTTTATCTCCCTCGTTCCCACCCAATTACAGCGTTTTTTAGCCCAAAACCAAGCACCTTGGCTACAGCAATTTCGCGCCATTTTCCTCGGTGGTGCGCCCGCTTGGCCCGACCTCCTCAGCCGCGCCCGCGCCCTAGCTTTGCCCCTCGCCCCCACCTACGGCATGACCGAAACCGCCGCCCAAATCGCCACCCTTAAACCCGCTGATTTTCTGGCCGGTGCGGAAGGCTGCGGCCCCCTCTTGCCCCATGTCCAAGGGAAAATCGCCCCCGATGGCCGCCTAGAAATTCAAACCCCTTCCCTCTGTCTGGGTTACTATCCCAACCCTTGGCCAGAGCCGATTTTTACCACCGATGATCTCGCCACCTTCACCCCCACCGGCTCCCTCGTCATCCATGGGCGGCAGAGTCGTCAAATCATTACCGGCGGGGAAAACGTTGCGCCGGAAGAGGTGGAGAGGGCGATTTTAGCGACGGGAAAAGTGGCAGATGTGGCGGTGGTGGGGGTTACGGATGAAATATGGGGAGAGGCGATCGCCGCCTTCTATGCCCCCCAATTATCCCCTGAAGATTTAGCCACACTGCAAACCCAATTACGCCAAGAACTTGCCCCCCATAAACAGCCCAAACAATGGCAGGGTATGGAGAAACTCCCCCGCAATGCGCAGGGGAAATTAGATTATCGAGCCTTGGGGGGGATGTGGCACAGCCATTAACCCATTATTGCCCTTGGCATCCCCCAAACCCTTATTCTGCATCACCCTCAAGACCCAAATCCAGATCAACCTTTGTCCGCTTCGTCTTCTGCACCGATTCAGCAAGCTGAGGTTTAGCCACAGGCTCCGGGGCGATCGGTTCATCCCTAACCGGGGGAGCAGGTTGGATCTCCGGCAAAGAGGCGGCAGGCAATTCTGAGCCTTTTAACTTCAAAGCCAATTCAAAAAACGATTCCGCCATATCTTCCCGCGTCACCTTCGCCGACGAAAGCGTCATAATCCGCTTTTCCAATTCCTCAAACACCTCTGTACGGAGGGCGATCAGATCCGCCTGCTGTTTCCGATGGCTAGAGAGCAAATCATCTCGTACCGAACTGACCTGCTTATCTAAAGCCTCATCCAAATTCGAGATATTGCTAGCGAGGCGCTTGCCCAAGCGATCCAACTGTTGGCGGAGTTCGGTGTTCTCATCATTTTCAGCGGCCTTGTTAGCCTTGATGTCATCCCGCAATGCCCGCAGCGCCAATTGAAATTCCTTGAGAATCTGTTTCGTGTCGTCGGAACGCTTGTTCAACTCATCCCGCACTTCCTTAATGCTGGCAACAGTTTCCCCCCGTAATGCCTTATGGGCATTCTCTAGAGTTTGCAGACGATTGCTATACTCCTTGAGTTGAGGGCCAAAGAGGATATCACGAATCAGTTCAATATTCTCGATCCGTCGGGTGGGGTCTAGTTTATCAAGGTTCATGGAAGTTGCCAGTAAATTTGGGGATGGTTTCAGATTAATTTACCCTGATTTTATTGATTCTACCGTTTCGTGGGAAACCGATTGATCTTCGTTGGTTTTCGGTGATCGGGGGGAATTTTACCGTTATGATCAAAATTGATCTGTTGTTGCTCATAAATATGCTGTGATCCCCAAAAAGGCCCGACAACGCCACCCGGATGATCCCGTTGTTGCCACATTTATGCTGCCCTATGCCCAGTGGCAAGCCTTTAAAACCATTGTCGAGAGCCAGGGTGAAACGGTTTCAGCGACATTACTCGCCTTTATTGAGGGGTATCTTGCCGCCATGCAGTCCCCCCAAGGGGCGGCGGCGGTGATTGATGCCCGTATTGATGACCTGTTGGCGCGAAAGTTAGAGCCTTGGCAGGAGGAGGCGATCGCCCACTATCAACGCCTGACCCAGATCGAAACCCAAATGGCTCAGGTGGAAATCCATGTAGAAACTCTGAAACGCCGCAGTGAAGCCCGCTTGATTGATATCGAAGTCGAACCCCTAGAAACAACCCACCACCACACCACACCCCTCAGCGAGATCGAACTCTGCCGCCAATTCGGAATCAATCCCTACAGTCTCGGCCACAATGCCGATCTCCGTCGTCTCTCAATCCCCGAATATCTCCACGAACTCACCGGCTGGTATTACCAAGAAGGCCATTACCATCCTCCAGAAGGGTTTTAGCCGACATTCCGCAGGTTGCTCAATCAATGGTGCGTCAGCCGTTAAGCTCCTCTTTTGCGTCCTAGGTTATCATCTGACGCACCCTACCATTGAATCGTAGGGTGCGTCAGACCGGATCAATGATGATGTTGATGGTTGAATTGTGTCTGACTACCATTGAATCGTAGGGTGCGTCAGACCGAATCAATGATGATGTTGATGGTTGAATTGTGTCTGACGCACCGTTCACTAGCATCATTAGTCTTAAACTGCGAAATGTGAGTTTTAGGCTATCCCCCAGGTCGAAAATGATTGATCTCTAGTATCCTGTACCGTTGCTGAGGGAGCGGACTGAAGTCCGCACTACGAACCCTAAAGCCATTAAAGGAAATCAATCACATCCCCCTCAAAGGCTTTGGCTAATTGTTGGGCGAGTTGATCCAGTTCTGAGGCGGCGAGGGATTGGATGGGGGCAACGGGGGCCGGCTCCGGTTCCTCTTCGGGGGGAGGAGGGGGGGGAGTGGGGAGTGGAGAGTGGGAAGTAGGAAGTGGGGAATGGGGAGGGGTTTTCGGTTGGGGGGGGGTTTGGGGTTTGGGAGGGGGTGCTTGGGGGGTGAAGGTTTGCGGGGTGTTTCGGGGGGGGGATGGGTTGGTTGTTGTGGAGCGGGGCGGGGTTTGGGTTCCGGCGTGAACTTTTAATTCCAGTGTGATGGGCGCATCTAGGATCTGTTGAAAGGCGGCAGCAATTTGAGGTAGTTTTGTTTCGGCCATTTTGAACAAGCCTTGAGAGGGTACGCCAATCTGGGCCCACCCTTCATCAAGATCGCAATCCATCAACGTGCATTGTTGGCGAACGAGCATTTGGGTAGAAGGAGGCTGAATCCGATCAACCACCCGCTGCCAAATCGCTTGGATCCGTTGTTGAACAATGGTGTTGGGGTCGGGGGGAGTGGGAAGGGGGGAGTGGGAAGTGGGAAGTGGGGGAGAGGTTTGGGTTTGAGAGGGTGGGGGTTGGGCAACGGTGAAGGTTTGGGGAGGGGTTCGGGTGGGTTCGGGTTTGGGGGGATTTGGCTGAGGTTGGGAAGTTGGGGGAATGGCGGGGGCAAGGGCGGCAGGGAGTAAGCCCAAGAGGGCAACCTCCAACCAAAGGCGGGGCTGGGTGGATTGTTTGATCTGGATTTCGCTGGTTTTGAGGGCCTGCTGACTTTGGAGGATTGTGGCGGTTTGCCAAGATTGGGCTTCGGCTTTGAGGGCTTCCCAGGTGGGGGCGGTGACGGCGATCAGATCGCTGCGTTGGGGGGCAGTTTTGGCAATCAGGAGGTTGAGGTAGAACGTGGTCAGGTTTTGCAACAGGATCAGGGGTTCGCGACCGCGATCCAACAGGTGGCGACATTGGGAGATAATCGCTTCCGGATCACCACTGCGGATCGCCTGAATCAATGCGAGCAAATCTTTTTCAGGAACGGCTCCCACCAAATCCCAAACGTTTTCGCTGCGAATTTCCCCATCATTGAGGCTCAGTTGATCCAGTAAGCTTTCTGCATCCCGTAGCCCGCCGTTGGCAATTTGCGCCACTAAAGTGAGGGCATCGGGGGCGATCGCAATCCCTTCTATTTTGGCAATTTCCCCCAAATGCCCCACCATCGCATCCAGGGGAATCCGCCGAAAATCAAACCGTTGGCAACGGGAAATAATCGTATTTAAAACCCGTTGGGGATCAGTTGTTGCTAGGATAAAAACAACACGAGGCGGCGGTTCCTCCAATGTTTTCAACAGCGCATTAAACGCCGCCACACTGAGCATATGGCAGTTATGTACCAGCAAACCATGAGCAACAAAGTTATGGTTATGCTCGACTTCAAGATCATAAACAGGAACAGTTTCCCCGGATGTAACCGATTCAACAATCTCGAAATTTGTATGCCATTGAGACAATGCTATATTGTCGCAAATCTGAGATAAATTTCCGGCTGGCATCGGCTCCCAACTTGGTATAGTGGTATGTTTTACCCGTTGATTGCCGTTGATAGAATCGGTGAGAACTGGGGTATCCCAAGTTAGTAAGCCACTGAGAAATGATGTCGTTTTCTGCTGATGAAAATCCTTCTGTATGGAGTTGGATTGATGGACTTCCCGCAGCACTAACGGTGAGAGAGCCATCATCCATATACCACCATGCCAATCCTTCTGTGGTGATTCTAGATAACCAATTAAGGGTAATTTGTTTTCCTTGATTATTTGGTTTAACAATGTTGAACACGGAAATGAGATCTGGGTGGCACTGGGTTTGACCACAAATTGACCTATCTCCATATCCTTTATTTTTAACAGCGCGTAACTTGGGATTGAGAATTTCCAGTCTTTTAGCTTTGTACTCGATCCAGTCTTTTTGGTTTTCGCCATGAGTCCATCGCAATCGTGGAAACCGGCTATTGACATTGGGGTAGTCAATACTTCCATCCCCCAACAATGTACCGTAGATAAGGCCGAGTAATTCTGCATCCAAAGATCCAGACTTGGCTCTAAAATTTTTAGTCCTCTGTTCCCAAAGGCCATGTCCTTTTTTGTAGGGATGTTTTGTCCAGTAGGATTGGATACTTTTAAGTCCTTTGCCTTGACGTTGCAAAAAAGAGGGAATCTCCAACTTTTCTCCACACTGACATTGGCAGTAGGGACGACATGATTCTGCCTCCTCAAGAATTTGACTGAGGTTATAAGCTCTTGTGCCAAACCGATTTCCATAAAATTGGTGTCCACGCACGAATCGGCGGGGGCGATGGTCAGATCCGTAAGGGGCAATGAGTTCGCCACAACCGCAGGCGCAGGGGATAGGATTTTTGTCCCGGGTAAGACGTTTCTTGCTGGTTTCCATCCTTGATCTGTCCTGATTAAATGATTGCCAGTGCAGGAAATACTTGTATTTCGAGTTTTTATCGTTATGGTGTCTTTAACACCTTGCTCAAGCCAACGAACAACTTTTTGATATTCCCAACGCTCGGATTTTTCATTATAACTGAGAACCCGTTGATTTTGAATTTCTGGATTATCAATCCTGAATAAACCTTGCTCAGTTAAGACAAGAGTATCCCCTGTTAGGCACTCGTCGATCGCATACACTTTGTAACGACATTGCACGGGGGCAAATTGCGCCCGCTCGATGATTTCGCGGATATTATCCACGCCGGTATTACTGGCGGCATCAATTTCAATAATATCCATGGCAATGCCACGGGTGATTTCTGTACAGGTTTGGCAATGGCCGCAGGGGGTGGCGGTGGGTTTCCCTGCTGTTAAACAATTGAGGGATTTGGCTAAAATCCGCGCTGAGGAGGTTTTCCCCGTTCCCCTCGGGCCGGTGAAAAGATAGGCCGGCGCAATGCGATCGCTCTCCAGGGCATGGGTTAACGTCTGGGCGATCGCCCCCTGCCCCACCAATTCCCCAAAGGTTTGGGGGCGGTATTTATGATGAAGGGGTTCATAGGGCATGGTTCACACAGGGGATCGCTTGGTGATTATCTCCCAAACATCGGCATCGGGAAAGCAACCAGCTAAGGCGGAAAAATCCTTAGCCTCAGATTATTCTAGACTCTATGTACTATTTAGCCAAGCAATTCAACATCAGACCGCTCGCAACCGCCACAATGGCCCCGCACCGTGAGTTCATAGCTCGTCACATCTAAAGCGGGGGGGATTTTGCTCAGATCGAGGCGATCGCCCAACAAATCCCAAGGTAAATCGACAATCGCGCCACAATCCTCACAGACAAAATGGTGATGGGGCTGCACATTGGCATCGTAGCGCGTCACCCCTTCATCTAAAAGCACCTCCCGCACTAGCCCCACCTCCCGCAACACCGTCAACGCCGTGTAAACGCTGGCTTTAGAAGCAATGGGCAACTCCTCATTAATCGCTTCGAGGATTTGGTCTACGGTAGGATGATCGGTGCGATCGAGCAAGTTGCCATAGACCGCAAACCGTTGGGGCGTAATCCGTAGCCCACGGGTTTTGAGGCGATCGCGAATATCTGTTACCACTGCTTTAGAAACCATGGCCCTAGGAATGGGTCTTGCGACTGCAAGGACAAAAAGACTATCATAAATAACCCTCATTATAGCCTGACAAGCTTAAACTAGAATAAACCTCAGAATCTCTTTAGAATCTTCTAAGATTTATTCTTAACTTAGATTAACTCTAAGATAGACCATGCTCCAGCCATCAACAGCAAGCCGATCCCTTTGCCCCTAACGTTCCCAAGGAACTGAGGACGCGAGGCATTCCCCTAGCGATTTAGGTAAAGTCTGGGCTAAGATAACGGGGAAAATTGACCAAACTTGGGGCTGTGGCTCAGTAGGATAGAGCAAGCGCCTCCTAAGCGCTAGGTCGCCGGTTCAAATCCGGCCAGTCCCGTTGCCCTGATGGCACAATGTAGTACAAATAATTTAATGGAAGTGTGGACTCAAGTCCGCACTTCCAATTATGGCCGGCTACCCTGCGGGGGTGGCCATCACCTCTGATGCGACTTTCGCCGCCTTCGTCGTGGCCAATTTTTTCACCTCTTCATCAATAAAAAACATCCCTTGGCCATCAGTGCCAATCAGCTTAATTTTGTCCAGCACACTCTTAAACAAAAATTCCTCTTGGTGCTGCTCGGCTACATACCATTGGAGAAACTGCAAGGTTGAGTAATCCGGCTCCGTGTTGGCAATGTGGACTAAATGATTGATTTTTTGCGTGATCACTTGTTCATGGGCATAGATCTTTTCAAAGAGTTCCGTCACTGAATTAAACTGCGTTGGCGGCGCATCTACCGGCCCCAAAACTGCCAAGGAGCCAGTTTCATGGAGATAATTTAGCAAACGCCGCATATGCATCATTTCTTCATCGGCGTGCTGATTAAGAAAGAGAGCGCAACCATCAAGAGCTTTATGCACACACCAAGAACTCATTTGGAGATAGAGATGGGAAGAGTAAATCTCCAGGTTGATTTGATGGTTGAGTTGATCGATCATGTTCTGGGAAAGCATAGTAACTCTGTAAATAGGAATTGTTCTCAATAGTCCCTTGAATTTAACCAAAACGTGCTGGCTTCACAAATATTTTATGATCTTTAGCAGGGATGGGGGGGCGATCGCCCTCACCGCCATCCCTGAGGACAGAATCTCTCCTCAGGCTTTACAAGCCTTAGCCCCAACAGGCTAAACTGATAGCCATTCAGGGTTTCCCTCAATCATCATTGCTGCACTTTTAAGTCCATGGTTCTGAAATTAACCCATCAGCGTTCTGCGGCGGTCAAAGCCCCTCCGCCTAAACGCCGTGTCTCCCTGCTGTGGTTGCCGTTGCTCTGTGGGGCGATGTTCTTGGCCTACAAGCAATTGCAGGTGCGCCTAGCTGAACCCCAAGCCGTCTTTGTGTTGGGGGGATTAGAGGCCCGGGAGATTTATGCGGCGGAGCTGGCCCAAGAAAATCCTGAGCTAGAGGTGTGGGTTTCTTCCGGGAGTCCAGAGGGCTATGTAAAGCAGGTTTTTGCCGATGCGGGGGTGGCGGGCGATCGCCTCCATCTCAACTACGAAGCCCAAGACACGATCACCAACTTCACCACCCTCGTTGATGACCTGGAAGCAGCGGGCATTGATAGCGTTTACCTGATCACCTCAAAAAACCATATGCAGCGGGCGCGGATCATCGGAGAAGTGGTGTTTGGCAGTCGGGGGATTGTGATTAAGCCCTTGGCGATCGCCGAAGGGGGCATTGCTGAAGAAAATCTGACGAAAAGCCTCCTGGATGGTGGCCGCGCCCTCTTGTGGTTGGTGAGTGGGAATACAGCCAGCACCCTCAAAGATGAAATTGCCCCCCAATTGCCGTTGTAACGGAGAAATTGGACGACTGCCCCCCAACACACAGGTTTGAGCGATCGTTTGCTGGCCTCCTTCAATTCATCGGTTTTTTGATCACCCAAAACCCAGAAGCCCCGATTATGTCAACTGTTCAACGCTTACTTGATGTTTTCCGCAGCCGCAAAATGGCCGGCCTGTTGCTGCTGGGGTTTGCTTCTGGTTTACCCCTGTTTTTAACCAGCCGCACTCTGCAAGCTTGGATGACGGTGGAGCAGGTGGATTTGGCGGCGATCGGCCTGTTTAGTTTGGTGGGTTTGCCCTATTCGCTGAAATTTCTCTGGTCGCCGCTGCTCGATCGCTTTGTTCCCCCCTTCCTGGGCCGACGGCGGGGCTGGTTAGTGTTGACACAGGTGGCCCTGGCCGGGGCGATCGCCGCCATGGCCCTGCAACAACCGCGCCTTTCCCTGCAATTACTCGCCGCCAATGCCTTGGTGATTGCTTTTTTAAGCGCCAGCCAAGACATTGCCTTTGATGCCTATCGGTCAGATGTGCTGGAGCCGCAGGAGTTAGGGGCGGGGGCGGCGGTGGCAGTCCTGGGCTATCGGGTGGCACTTTTGGTGACGGGATCGCTCGCTTTGATTTTGGCAGATCCCCTCTCCCCGGTTCACCTGTCATGGCCGGGGGTCTATGCCCTAATGGGGGGGCTGATGGCGTTGTCAGTGGGCTTTAGTTTTTTTGCACCGGAGCCGGAGCGGCCGGTGCAGCCCCCCGATACGCTGGCGGCGGCGGTGTGGCTGCCGTTTCGGGAGTTTGTAGGGCGATCGGGGCCGCGGCAAGCGGCGCTGATTCTAGCCTTTATTGTGCTCTACAAACTTGGCGATGCCCTGATTAACAACATGGTCACGCCCTTTTTGTTGCAAACGGGCTTTGAGCAGCGGGATATTGGCGCAATCCAAGGCGGCATGGGTCTAGTGGCGACAATCGTGGGAACCTTGACCGGCGGGGCGCTGCTGACGCGCTGGGGGGTGAATCGATCGCTGTGGATTTTTGGCGGTTTGCAAGCGGCCAGCAACTTGGCCTATTGGCTGCTGGCACTGTTGGGCACGAACTATGCCTGGATGGTGCTGTCGATTAATCTGGAAAATTTCTGCGGTGGTTTGGGGACGGCGGCCTTTCTGGCGTTTTTAATGAGCCTGTGCAATCCCAATTTTTCAGCGACACAGTTTGCGCTGCTTTCGAGCTTGATGGCCGTCAGCCGCGATTTGCTGGTGGCCCCAGCGGGCCAAATTGCCAAGCTGACGGGCTGGCCAGTCTTTTTTGCCTTGACGATCGCCCTCTCGTTGCCGGGGTTGGCCCTGCTGCCCTGGTTTGCCCCCTGGCAGGAGCGCTCCGAATAGCTCGATCCCAAGGGGAGGGGAAGGCGGTAGGATGGGTAATCGGGTCTTTTTTGAACGTAAATAGCCGTTATGCTGGTTTCCCTCAATTGGTTGCAGACATTTGTTCCCCTCACCCTGCCCCCGGCAGAACTTGCCCAAACCCTGACGATCGCCGGGTTTGAAGTGGAAGGCATGGAAGACCGCCGCACCTGGGCCGATGGCGTTGTGGTGGGCTATGTGCAAACCAAAGAACCTCACCCCGATGCAACGAAACTCAGCGTCTGTACTGTGGATGTGGGCCAGGGGGAACCGGCGACGATTGTTTGTGGGGCGAGTAATGTGCAGGCCGGGATTTATGTTCCTGTGGCGTTGCCGAAAACCTATCTACCGGCTATTGATTTAAAACTCAAAAAAACCAAACTGCGGGGGGTCAAGTCTGAGGGGATGATCTGCTCCTTGGCGGAATTGGGACTGGCAAAAGAATCGGCAGGCATTCATATTTTTGAGGGGGAGTTCACGCCGGGCCAGGATGTGCGGCCCCTGTTGGGGTTGGATGATGTGGTGTTGGATGTCACTTCGACGGCAAACCGGGCCGATGCCTTGAGTATGGTGGGAATTGCGCGGGAAGTGGCGGCCCTCACGAATCAGGTTGTCACCCTGCCGGACATTCCCCCCCAAGCTTCCCCCAGTTCTCCGGCTTTAACGGTGAAGCTTGCCGATGGGGAGGCTTGCCCGGTGTATTTCGGGACGGCCATCGAAGGGGTGAAAATTGCCCCCTCCCCTGATTGGCTGCAATTCCGCCTCCAGGCTGCTGGGGTGCGGCCGATTAATAACGTAGTGGATATTACTAACTATATTTTGTTGGAATGGGGGCAACCTCTCCATGCCTTCGATGGCGATCGCCTCCACACCGTCAGCGGCTCCTCTAACCTCAAAATTGGCGTGCGCCTTACCCAACCGGGGGAAACGCTGAAAACCCTGGATGGCCAGGAACGGGCCTTAGCTGCCCAAAATTTGTTAATTACCGCCAATGATCATCCTGTGGCCCTCGCTGGGGTGATGGGGGGAGAAGCTACGGAAGTTCACAGTGGTACGGTGAAGCTCATGCTAGAGGCGGCCTTGTTTGAACCCGTCGCCATTCGTCGCTCCGCCCGCGCTCAGGGCCTCCGGACTGAAGCTTCAACCCGCTATGAACGGGGAGTGAACCCGGCGGAATTAGAGCAGGCCATGCACCGGGCGATCGCCCTCATTCTCGAACTCGCTGGGGGGGAAATTACCGCCCAAAGTTGCCAAGACCATCGCCCCGCTAATTTAGAACGCTCCCTCACCCTCCGGTTAAGCCGTCTTCAGCAAATTTTAGGCCCCGTCAAAACCGGGCAAATCACCGCCGAGGATGTAGAACGCATCCTCAGTTCCCTCGGTTGCCAATTGGCCACCACGGCCCCGGAGGTGTGGAGCGTGACGATTCCCCCCTACCGCCATCGGGATCTAGAGCGGGAAATTGATCTGATCGAAGAGGTGGCGCGGCTCTACGGCTACGATCATTTTTGCGATACCCTCCCCAATAAAACCCAACCGGGCATCGTCCCCTTTGCCACCCAAACCCGCCAACGGATTCGCACCCTTTTCCGGGCGGTGGGTTTAACGGAATTGGTGCATTATTCCTTAGTGAAACCGGAGCAAGCCCAGATTAGTTTAGCGAACCCGTTGCTTAGTGAATATTCCGCCCTCCGGGATGAATTGATCACGGGCTTAATTGATGCTTTTGTGTATAACCAAGCCCAGGGGAATGGGGCGTTAAATGGGTTTGAATGGGGGCGAATTTTCTTTAAGGATGGTGAACAACTCCGGGAAACCGATGCGATCGCCGGAATTATGGGGGGTGATTCTCACCCCGCTGGCCGGTGGACAACGGGGGGCAAGGGGGAACCCCTCACCTGGTATGAAGCCAAGGGCAAGCTAGAAGCGGTGTTTCAATCCCTCGGTTTAACCATAGGCTATGAACCCACCGATCGCGATCGCCGTCTTCATCCTGGGCGGACGGCGGCTCTGAGTTTGGCAGATCAGCCCTTGGGGATTTTTGGCCAAATTCATCCCCAATTGCGGCGCGATCGCGATCTTCCCGAAGCGGTGTATCTGTTTCAACTGCAAGCCGATGTCTTGTTAGGGGCGATCGCTGCCCAAGGAACCGCTGATTTCCGCAACTTCTCCCCCTATCCGGCGGTAGAGCGGGATCTGGCCTTCTTTGCCCCAACGGAAATTTCCGTAGCGGTATTAACCGCCACCATGACCCAAGCAGGTAAAAAATTGTTAAGCAGCGTTGAACTCTTTGATGAGTATCGGGGTCAGAATGTCCCAACGGGGCAGCGCAGTCTTGCCTTTAGCCTCGCCTACCGAGCAGGCGATCGCACCCTCACCGATACCGATGTGGAACCCATCCACCAAAGTATCCGGGATGCCCTCGTTGCTCAATTCAATGTCACCCTCCGCAGTTAATCATCCCTTAGGGTTAAAGCTATGTCCTCAAAATCTCTCGTTACCGGCCTGTGCTTAACCCTAGGGGCCACCTGTTGCCTCTCCTCCCCTGTCCTCGCAGATGCCCCCAAGGATCTCGCGCAACTGATTGCTACGGGAGATTGCTTCCGTTGCGATCTGCGGCAAGCAGATTTGCGGGGGGCGGATTTAGCCCATGCCAATTTAGCCGAAGCGGATTTACGCGGGGCGGATTTAACCGCCGCCAATCTGCAAGGGGCAGACCTGCGAGGGGCGCAACTGCAACCCTTAGTCACGGCGGAGAGTCGTGATCTGCCCCTGATCATTGATGGGGTGAATCTGGATGAAATTAATGAGCAGGGTTTAGTCCGGTCGATTCGCCGCCCTCTGGAACCGGAGGAATTTTTAGCCGCAATTGCCGAGGATGAGCGGAGTAATTTGGCCGCTTGGTTAGAAGCAGAAGGCACAGCGATCACCCCTCAAGAATTGCTCAGAGTTTACACGTTGCTCACCCAAGAAGCGCTAGCCTTGCGGGGCATTGCGACCCAGTTAAACGGCGCAAATCTCACCAATGCCAACCTTGCCGGGGCGAATTTAACCGGCGTATGGGGGGAGAACCTCCAAGGGGAAGGCTCCAATTGGGTCGGGGCGCAACTGTTGCGATCGCAGTTGCCGGGTGCGCAACTGGCTAATGCTAATTTAGCCCTGGTGCAGGGCGTGGGGGTAAATTTGGCGGGGGCGAGTTTGCGCCATGCCGATTTACAAGGGGTGAATTGGACGCGGGGAAATTTGCAATTTGGGGATTGGGTGGGGGCGATCGCCGACAGTGCCAACTTAACCCACGCTAATCTCATGGGTGTGAACGGGCGCGATAGCACCTTAACCGGGGCGACATTGACGCGGGCCAATTTAGCCAATACTGATTGGCGCAATGCCAGTTTAGGGCAAATTAAAGCCGCTGATAGCCATTGGCAGGGGTCAGATTTACGCCACGCTCATCTGAATTTTGGCGATTTCACGGGGGCAAATTGGGAAGATGTGGATTTACGGCGGGCCAAAATTGAAACGGCAATCTTGCGGCAAGCCAACTTGCGGGGGATCAATGGTGAAACCAGCTATTGGTATGGCTCCATCCTCAATGGTAGTGATTTAAGCGGTGCGAACCTCAATCAAGCCGTCTTGCGGGAAACTTCCATAATTGCGGCGCAATTAATCGGCGCAACAGTATCAACAGCAGACTTGCGCGGGGCAGATCTACGGGGAACCAATTGCACCTATAGTGATTTTCGCGCCGCCGATTTAGGGGGAGCTAACCTCCAAGATACGAATTTCGACAGTGCTAATCTTCAGGGGGCAGACTTCACGGCGGCGAATCTGCTCAACATGACCATGGAGGGGGCGATCGCCACCGAAACCATCGGGTTAAAAGTCCCCCGCGATGTGGCAGAGCGGGAAATTTCACCGGGTTTAACCTTTCCCCGCCCCAAGTCCTTTGAAATCCGGTTCTAACTCACATTCCGCAGGTTAAGACCAATAATGCTAGTGAACGGTGCGTCAGACACAATTTAACCACCAACATCACTATTAATCCTGTCTGACGCACCCTACAAATCTACAAATCGTAGGGTGCGTCAGATTGATAACCTAGAACGTAAAAGGGTGCGTCAGACACAATTTAACCACCAACATCACTATTAATCCTGTCTGACGCACCCTACAAATCTACAAATCGTAGGGTGCGTCAGATTGATAACCTAGAATGTAAAAGAGTAGCTTAACGGCTGACGCACCATTTATTGAGCAACCTGCGGAATGTCAGTTCTAAAAAAGTAGGGGCGAAAAATTTTTCGCCCCAAACCCATTTTTCACCCCCAAACCCATTTTTCGCCCCAAACCCATTTTTCGCCCCCAAACCGATCAATTCCTACGGTTCGTGAAACACTGGTCGTAACGACTTAATGGCGGAAACTCCGATTTAAAGCCGGACTCACAAAGGCCAAACCCAACACCAAACAAAACACAACAATTTGCTGGGCAACGTAGTGATGGCGGTGGGGTACATCGGGATGGTGTTGGCTGATGGTTTCGATCGCAATCCCTTCAGGGCTGACAGGAATCGTCAAAAAGTCCCAATGATTTTCTTCGCCAATTTCCACGCCCCAATCCCCCGCAAGATTGTAATCAGGCTCAAACTGGATCAAGCCTTGCTCATCGGTGTGGGTTTCAATGGGCGCAAGGTTGCTATCACCGGGAGGATAAATAATCACGGGGGCATTGGCAAAGGCCTCGCCATTGCTAAAGCTGGCTTGCAGTTCAAGAATATTATCCCGGAGGTAGAAATTGGTTTGCAAGCTGTGGGCTAGGGCGGGGGTGGCAAAACCAAAAAGTGTAAAGCAAAACAGGAGCGCAATACAGAAAGATTTGATCATGATTGACAAAGGAGAAACGTCTACAAAATGGTCGTGCTGGAGGCCCAAACGAGGCCCAAGCCCAGCGTAATCACCATAATGCCACCGGCAACGGTTAATTGGCGGGAGCGTTGGGCCAATTGGGGGATTTGTTCTAGCCATTGCCGGGCATAGACGGCCACCAAACCGAGGGCAATGAGGACAGCGGCTAAACCGAGGCTAAAACTGCCCACCAACAGGAGGCCATAGGTCATCTGATGGAGGGCGATCGCACTCATCAGCATCACCAAAGCCGAAGGGCAAGGGGTTAAACCCCCGGCAATACTCAACTTCACCAATCCCCCTAAATCCGCCGGGGCATGGTGATGATCATGATCATGATCATGATCATGATCATCATGGGAGTGATCCCCCTGCTGACGGCGCAACAGATTAATCCCCACCCAACAGACGATCGCCCCACTGGCCGCCCCCATAATCGGGTAAAACTGCTCAGGATCAAGAACTTGAGCCGCAAGGAGAGCGATCGCCCCCAAGACAAACACCGTTAAAGTATGGGCGATCGTCGTCATCACCCCCAACAGCACCGCTTGGGTTGCAGTTCCCTTCGTACCAATGAGATAGGCACTCACCAAGGTTTTACCATGGCCAGGGGAAAGGCCATGCACCGCCCCAAACCCAAAAGCAAGGGCAACCCCTCCCAAAAGTGCCGTCACCGTGGGGGGTGTCGTGGTCAAGTCAATCCAGGGGGTCGCGTCGTGGAGATGGGCAAGGAGTGGAGAGAGCATGATGGGAGTAGGAAGTAGGGAGTGGAAAGTAGGGAGGAATTCGTTTAATCAAATTGTGGATTGAAATAGTGGACTGGATGTAGGGGCGTTGGCGTAAGCCTGCCGGAGGCACAAAAATTTTTCGCCCCCAGACCCGTCAATTTTACCAAAATTCATGGGTCTAAAGCCCCGTCCTGACTTCGACAAGCTCAGTCACCATCCAGGACGGCTTTTTATGGTTTATGATTAGCGTAGCGGATAGGGTAATCAACCGCTTTAAAAACCCGATGCTACCTAACTCGTAGCGACTGAACCTTGGCAATTGAATCTATGGGGTTCTACTTCATTGTTCTAGACCTCCCTGCAAGTAGATAAAAGATTCACAGAAGACGAATCAGTTTTTGGCAAATATTGCTGCCAATCCAAACAAACTTTGGAGCAATCCAACTACGGTGGGGCACACCGAAAGTAACGCTTGGGGAGAGAACCACCTCTATGTAGGACTTCGCAAGGAATCCTAGGGCCTGTCATCAGTTAAGCCAAACAACAAAGGCTGCCAGGTAGATAGCCCCCAAAAAGTTGCGTGCCGTTTTGTCATAACGAGTGGCAATGGCACGATACTGCTTGAGTCGAGCGAAGAAAT
>Ga0316611_1000007_pt1 | contig 135397 bp, 123 predicted proteins | sample MIS2016202_MG_FD_207675 | JGI IMG/M metagenome (GOLD analysis project Ga0316611, IMG submission 207675) | Microbial mat bacterial communities from Middle Island sinkhole, Lake Huron, Michigan, United States - MIS.2016.202 | ecosystem: Environmental > Aquatic > Freshwater > Lake > Sediment... | reverse complement strand
GACCTTCCCGACCGGGCAACAGGTCTTTGATTTTCTCCCATTGGTCATCTCTGAGTGCGTATCTTTTCATCTCTTAGGCTTTTTTCAGTTCACCTATTCTACTCTCTCTAACTGATGACAGGCCCTAACAAACTCTTTCTGCTTTGACGGGTTGGCTAATTACAGCCTGTTCACCAGTTGCTTAACACATTGCCCTCACCCTAAATCCCTCTCCCAGAGCGGGAGAGGGACTTTGAGATCCAATCATTTAATTTCTCAACAAGCTCTACTAACCAAGACAAAAGAGATAGCGAAAACATTACAATTGTTCTACCGTTCATATCTTTTCTCCTAAATATGATATGACTTGATAATAAGCAGAATGAGCGTCCTAGGGACTCGTAGCTCCACCGAAAATATAGCACATAAGCTTTAAAGTGTCAAAAATTACTGGGCACATCATCTATAAAACTTTACAAGGGGTTGACGGGGATGGGGACGATCTCCCCTCTGCCGGATCGGGTAACGCTAAATATTGCCGCCATGCCAAACTGTATTAGAGTAGGGGCTGAGTTTTTTGGTGTTTGGTGTGGCAGATTCTACCTTGGGGGCAGTGCGCCCGATTCGGTGGCAACGGTGGATTTTTCATCTGGGTGTGCCTTTGGCCTTTGTGGCGATCGCCCTCTGGCTGATGCCCTTTTCCTCAACCTTTGAGTTCGATACCGATGAAGGTTTGAGCTTTGCTCAAGCCCAACTTTATGGCCAGGGTTATGCCCTCTATGGGGAGATTTGGACGGATCAGCCGCCGGTTTTTGTGGTTATCCTCAGCCATTGGTTGCGGTTTTGGCAGGGGTGGGGATTGGAGGATGGGGTGGTGGTGGGGCGATCGCTCTCCCTGCTGTTTGCCACGGTGTTAGTTTGGGCCTTTGCCCAAGTGGTGCGGTTGACGGTGAGCGATCTTGCCGCCCTAATTGCCACCGGCTGCTTAATCCTCTCCTGTAACTTTCTCCGCCTCAGTGTGTCGGCGATGATTGGCTTACCCAGCTTAACCTTAGCGATGTTAGCCATCTATGCCTTAGTGATTGCTCAGGGCCGCTCACCCCAACAACGGGCCGGCCTGGCGATCCTTTCCGGCCTGGCCCTAGCGGTATCTCTGCAAATCAAGATGTACACGCTTTTTCTGATCCCCATCTTGGCTCTCTTCTGGTTTCTTCCCCAAAAACAAACCGCAATTACGCACCCATCCCCCCCTCACCGGGCGCAAGCGTTGCGCCCCTACTCTGTGCTTTTCCTCCTCTCCCTCACCCTAGGCTGGCTCACCATCGCCATGGCCTCAGGGGCGATCGCCCATTGGGGCGACTTTTGGCAATTTCATGTTAATGATGATCTCAAATCGGTGTTTGTGAATGAAGTGAGTTGGCGGGATGTCTTGGTGTTTTATGTGCAGGATTTAGACTATGGCATTCTTGCCATTTGGGGCCTTGGGGCCTTGGGGTTGCAAGGGGTTAGCGGGGCGATGGGTACGCTAGCGCGGATCGCCAACCGCTCCGGGTTAACGCACCTATCCCATCAAAGTTTACCCCTGATCTGGTTGGCCACCGCCACCATTCTGCTCATCAACCATAAACCCCTCTGGTATCACCATTATTTGCTCATTTCTATTCCCCTCTGTTGGTTAGCGGCCTTTGGGATTCAGAGCATTGCCCAATCCTGGCAACAGGGCCAAAAATGGCAAGCGGTGATCAGCAGGCGATCTGCAATCGCCCGACTCTCCCCCGTAGGCTGGATCTTGCTTTTCCTCCTCCTCACCACCCCCGTTAAATTCGCCCTTCTCCATCATCAAAACCAAGTTTTTGCCCGCGAAACCGCCGCCCATCACCTCGTTTTTCAAGAAGTACAGGCTTATCAATCCCAAACCCATTGGTTGCTGACGGATTTGCCCATCTATGCCGCCCATGGGGGGCTGAATGTGCCGCCGGAATTGGCGATGATTTCCCGGAAACGGATTGCATCGGGGCAAATTACGGCGGCATGGTTGGCGGATTTGATGGCGAAATATCAACCGGAGCAGGTGATTTTAGGCCGGTTTCCCGAATTGCGAGCGTTGTTGCAACCTGAGTTAGATGCCCATTTTGAGGAGCGATCGCACCCCCAGGTTAGCCACTTTATCCATCACCGCCTCCTCAATCATGAAAAAAATATGAGAGAATCATGAAAAAATCATGATAAATTCTCGATGAAATATCTTGGACTGTTTCCCCTCGCGATCGCCCTCTTGCTGACGGGATGCCAACCCCCCACAACGCCCCCAGATGACCGCCCTAGCGTTGTCGCCACCAGCACGATTTTGGCCGACCTTACTGAGGAGATTGGCGGGGAAGCGATCCGCGATAGCGTACCTATCGGCGTTAGCGCACCTATCGCCCTCACCAGTATCCTCAAACCCGGCGATGATCCCCATGTTTACGAACCCGTCCCCCAAGACACAATCACCCTCGAACGGGCCGATTTAATTCTTTACAATGGCTACAACCTTGAACCCGCATTGATCCGCCTCATGGCCAACGTCAGCGCCCGCCGTCTTGCTGTTGGGGAAGAAATCCCCCCCTTGGAAATGGAATACGAGGGGCAACGGGTTCCAGATCCCCATGTGTGGGGTAATGCCCGTAATGGGATTGTGATGGTGGAGGTAATTCGGGATGCGTTGGTGGAATTGGCCCCGGAAAATGCCGAGCAATTTCAGGCTAATGCAGCAGCCCTGATCGCAGAACTGGAAACGGTGGATCGTTGGATCACCGCGCAAATCGCCACGATCCCCCCGGAAAATCGCAAACTCGTCAGCACTCACGACGCTTTCGCCTACTATACCGATGCCTATGGCTTGGAAATGCTGGGCAGTTTAATTGGCATCAGCACCGAAGAGCAGCCCAGCGCCCAAACGGTGCAGGCCCTCAGTGAGCAAATCCGCGCCGCTGGGATTCCCGCCATTTTTGCTGAAACGACAATTAATGATGCGCTGATTCGCACTGTGGCCCAAGAGGCGGGGGTAGAACTAGCTCCCCAATCTCTCTATTCTGATTCCATTGGTGCGCCGGGTAGTCCAGGGGATAGCTATATCAAAATGTTGATCGCCAATACAACAGCGATTGTTACCGCTTTGGGGGGGAATGTTACTCCTCCACCGGCGGCGGTAACTCCGGCTCCGGCTCCAGCTCCGGCAACTCCGTCGGGGGGGTGATGATGGGGCGGGATTCTTCCTGTTGGCGCATTTCCCGTTGGCGGATTTGCCCTTGGATGATCACAAATACGAGGAGGAGGAGGGCGATCGCCCCCATCCCCAAGGCCACATAACTAAAGGTTTGGCGACGCTCGATGGGTAAACCGGCGGGGAATAATTCCTCCTCCTCCACATCCTCAAAGAAGGCGGGGGAAACTTCTAAGTTGGGATCAATGGGCTGATCCGCGTCAGCGTACCTATCCGCGTCAGCGTACCTATCCGCGTCAGCGTACCTATCCGCGTCAGCGTACCTATCCGCGTCAGCGTACCTATCGGGTTCAGGGGCAAAGGGCCGCGTTGGGGGGCGGTAATCCTCAAATTGATCCTCTTCCTCTTCCTCTTCCTCTTCTGCGCCCATCACCACATCACTTTCACCCCAGATCACCGGCTCACTCAGGGAAGGCCGCGCTCCAGCGGTGGCCGGCTCTGGGGGTTGGCTGGGGGGAAAGCGAGCGTCTTCAGCGCGGCCCCCGACCACAGGCTCAAAATCCTCCGCCGTTGGGCGGTAGTCTATCGCTGGGGGTGTAAAGTCAGGTTCGTCGGGGGTGAAATCTTCGAGATCAAAATTGTGAAAGCTGTCGATGTCGTCAAAATCTAAGGGTAAATTGCCGTTACTTTCCGGTAGGGGGTCGCTAAAGTGGGTGGCTCGGAATTCTTCGGGGAAGGGAATGGGGGCATTGTCACCCATGGCGGATGGCTCTGGTTCAGCAGGGTTGGCAATTTGTGGGGAGGGGGCTGCCATGATGGCATTGGCGGTGACGCTATAGCGGGCTGCAACGACGGTGACGTTATCATGGCCGTTCCGCTGTCGCCCCAACTGTACCAATGCTTTCACGGCATCGGTTAAACTCATCGCACCCTGAAGAACGACGGGCGCAAAATCCTGCCAACAGCGCTCGATTAAATGGCGATCGCTCAACCCATCGGAACAGAGCAACAAAATTCCATCCTCTTCGATTAAAAATCGCTGCACTGTGGGGGTAATGCGATCGCCTCGCCTTGTTCCCAAAGCCTGAGTTAAGGCCCCCGCATCGGCCCGCTGCCAAGCCGCCGCCGGTAAACTCCGCCCTAAACGCACCTCCCGGCCCGTAATATCATCATCCACCGTCAAACATTGGCAGGCTTGGGCGGTGATCCAATAGGCGCGACTATCCCCCACATGGGCAATATAAAGTTCATGGCTTTCCCCCCGCAGTTCCGGCGTGTCGATTTGTTGGGGGAGTTGGAGGGCGAGGACGAGGGTTGTGGCCATCCGTTGGCGGGCAGAACGCTCCTGCTCATCGTTGCGGGCGCAGATCACATTGTTGGCAATGCGAATCAATGCCATCAGTTGATCCGCCACGACATCCGGCTCCATGATTTCCGGGTCTTCGACGATTTCCTGTAACAAGGCTTGCACCTGGAGCCGTAGGGATTGGACGGCCATTTGGCTGGCGATCGCCCCCCCATCATGGCCGCCAATGCCATCACACACAATTAATAAATGCTCCTGGCCGGGCCGTTGCAGATCCGCCCCTTGGGGGTAATGGTGATCTTCATTGATGCGATCGGCTGCGCCGGGGTCTGTGCCGCTGGCCACCTGGACAGCCAGGGGTAATTGGGCCGCCTGCTCTAATAAAACTTGATTGAGCAACTTCTGAGCGACCCCTAGGGAGGGGTTGGGTTGGCTAAGAATTTCGATCATATTTTCCAAAGGGGGGGCGATCGCCCCATTGGCCCTCTGGGCCAGCGGCCCCCAAGCCTCCGCAAATTCCCCCAACGTTGCCCCACGGGGGATTAACTCCCGCAACCGCAAAAATCCCCCCGCACCACAAACATCATCCAACGTCGTTAAACTCGCCGTCACCCCTTCCGCTGCCAGAGCCGGCCACAACTGCAACGCCTGCCAAAACCAATAGGCTTGGCGTAAAGGGGTTGCCTCTCCCCAAGCCTGCTCAAGGGTTGGCAACCGCTGCCCCCGATGATCAATCACGCCATGACTCAACAGCAACACCGGCTGCCCCCCCACTTGGCACATCCCGTAAACGGTGGGGAGATGGAGCCTGAGGCTGGAGAGTTTCAAATAAGGCAACACCGATGGCGGGATCGGATCCGGCAAGCGGGGGATTTGTTCAGGATAGATATCCTGCCACACCTGGGGGTAAAGCACCTTATAGCGGCCTTCAACCACGTTGGGCGATGTCAATTTCGCCGCGATTGGCCCAGCAGCCCAAAGGAAAGGATGGGGAGAGAGGGGAGAACGGATCATGGTTGATTAGGAGTCCACGAAATGGGCGTGAGTAACAGCCCCATGGCAAATCAGCTTGCCTTAATCTTCCAGTCTTGTCCAGATGCAGCCTCAGATCCCGCCAAGTGCAGGGGGAAAGGACTGGCATACGGCCATGGCGATCGCCCCCCTTCCCATGTCACCATCAAGCGAGACTATCGGGATCAGGGTCAACGCTTAACGACCCGCAGCGATGGGTTGATCAATTCAGGAAATGAGTCCGATCAACACCAGTATCGCCATTGAGGATCACCGTCAACCTCACATGATCCTGATTATTTTTTCGATTGTTGTGATTGTTTACTAAAACCAAACCATGAAAATTCGCCAGATCCTGACCCACGCCAGTTTAGGACTTCTCGCCACCGCCACCCTCGCCAGCGCTCCCCTCCTCACCGCCGCCCCCAGTACCGCCCAGCGGATTGTTTCTGCCACCCCTGGCGGCCCAGGGGTAGCGGGCAACACCCCGATCACTTGGCAATTTGATGATTTCCGCTTAGTCAATCCCCAATCGATCCGCGTCCAACTCAACGGCCGGGACATCACCAACCAAGTCACCGCCACCATGGCCACCGGGACTTTCACCCACACCCCACCCCAACCCCTCCCTGCCGGTAACTACACCGTTCAGGTGGAATTTGCCAACACCCAAGGGGCCGGCTATCGCGGTACTTGGTCTTTCCAAGTGGCTGATGTCACCCTCGCCCTCACCACCGTCACCCATAACGGCGTAACGCCCCTAGTCAGCGGCGACACCTTCACCGCTGAACTCCGGGGTACGGCGGGGGCCAATGCCTCGGTACTCCTCGTTCAAAATGGCCAAACTGTCCGCACCTTAACCGCCACCGAAACCGCCAGCGGTGTCTACCGGGTCACGCTCCCCGTCGGCTCCAATGACCGGGTAACGGAAGGGGTGGTGATTGGTCGCCTCGAACGGAGCGGCCGTGTGGTTTATAGCGTTGCCCCCCAAGCCTTCGCCTTTAACCCCGCCCAAACCACCGCCCAAGTGGAGCAAACCCAAGTCGGCGGCGGTGTCACCACCACCCCCACCGGTACAGCCCAACCCTTAACCGTGGAACTCACCAGCCATCAAAATAATGGCGTAGTCAATGCCGCCAATGGTTTCACGTTCACCGGCAGGACGTTGCCCGGGGCGAATGTAGTCGTGACGGTGGTTTCTGAAGCGCCCAGTGCTTTAGGGGGTTTGATTCGATTAGGGGGCGGTTCAACACTGCTTGATCGCACCCCAACAACGGTGCGGCCCGATGGGACATTTAGCGTCACCGTCCCCCGTCCCCCTGTGGTGCAACGGGGAATGCGCTACCAAATCACGATCCAAGCTGATCATCAAGATGCTTCGCGGATCATGAATTTAACATTAGTGCAACAATAGATAATCACCCCTAAAACTAATCAATCAAAATCACTTTGTTTGATGATTAGTAATCCTGAACAAGCCCATCATTTAGATTGATGGGCTTCCTATTGTCAGGATTTGCAAATTGCCTTGTAAAGTCTTGTAAAGTGTAGAGACTGTAAATTAATGTTATTGCGCCCATGCTCGAATTAATGACCGGGGTCAATGCGATCCATGCTCCAATGTTCAAACTTGGCTTAACGCCGCTCCCTTTGTTGGCAACGGCAGCAGAAGCGGAAGCGGCAGACAGTTCGATGGTTTTAGCCGGGGTCTTGCTCAGTTTAGTGGTGGTCTATTTTGCCAGTAAGCTCGGTGGCGAACTCTGCACCCGGATTAACTTGCCCCCCGTCTTAGGGGAATTGGTGGGGGGTGTGGTAGTGGGGGTGTCGGCCCTACACCTGATTGTTTTTCCCGGTGAAGGGATTACCGCTGATGATTCCCTGATTATTAAATTTCTAGAATTGACGGCGGGCTTGGCTCCAGAGGGGGTAAGGGCTGTTTTTGACAGTCAAAGCGAAGTGATCTCCGTCCTCTCAGAACTGGGGGTGATTTTGCTCCTGTTTGAAATTGGCTTGGAATCGAAGCTGGATGAATTGATTCGAGTCGGGCCGCAGGCGGCGGTGGTGGCAGTGGTGGGGGTGGTTGCGCCCTTTGCCGCTGGTACTTTCGGCTTGGTTTATTTCTTCGGGGTTCCCCTGATTCCGGCTATCTTTGCTGGGGCAGCGCTCACGGCTACCAGTATCGGGATTACTGCCAAGGTTTTGGCGGAAATTGGCCAACTTTCTTCGACGGAAGGGCAAATTATCATCGGGGCAGCAGTTTTAGATGATGTCCTCGGGATTATTGTTTTAGCGGTGGTGGCCAGCCTTGCCAAGACCGGAGAAGTGGAGATCGCCAATATTCTCTATCTGATCGTCAGTGCGGGGGCATTCTTAATCGGCTCAATTTTACTGGGCCGGTATCTGATCAAGCCCCTCTATGAGGGCCTGGTGGCGGAGATGAAAACCCGGGGTCAGATTCTTCTGACGGCGTTGGTGTTTGTGTTTTTCCTCTCTTATATTGCGACGGCGATCCACCTGGAAGCCATCCTCGGCGCATTTGCTGCCGGTTTGATTTTGGCGGAAACGAACAAACGGGCTGAACTGGAGAAGCAGGTTTTGCCTTTGGCGGATTTCCTGGTGCCGGTGTTCTTCGTGGTGGTGGGGGCTCGCACGGATTTGAGTGTGCTCAACCCCGCTAATCCCACCAATCGCGAGGGGTTGGCGGTGGCGGCTTTCCTGATTGTGGTGGCGATTGTCGGGAAAGTGATCACCGGCTTTACGGTCTTTGGCGGTGAGGGCAAATTGAAAAAATTGGCCATTGGTGTGGGGATGATTCCCCGGGGCGAGGTGGGTTTAGTGTTTGCGGGGGTGGGTTCCGAAAGTGGGGTCTTGTCGCCATCGACGGATGCGGCCATTATTATGATGGTAATTGCGACCACATTTTTAGCCCCACCGCTTCTGCGGATTGTGTTTCGTGATCCCGCACCCACGGCAACGGAATTGTCTGAACCCAAAGGTTAGCCCTATTCACCGTCTGCCTTTATTGAGTTCGTCATTAATCTATGCAGCGATTTGGCTTTTTGTTTACGGTTTTGAGCTTGTGTCTCTGGGCTATCCCCGCTGACGCTGCCCGTTTGATGTTTTGGCGGTTTGACGCGGCTCAAAACCGGCTGATGTTTTCCACCGATGAGGCGGTGCAGCCGAAGGCCCGCCTCCTCCAAAATCCGACCCGGTTGGTGATTGATTTGCCAGGGGTGGATGTGGCGGCGGTGGAGCGTCAGCAATGGCGGGAGGGGGCGATCGCCACCATTCAAGCCCAAGTCGTTGATCCTCAAACCAGTCAGTTGGTGGTGGAGATGGCCCCAGGCTATACCCTCGATCCCCAACAGATCCGGATTGCGGGGCAATCCCCGACAGAGTGGCAGGTGGAACTGCCCCAGGCGGTGAGATCGCCCCTCCCCCCGTTAGCCAATCGTCCCCTGCCCCGTCTTGAGGCCCAGGCCAACAGTACGATTACAGCCATTGAAATGATTGGGGGGAATCAATTGGTGATCCGGGGCGATCGCGGCATTACCGGCACGAAACAATGGAGTACCGTAGACCGGGCCTACACGATTACGATCCCCAATGCGCGGGTCGATGATGCGGTGGCTCAGTCTCAATTGCCGGTGAATAGTCCCGTGTCCCAATTGCGGGTACGGCAGCGGGGGGGGACGGTGGAAATTGTGGTTTATCCCGCCACCAATTTCCAGGCGGGGAATCTCACTCAAATCAACCCCACCACCTTAGCCCTAGGGTTAGAACCCCAAACCAGTACCAGCCGGCCGATGCCCATCCCCCCCACCAGTCGGCCCCCCACGACGATCAGTCGTCCCCCCACGCCCCAACCCAATAATGCCCCCATGCCTCAGCCCACGGGCCGTAATTTGGTGGCGTTGGATCCTGGCCATGGGGGCCGGGATCCAGGGGCGATCGGCATTGGTGGTTTACGCGAAAAGGATGTGATTTTGCCCATTTCTTTGGAAGTGGCCCGTACCCTGCAACAACAGGGGGTACAGGTGATGATGACCCGTTCCGATGATCGCTTTATCACCCTCGCGGCCCGCACCCAAATGGCCAATCAGGCCCGGGCAACGATTTTTGTCAGTATTCACGCCAATGCGATTAGCATGAGCCGTCCCGATATCAATGGCGTGGAAACGTTCTATTTTTCCGGCCAGGGGCAACGGTTGGCCCAAAGCATTCAAAGCAGTATTTTACAAAGTATTCCGATGCGGAACCGGGGTGTGAAGCAGGCGCGTTTCTATGTGTTACGCACCTCAGCGATGCCGTCGGCTTTAGTAGAGGTGGGGTTTGTCACGGGAGCAGAGGATGCCCCCCGTTTAGCCAATCCCCAATTTCGCAGTCAAATGGCCCAAGCGATTTCGCGGGGAATTTTGCTCTATTTGCAACAAAATTAGCGTTAAGTAATTATACTTGCTAAACACAATTACTTGCTAAACACAATGCGGGGGTCAGATAGGCTCGCCCCGCTCACCCCGCTTACCTTTTCCTCTGGGATGATTACTATGCAACAGCAGCACATTGGCGTATTTGATAGCGGTGTCGGTGGATTAACAGTGCTTCAAGCCCTCCGGCATACCCTACCGGGGGAATCGATCCTCTATTTTGGCGATACGGCTCGCCTCCCCTATGGCAATCGTACCCCTGAGGAAATTATTCAATTTGTCTGGGAAATTCTCACTTGGATGATGGCGGAAAACGCCAAAATGGTGATTATGGCCTGCAATACCAGTTCCGCCCTCGCCTTGGATGTGGTGCGGTCTGAGTTCCCTGTGCCGATTTTAGGGCTGATTTTGCCGGGGGCGAAGGCGGCGGTACAGCGGGGCCGGCGGGTGGGGGTGATGGCCACGCCCGCGACGGTGGCCAGTGGGGCCTATGTGCGGGCGATTCAGGAAGTTGATCCGACGGTGGCGGTGTGGCAAGTGGGTTGTCCGGAGTTTGTGCCATTGATTGAGGGCGATCGCCTCCATGACCCCTACACCCAAACCGTCGCCGCCCAATACCTCCAGCCCCTTCTGGATCAGGGCATTGATACATTAGTCTACGGCTGCACCCATTACCCCCATCTCGCCCCCGTGTTACGTCGCCTCCTCCCCCCCACGGTGCGCTGTATTAACCCCGCCACGTTTGTAGCTGAAGCCGCCGCCCAGGAACTCCAAGCCTTGGGGCTACAAAATCCCCAACCCCATCCCCAACCCACCCGCTTCTGTGTCAGTGGAGATCCCGCCACTTTTGCCCATCTGGCCCAAAAGTGGTTAGGCTATAGCCTCAATGTAGAAAACGTCCACCTACCAGCGGCACAGATAAAATCTGTCACCGCACAGTCAGTGGACGTTTAGCAAGCCGTGGGGAGCGAAGGAGGGCGGTGGGGTCAGCAATCGCCGGAGTGGAGACTCCGAGGGTTGATTACTGTGCCATGCCGTTTTCCACGCTGTGCCAGGGCCAACAAGAGATAAATCAATAGCAGATAACTGACTGCCATTAACAGAATCATCATGGGCACGCCTCCAGGGGGATTAAACTTAAATTTGAAATTGGGGGTGCAGAGTTAAATGTTTGGGCTAGGGTGTGATCCGCCTTGGCGCACAATCCGCGTTAGCATATCTATCGCCAATACCAGTTCACTGCCCGATCCAGGCGCTCCCCATGCCCTAAAAACAGGAAAGTCGCCATCAGCCGGCCCCATCACACTGTCACCAGTATCCTGGGGAAATATTGCAGATCCACGGCTCTTTTCAAGCACCGTAGCCTTCCTGATCAAAACGTCTCGGTGTGGGTATCAGCCTCAGAGGAGTAAGGTGTGAGCAGAGTGATGGGTACTCGCAAAGCGAATTCTCTCACTGCTTTGGCCTCACTGCTTCCTCCTACCGAACGAGGATAACCCGTAGCCGAGCTAGTCTGAATCAGTGGTGTCCCTCCGCTGGGTTAACAGTTCCATTGCCCAAGGGCAAAACTGTTTCTTTTCCATGGACTCTTGTTTCGAGTAACCAAAACAAACGCCACCAACAGCCCACTCCAATGCACCTAGCCTAGAAAACCAGGCTAAGGGTGACTGACCCAGAGCAAAATCTGTTGCTGCTCAACGCGCTAGTCGCTATGGATAAAATCGATAAAACCCTTATTCTTAGATTAACATAAGAAATTCATATGTGGCGCAATTTCTCGCAGAAATTGGTGAAATTTTTGCCCGTGCTGTTGAGGGCGAAAAATTTTTGTGCCTCCGGCAGGCTTACGCCAACGCCCCTACATTCTCCCCATCCCCGATTCCCCGATTCCCTGTTCCCCATTCCCTGTTCCCCATTCCCTGTTCCCACTCCCCCCCAATGATCCCCCTCCACCTCACCCTCAAAAACTTCTTCAGCTACCAAGCCGCTAGTCTCAATTTCCAGGGACTCCATACCGCCTGTATTTGTGGAGCCAATGGGGCGGGGAAATCTTCGCTCCTGGAAGCGATGACTTGGGCAATTTGGGGGAAAAGCCGGGCGGGGACTGAGGATGATCTGATCCATACTGGGGCCCAGGAGGTGCGGGTGGATTTTACGTTTAGCATTGGGGGGGAGACCTATCGGGTGATTCGTTCTCGACCGAGGGGCCGCAGTGGGGAGTTGCAATTTCAAATTCAATCCCGGCCGGAGCAGTTCCGTACCCTCAATGCCAAGGGAATTCGGGCTACTCAGGATTTAATTATTGAGACGATCAAGCTGGATTATCGGACTTTTGTTAATTCGGCTTATTTGCGTCAGGGGCGGGCCGATGAATTTATGCTGGTGGCGGCCAATGAGCGCAAGAAGGTGTTGGCGGAATTGTTGAAGTTGGAGGAGTACGATCGCCTCGCTGATCGGGCCAAAGATGCGGCTAAGGGGTTTAAGGCCCAGCAGGATTTGCTCAACAGCCAACAGGAACCCAGGGCCGCCCGGCTCCAGAATCAGCAATCCCTCACGGTTCAACGGGATCACTTGGCCGCACAATTGCAACAATTACAGCGGGCCCAAGGGACGGATCAGTCCCAATTGGAAACCCTGAAACGGGAAAACCACGAGCGCGATCGCCTCACGGAACAGGAGCAATGGCAACAAAATCGCCTTGCTTCCCTGGATCGGGATCAGGAGCGTCGCCGTCAGACACAAGGGAAGGTGTTGAAAACCTTGGGGGAACTGAATCGGCTGCTGGATAATCGGGAGGCGATCGCCACCAACTTTCAACAATTGCAACAATGGCGCAGGGAAGAGGCCGAACTCACCAACCGCGCCACCGCTGATCATCGGGCCCGCAGTCAACAGCAAGAAATCCTCAACGCCCTCAGCGATGCCCGCAATCAAATTCACCTCAACCAACGCACCACGGAAACGGAACTGAACCGCGCCCTCCGGGAACGCCAAGACTTAGCCCCCCTCTTGGCAGAAGCCCCGATGATTGAGGAGCGGTGTCGGGAATTGGCGGAATGCCGTCGTCAGTTACAGGATTTGGATCAACGTCAGCAACAAGTCACCCCTTGGGAAAATCGGGTGCATCAATTGCGGCTAGAAATTGCCCAGGTGCGATCGCGCCACACTGCCCAACGGGAGCAACTAGCCCAGGAACAGCAGGAGTTAACCGCCAAAAAACAAGCGGGGGCTACCCTCCGTCAGGAATTCCTCGCCAAGGTAGAGGAGTTGGAAAACCTAGAACGGCAACAAACCTATCAAGCCCGGCTAGAATCCAAACTCAATGCCCAAGCCCTGCGCCAACGGGAGCTAACCGCCCAACACCAGGCGATCCAGGCGAGTTTGGCGGATTTAGAGCAGAAATGGCAGTTTTTACAGGAGGAGGGGGCGAATTGTCCTTTGTGCGATCGCCCCTTGGGGGAAGGCGATCGCGCCCATGTCCTCACCAAAAACCAAACCGCCCAAACCGCCCATCAGGAAGAACTGTGGCGCATTCAAACCGAAATCACCGATACCCAACGGCAACAGGCGGATTTAAAAACTGAGTTGGCGGCTTTAGCCCAGGAGCTAGGCAAACGGGATCAGCAGTTACAGGAGGTGAATAAGCTAGAGCATCGTCTCGAACGGTTGGCGGAAATCAGCGAGCGAATTTGGGAAATTGACCGGGAATTAACCCGCCTTGATCAAGCCCTCCATGCGGGCCAATATGCCGAAGATTTACAACAGGAATTAATCCAACTCACCGCACAAATTCAGCAACTCAACTACGATGATAAAACCCATAGTTTGCTCCGCAGTCAGGAGCGAAATTTACGCTGGGCAGAAACCAAGGCCGGCCGCCTCGAAGATGGCCGCCAACATCAAGCCGAACTCAATCAACGCATCCCTCAACTAGAAACCCGGCTGCAAGTATATCAACAGGAACTGAATGATTTAGAGCAAAATTCTCATCTCGCCCAACAGTTGCAAGCTATTAACCAAACCCTCGCCAGCCTCGGCTACGACCCCGAAACACACCAAAAACTCCGCCATCATCTTCGCAACCATAGCCAATGGGAATTAGAGTATCAACGCCTCACCACGGCGGAACAGCAAAAACCCGAAATTGAGGCAGAACTGAGCCAAATTAATGCCCAGTTAGCCACGGGGGAGCAGGAGCGGGCCGCCGTCTTGGATGCGATCAAAACCTTGACAGCAACCATGGCCACCTTGCCGGATTATCGCGCCCAAATTGCCGAACTCACCACCACCCTCAACCATCGCCAAGCTCAATTGGCTCAATGCCAACGGGAGGCGGGGGCCATTGAAGCGCAGATTGAGCATTTGGCGGCTTTGGCGGCGGAATATGCCGAAAATGAAACCCAATTAGCCCAATTAAAACAACAACACCGCATTTATAATGAATTGGCTAAAGCTTTTGGTAAAAATGGTATTCAAGCTCTGATGATTGAAAATGTTTTGCCCCAATTGGAAGCGGAAACCAATCACACCCTTTCCCGTCTCACCGGCAATCAACTTCATGTCCAATTCCTCACCCAAAAGGCGGGCAAACAGGCGAAGGCGAAACAGGCCCCGAAAATGATCGACACCCTTGATATTCTCATCGCCGATGCCCAAGGCACGCGCCCCTATGAAACCTATTCCGGGGGGGAAGCGTTTCGGATTAATTTTTCGATTCGTTTAGCCTTGGCGAAGTTATTAGCCCAACGTTCAGGAGCAGCATTGCAGATGTTAATTATTGATGAAGGCTTTGGTACGCAGGACGGGGAGGGGTGCGATCGCCTCGTCGCTGCGATTAATGCGATCGCTTCCGATTTCGCCTGTATCCTCGCCGTCACCCATATGCCCCAATTCAAAGAAGCCTTTCAACACCGCATCGAAGTGCATAAAACCAATCACGGTTCCCATTTGGTGTTATCGAGTTAATTAACCCCATCAGGGCGAAACATTCCGGAGGGCGAAACATTCCGGAGGGCGAAACATCCCGGAGGGCGAAAAATTTTTCGCCCCTACAAATTCAAAGGAGAGAGAAACGAGAAAGACCAATTTTTGCCACTCTTCACTCCTCACTTCCCACTTCCTACTTCCCACTTCCCATGTCTCCCATTAAACTCCTCCACCTCTCAGATATCCACATCGGCAGCGGCTTTAACCATGGCCGCACGAATCCTGAAACGGGGATGAATACGCGCTTAGAGGATTTTGTCGAAAGCCTCAGTTTGGCCATTGACCGCGCTCTTGATGAGCCGGTGGATTTGGTGCTGTTTGGGGGGGATGCGTTCCCCGATGCTACGCCGCCCCCCTATGTGCAGCGGGCTTTTGGGACTCAATTTCGTCGCCTTGCTGATGCTGGGATTCCCACAATTATGCTCGTGGGCAACCATGATCAACATTCCCAGGGTTCCGGGGGGAATAGTTTGGCGATTTATCACACGTTGGCCGTGCCGGGTTTTATTGTGGGGGAGGCGATCGCCACCTACCCCATTGATACCCCCAACGGTCGCCTTCAGGTGATTACGCTCCCTTGGCTTAACAATGCGACGCTCCTCACTCGCCCGGAAACCGAAGGCAAATCGATGGGGGAAATTCAAAAGCTGCTGATTGATAAGCTGGCGGTGGTGTTGGAGGATGAAATTCGCAAGCTGGATCCGGAATTGCCGACGGTGCTTCTCGCCCATGTGATGGCCGATCGCGCCAACTTGGGGGCGGAGCGATTTCTTGCGGTGGGTAAGGGGTTTACGCTGCCGGTGAGCTTGTTTATTCGCCCAGAATTGGATTATGTGGCTTTGGGCCATGTCCATAAACACCAAAACCTCAACCCCAATAATCAGCCTCCGGTGGTTTATCCCGGCAGTATTGAGCGGGTGGATTTTAGTGAGGAAAAGGAAGATAAGGGGTTTGTGTTGGTGGAAGTCTGCAAAGGTGCGGCGCAGTGGCAATTTTGCCCCGTTTCCCCCCGACCCTTTCGGACGATTCGCGTCGATGTGGCGAAGGCAGAGGATCCCCAAACTGTGATTTTAAAGGCGATCGCCAAAACGGAAATTACCGATGCCGTTGTTCGTCTTCTCTACCAAATCCGCCCGGATCAGTTGGATCAAGTGGAAGCGGGGCCGATTCATACTGCCCTCGCTGCTGCCCACCACTACACGATCCGCCCGGAACTGGTGAGCCAATTGGTGCGGCCTCGCGTCCCGTCCCTCAATGCCAACAATGCCCTCGATCCCCTCGATGCCCTCAGCACCTACCTGGATCATCAAGAAAATCTCGAAAAAGACCGCGCCGCCCTCTTAGCCGCAGCGGCGGAATTATTAGCTCAAAGTTAAGTAGTGAGGAGTGAGGGAGAATGCTACACTCTCTTCTTTATCACTCACGTTCCGCAGGTTAAGGCCAATTAGGCTAGTGAACGGTGCGTCAGGCACAATTCAACCATCAACATCATATTGATCCGGTCTGACGCACCCTACAATTCAAGCGTAGGGTGCGTCAGAGCGATTAACCCATGACCCAAAAGAGTAGCCTAAGGGCTGACGCACCATCTTAACGAAGTCAATTCAAGCGTAGGGTGCGTCAGAGTGATTAATCTATGATGCCAAAGAGCCGCGTCACGGCTGACGCACCATTGATTGAGCAACCGGCGGAATGTCGGTTATCATCTTTTCTTCTTTGCAATTCACGAGTTGGCCGACCCTGTAGGGTGGGCAATGCCCACCTGCTCGCAATGCCTTAACGAGCCGCCAAAATTTGATCATCTAAGGAGAAATCCACCTCAATTTGATCCCGACCGCTGGCCAAATAGCCTTGGGTGAAGGAATCTTTGAGTCCGGCGACGAGATCGAATTGAGGCCGCCAATTCAGATCCGCCTGAGCCTTGTGGATATCGGCAAAGAAATGCTGCGCCCGCAGGGGGAAAGCTTTGCCTTTGCCAAAATCAAAGGCCTTGGGATCAAAATGCACCAATTCGACGCTATCGGGGTCTTTACCCGCAGCGGCAGCACAGGCCCGCGCTAGGCCGTTGAAGGTGACAAAGCGATCGCCCGCAATGTTATAAATTTGCCCGATCGCCTTTTCATTCCCCAAAATTGCCACCATCGCCGCCGCTAAATCCTCCACATGGCCCAATTGGGTCATGGTTTGACCATCACCGGGGATGGGAATGGGGCGATCTCGCACAATGCGATCAAAAAACCAGGCTTCAATATCGTTATAATTTTGCGGGCCGTAGATATACACGGGCCGCACCGAAGTCCAGGGCAGGCCCGCCGCTGCGAGATATTCCTCCGTTTCATATTTCCCCTTATGGCGACTTTTAGGATCAACGGCATCCCCTTCAACGTGGGGCCATTGATCGCCTTTTTGATACACACCAGCGGAACTAACATAGACAAAATGCTTAACGCGGTTTTTGAATAAATCCGCCAAGGGTTGGGTATCAGCTTTTTCCCGGCCATTGTTATCGAAAATGGCATCAAATTCTTGGCCTTGGAGGGCAGTAATTAATTGATCGGCATCAGTGCGATCGCCTTTAATCTGTTGCACTCCTGCCACGGGTGCGGGCCGATTGCCCCGATTAAACAACACCACCTCATGGCCCTGCGCCACCAACTGCTGCGTCAACGCCACCCCGATAAACCGGGTTCCCCCCATCACTAAAATCCGCATGATTGATCACCGATGATTGCGCCCCAATTTTATCCTGAAGCGTGATCATCAAGGGAAAATCAGGAGTCTGCCCCAGTGCTGATCAGGATTGCTACGATACATAAAACCAGATCAAGCCTAGACCCATGGTTCAAGCCCCTATCTCCCTCGAAACCCTCTACCCTGACTCCGACGGTCAACCCATGGCAGAAAATACGGTGCAGTATCGCTGGATTGTGCGTTTAGTCACGAACCTGAAACAACTGCTCAAGGAACAAGTGGCCTTTGTGGCGGGGGATTTACTGTGGTATCCTCTGCCGGTCGAGCGTCCCCCGGCCCCCTGCCAAGCCCCCGATGTGATGGTGGTGTTGGGGCGGCCCGATGGCGATCGTGGTAGTTATAAACAGTGGGAAGAAGAGAATATCCCGCCCCAGGTCGTGTTTGAAATCCTCTCCCCCAGTAACACGATGGCGGAAATGGCTGCCAAACAACAGTTCTATGAAGAGCATGGCGTGCTGGAAATGTTTTTTTATAACCCCGAATCCCGTGATTTTTGGGGGTTTCATCGAGCCACGGCCCAAGATGCTTTTATGTTGGTGATGTCGCTGGATTTACCTTGGACTTCGCCCCTGTTAAAGATTCGCTTTGCCCGCTCCATTGAGGGTTTAGCGCTATATCACCCCGATGGCCAGTTGTTTAAAGAGCCGGTGGATTTGTTTGAGGAACTGAATCAGACTCAACAGGAATTGAATCAAGCCCAACAGGAACTGGATCAGGCTCAACAGGAGCGCGATCGCGCCTTTGCCAAACTGCGGGAATTGGGGATTGATCCCCAAACTCTCTAGATTAGGGATCTTCAAAATTTAAGGTGATAAGCTAAATTTATACAAAATCGAAATCCTTAATTTAGGGGCGAAAAATTTTTCGCCTCCATGCAGCACTTGTCTCCTAGGCTTGGATCACTGGTTTTTCGTTGAATGAAACCCTTGTACAGCTTGTTCTGCTTTAACAAGCCAGTGCCTCGCTCGACGGCTGAGGGAATCTCGATAGGCTTAATGTTGCTACCTTAGCAATTTTTCCAGATTTGTCACCCCCCCTACATGAATCTTTACGAAAAAATAATTGATTTTTCGCCCTTATTTTATTATGATTTAATTCAAGTGAAGTCAGACCATAAACTAATATTATGCACAAAGAACTACGCTATTTAGGAAAAGTCAAAGACATTGAAAAATTCATTCAATATCTTTATTCAACTGGGAATTGTTTGGACTATAAAGTAAGTAATTTTTACTTAGATGATAACACAAATCAATACTCACAAACCTCCTCAAATTCACCAAGGTTTAGACTTCGTTTGTATGAAGCAGAAAAATTATGTTTTGGCAACATAGAATTAAAATATAGATTATCAGAAAATGATTATACCTATAAAGATATATGGAATATAATCCCATATTGGGATAACATTACTGCTTTAATTCCATTATTACGAGAGAAACAATTGCGATTACCTGAAAAGGATAGTGCTTACCAAGTTTTAGAAGCATCTGTAAACAGTCAACACGTTTTAGTGCTTAATAATATAAGCTACGTGGATGCTCTTATCTATAATCGTTTATCTTGTAACTGGGGAAAATCAAGAATTACAATCGATTCTTATTTTTCTCCTTTAATAGTACCAGAAAATAATATTATCCTTGAATGGAAGGGTGAACATGATGAAAACATTTGGCAGAAAATCGAAAATCACTGTGTACTCAAATCTATTAGCGAATTGTCCAAATTTACTCTTCTGGCTAAATCAAAGAAATGATAAATGTATCTATTCCTATCTGTTTTTCTAAAAAAGATTGTCAAGTAAAACTGAGTTACATTGATTCAAAAATCAAAAGTTTTGATTCGACATATCAATTTATTATTCCAGTTAAACCTATCAACAAGTCATTTGCATTCTCAACTGATCATAACGTTACAGCAAATTTGCTGAGTAGAGTTTGGAATGTCACTTCTGTCAGTGAATTGACTAAAGATCCGCGATTATTAGTAGAGCACAAAAAAGGCTATCATGGTAGGTATCTTGATTTTGTTCAAAGTTTTCAGTTGCTATCTAATTCTAACTACTATATGCCTTTTACGATAGTCAAACAGGCATTGCGGTGGGAATATGCTTGTCAGTGCTATGGCACATCTTTTTTACCTTTCCATAGTGTTGTCATTAAATTACATGGTAAGTATATTGGTTTTTCTGGTTATGGAAAAGCAGGAAAATCTTATATAGCAGATTCGATTCTTAAAGAATATCCTGACAGCGTTATTGTCATTGATGACTGGTCTCTTATAGATATAAAAACTAAAATAATATATCATGTAGGCGATAACTACTTACACGTTAGAGGTTCCACTTTAGATAAAAAATCATTTCAACTGACTGACGGTATAACAGAGTTAGTAGAATTGTGCGACAATGATATGTGTTCTGAAGAGACTCGGTTTTTAATCAAACGATCAGATCTTCCGTTTTTTTATCATGGTCAAGAAGAGTTAAGATTAGATGCCATTATTTTTATCAGAAATCCTTTTTCAGAACAGGTCATAATTAGTACAAATACTAATGAAGTTGATGCGCTTCTTGAATCTGAAGCAAACCACTTTTGGGACGATTCAAATATTGATCTACCTAATGAAATATTTAAAGAAATGTTCGATAAATGGTGCTATCTACTATCAGGACTAAAGATTTTGATTTTAGATGGGCATCGTCGAACTAATTTAAGCTTTATTGTTAAGAAGCTTTTGACATTAATTTGAAAAACCCTTGCTTTTGAATTCCTTTAAAGTGTCACGAATAAGATTTACGTCAATTCCAGATACAGTATATGTTTGTCCAATTTTTGTAGGAAAAACATACACGGAATCTGCCCCTATACGACGGTTATCGTATTGTGTGTAATGTAGAATATCATCAATACAAACGTTTGTAGATATTTTATTTGGAAAAGAAAGGCTACCAAGTAATTCAGTTAAATGATTATATACATCCTGACTTGTAATACCAAGCCTTATGCCGATTTTGGCTTCAATTAGCATACCAATAGCAATTGCTTCGCCGTGGTGGATATTGAATTGACTAGCTTTTTCAATAGCATGACCTATCGTGTGTCCTATTTCTAAAAAAAGCAGTGAGTTTTTTTCAAAGGGATCTGCCGTTAAGCCAGCCAACTTTGGATAAATAGTTTCTTCTAAAATATAATAGATGTCGCTGGATTCAAAATTTGGAAATTTCAGTAAAAGGTTTTTAAGTTGAAGGCTAAAATCAGGACTACGTGCAACAGCAACTTTTATTGATTCAGCAAGACCGTTCCGAAATTGTTCATTAGGCAACGTATCCAAAAATTTAATATAGTTAAATACAGCCAATGGGGTATGGTAAGCACCATAAGCATTTTTAGCATGGATTCCATTAACTGCTTGCTTAATGCCAATAGCACTATCAGCTTGCGCCATGAAAGTTGTAGGAATATGTATAAATGGACAATTACGAAATATTAAAGAAGCTACTGTGCCGGCAATATTTCCTACTACACCTCCGCCAAAAGCTATGATTAAACTATCACGAGTCATATAAGGCCAAATTTCATCTAAAATTTTGTGAACAGTTGCAAGCGTTTTGTATTGTTCTCCTGGCATAGTTCTATACCAGAATTGATCGATGTTTAATGTAGACAAAGCATTTTTAAGTCTATTTTCATATAGATTCGCTACTGTTGTATCAGTAATGATACATATCTTATATGGAGAAATATCTTTTAAAAATTTTATAAGTTCATCATCCAGATCATAAGCAATTTTGACGAATGAATTTATCCCGTGCACACTGTAATGTAAAGGATATTTAGGTTGATATTTTTTCTTCATAAATACTCAAGGATCTATTTCAATATATTTTTAGAGTTTACTAGATTCATAATCTTTCAAATATGAAAGTTTGGAGTAAAAAGTTTCTTGATAAGGAATTTGTAGTTTAGACATAAAATTCTTGGTAAACTGATAAATTTGTTCAAGTTCCTCCATTACACAACATATAGTGTCGAGAGTTCTTGTTTTCATATATTCTATCTCACATTGTAATAATGGATAATGGTTTGATTTTTCTATAAAAGATTTATCAAATACAATGCTATAAATATTCCCTGTATTTAAAGATTCAATATGTATGTGATAACGTATTCTGGTAAATGAAGAGAGGCGATGACAAACCAAGTTAGGATGATTTTCTTTTAGATAATCTTCAAAAGTCGTCTTGATAATTACATTAGTTCTTGCTCGTTCAATTCTTTCTAAAGAATCACTTTGATAGATTTTTTGTTTTACAATGTAGACACCATTAGGACATGGAATAAAAGATATATAACCCTTCTCAGAAATAGGTTCTTGTACCTCAAAAAGATGATTTTCAAATTCTGCTTGCTTAAAATAATGAGATGCCAAGTCAAAAGTAAAGTCTGTAAATTCACCATCAGCAATTTTTTTGTAGAATTGCTTTGCTAAATTCCAAATATTTGTGCCTTCGGAAAGATTTAGTTTATATTCAATTTCTTTTTCAGGACTAAACTTTTTTAGAGAATAAAGATGATAATTTAATGACAACTTACTCTTTTGATGACCATCTAAAGCCTGATTAAGACCCTCAATTACTAACTTATCACTTTCAAATCCTATTGTATTTTCTGAATACGAAATGGATGTTCTTAAAAATAAGATTTTTGCATTCGCAAATACTGTTGAACTATAGGTTGTTAAGTTAGTCCCGTTTTTGGATATTAAAAATAGTGGGACAAAGTCCTCTTTGTTAGTAAGATCGGATTGAAATTGATCGCATAAACCGAACTCAAAAAATATTTTATTGAGAGGCAAAACTCCACTTAACAAAAGTTTTCCGTCCGTTGAAAACTTCTTGTAATTAGTAGATGCTCCGTAACCATTAGATAAGATTGCAGTATTACTACCAATATCATGTTTTGTTTTATCAATATCAACAACGATAAAACTATCTTCTGTTTTTTCGGAAATTCTATATCGCCAATGAATTGATCCCAAAATCAAAATAACTTGGTTTCTACTTTTCATAAATACTCTTGCTGTTGATTGTAGCCATTGAAAAGAATCTACATTTTGTCTAGGGTTGCTATAACTTAGTTTTAATTTGATGGAAGCAGATATTTCATAAAAATAGTATTAATAACATTAATAGACTATCGCTTTAAGTACAAAAAGTAAAAAGCGATAGTTACTTCACAAAACTTCTAGTCATCTTTGTGGCTAGGTTTAAGTATCACATCGGCCACAAGGGACAGTAGATTCCATTGGCCAAAATTCCTCATCTATATTCCCAAAAAAGTCTGCCGTAAAGGATCTAGTTTCGAGGTAAACATGAGGTTTACTTTCTTCAACAGGCTCATGGTTTATAAAACGTCCCAAATACTCTTCACAAAATTCCTTGTACGATTTTGTAAAAAGGAGAAATGTGTGCCACATCTCGTCAATGGATTGAGAAGTGATCTTGGGACCTGGTTTGATAGCACACACAAGCAAAAATCGCGTTAACTCTCTAAAGCATTTTTCCGCCATTTCCTTAGATGCCCCGTAGTCCTTCATATATCGCCGAACTACCCTGTCATTTTGATAAGCCATAATTTCACCTAATGGCTTGTGAGTTTCTCTTAGATCAAGCTGTTGCATTTTGGATACTAGCCTAGTGGTTATTAGTGAGACCATCTTACACATCAAATAAAGTTTTTTGTGTTGCCTTTAGAATTTTTTAAGGATTCAGATAACAGTACCGGGGATGAGGGAAGGCATAGAGACCTGCTCAGGGAAAGCCATCGCCGTCAAAGCCTGTTTGGGTTTTGCCCCGATGACCAGGTTGCCCACCGGGTTTACGCCTGCCTTGGGTTGGTGGCTCTTGTTCTGGGGGTTAACGTTCTGAGCGTTTGTGGATGTCGCTTGATGGGAGTTTTGATGAACTCTGCCTATCACTGTTGGTGTTATTCTTGAGCCGCTCTATCTCCAAGACCAATTTCTGGATAATCTCTTGTTGCGGCAACAAGAGACTATCCAGCATTTCTGATGATGCTTGTCTCAGTTGCTCTCGCTTGATGGCTGGGGGGATCTCAATAGGCTTCATGGTGCTACCCTCGCTATTTTTCCAGATTTGTCAACCCCCCTTAAGTAGCATGGACTAATCATTTGTAACATTCTGTAGGCTCCTAAATCCTAAAACTCTTGACTAGCATAGGTTACACGATTCGGCTTATCCCTCTTTTGTCACTCTACGCGATTTTAACGAATTTCCGCCATCACAGCGAACGAAAGAATAAGCATTTCAACCCGATCTGACAGAAGAGGGATATTTTACATTTAATACAGCCCACTTACTTACCCTGAATCCTCACCATTTTTTAATACAGCGATTGGCTTTGGAGTTCTTCGATCATCAGCGTGCGCAGGGCGTAGTAGTCGGGGTGATCGTCGGTTTCATCAAAGCGGCGCTGCTCTTCGTTGGATTGATCAATGATGCCGTGAATCACACCATTGGCGGTTTCCACCACGGCATCACAATCCCCCTGGGCGGGTAATGCCAACACCGCCGGTTCAACCTTGGCCAACGCCCGCATCAAAATATTGCGATGCTCATGTTCATGGCGTACCACCGCATTAAAAAATTGATTCCACCGTTCCTGTAAACGGGGATTGCCTTGGTCATAATCCACCCATTGGGGATAGGTATATTCCACATCTGCATGGGTTTCTACGGTGGCAACCTTACAAAATTGCTGTTGCATTTGTAGCACTTCCATCCGCCAGCGGGGTTTCAGGGAGGCGGTGGCGATGGGTACGCTCTCGCGGATCGCCGTCTGGCCGTTGTAATGATCAAACCGGGGGCTACGGTATTCAATTTCATCCACCAATTGCGCCGCTGTATTGCCACTGATTTGATAGAACGTATCCCGTTCGGTGAGTTGGGGCGGGTTGGGGGGGCGATCGCCCAAATGTTCCGCAATCAGTTGATCTTGAACAGCGGGAGATAGATAAAGCCCAAAGGATTCCGCTGGATCGGGGGTAGCGGCGACAGTATCACTAACGACGGGCGGCGATTGGTGAGCGGTAGGGGCGAAAAGTTTAAAGTTTGCACCCTGATGCCAGCCCAAAACCGCCAAGGCTGCCAGTAAACCGCTCAACACCGTCCCGATCAATAGTTTCAGCCCTCTACGAGCAGGACGGGGTTGGAGTAACAGCCGTTGTTGTCGCGCCCAGTGGCTGAGTCGGGGATAGGGGCTAGCGATCAAGGCATAGCAGGCTTCGAGGGCAAGGGACTGCTGCCCCGTGGCTTGATAGGCTTGCATCAGGGCAATTTGCGCCCTGTAGTATTCCTTGCCATTGGGGTTGGGATGACGATGGCAAAATTGGCGAAGGATGGCGATCGCCCGGCCATACTGCTGATGTTCTAGGGCGGCAAGTCCGGCTTCTAAACTCATCGGGATTTAGCGATACAACAGTACAATTAACCCCATTATGGCAAATCTAGCTCTCCACGGCGGCCACAGCCCTGATCCGATCGCGAGCCATCGGGTAAAATCGCCCGACAGAGGATCAACGTTCCCAACTCCACCGCCGTTAAATTGGCATTGCGTAAATCCGCCTCAAACAAATTCGCATCCCGCAAATCCCCATAACTGAGATCGGCATTGCGTAAATTGGCATTGCGCAGATTGGCATTGCGGAGAATGGCCTGGCGTAAATTGGCCCGCTCCAACACCGCCCCCGTCATTTGGGCATCCCGAAAAATCGCCCCCCCTAAATTCGCCTGCTTCAAATTCGTATTCAGCAACACCGCCCGGGCCAAATCCGCATAACTGAGATTGGCATCAGCAAAATCACCATTACTCAAATTTGCCAGGCTCAAATTGGCTTGATTCAAACGGCTCCGGCTAAAGTTGGTGTTACTGAGATTACTTTGGCGCAAATTCGTTTCAATCAAGGTAGCGCGGCTAAAGTCGGCATCTTGAAAGTTGGCCCCACTGAGATCGGCGGTGGTTAAAATCGTTTGTCGCAAATCCGCACCGCTGAAATTGGCCTGGGTGAGGGTAGCGCGGCGGAGGTTGGCATTTTGGAGATCTGCGCCGCTGACCTGGGCGCGGTAGAGCGTGGTTTGTTCGAGAACAGCGTACTGGAGATCTGCCCCTTCCAAATTCGCGAGGGTCAAATTTGCACCACTGAGATCGGCATATTGGAGATCTGCGCCGCTGAGATTGGCTTCAATCAGGTTTGCGCCGGTTAATTTGGCCCGTTGTAAATCTACGCCGCTTAAATTGGCTTCGCTGAGGTCACAATTGCGGCATTCTTTGGTTTCGATCAGTTGGCGCACATGGGCAGGGTTGGCGGCTAGGGCCGGAGCGGCGGCCCAGAGTCCGAGGATCGCAATGGCCCCGCCCCACAATTTGCTGATCATCCTTGCACAACTCCCGGTTAATGGTGGCTAAATTCCAGTTTAGCCACAGGCTGCTAGATCAGCCCGAGTTTTGTTAATACGGGTTGGGTCGAGACCACATGGCGATCTAGCCCTAACACCTTTGGATCTAACCCTAGGGCTAACCCCACCAATTGGGGCAGATGCAACACCGGCAACCCTAAAGGATCGCCGATCGCCCGGGCAATTTCCGGCTGGCGAGATTCGAGATTGAGGTGGCAGAGGGGGCAGGGGGTGACGAGACAGTCGGCCCCGGCGGCGATCGCCTCCTGTAAATGTTTCCCCGCCATCTTAAAGGAGGTTTCCGTGGCATAGCTGGAAATGGGCCAACCGCAGCACTGGGTTCGCCCCGCATACTCCACCACCGTTGCCCCCAGGGTCGTAAACACATCCTCCAACGATTGGGGGCGGAGGGGATCATCGTAGGGGATCGTGGTTTGGGGCCGGAGCAGATAACAACCATAGAAGGAAGCACAACGCAAACCGGCGAGGGATTTTACGACCCGTTCCCCCAAAGCCGCTAACCCATAATCCCCCACCAACACCCAGAGCAAATGCTTCACCGCACTCGTCCCCCGGTAGGGCGTACAACCCTCCTGGGTGAGAAACCCATTCACCTGATTGAAATAATCCGGTTGATGAACTTGGGCGTGCTTGAGCCGTTCATCCACATGACCTAACACCCCTTGGCAGGTACTACAGTGGGTCAACATCGGCAGGTTCAAGCTTTCCGCGAGGGCGATATTGCGGGCGTTGACGGTATCTTCCAACAGTTGAGAATCTTCTTTAAATGTGCCGGAGCCACAACAGGCCGCTTTTTTCAACTCCAACAGTTCAATCCCCAGATGCGCCGTCACCGCCGCCGTGGAATCGTAGAGTTCCCGGCAGGCCCCCTGGGCCACACAACCGGGAAAATAGGCATAGCGTAGAGCAGGGGCAGACATAGGCATTAACCGGAATCGGGACGGATGGAGCAACCGCAGCGGTTAACTCTCTGGTCTTCATCCTCCCCCATGGCCCGCCCTGAGGTGGTAAACTGTTGAAATTCTTTAAGAATTACAGATTCAAGGCGATCGCAGTAGACTGCCATTTCCACGGAAAATGCCCACTTTCCGGGTATGATGGAGAACGCTGCGAATCAACGTGGTTTTATTCTGCCCATAGCAAAGCATTTTGAGGTTAATCCAAGCATGAGCAAAGACGATATTTTTGAAAAGGTGAAGGCGATCGTCACCGAACAACTGGAAGTTGAAGCCGACAAAGTAACGCCGGAAGCAACCTTCGCCAACGATTTAGGGGCAGATTCCTTAGATACGGTGGAATTGGTCATGGCCCTAGAAGAAGAATTTGATGTGGAAATTCCCGACTCCGTTGCTGAAGGAATCGACACGGTTCAAAAAGCCGTCGATCACATCTACGAGTCTCAGCAGGGCTAAATTCACCCTTCAAGCCTCCCTTTTCGTTCATGCTACACCCAAAATCATCAATGGGTGATCTGGCCGCCATGCGGGTGATCTATTCAGGTCTTCTCCTCTTTTAGCATTCAAGGATTATGACAAACTTTCCACGCAAACGGGTCGTCATTACGGGTCTCGGCGCAATTACGCCCATCGGCAACACCCTATCCGACTATTGGGATGGGTTGATGAGCGGACGGAACGGCATTGGCCAGATTACCCATTTTGATCCCTCAAACCATGCTTGCCGGATTGCGGGGGAAGTCAAAGGCTTTGATCCCCATCACTACCTTGAACGCAAAGAAGCCAAACGGATGGATCGCTTCGCTCAATTTGGAGTTTGTGCCAGTAAACAAGCCCTTGCTGATGCGGAGTTGGTCATTGATGAACTCAATGCTGACCAAATCGGTGTTCTGATTGGCACAGGGATTGGTGGCTTGAAGGTGATGGAGGAGCAACAGGAGATTTATCTCAATAAAGGCCCCTCCCGCTGTAGCCCCTTCATGATTCCGATGATGATTGCCAATATGGCCGCTGGCCTGACGGCGATCCAAACCGGCGCGAAGGGGCCGAACTCCTGTGTGGTGACGGCCTGCGCCGCTGGCTCCCATGCGGTGGGGGATGCTTTCCGGATTATTCAAGGGGGCTATGCGAAGGCGATGATCTGCGGGGGTACGGAGGCAGCGATTACGCCTTTATCCTTCGCAGGTTTTGCCTCAGCAAAAGCCCTTTCTACCCGCAATGAAACACCTCAAAACGCTTGTCGTCCCTTTGATAAAGACCGCGATGGTTTTGTGATGGGGGAAGGGGCTGGCATTTTAATCTTAGAAGAACTCGAACACGCCCAAGCACGGGGTGCGAAGATTTACGCAGAAATCGTCGGCTATGGCATGACCTGCGATGCTTACCACATTACGTCGCCGGTTCCCGATGGCCAGGGGGCAACCCGGGCGATGGAGTTGGCGATGCAAGATGGGGGTTTAACGCCGGAGCAGGTGGACTATATTAATGCCCATGGTACGAGTACCCCTGCCAATGATGTGACGGAAACCCGGGCAATTAAGAAAGCGTTAGGGCAACGGGCTGCGGAAATTGTTGTTAGCTCCACCAAATCAATGACGGGGCATTTATTGGGGGGTTCAGGGGGCATTGAGGCGGTGGCGACGGTGATGGCGATCGCCCATGACCATGTTCCCCCCACGATCAACCTCACCACCCCCGACCCCGAATGTGACCTAGACTATGTGCCGGGAACGAGCCGCGCCCATACCGTCAATGTTGCCCTGTCGAATTCCTTCGGCTTTGGGGGCCACAATGTCACGTTGGCTTTCCGTAAATTCCAGTAACCCTGCACGATCTGACAAAAATCATACTATTATGCCCTTGGCGGGGCAGATTGATCCTAAACCAATGCCCCGGCATACTGAAGTTAATCTTCTCCATGGATAAACAATTGTGGATCTTTTGCTGAATTTTATCTCTGCTCTGGGCATTGCTGTTTTTTGTTTCATTGCGTGGCTCGGCTCTGAAGATCGCCGCGTTGTTCAATGGAACGTGATTATTTTTGGCATTGGCCTACAACTTCTAGTGGGGGTTGTGGTTTTTGGCGGTGGGAGTACGTTTATTGCCGCTGCCAATAGTGTGATGGATCCGATTTTGGATGCCTCCGAAGCGGGGGCTAGATTTCTGTTTGGGGGGCCCACTTCCCTGCTGGCTACAGACCCGAATTTTACGGTGGGCCCTGGCCCGGCGGCTCGCTGGATTGCCCGTGCCGTGGGCAATGGCTATGTGGCAGTGCCGGGCGATCGCCTCGGCCCCGATAACCTCAACCCTGGTTTTACCTACATTCTGGCCTTTCGCGCCCTGCCCCAAATCATTTTCTTTGCGGCATTGGTGGGGCTGCTCTACCGTATGAATGTGATTCAGCCCTTGATCCACATTTTCGCGGTGATCTTCCAACGCACGATGAAAATTAGTGGTGCGGAATCTGTATCGGGGGCAGCCAATATTTTTCTGGGGATTGAATCGGCGATCGCCGTCAAACCCTTTCTACCCAAGATGACCCGCAGTGAACTCTGCGCCATCCTCACCAGTTGTTTTGGTTCCATTGCCTCTTCTGTTCTCGGTCTCTATGCGGGATTTTTACGCGGCAGTTTCCCCGGTATTGCCGGCCATTTAGTCTCTGCCTCAATCCTGACAATCCCCGCCTGTTTCGTCATTTCTAAACTGTTGGTTCCCGAAACCGGAGAACCGGAAACCATGGGCGGTGTCCCCGTTGAGGAAGTAGATGAGAGCGTCAAAAAGCCCAGTTACATGGATAGTCTGATCGTGGGGGCATTGGATGGGGTAAAGATGGCAGTGGGGATTGCAGCGGTGTTAATTGCCATTTTGGGCGTGTTGGAACTGATCAATGCCCCCTTTAACCAACTATCCCTCTGGTTAGGGACAAGCGATGATTCCCTCCTGGGAGAATTCTTTAGCGCCCCGATCCGTAACCTCATGGGGATGCTCTTTTTACCGCTGACTTTTTTTACCGGCGTTGCCCTCGACTGGCAAAACCTTTGGACAGCATCTCTCCTCATTGGTCAACGGTTGTTTGAAACCAGTATTCCTCCCTATTTAGCCCTCAATGGCCTGTCTCAAGGCGGGGTGATCACAGACCGCACCCTGTTGATCGTCAGCTACGTGCTCTGTGGCTTTGCACACCTCGCTTCCTACGGTATTTTCGTGGGGGGGCTATCCTCCCTCGTCCCGGAGCGGCGATCGGAAATTTCCGACCTCGGTTTTAAAGCCCTCTGGGGGGCAACCTTAGCGACGTTGATGACCGGCTCCTTCGCCGGGTTATTTTTCGGCCTGCTGGGCAACCCTGCCAGCATTATCGGTGGTTAATTTGGAGCAGCAATGATGAGCAAACGCACCCAATGGTTTATTGGTTTAATCGGTTTAACCGCCGCCCTACTGGTCAGTTGGCAATGGCAACCGAGCCTCTGGCAAACGCCTTCCCCTGTTTACGCCCAAACTCCTGCGGCTAGCCCTGTCCCCAATCCTGCCGCGAGTCCAGCGGCCCCGGCTCCCGTCCCTAACCCCGCCGCTGTTCCCCCGGAACCCTCAACCCCCCCCGCTGCGGCCTTGCCTTTGAGCAGTGCCCCCTATACTGATCCGGGTCAACGGTTCCAAGTGGGGATTCTTCAGGGCTATAGCCCCAATACCGTTGCCGGTGTTCCTTTGTTTGAATCTCCTAAGATTGAACTCCCCGAAGGCCGGGAAGTTCCTGCCGGGGCGGTGGCCTATACTGTGGCAGTCCGGCCCCGAGCTACGGATTCGCCTTTGAATGCGGGTGCTTTGGGCCAGGTGGCTATTGATACCTTTCGCAGTGGTGAAAACTTTGCGGTGGCAGCGGTTGAACCCCTCGGCAATGATACGGCTCAAATCCCTTGGCAGGGAACTCTCACCACGGGGAGCAAGACTGAACCGATGCAAGGGGTGATCATTGCCCGGCAAGTTCCGGGGCAGGTGTTGCTGCTCATGGTTGCTGCTACCGAAGCGGGAGCCGACCAGATCGAAGCGATCGCCCAAACCTTAGCCCCCACTCTACAAGCGATCAAGGCGGAGGGTTAAACCGTGGCTAAACCCCGCTATCGCGCCCCTGATCCTAAAATTGAAGCGGAAATTGCCCGGTTGCGGGAGTTAATGCCGGCCAGTGGCCGGATGGTGGTGGAAATTGTCCCTGAGCAACAGGCGGAGGCGATCACCGCCACATTTCCCTATCCTTGGCGGCGGGGCCTGCGGCCGGTGCTGATTAATTTCATGCTCTGGCCGGAATTACCCCGTCCCCAACGGGATTTACTTTTTTTGCGTACTGTGGCTTGGTTACTGCAAGTGCAGTGGTTTAAGGCGGATTGGTTCCAAGGTTTAACCCTGGTGGGTGTGGCAGGCACGGGGTTTGAATTGGTTCAACAGGATCCCGTGGGGATTCTCGTGGCGGGGGGGTTAACGGCGGTGGCGGCTCGGCAATTGTGGCGAGATTTTCGCAGTCCCCAGCGGGAACTGGATGCGGATCAAGAGGCGTTAGTGGTGGCCCAACGGCGGGGCTACCGTTTACCGGATGCGGCTCGCTATTTAGGGGAAGCTATTGAGGCTTGTGCGGCTTTGGGAGGCCGGCCCCATTTAACTGCTGCGGAATTGATGCGGATCCAAAACCTGAGGGCGATCGGGGCGAATACGCCGGAAGTGAGGGGTGAGGGGTGAGGGTGGGAAGATGGGGGGCGAACATTTTTTGGCCCCTACTTCAATAATCCCAAATATTTACCAAAATTCATGGGTCTAAAGCCCCGTCCTTCCAGGACGGCTTTTTAGGGTTTATGATTAGCGTAGCGGATAGGGTAATCAACCGCTTTAAAAACCCGATGCTACCTAACTCGTAGCGACTGAACCTTGGCAATTGAATCTATGGGGTTCTACTTCATTGTTCTAGACCTCCCTGCAAGTAGATAAAAGATGCACAGAAGACGAATCAGTTTTTGGCAAATATTGCTGCCAATCCAAACAAACTTTGGAGCAATCCAACTACGGTGGGGCACACCGAAAGTAACGCTTGGGGAGAGAACCACCTCTATGTAGGACTTCGCAAGGAATCCTAGGTAAGTGGACTCGGTGAGCCAAGAATCCCCGTGCCTTTAGGCCGGGGAGTGTCAACTGACTTATTCAATGGGAACGTGATCCAATCAATCAATCAACGATGGGATGCGTCAGCCGCGATCGCCTCCCAGCCAAAATTCCCTAAACCTTACGAGAATAGTACTCAACCACCAGCAGTTCATTGATTTGCAGGGCAACCCATTCCCGCTCAATGAGGCCAGTCACCTTGCCTTCCATCGTTTCCTTATTGAACTCTAGATGGCTCGGCACATTCGCCAAACCGGGATATTCCATATTTGCCTGCACGAGGGCTTTGGATTGAGTGCGATCGCGCACCTTGATCACATCCCCCGCCCGGCATTGATAACTAGCAATATCCACCACCCGACCATTCACCATCACATGACCATGGTTCACCAACTGCCGCGCACCGGGAATGGTTCCCGCCATGCCCAGACGAAACACGGTATTATCCAGCCGCATTTCCAACAGTTGCAGCAACCGCTCCCCAGTGGAACCGGTGGCGCGGCGAGCTTTCTTCATATAGTTCACCATTTGCTTTTCGGTGACACCATAGTTAAAGCGCAGCTTTTGCTTTTCCTCTAAACGGATGGCATATTCAGAACGCTTGCGGCGGGCTTGGCCGTGCTGTCCGGGCGGATAATCCCGGCGTGAACTCTTGCGGGTTAAACCGGGCAATTCACCCAGGCGGCGCGTGACGCGCAAACGAGGCCCTCTGTATCGAGACATGAAATTTTAATTCTCCTTGACGTGATTGGCGTTCCCATGGGGTGAGGGGGCTTGATCATCCAAAGCTGACCCTAACCCACAGACTTTTCATTATAAACAAGCCAGCGGTTATCGGGCAAGATAACCGCTGGGAAGTGGGAAGAAATTCGCTCTATCAATATTGACGTAGGGGCGAAAGGTTGAATCTTTGCGCCCCCACAGCCATTAACGGCACAACCGGATTGCCGATGAGCGGTGAGGGAGAACGCGAAATAACTCTCTTCTCGCTTCTCTATCCTCTTTCCTCCTCATGCAATCCCTTTCTAGGCAAGGGATTGAGTTGACAGGGATTACATCATGCCCATGCCGCCCATGCCGCCCATGCCACCCATGCCACCCATGCCGCCCATGCCGCCCATGCCAGCATCACCGCCTGCACCGGCAGGTTCCGGTTTTTCCACGACGAGGGCTTCCGTTGTCCAGACCATCCCCGCAATAGAGGCGGCGTTTTGCAGTGCCGAACGCACCACTTTAGCAGGGTCGATGATACCGGCGACGATCATGTCTTCGTAGGCGTTGGTGACGGCGTTGTAGCCAATGTTGGCATCGCGATCGCGGACATTTTCCACCACCACAGACCCTTCAACCCCGGCATTATCTGCCAACTGACGGAGGGGTTCCTCTAATGCACGGGCAACAATATCAGCGGCCACCTGCTCTTCGGGGTTCGTCAGCGTCGCTTTATATTCCAGGGCTTTAACCACAAGGCGGATCAGCGTTGTGCCACCACCCGGAACGATCCCCTCTTCCACAGCGGCTTTCGTCGCATTCAGGGCATCTTCAATGCGCAGCTTACGGTCTTTCAATTCCGTTTCCGTCGCCGCCCCGACTTTAATCACAGCTACACCGCCCGCTAGTTTAGCGATCCGCTCTTGGAATTTTTCCTTGTCGTAATCCGACTCAGTGGTTTCCAACTGTTTGCGGATTTGGGTGATGCGTTTTTGGACATCATTGGTGAAGTCCCCCGTGGCAACAATCGTTGTATTTTCTTTGTCGAGGGTAATTTTGCGAGCTTTACCGAGCATTTCCAGCGTCACGGTTTCGAGGCTCAAACCCACCTCTTCAGAGATAACGCGGCCCCCGGTGAGGACGGCGATATCTTGGAGCATTTGTTTACGGCGATCGCCAAACCCAGGAGATTTAATCGCCGCCACATTCAACACCCCACGGGCTTTATTGACGACCAAAGTCGCCAAAGCTTCCCCATCCACATCTTCCGCAATGATCAACAGGGGATTACCGGAGCGGGCCACCCGTTCGAGAACAGGAACCAGATCAGAAATAGAACTGATTTTTTTATCCGTAATCAGCACCACCGGGTTTTCAAAGTCAACAATTTGCCGCTCTTGATCGGTGATGAAATAGGGGGAAATGTAGCCGCGATCGATCTGCATCCCTTCCACGACTTCCATTTCCGTCGCCATGGATTTGGACTCTTCGACGGTGATCACGCCGTCCTTCGTCACCTTATCCATCGCTTCTGCGATCATCCGGCCCACTTCGGCATCATTCCCCGACGAAACCGCCGCAACTTGGGCGATCGCATCCCCCTCCACCGGTTTAGCCATCGCTTCAATTTCTTTGACCAAGTGGGCGATGGTTTTATCCAGGCCCCGCTTGAGGGCGACGGGGTTAGCCCCGGCAGCAACATTCTTCAAGCCTTCACGAATCAGGGCTTGGGCAAGGACGGTAGCGGTGGTCGTACCATCCCCCGCAAGATCCTTGGTACGAGAAGCGACTTCGCGGATGAGACGAGCGCCAGTATTTTCGAGGGGATCTTCGATTTCAATTTCTTTGGCAACGGTGATCCCGTCGTTAACAATCTGGGGAGCGCCAAACTGTTTTTCGAGGAGGACGTTCCGGCCCCTGGGGCCAAGGGTAATCCGTACCGCATTGGCTAGGGTGTTCACGCCTCGCTCTAGGGCGCGACGGGATTCTTCTTTAAAAGCAATAATCTTAGCCATTTTCTTCGTTTTGATCACGAGTTCATTAGTCAATTTAGCACTCTCTTGGAACGAGTGCTAAATTTGCCCATTTAGGCTATGGGTAGGGGCTGAAACGCTCACAGAGCAAGGGTTTTGCTTAAATAGGATCCTCAAGATCGGGGTAGATCAACCCTTGTCAACCAGCCTCCATGGTGCAATTCCCGAACCGATCGCCCCACAATACCCAGATCACCCACCCCACAGCCCATCATTCCGTTGCCCGTGCTAAAATGATAATCGTTCTTACTTGACTCCCGATGGCATACCCTCTCCGGGTATTGGCATAGTCGCCTTTTGAAGAAAGGCGTATCGGCATGGCTCCGATTCTTGCCAACTGATGACCCTCAAATCAAACTCACCCATGACCCTATCCATTGCACCGAACGGCATCATTAATATGGATTAATGCGAGTGCCGGGTTTTACTCACAATATTGTCCAAAGTTTAAAACAGCAGCATATTTGCGCTGAAGTTGATAAAAGTGACTCATGCTTAAGCAAACAAATTCGCAACTCTGAACTCGATAAAATCCCGTTTACGATAGTGATTGGTCAACGAGAATTAGACGAGCAAAATCTAAGCGTGAGAACACGCGCTCAAGGAGATTTGGGAACGATGACGCTACCCCAGTTGACTGAAGAACGATTGAAGGCGATCGCCAACAAATCCGCAAATTATTAATATTGGAGTTAGTAGGGAATTAGGGATGAAAACCTAATTCCCTGTTAGGATCAAAAACCCACTAAAAACTAACTACTTTATCGGCGGCTAAAATTAAACTTGGGATATCCTGATTCTCCAGTGCCAATTGAGCGCCGTTGCGTAAATTTGCAGCAGTTATTCCGGCGGCTTCGGCACAGACCGGACAAACCATAACCTTACCTCCAGCAGCGACAAAATCGTCATACATTTGAGCTAAGGTCATTGGGCCACTACCCCAGCGTAAGTCTAAGGGCTGATTTGTAGAGGCAATTCTCACCCCCTCCAACGTCAAAACTAACGTCACCTGAGCACCCCGTTTTTGCAGGTTTGTGCCTAATTTCAAGGCCATGAAAGCTGCGTGTAAGTCATCAGTACCATGAGTGAGGTGCATGATGATATTTTGCCCCTCACCGCTGGCTTGAGACTGTGGGGCTGATGTTCTATGTTGAGCCGAAGCGATGCGGGAAAGGTTAACGGATGGCTCCGCCAGCACTCCCAACAGGCTAAAGGTGGCGATCGCTAAACCCAGATATCTTTTTCTCATTAAACCTCGATAAAGATCTAGTTAAATCAGTCATCAAAACCAGGAATATACTCATACCAGGAGTTGAGAAGCATTTTAGCAGAATTAATCACTGAGTGCATAGGGAAAAACCTTGTTGTCGGGTGCGGCTAGGCGAAGCCGTAACGCAGCATTCCGTCAGTCTTTAAACTTCTTTCGGAACGGCAAATCATTCCCAAACAGTTTGGGTCTTCAGAAAATATCGTGAAATTAGCTTGATTAGATACAAAATGGGCGTAGGGGCGAAAATATTTTTCGCCCCTACAGGGTTTCAATTTTGAATAAACTCAGCTGCTCACCTTAAAGTTTGAAGACCCAACAGTTTTAGCTTCACCGCGATACAGCCATCTCCGCAACAGGTGCAGTAGCACGCACCGCCCGAAACATTCCAAACCGGCACAAACCCGCCCCAAACGCCAACCGCATCAACAGCAACGTGGGCACTTCTCGCAAGGATTTTAAAAAGCCCGTCACCCCAAAACGAATCAGCCCCTCGGGCCGGGCCACCCCCTGCCAAATCGAATCCAGCCAAGAGGGTAACGTTGCCGCCGTCCAGTCAGCGGTGGTCACTTCCCCCGCCACCAACCCAGTAGCAGCCAGTGCTTCGGCAAACCCTTCAATACTGGCAAAGGCGGGATGAGCCCATTGATCCAAGAGTTGCCGCATCACCGGTTTTTCCCAGAAATTCAAAGGCTCCTGGCGGTCATCCCGTTGATTCCAGTCCGCCACCACCACAATGCCCCCCGGTTTCAACACTCGCAGTAACTCCTGCGCAAATTGCGCCTTATCCGGCATATGGGGCCCAGCCTCAATCGACCACACCACATCAAAACTGCCATCGGGAAACGACAGGGCTAAGGCATCATCCACCTGAAACTCTGCTGTGAGATCCGTGGGGGTCAGTTCCTGAGCGCGTTTAACCTGTTGGGGACTGATGGTAATACCCGTAACCACAAAACCATAATCCCGCGCCAGGATGCGACTGCTGCCCCCAATGCCACACCCCACATCTAAAACAGTTGTGCCGTTAGGAAGTTGATCTAATTGCCCCCAATGCACCATTTCATGAACAAAATCCGCTTTCGCTTTTAAGAAATTCTTGCGTTGGAGTGGTGAGCCATAATGCCCAAGGTGAATATGCTCTCCCCAATAAAATTCAAGGATGCCGTCAGTCGTCCAATCATCATAGGAATTGGCAACGGAATCGGCGGATTGATATTTGCGAGGCAAGAAAAGATAAAGTGCAATGCCGATCACCAGGGTTAACAGTAGAAAGGCAAGAGTGATGATCAAGGGATTAAACATAGATTAACAATCAAATAGGGTGATAATCAGGATTGAGCAATTCGGATCTTCAAATTTTAAGGCGATCAGCTAAATTGATTCAAGTAGGGGTAAAAAACTTTTCGCCCCCACGCAAATTCAGTATTCAGTATCCAATTGAGCCAATTTCACCATATTTTGCAAAGAACCCGCAATTCTACTATTTTAGAGTAGTTTTGAGCGATGCCGTTTCACGAAAAGAGGCAATGCTGACCAATTGGTTAGCATCTGCATCCCAGAGCAGAAATTGGGAACAGTCTAATAAATCTCCGATACGCAATGTTTTCACCGTTGAGAGCAAATGGGCATTTTCTTGGTGACAAGCGGCGAGATGGTAATTGGGAATTTTAGAGGAGAGATGATGGATATTATGGTAGCCAATATCTGCGGTAAACCATCGCAGGACTCCGGGCAAGTCTAAATAGCTACTGCCCTTTACCGCCCCTAAAACATAATCCCATCCTGCTGTTTTATGGGCATAGGATCCTTCAAAAATGTGTTGCACAAAAAAGATCCAGATAAAAATTGTTGCGGAACAACTGAGCGTAATCGAGTAAAGAGTCCAAAACAAGCCAAAACCCCATAAATTCCCCAAAAGAATCCAGCTACCGATCACGCAAATATTGTTAAACAGCAGATCCCAAAATTCAGTAGCGGTATGCCAATGTTTCGACTGGTGACTAGAGATGATCTGAGTCAAGTTAAGCCCTGAACGTTTTTTGCTATCCGTGAATAAATGATGGATGAAATCGTAAACTCCGAGGATTAATGTCAGCCGGGGCTTAATTACCAGGTAAAAGAAGCCGCCAGGAATACCCATTAAGGGCTGGCGTAGTACTTCATAGAGTTTTTGATGGAAGGGATTCAGTTGGGAAAACTCCTCAGTAGAGAGGAAATCCGCAACGCCGCGATACCGTTCCCAATCCCCATTGGTTTTGTGATGATAGGCATGATCCCGTGACCAACCATATTGGGGCATGGCATTGATGACACCGAGGCAAAATCCCATGATCCGGTTCATCCGTTTGGAGCGAAACAAAGAATCATGGCCGCAATCGTGCATTAAGGAAAAGCAGCGTAGGGAGAAGAGGACTAAGAGGGCAATGATGGGGGGGAGTAGCCACCCAGAAATAGCGGCGGCTTGTACTGCTAAAATCCAGAGTAGAACATAGGGGACAACGGTGTTGAGAATTTGATAGGTTGCCCGTCGGTTGTTGCTTTTGATGTATGGCGTTAAGACAAAATCAGATTTTTTGATTGTGTCTGATGCTTTGGGGAGTGGGGAAGATGTTGATTTTACCAAGGGATGTACTGATGTGGGAATTTTGCCAAGACGGTGTAAGTAGTGCTTAAGCATAGCAAATTTTAATGAAAAAAGTGGTGGATGGCTTTACTCATTCCGTCCTTTAGGAATGGGGTTTTCGATGTAAAACTCTGACCAACGCCGCTGTACCTGCTCGTATGCTTCGCCTAAAGGGATTTTGGGACGCAGACAATGAACCTCAACGCGGTTATCTTTCTGAATAGCCAGAATTATTTCACGGGTAGGGTCGTGGGTGGCGATCGCCTCATTCAAGGTAATAATATTTTCCCAAGCTAAATTAATCTTTTCAAAGTAAGAGGTGGCTTGAGCTTGGGGAATGAATTGTTGTGTGAATCTTACCTGTTCAAGTTGCCAATTGATGGTTCTGGGAATCGTTTCTGTGATTTGACAAAGCACAATACCGCGTCCATGACCAAGATAGCCACGCATGGCGGTGTAGGCGAGGAGGATCAGATTTTGTTTGATAAAACAGTCTTGCCAATAACTAGATTGTCCTGATGGCTTATTCATGTACATTGCTATCCTTGCAAAAATTTTTACTGCGCGGTTAAATTCCGGTTATGAGTCTGAACCGGGAAGGGTTGAGCAGATCTGCCCGATGGGGTCAATTCCCAAGCCAGAACAATTGAAGCCACTGGTTTAGGCGTGACGCTTTGCTCATCTATGGTTGTTGGCGATCGCCCGTTTTTTCAAAATGGCAACATCCCAGGACGGCATTTTCCCCGTCCTGTTGGGGGGGCTGTCCTCAGCCTGATCAAGAGAGAAAAACTTTTCAGCATCATCATCCGTACCTCGCAGACGAAAAATAACAGGTTAACTAAACAGTACGGCGGGCATTCTGACTGAGAGAGTGCTTACTCTCCTCACAGTTGCGGGACAGCGCCGGATTTACACCGGACTTTCCCCCTTACGTCTGATGGCTGCTCCCCATCAGAACCGAACGTGATTTATAGACTATAGCACAGCATTAGCAAAGATGGTGAAATTGGCTTGAATACCGAATGTGCGTAGGGGCGAGAAATTTTTCTTTTTGCCCCTAGGGGGTTTCAATTTTGAATCAATTGAACCTATAGCAATCATAGATCAATCATAACATCAGCCCTCACCCCTGGCCCCTCTCCCAGAAAGGGAGAGGGGAGTAAGAATGTTCACGAATCATTTAGGGTTGCTCTATCATTTTAAATTGCGAAGACCCGCGCATTATGCAGAATTTCTATGGGCAGCTAACCTTTTTCTAACTGCGCTAACCAAGCCACAACTGCTTGATCAAATTCTGCTATTGTCACCGTTTCTGATCGACTGTTTTCGTCAACTAAATCTGTGATTTTTGCCCCCTCAGGCAATAAATCGAGGCAAAAACAATTCCCCATTCTTTGCCACTGGTTTAAACGACCCGATTGAACTAAAATGATTTGATTCAATAAATCCTTAGTCCATTCAGGACTGTGCTGAATATCCATCACTAAAAATTCTGCAAGCCGACGATGAGACGGATCATTTTCCCGTTGCCCTGGCCAAGTAAAAACCTTTTCAGCCATAATTTTGATCTAGAATCTAGTTGTCGAATTAATTGGTGTGAGGGCGAAAAATTTTTGTGCCTCCGGCAGGCTTACGCCAACGCCCCTACTTCAAATGCGGTTATCGGAGCGGAAATGCCGTGTTAATTCTGCCATCATTTAACGAAGCTCCGGCGATGGTAAATAAATGATTACCATTGCCTTTGCAATAGTTAGCCGCGTTAGCTGTGGGGGCATTGGAGCCACACCAAGCCCAGCTAGGCGCATTGGCGGGGCAACTTTGGCGATTTCGGGCAGCGTAGACAATGGAATTGACGACTTGGGTTTGAGTGCAGCCATCGGGAAACATCGTCGAGAATTTTCTAGGGTTAGACTGTCCTACATAATGCCAAGTGCCGCCATAAATGCCTTGGCTATTGACAGGCTGGGTCATTTGAAAATTTTGCACGGTATTGGGGTTAACGCCGCTCGGTCGAGCATGAAAGCCTTTCGGCAGATTCTGACTCCACTCCCCACAAAAAATATGCGTTTGATTCACAGGGGGATTCGTGGCCGACCAACGGGGCAAATTAGCGCAATTAGTTTGGGTTAAACCTGCACTGGAAAAAAGCAGAATCGCACCAAATGTTAAGCAGGCGATCGCCATCACCTTCAGCAGCATTTTTTTCTTAAATGACATTAATCCGAGTCTCTGGGAAATCATGGCATCCTACTTTCCTATAACTTGCTGACAACAGTTTAACATGGCTTATAATTAAATCGCTCACAACCCGAAGCTTGCTGAGTACATAAAAACTAATACTGATCAGTAGTAGGGTGCTGTGAGGCGAAGCCGTAACGCACCATTCCGTAAGGGTTTAACTTATTTAGACTGCTAACTCATCCCGAAGAAATTTTGGGTCTATCTACATTATGCTAAATTTAGTTCATCAGTCAATTGACCGCATCCAGATGGAGCTACCAGCCATGGAGCGGAGTATCGAAGAAATCAAAACGGAGTGGAATTTATCATGACACATCAGTTTTCTATTCCTGACCCTGAAGTGACGCAAAGGTTGTTAATAAATTTGCGTCGCAGTCGTTTATCGATAGAAGCGGCAACGTTGGAGTTGGAAAATATTACAATCCAGTTAGATCAGGAAAATCAACAAAAGCGTTTATTGCGTTTACAGCAGGCTATGGGGCGTTGAACGCTATGAGTTCAGGCAAGGAAAGGGCGAACGTGGCGATTTGCCAGGGGGTGAGGGTGACATTGCCCTCCATGGGCGTTTCGAGAATATTCCGGCGTTCCGGTGTTCCTAGAGGAATCAACCCCCCCAATGTTAACGTAGCCGTTTCGCCGTGGGCCTCGTAGGCTCGCAGGATCAAGGTTTGGGGATCAGCTTCGCTGGGTTTCAGGGCCATTAGGACGAGATGATCCGCCCCTAGGGTGAGTAATGATCCCATCGGTGGTAAAACCGGATCGCTGGATGCGGTGAAGGGCAAACAGATGGGGAGATGGTTGAGGTTGTAGCCGAGTTGCACGGTGCGGGCTTCCTGCCAAGTTCCTGGGTGGGGATAGAGGGCATAGGTGCAATGGTGGCGATAGGGATCGGTGTCATTGCAGCGATCGCTCCCTGGATCGGGCCACACCGGACTACGCAACAATGTCAATCGCAAGTGATTCGGCCCAGCATCGTAGCCATACTTGCAATCATTGAGCAAACTGACCCCCCATGCCCCATCGCTGAGATCCGCCCAACGGTGAGCGGGGATCTCCCATTTGGCCTGCTCGGCGGCGGTTTGGGGCCGGGTGGGACGGGCGATCGCCCCACAGGCCATCTCTGCAATCACTTCCTCCGCCTTCAGCGTGAGGGGAAAATTCGCCTTCACCATCACCTGAGTTTCCCGCCAATCCACCTCGGTGGCAATCTTTAACACCCCACTCCCCGCTTCTAAAATATAGTCTTGGGTAAAGGTAGAAGCTTGGAAACGGCGGATGACGCGGAGGCGCGATCGCACCGGCCCCCATTCTAACCACTGCCAATTGCTTAAGGAAAATTCCGCTAAAGGATGCTGTTGATAATCTGGGGCAATATTCCACGCATCCCAATACTGGCCTTGATCTCGAAAGGCTTGCAGTTGATTGCCGGGGCCAGCTAAAACCGGCCTATTTTGATGCCAAACCTGAGCAAGATCGCCCGTTTGGGGATCAATTTCCACCCGTAAATATTCATTTTCTAGCACCGGCTCCGAGGGTAGGGGGAGGAGGGGCAAGGGTTGAGGATCAGCCCAAATCAGGGTATAGCCCACGGAGGGTAATGCAACCATCGCCATAGATCCCCCCTCTATTCCCTGACTGGGTAACTCTCCCCCGGTTGAATCATAAATCTGGCCCATGTTTGCAAATTTGATTGCATCGATGCGTTGGTGATTGAGGGCGTTAAAGATCACGAAAGGGATCAGCGCTGGCCTTGGGGGGCATTGAATGCGGGCGGAAATTGCGATCAAAGCCTGATTCCGCAACCTTTCCCCCGTGGTTAATGCCGCCTGCCAATCTCGATTAGCCCGCTCAAAAACCGGCGGAATTGATGTGCCGGGTAAAATATCATGAAATTGATTAAATAAAACCTGTTTCCAAGCCTGCTCTAGCTCCTTTTGAGGATAGGGAGCAGCGGTTAAAATTGTGGCAATGGTTGACCATAATTCTGCCTCGTAAAGCATCGCTTCACAGCAACGATTAAACCACTTTTGATCAGCATGAACGGTATAGCAACCGCGATGGAGTTCTAAATATAATTCATCCGCCCAAAGGGGCAAATTTTGCCCTTGATCCCCCCCCTTGGAAGCAGGTAAAACTGCCGTATTGCGGTCTTGCTGGCCTTCTGACTCCCCTTCTTCCCCCTTGGGAGCAGGGGCTGGGGGATGAGGGTTAACTGCCCCCTGATTAGCTAAGTGATCTAAATAGGCTGTGGCCGTTGTGAATTGAATTTTAGGGAAAAAAGGTGAGGTTTGCCACCGCCGTTGTACTGCCAACATATCCCGACTGGGGCCACCGCCATGATCCCCCACACCGGGCAACCAAAAAATATCTTTAAATCCCGTTTGTGCCTCCCAATCGACACTGTAATTTGTCATGGTGATCGGGTTGGTATCCATGACCCCCGTTACATTAGGGGGCGAAATTAATGTTAATAATTCTGTGCCATCGGGGGCTTGCCAACGGAAAAAGCCATGGGGGAATTTTGTGGTGTCGTTCCAGTGGAGTTTTTGGGTGACAAAGTAGCGAATACCGGCTTGGGTGAGGAGTTGGGGCAATTGCCAAGGGAAGCCGAAGCTATCGGTGAGCCAAGCGACTTCGGTAATTTTGCCAAATTTGGCTTGGGTATAGCGTTGGCCATAGAGGAGTTGACGGGCGATCGCCTCCCCCCCCGGTAGGATCACATCCGGCTCTACCCACATCCCCCCCAAGGGTTCCCAAGTTCCGGCTGTTACGGCGGCCTGAATTTCGGCAAACAGTGCGGGGCGATGCTGTTCTATCCATTCATAAAGGGCGGGGCTGGTGTGGCAAAATGTCAGTTCTGGGAACTTTGTTTGTAGGTTTAAAACGGATTGAAAAGTACGCTCTGCTACATCGTAGGTTTCCGGCACATCCCACAACCAAGCGAGATCTAAATGGGCATGACCAAGGATGTGAAATTGGCGAGTTTTTAACGCTTCCCCTAGGGGCAATAGGGGCGTTCTTAGTTCGGTTAAATCGATAGAATGATCCCCAATCTTTGCTAAAGCAGCGGCAATTGTGGGTAAAGCTTCCGGTTGAAAATGTTGGCAATATTGGGTTAAAACGGTTAATTCATCGGCAACAAAAGCGGGATCTAATGCCCCGATAGACGCTTCATAGCGGAGGTGCGATCGCATCAACGCGCCAATATCATGGCCCGGACTCACTAACCGGATCATCACCTCAAACGCTTGCCCTGCCTCTACCTGAGGACTTAATAATACCCGCGCTGAAGAATCAAAAAGATCCCCCGCCTGCAACAATTCCCCATTACAAAAAACCTGAGCATCCCCCGCCCACCAAGTTAAACAGAGGCGCAATTGTAACCCGGTGACGGGATAGCCGTTGAGATATTCGGGAACCGTGAAGGCTTGCCAGAGCCAACGCACCTTTTCCCCCCGTTCCCAAACGAGATAGCCTTTTTCATTGGGTTCAGCTAAAGGCCAATTAGCTCCGCTGGGATGATCTCCATCTCCAAAATGGCTATGCCAATGGTATTGCACATCGATTTGAGCGCGATCGCGCAACATCTCAATCGCTGTTAAAATCTCCTCAATTTCTTGATTTTGGCTCACAATTCCCCCCGTCCCTGTACCACCTGTTTCAACGTCATCAAACTTTCTACACTAATCAAACCCCGCCGTTGTCCCTTTTGGTTAGAAATGCCCAAAAATACCGAATCCCCCTGTTTTGGATTGCGGGAAAAACGGGGGGAAGCGTTGATATAAACTAAAGCACTATTGACATTTTGGGCAAAATGGCGACTTTCTGCGTAGGATTCACTCACTAAACAATCGGCATGGCTACTACTGTAGCGATTCATCCAGGCGATCGCCCCATCCAAATCCTCCACCAACTTAAAACTAATAATCTTCTTTAAATAGGGGCTACCCCATTCTTGGGGTTGCACCAGCGTTAATAAATCCGGAAATTGCCCCACTAATTCCGCTTCCGCCCGCAACTGAAACCCCTGCTCCTGAAAACCGGCAAAAAAGCGAGTCAGAGAAGAACGGGCTTGGGCTTGATTGAGGATCACTTTTTCAATGGCATTCACCGGATCCGGTTCGCTGGCATGGCTATCAACAATAATCGATCGCGCTAAATCTAAATCCCCCGAAAGGGAGCAATACAGATAACAATTACCCATAGCGGTGCGTAAAACCGGCACAGTGGCAGTTTGGCTAATATGCTGGACAAAACTAGCCCGGCCATAGGGAATAATCAAGTTAATTAAATCATCTTCAGCGGTAATCTCTTGAATGGGAATCCCTTGCTCTGGGGATACCCATTCCAAAGTTCCGGCGGGAAGTTTGGCGCTTTCTAAGGCCCCTTGGAGGACTTGGGCAATGATGCTATTCGTGCGGCTGGCTTCCTGGGTTCCCCGGAGGATCAAAGCATTGCCGGTTTTCAGACAGAGGCCAGCAGCAATGGCTGCTAATTCCGGAAACGCCTCATAAATCAAAGCAATCACCCCCAGAGGAACCAACTGGCAATAGGTTTGGGAAGAGGCGATGGAATAGGGCGCATTCATCACCCGCAACAGCGGATCAGCAGTATCACCGAGGCGATGGAGGAGTTTAATCGCCTGTTGAAGACGTTCCGGCGTGAGTTTGAGCCAATCTTGCAGGAGTTCAGAAACCGCCATTTCCCGGCTCATTTCCAGATCGAGGGTGTTGGCTTCGAGAATTTCGGCTTTGGCTTGTTCGAGGGCTACGGCCATGGCATGGATCCCGCGACTACGTTCGAGACCCGTTGTTGTTGCCAGATGAATCGAGGCATCGTCAGCCCGTTGGGCCAGGGTGGTGCTGCGGCGATCGGGAGGATCAGGGGAGGGGGTTGAAGCCATGACTGCGGGGATAAGGACTAATGGCGATAGGATAGCCAAAACATCAGCGAGGGAATCGCAATCAACAAAATGAGGATGACGATGCCCGACCAGAAGTTGAGGCCAGTGATCGACTGGAGAAACAAGCAAAATGTGATCACTCCTAAGAATAAGCCAAATCCGTAGAGGGCAAAATGGCGATCGCCCTGATCCTGGGCTTGGGGAATCCACCGTTGACCGTTCCAGCGCCAAGTGGGCCGTTGGGGGTAGGTGGTGACGAGTTGTTGAATCTGGTCGCCGCTGGGGGTGACTTCAAAGATTTGTTGACAGCGATCGCACCCCAGGGCTTCGGTGAGGGCGATAGGCCGCAGCGTTCCAGGCCGCCGACAGGGGCAGGGATAATCAGCGGTGAGGTCGATAAGCTGCGGCTTGGAGCTATGCACGGGAAAAAGGGGCCTGCAAGGTATCTTCTATCCTATTAAAATTTTCCGAAACTGGTAGCCCATGGCGGCGATCGGAGTTGGGGTCAAGGTTGGGGTCAAGGTTGGGGTGGCGAGCAACTTGATCATCAGCGGCATTGCGTTATGCTCTACTCAATGATCCAACTCTCGTATTTTTATGGCCCGTACTGCTTCAACCATGTTGCCCCTAGGGACGATCGCCCCGGATTTTGCCCTTCCCGATACGGTTTCGGGGGAAATGATCACCTTGGGGAGGTTTGCGGATCAAACTGCGTTGTTGGTGATGTTCATTTGTGAGCATTGCCCCTTTGTGAAGCATATTCAAGACCAATTAGCCCAATTGGGGCAAGACTATGGCGATCGCCCCCTGGGGATTGTGGCGATTAGCTCGAATGATGTGGAGAATTATCCCCAGGATGGCCCGGAATTTTTAAAACAAATGGCCCTAAATTTAGGCTTCACATTTCCCCTTTGTTACGATGCATCCCAAGGGGTTGCTAAGGCTTATACGGCGGCCTGTACCCCTGATTTTTTCCTGTTTGATCGCGATCGCGCTCTGGTGTATCGGGGGCAATTGGATGGGAGTCGGCCGGGGAATGGCGAGCCGGTGACGGGGCAGGATTTGCGGGGGGCGATCGATGCGGTGTTAAATCACCAGCCGGTTACTGCTGATCAAAAGCCCAGCATTGGCTGCAATATCAAATGGAAACCGGGCAATGCGCCGGCCTATTATGGTTAAGACTGCTCAAAATGCGGGTGATATTTAGTCAGCTTTTCCTTGAGAGATAGAAACCGGGTTGTTGCGATTTTGTCGTTTGGCGATCGCCTCTTCACAAAAACCCGGTTTCTATATTGCTTTGCTCATGATTTCAATTGATCAACCCGTTGCCATTGTTGGGGGGTGACTTTGAAATTTGTGGCGTTGGGTTGACGCAGAACAGCGAGGTCTTTAAGGATGGGATCTTGCCTGAGGTGCGATCGCAGTAGGGGTTTTTCAATGAGTTTATGGGTAAAGCGAATCTGGGCTTGAGGACGGCTACCCATGGAGCTTTTATCGATCCAGTAGTTGCGATCGGGAATTGTGGTGAGAAATTGGGGAGGTTCGATGATCTGGGCGATCGCATAAATTCCCGCTTCTGGCCCCGCCATCCAAATCAGCACACCATCCCCGACGGTTATTTCTTTGGCGTAGCGGGTGACGCGCCAAGGCATTTGCTCAAAGTCTTGAATTGCCGCCAGGATTTTGTAATATTTGGGGTTGCCTTGGAAAAGCCAATGGTTCATGGAATGGGTTAGTGAAGAGACGTTTGCGGGCGATGTTTTCGAGAACAAGCCAAGCATCCCCCGCATTCTACCAAAACCACCGTCACCCGTCCCCCCTGTGTCCGGAAAGAAACCGTCACAAGGGGTAGAAACTCATAGGGTTTTGTTACGTCAATGGGATTGTCAAGTTCATGACACAGTTTGTTACAAAATCCACCCCTGAGCAATGCTAACCGCATTATCGCCATGGAAACCCTCCTTGCTGCCACGCTCCTCTCTCTCTCCACGAACCTCGATAACTTGGCTGTGGGATTTGCCTATGGGCTGCAACGGTTGACCATTGGTTGGCTGGCCAATGGCGCGATCGCCCTCCTTTCGGGAATCAGTACCTTAATCGCCATGACTCTCGGCCAGGAAATGGCTACGGTATTAACACCGCAACTCGCCCATCAATGGGGGAGTTTGATTTTGATCGGCGCAGGGGCGATCGCCCTTGGTAAACATTATTTCACCGCTGAAGCCGATAGGACTCGCCCCCAAGGAGCGATGAGTTTGCGGGATGCGTTGATGTTGGGTTTAGCGTTGACGTTTAGTAATTTAGGGACGGGGATCGGGGCAGGGATGGCGGCCTTAGATATGGGGATGACGAGTATTTTAAGTTTGGTTTCGAGTTTGGCGCTGATTGCCGGGGGGGTGTGGATTGGTCGCCTCTTGAATCATCAATTGCGCAATTTGCCCCTGATGACGTTTGCCGGAGTGGTGTTAATGGGGTTGGGATTTTTTGAGTATTTCAATTAAGATGGTGCGTCAGTTGTGACGCTGCTCTGGTACTTATGGGTGGCGCACTGACGCACCCTACAATTCTTGAACCCCCCCTTTTTAAGTTAAGATGGTGCGTCAGTTGTGACGCTGCTCTGGTACTTATGGGTGACGTACTGACGCACCCTACAATTCTTGAACCCCCCCTTTTTAAGTTAAGATGGTGCGTCAGTTGTGACGCTGCTCTGGTACTTATGGGTGGCGCACTGACGCACCCTACGGTTATCTACAATTCAACCGTAGGGTGCGTCAGACCAGATCAATCATGATATCAGTGATTGAACTTTGCCTGACGCACCGTTAACTAATTTTTGGCTCTACGCCTATATTAAAAAAACATCGCGTAGGGTGGGCAATGCCCACCAGGAGAGGGTTTCATGTTTCTGAAATACCCTAACAATACTCTCTACTCCCTACTTTCGTTGATGGGCTAATTCACCTAAAATATAGGTGGCGGCGATCGCCCGATCATCTCCTAAGATCATTAAGGCAAAAACTTGATCCGCTAATTGTTCTAAACTCATGGGATTTTCAATGGGATTGCGAAAGGCCATTAAGGGGGTGGCGTGGCGATCTAAGATAATTAAATCGGCTTCTTTGCCCGGTTCAAAGTTGCCAATATATTCATCTAAATTTAATGCCCTTGCTCCTCCCAAAGTAGCCAAAAATAGGGTTTGTAATCCCGATAGTTTTTGGTGGCGGAGTTGGGCGACTTTATAGGCTTCATTGCCGGTTTGTAGGAGGGAAAAACTGGTTCCGGCTCCGACATCTGTACCGAGGCCCACTTTTACCGGCTGATCGGGATTTTTGGCCTGTTCAATTTTGAATAAACCGCTGCCGAGGAAAAGGTTAGAGGTGGGGCAAAAGGCGATCGCCGCTTCTGTCACGGAAAGCCGCGCAAATTCAGCAGCACTTAAATGAATCCCATGGGCAAAGAGGGAGCGGGGGCCGACTAAACCGACGCGATCATAAACATCAAGATAACTTTCGGCTTCGGGAAAGAGCGATCGCACCCAAGCCACCTCATCGAGATTTTCGGCAATATGGGTTTGTACATGGACATCGGGGAATTCCTTGAGGAGTTGGGCGGCAACTTTTAACTGTTCCGGGGAGGATGTGGCGGCAAAGCGGGGGGTGATGGCATAACGGAGGCGATCGCACCCATGCCATTTTTCAATCAACGCTTTACTTTCCCGATAGGATTGCTCTGGGGTATCGCGCAAATTTTCGGGAGCATGGCGATCCATCAAGACTTTGCCGGTAATCATCCGCAGGTTACGGTGTTGGGCGGCGGTGAAAAAGGCGTTAACGGATTGGGGGTGTACGGTGGCGAATACGAGGGCGGTGGTTGTGCCGTTGCGGATGAGTTCATCGAGAAAAATATCAGCAACTTTGGCGCAGTAGTCGGGATCGGCAAATTGGGTTTCGGTGGGGAAGGTGTAGGTATTGAGCCAGGTGAGGAGTTGTTCGCCATAGGAGGCGATCATTTCGGTTTGGGGGAAATGGATATGGGTATCAATCAGGCCGGGGGTGATCAGTTGATGGGGATAGGCGGTGATGGGGATGTTGCCATAGGTAGCCTCTAAGTCTGCGTAGGGGCCGAAGGCTTTAATTTTCCCGGCTTCGATGACGAGGAGGCCGTCGGGGTAGTAGCGGACGGCTTCGGCTTCGGGGACATAGAAGGGGTCAGCGATGAAGTCAAGGCAGGCTCCACGGATACCATGGAGGGAGGGGGCAGGGCTGGAAATGGACAAGGGAATCCCTCGGAGGTTGCAAAACAAGGCCTGATTTTACCGCAGGGGAGGGTCTTGAAGATTGCTTAAGAACTGTGGACGAGGGGTGGGGATGGGTTATAGTGGCGAAAAGTCTATTGTGGTGGAGGGATTTTGTATGCCCAAGGGAAAGAAGGGTCAAGGGTCGAAGGCGGCTCAAAGTTACAATCACCAGGGGGAGCATCCCCAGCGGCCAGATATTGGGACGGAACGGCAGTTTAATAAGCGGAAGGCTCCGGTGATGTATCGTTATGATTCGTCCCTTGCGCCGGAGTTGTGTTGGGATGAGGGTGGGGCGCGGGAGGAGGCGGAGGCGTTAATTGCGGAGATTTTGAGGGCGGGGAGTTTGGAGGAGGCGAAGGCGGCGGCGGAGCGGTTAAGGGCGATGTCTGTGCCGTTTTTAAATTGGGCGGGGAAGGGGGAGCGGCGGGAGTTTGAGGTTTTGACGTTGCCGTTGTTTGTCCATGAGCGTTTATCGACGCGGGCGATTATTGCGACGTTGCAGGGGCATGAGGTGGAGAAGTCTGAGCAGTTGAATTTGTTTAGTGATCCGCAGTGGTCGATTACGGATCAGATTTTGCGGGCTTATGAGTATCGGGATCGGTGGGTGAATCGGATGATTTTGGGGGATTCATTGGTGACGATGAATTCTTTGTTGGAGTATGAGGGGATGGGGGGGAAGGTGCAGATGATTTATGTTGATCCGCCCTATGGGGTGAAGTTTGGGAGTAATTTTCAGCCTTTTGTGAAGAAGCGGGATGTGAAGCACAATGATGATCATGATTTGACTCGTGAGCCGGAGATGGTGCAGGCTTATCGGGATACTTGGGAGTTGGGTTTACATTCTTATTTGAGTTATTTAAGGGATCGCTTTTTGTTGGCGCGGGAGTTGTTGGCGGAAAGTGGTTCGATTTTTGTCCAGATTTCTGATGAAAATGTGCATCATGTTCGGGAATTAATGGATGAAGTTTTTGGAGCAGAAAATTTTGTTAGTTTGATTTCTTTTCAAAAAACAGGTGGATTAATTTCCACAGGTTTAATTAGAACATTAGATTATATTTGCTGGTATTCAAAAAGCAAGAATAATTCAAATATAAAACAAATTTATTCAGAAAGGAAAGCAGGTGACACATCATTGGAACGCTATGATTTAGTGCATTTGTCTGATGGTAGTTTAAGAAGATTAACAAAGGAAGAAAAGGTGACAGGAATTGTAGCCGAAGGAGGTAGAAGATGTCGCCAAGTAGCATTAGAGTCAGCCAATCCTTACTTTGACTTTGAATTCAAAGGAAAAGTTTATAAACAAAGATGGAAAACTAATATAAAGGGTCTTGAAAATCTTGCAAAATCCGACAGATTAGTTGTAGCGGGAAAAAAACTGAATTACTTACGATATGTCAATGATTTTCCAGTAATTCCATTGACAGATTATTGGGAGTCAATGCAAATAGGAACGGAGCTTTTTTATGTTGTTCAAACATCTAATAAAGTAATTGAACGCTGCTTATTAATGACCACCGATCCCGGCGATCTTGTTTTAGATTTAACCTGCGGATCGGGAACAACCGCCTACGTTGCCGAACAATGGGGCCGACGGTGGATCACCTGTGATGTGAGCCGTGTTCCCATTGCCCTCGCCCGGCAACGCCTCCTCACCGCCACCTTCCCCTGGTATCAACTCCAAGACGAAAACCTCGGCCCCGCCGGAGGCTTCATCTATAAACGCAAACAAAACAAAAAAGGCGAAGAAATCGGCGGCATCGTCCCCCATATCACCCTCAAAAGCATCGCCAACAACGAACCCCCCGACCAAGAAATCCTCGTCGATCGCCCCGAAACCGATAACACCATCATTCGCGTCTGTAGCCCCTTCACCATCGAAGCCACCATCCCGCCCCCCATTGACCCCGAAAACCCCCAACAACCCCAACCCGAAACCCTCCACATCGACAACAACGCCTCCTATCAAGACCGAATGCTCCAAATCCTCCGTAAATCCCCCCACCTCCACCTCCCCCAAAACCAAACCATCACCCTCCAAAACCTCCGCCAACCCACCCGCAGCCAAAACCTCTCCGCAGAAGCCACCGTCAAAGCCAGCCAACTCACCCAACCCAGCCTCACCGAAATCGTCGATGAAGCCCTAGAACAAAACCTCAACCAACTCCCCCTCTCCCAAAAACCCGTCGCCCTCCTCTTCGGCCCCGAAAACAGCGCCATCACCGAACGCGCCATCTTTCAAGCCGCCCAAGAAGCCCACGCCAAACAATACGCCCATTTATTCGTGATTGGATTTGCGATCGCCCCCACCGCCCGCCAATTCGTCGAAAACTGCCAAGACACCATGAACATCCCCGCCACCTATATCCAAGCCACCCCCGACCTCCTCATGGGCGACCTCCTCAAACACATGAAAAGCTCCCAAATCTTCAGCGTCTGCGGCCTCCCCGACATCAAAATCCACACCACCCCCGACCAAAAATATCAAGTCGAACTCCTCGGCCTCGATGTCTTCGACCCCACCACCATGGAAGTTTTACCAGAACCCGGCAACAACGTCCCCGCCTGGTTCCTCGACACCAACTACAACGGCCTCTGCTTCCACGTCAATCAAGCCTTTTTCCCCCGTACCAGTGCTTGGGACAGCATCAAAAAAGCCCTCAAAGGAACCTACGACGATGAAGTCTGGCAACACCTCGCCGGAACCATCAGCACCCCCTTCACCCCCGGCGATCACGGTGAAATCGCCGTCAAAGTCATCGACGACCGAGGCAACGAACTGTTAGTGACTAAAAAATTAAAACAACCATAATTAGAAGGGACTCATGATTGATCAAATGCACCCCCTCACCCTAAATCCCTCTCCCACAAGGGGAGAGGGACTTTGAATCCGGCTCCCCTTCTCCCCCCCGTGGGAGAAGGGGCTGGGGGATGAGGGGCCGATAACTAACCTATTTTTAACGCCATTATGTTTAAAAGTATCACGATCAAAAACTTTAGATGCTTTGAAGACCTCACCATTAACCAAATCGAGCGCATCAACCTCATCGGCGGCATGAACAACATCGGCAAAACCGCCCTATTGGAAGCCATCTATCTCATGACCAGCTTAAACTCCATCGAAATTCCCCTCAAACTCAACTTTGATCGCGGAGTCTTTAACCCCAAAACCTTTGATGTTGAAGAAATCTGTGAATGGCTCTTTTATCAAAAAAAAGCCAACAAAGCCATTAAAATTGAAGTCATCGATGAACAAGACATCAAAAGCGAACTCAAACTCAGCCTCGAAAAATCCGCCAGCCCTAGACTCTTCCCCCTCACCCTCACCTCAAACCGCCGCCGAACCCTCAAAGATCTACAATTAGAATTTAAAACCGCAGATCAAAAACCGCTACAATTCACCCTATTTTTATTCCCCGACAAAGAAGAACCCGATATGGCCCGCCTGGGGATAGATCGCCCCGATCAATCCCCAGAAGATTTTGAAATCCCCCCCTTTCCTCCTAGCGATTTTATCAGTAGTCGCCTCCGCATTTCCCCCACCGAAGACGCTGAAAAATTTAGCTTTCTCGAAGCCCAAAACAAACAGGATGAAGTTGTTAGTATTTTAAATGTTTTAGAACCCCGCTTAAAACGCCTCTCCGTTCTCGTCAGCGGAGGAATCCCGATCATTAATGGCGATATTGGCGCAAATTATCTAATTCCCATCTCCTTAATGGGAGAAGGCATTAGCCGCCTATTATCCATCGTTCTATCCATTATGAATACTCCCGGCGGCACAGTTTTAATCGATGAAATTGAAAATGGCATTCACTATTCAGTCCTGCCGAAAATCTGGGCATCCATTGCCGCCGCCAGCCAAAGATTCAACACCCAAATTTTCGCCACCACCCACAGCCAAGAATGTATTAATGCTGCCCATGAAGCCTTTGCCGATTTAGCCTCCTATGATTTCCGATATTTTCGCCTCGAACGGGAACACCACACCAACTTAATTAAAACTGCAATTTATGAAAAAGATGATGTTGAAATCTCCATCGATTTGAACTTGGAGATGCGATAATGGAAATTCTTCAAATTCGCAAGTCTAGAAACCGGGTTTCTTGCATCTCCTCATTCTGCCCTAGCATCCTCACAGAAACCCGGTTTCTGTTTATTTAACTTTCAATAGAAAATCTTTAATTTTAATCAATAATTATCATGACATACGAAGTCAACGAACCGATCCTTAATTCCCCCTTCGATGAACCGCAACAATATTGGTTTATCCGCGATGGCTATGAACCCGAACTGCGCACAGGCCGCCGCCCGGCGATCGTTTATCCCCCCCGTGAAGGCAACGTAACCTGGGAACTGGGCCAAGTTTTAAAACCCTCCCGCCCCGATGAATTCGCCCCCGGTTATGAAATGACCCTCGTTAACCGCCTGCGGCAACGAGTCAAAACATGGCGCAATGATCATTATCCCGGCGTAACCCGCACCACCCTCGACCTACTCCAATATTGGCAACGGGAGGGCCGTAAACATCGCCTCTTTTTCACCCAACGGGAAGCCGTCGAAACAATTATTTTCCTCACCGAAGCCCGTAGCGATTTATTACAGGGCATTCACATCCCCCCCGATCCCCCCGTCGATACCACCCTCAAAGCCTTCACCCGCTACGCCTGCAAAATGGCCACCGGCTCCGGCAAAACCACCGTCATGGCAATGCTCACCGCTTGGTCAATCCTCAACAAAGTGAGCGATCGCACCAACACCAAATTCTCCGATGTCGTCCTGATCGTCTGCCCCAATGTCACCATCAAAAGCCGATTACAAGAACTCGATCCCGCCCAGGGTGAAGCCAGCCTCTACCGCCTCCGGGATCTAGTCCCCCCCCATCTCATGGATCAACTCAGACAGGGCAAAGTTTTAGTCACCAATTGGCACGTTTTCGAGAAACGTTCCCCCACCACACCGGGAAATGAATCCGCCAAAGTCGTCAAAGTGGGCGTTCCCGTCACCACCACCGAAAAAATCAAAATCGGCCCCAAAAACGACACCATGCGCGGCACACGCTACCTCACCCTTGAAAAATTGACCGAACAACAGGATTTAGGCCAAATTAAAGTTTTAGAAGAGGAGTGCGATCGCACCGGCAATCTAATCAGTGTCAAAGTCGAAGTCACCCGTTATCTCGAAAGTGATGCGGCTTGGATTCGACGCATTTTAACCCAAGAAATTGGCAACAAAGGCCGGATTCTCATCCTCAACGATGAAGCCCACCATGCCTATCGCATCGCCCCCAATCAAACCGATTTAGAAGAAGATGACGAACTGGCCGACTATGACCAAAAAGAAGCCACAATCTGGATCGAAGGCTTAGACCGTATCCATCAATACCGCACCATTAACCTCTGTATTGATCTATCCGCAACCCCCTATTACCTCCAAGCAGCGGGAAAAGAGGGCAATAAACCCTTTCCTTGGGTTGTCAGTGATTTTAGCCTCATGGATGCCATTGAATCGGGACTGGTAAAAATCCCCCAATTACCCGTCCGTGATACCACCGGCGCGATTAACTCAGAGGTGGCCTACTTCAATATTTGGCAATGGATTATGCAGAAAATGACCCCCAATGAGCGGGGCAAAAAAGGCGCATCTCCCAAACCCGAAGCCGTTTTAAAATATGCCCAACATCCTATTTCTCTCTTGGGGGGAGAATGGGAAGAAATTCGCCAACAGTGGGCAAGAAATCCTGATGATCCTCGGCCTCCCGTCTTGATCATTGTTTGTAAAAATACCAAAATTGCTAAAGTTGTTTATGAATGGATTGCCGAAGATCAAAAACCCGGTTATCTGCCTTCCTGTGGATTGAAAAGTTTACGCAACACCACAACCGAAACCAACACGATTCGCGTTGATTCCAAAGTTGCTGAAGAATTAGAATCGGGAAACACCAAATCCGATGACTCCAAATGGATGCGGTTTACCCTCGATACCGTGGGCCAAATTCACTGGCCCCAAGATGACCAAGGGCGACCCATTTACCCCGATGGTTTTACCGATTTAGCCAAAAAGTTAGGCCATCAATTCCATCCCCCTGGCCGCGATATCCGCTGTATTATTTCCGTGGGAATGCTCACCGAAGGTTGGGATTGTAAAACCGTCACCCATATTATCGGCATTCGTCCCTTTCAATCCCAATTACTCTGTGAGCAGGTGGTGGGGCGCGGCCTACGACGACGTAGTTATGATCTCACCGATGAGGGCAAATTCGCGGAAGAAACCGCGAAAATTTTTGGCGTTCCCTTTGAGGTTGTGCCGTTTAAAGCCAATCCCCAAGGCAGCAAAGCCAAGCGACCCGAACAGCGTCATCATGTTTATTCCGTCAGTGGTAAAGTGCAATACCGCATTGAATTTCCCAGAGTAGAAGGCTTTATCCAAGGCATTCAAAACCGCGTTGCTGTGGATTGGGAGGCGATCGCCCCCTTAACCTTAGACCCCGTTAAAATTGCCCCCGAAGTGCAAGTTAAAGCCACCCTCCCCAATAACCAAGGCCGCGCAACGGTAGCGGGGCCGGGGGCCTTAGAATCCTTAGACCTCAACCCCTACCGTAGAGGTCAACGGCTCCAATGGTTAATCTTTGAACTCGCCAAAGATTTAACCAAAGCCTATTGCGATAATCCAGGCTGTGAAGCCCCCGCCCATGTGCTATTTCCACAATTGCGCAATATTTGCGATCGCTACATCACCGAAAAAGTGAAAGTGGTCAAGCCTTGTCAGTTGGTAGATCTCTGGTTAGCCCCCTATTACGGTTGGATGATTGAAAATCTCAACCGCGCCATTCACCCCGATGCAAGCGCAGGCGAAGCCCCAGAAATTCCCAAATATGAAGCGAATCGGGGCAATGGCTCCACCGATGATGTTAATTTTTGGACGAGTAAGCCGGTCTATCCTGTGGAAAAATCCCATCTCAATGGCGTGGTGGCAGATACCCGCACCTGGGAACAGGCCGCCGCCTATATTATCGATACCCATCCCCTCACCCAAGCCTTCGTCAAGAATGAACGCTTAGAATTTACGATCCCCTATTTCTACAACGGCAGTGATCACGACTACCATCCCGATTTCCTGATCCGCCTCAACGCCCCCACAACCCGCTACCTCATTTTAGAAACCAAGGGCTATTTCTATTCAGGAACAGAGGAAAGAAAGGCGGCGGCTCTGCGTTGGGTTGGGGCCGTCAATGCCGATGGTCGTTTTGGACAATGGGATTATCAAATGTGCAATTTGGATGCGGTGCGTGAGTTTTTAGATGACTACATAAACGAGATCAATCCGTAGGGGCGAAAAATTTTTCGCCCCATTTTTCACCCCATTTTTCACCCCATTTTTCGCCCCTTGTTGCGCTCCATCTTTCGCCCCATTTTTCACCCCAATGGGAGGATTAGGGGAGGGGGAGGCTGGTAAGAGCGATCGCCACTCCCGCCCCGATCGCCGTATTAATTCCATTCACCACTTCATTGGTGAGCCAACCATAGCGGTTTTGGAGGGTTGCACCGATGACGCTTTCTAGGTTGGTGGCGATGAAGGCGGCAATGATGGAGATCACAATGCCCCAAGGGGTGATCAGGCCCACGGCCCAACCCAGGGTGGCGATGATCAGGGAGGCGATCGCCCCTGCTACGGTTCCCTCTAAACTCACCGCTCCTTCAGTTCCCCGTGGCACAGGTTGTAACGTGGTGATTAAAAAGGTGCGTTGGCCATAGGCTTTGCCCACTTCTGAGGCGGTGGTATCTGATAATTTGGTGCTGAAGCTGGCCACATAACCGAGGGTGAAGAGGGGCGCAAATTGGGGCCAAATCAGCAACGCGAGGGCGCAAATTGTCGCCACGAATGCCGATCCCCAGACATTTTCCGGCCCCCGCAAGCCTCCCCGTTTTTCAGCAATGCCCGCCGCTTCTTTTTGGGCCATGCCGATTTTTGTCACTGCTGAACCAACGAAGAGATAAAACACCACAACGACATAACCGGGAGCTTGTAAACAACCCCAAACGAGAACCCCTAGGAGCCAACCGTGGGCATAACCGGCGGGGGTGAGGAGTTTTTTCGGGGCGATTAACGCTAGGCCGATGAGAACGGTATTGAGGGCGATCGCCTCTAACCACGAATTAAAAAACATACTCGATCCCCCCTGTAAACCCTCTCAGCCTAGCCTACAGGATACAATGGCCATGAATTTTCAGAGGTTAAAACCAATGGCTTTTTTACGGCAAGTGGTGGCTCCCCTATTGGTGGTGTTGGTGTTTTTAGTGGCCCTCGTGGCGGTGAGTGCGCGGATTTTTCTGCCTTCCGATATGGCGGCCCCGGCTCCTGTGGCTCCAGAGGATGCCCCGGCTTGGATCATGCCTGCGGAAGGTTAACCGCTTTTGCTCAGAGTAGGCGTGAACCCGGTAGTTTATAATTGGCTTGGTGGTTGGCCCCCTGTAAAGCTGATGCCTGGGGAGATTTCCCCGACAATCCCCCGCCTACATAGCCCATGAACGACGACGAACTCACCCTGTTGAATTTTGAGAGCGAACTGGAAGATCCCCTCGATGAACTAGACCACAGCGATCGCCAGGCTCCCGATCCAGAGGTGATGTTGGCGTTGTTATCTCACCCGGAGCCGGGGCAGCGGATGCTGGCGGCCCGGGCCTTTAGTGAACTGAGCGAACCCCGCGCCATTCCCCACCTGATCCGCCTGCTCACTGATGTTTGCCCCTTGGTGCGGGTCAGTGCCGCCTATGGTTTGGGGCGCAATCCCGCCGATGTGGCGGTGGGGGCATTGATTGAGCAATACCATCGGGATTTTAACGGCTATGTCCGTAAGGGGATTGTCTGGGCCTTAGGGAATTGTCGCGATCGCCGCTCGGTTACGCCCCTGATCCATGCCCTCAAAACCGATATTCCCGCCGTGCGCCTCTGGGCCGCCAGCGGTTTAGCCCAAGTCGCCCATCTGGACTATAAAGACATCATCACCGCCATTCCCCCCCTGATCGAAGCCCTCCACCGTGACCCGATCCCCGCAGTCCGGAGTAATTGCGCCTGGGCCGTGGGGCAACTCTGCCGGGAATTACCCTCTAACGTGGTTTATGCGACGGCCATTGATGCCTTGTTGGAGGCATTGGTGGAGGATGAGGATATGGGGGTGACAGAAGATGCAAAAGCAGCCCTGTTGAAAGTGGGCGATCCCCGTGGATTACAGATGATTGAAGAACTGGAATTTGAAGGCCTGGTGTAGGGGCGTTGGCGTAAGCCTGCCGGAGGCACAAAAATCTTTCGCCCTCCATTTTCCCCGCTTTCGCCCTCCATTTTCACCCCCAAAATTGCCCCCCAACAATTCCCCCCCCATTCCCTGTTCCCCGTTCCCCATCCCCCATTCCCTGTTCCCCATTCCCCACCCGCTACAATACTTCCATCCCTTGGCCCCATTGTTGCAACCATGACCACCACTCTCCCCCCTACCATTGTCGAAATTGCCCCCAGTTACCGCATTCCCCTCGTCCTCTTGGGGTTGGGTCTGTTGACCATCCCCCTTTCCCTCTGGGTTGCGGCCCCGGTGATTTTCTTTAGCCTCTTTCTCACCCTCCAAACCGCAACGATCCGCCTCCGCTTCACCCCCCAATCCCTCGAAGTCTACCGCTCCGGGACGCAAATCCGCGATTTTCCCTACCGCGATTGGCAAAATTGGCGGGTTTTTTGGCCGGGGTTCCCCATTTTGTTTTACTTTCGGGAAGTGAAAAGTATTCACTTTTTGCCGATGCTGTTTAACAGTCAAGAATTGCTCGCTTGTTTAGCCCCCCTGCCTAAGGTAGACTAAAGCCGCTGCTGCTGTCTTTCCCGTTCTTTTAAACCATGACCTCTGACGATCGCCCCCTTGATCCCCATAACCCCGACAATTTGCAACCTCTCCCGGAATTAACGCCGGAGGGGGCAAAACCCTTACCCGATCTACGGTCTAGCCAGGAAAACCCCCCCGCCCCACCGGAGGCAATACCCAATCCTGAGCCTGAGGTGATGGGAGATGGGGAGGCCATGGGGGCGCTAGGGCAGATCGCCACCGCCCAAGCCCAAGTCACGGAACTAACGACCCAAGCCGAAGCCCTGAGAACTGAAATTGAGGCACTGAAGCAAACCGTGGCGGATTTAGAAGCCCGTCGCCAAGCCCGGTTAGCCGATGAGGGCAAAACCGTACCGGAATTAATTGCGGCGTTGGTGGATGAAAGTTTGGGCAAGTTGGCGGCCCAGCAGGAGGCTTTAGCGGCTGAAGTGGCGAAATTGGAAGCGCGGCGCGATCGCCTCGAAGCCGCCACCCGCAAAACCTTCACCGGCACATCAGAGGAAATCGCCATTCGCCTCCAAGGGTTTAAAAATTACCTGATCGGCAGTTTGCAGGATCTGGCCGCCGCTGCCGAGCAAATTGATCTCCCTGAACCCCGGATCATCGCCGCCCCCGCCCCAGAACTGCGATCGACCCCAGAAACCCCCAGTAGCCCCCAATTTGCCAAGCCGGAATTCCAAGACCAACGCCGCCAAATCACGAGCATCCTCGATCAATACCGCACGATGCCCGACTACTACGGCCCCCCCTGGCAACTGCGCCGCACCTTTGAACCCGTCCATGCCGATCGCATCCAAACCTGGTTTTTCAAACAGGGGGGCCGGGGGACAATCAGCTCCCTCGGCAGTCGGTTACAAAATATTTTGGTGGCATCGGCGGCCATTTCTGCGTTGCGGCGGATCTATGGCGATCGCCTCCAAGTCCTCGTCCTGGCCAACACCCCCGAACGCCTCGGGGAATGGCGCAGGGGTTTACAGGATTGTTTGGGCATTTCCCGCAGTGATTACGGGCCGACGCGGGGCGTAGCTTTGTTTGAAGCCCCGGAAGTCTTAGCCCAAAAAGCAGAACGCCTAGTGGAAACGGAGCAACTGCCGCTGATTATCATGGACGAAACCGAAGAAACCATCAGCCTCGCCCTGTTGCAATTCCCCCTCTGGATGGCCTTCGCCCCCGATCCCGCCCAAGCCACTAATTATTTGTATTAGAGAAAGCGTATGAATCGTCTTACTGTTGCTGAAGTCAATGCCGATCTTTTAGGATTACTGGCCCAAGTCAATCAAGATCATGTGCCGCGAGAAATTGTCAGTGAACAGGGTAATGCTGTTTTGATCTCTAAAGCAGATTGGGAGAGTTTGCAAGAAACATTATATCTTCAGGCTATTCCAGAGTTTGTTGAGTCAGTGCGCGAGGCTGAACAGGCTGATGATTGGGTATCGGAATCAGAGTTTTTAAGGGCGATGGATGGTGTGGACAATTGAGTTCAGTCGCATGGCTTTGAAGGATGCCCCAAAGTTAGGTTCTGCCAATTTGTCGGGAAAACTTAAGCATCTGTTAGCTATTTTAAAACGTGATCCTTTCGAGCCACCCTATGAAAAACTTTCAGGGAATTTACAAGGATATTATTCAAGGCGAATTAACGTTAAACATCGTTTAGTTTATCGCGTCGATAGTCAACGCAAGGTTATTCAAGTTATTTCGGTGTGGTCACATTATGAGCGCGGTTGAATGGGTAAATTTGAGAAATTTTGTGATGATACAGGGAGGCGGATGATGAAGGTTGTGCCTTGGCCGTAGGTGGAATCGACGGTGAGGCTACCGCCGTGGGTTTCGATGATAATTTGACGGGCGATCGCCAACCCTAATCCCGTCCCTTTCCCGACCTTTTTCGTCGTGAATAAATGGTCAAAAATGCGCGATTTAATCGCCTCATCCATCCCTAGGCCATTATCCCCAATCCTCACCTCTAGGTGATCTGCAATAATGGCGGTCTTCACGGTGATCCGGTTGGGATGCTTTTCAATTTCTGCAAAGGTTTTACCGAGATTTTGCTCATCAAAGGCATCAATGGCATTGGCAATAATATTCATAAACACCTGATTTAATTGTCCCGGAAAACAGTTTACAAGGGGCAAATCACCATAGTTGCACACCACCTCAATTGCCGGACGCAATTCATTGGCTTTAAGGCGATATTTTAGAATTAATAAGGTACTGTCAAGGCCATCATGAATATTCGCCTCCACCCGTTGATCAGTATCCGCCCGCGAAAATGTGCGTAAACTGTTGCTAATCGAGCGAATCCGGTTCATAGCCCCTTGCATAGAGTGGAGCAGTTTGGGTAAATCATCCTGGAGAAACTCGAGATCAATATCTTCGGCATGATCTATGATTTCATCCTGGGAATTAGGATAAAATTGTGCATATAACCGCACATGAGCGAGTAAATCTTTAACATAATCCTGCGCATTATGTAAACTCCCATTGAGAAAACCAATGGGGTTATTAATCTCATGAGCAACCCCCGCGACTAAATTCCCCAAGGATGCCATTTTTTCATTTTGCACCATTTGCAATTGAGCATTTTGGACGTGGGTTAAGGCTTCTTGGAGTTCCTGAGATTTGCGCTCTAGGGCAAGTTCGGCTTCTTTGCGATCGTGAATATCGGTACAAGTGCCAATCCATTCATAAATTTCGCCATCTTCGGTCATCAAAGGCACACCTTTGACATCAAAATGGCGATATTGTCCATTTTTACCCCGAATCCGATACTGGGTTTTATAGAGGCTTTTGGTATTAACGGCCGTTGTCCAATCAGCAACGGTATGGGCTAAATCATCGGGGTGAATGGCATCTAACCAGCCTGCGCCCGCCACTTCTGCCTCACTTTGGCCCGTGTACTCCATCCAATGGATGGTATTGGTGTTTTCTCCTGCTAAGTTGGCAATCCAAATAATTTGGGATGTGGCGGTGGCAAGGTAGCGATACCGTTGTTCACTTTGCTCTAGAGCTTTTGCTTTTTCCTGAGCTTGGGCATAAAGGCGGGCATTCTCTAAGGAAATGGCAACTTGGGTACAAAGAAAATTGAGAAACTCAATTAAATCACGGGTAAATGTGCCTTCAGTTTTGCGATTTTCGAGGTATAAAATTGCTACTAATTTACCCTGTTGCAAGATGGGGGTACAGAGTAGACTTTTTGGTTGTTTTTTGAGAAGATAAGGGTCTTTTTGCCAATGAATATCAGTGATGGCATTATTAATGACCAGGGCTTTTAGTTCTTGTTGAACATGGTGAATTAATGCCTGGGGGATTCTCTGACTATGGCTCAAGGGGATTGATTTAATTTCTGTCCCTTTCTCAAGGCTGGCCATGGCTTCTATGCACCATTCCGGTTGATGGGCCATCAAAAAGGCTCCATGATCGGCCCTGGCATGATTCAGAACGGTTTCTAATAATGTTGCTAACAGCTTATCGAGTTCGATTTCCCTCGATAGGGCTTGGGAAATATTGAGAATCGTGGTGAGATCTAGGGATGTAATCACAGAATGAGCCATGGGAGGAGAATGACTGAGATGTTAAATGTTGTTTATTTTGGGGCTGTGAGTGGGCTGATTCATCGATGGGTGATTGATTTAAAATTATGGATTTTTGTGATTAATCGTAACGAAAATTGAAGAGTGGTATAGCAGTAGCCAAGGGGATTAGTTTTGAAATCTTTAAAACCATGGGGGAGCGGAGTTCGCACTACGAACTTGTCCTAGTGATTCTGTCTAGCGCTATAAATGCTCTTTGCCTATGGTACGCGAATTATTGTCATTTCTCAAAGCACCGGATTGATCTGGATTGCAAAGATTAAAAAACCCCCTAAATGGGGGTAAGGTCTGATCTCATCGGGGCGAAAAATTTTTCGCCCCTACGGCAGACTAGGCGGAGACGACGCGGACGGCTTCCCTGACCATTTGGTTGGTGTAGCCCCATTCGTTGTCGTACCAGGTCATCACTTTGACTAAATCACCATCTACCACCTGGATCGTCGCTAAGTCGATGATTGAGGCATGGGCATCACCGATGATATCGGCGGAGACGATGGGGTCTTCCGTGGCATCAAGGATGCCTTGATATTTGCCCGCGACTTCTTCCTTGAAGATGCTGGTGAGTTCTTCGACGGAGGTGGCGCGACGGGTGACGAAGGTCAGATCGGAAATGGAGCCAACGGGGATGGGAACTCGCACCGCTGCACCGTCGAATTTACCGGCGTAGTGGGGGAGAACTTTGGTGGTGGCGATCGCCGCCCCCGTACTGGCGGGAACTAGGTTCGCTGCACCGGCCCGACCGCGCCGAAAATCTTTGGGATCGGGGCGATCGACAATGCCTTGGGTGGCGGTGTAGGCGTGGATTGTCGTCATCACCGCTTTGCTCACCCCAACGCGCCGCTCCATAATTTCGGCAACGGGGGTGATGCAGTTGGTGGTGCAACTGGCACAGGAAAAGATCTTGGCATCTTTGGGCGCTTCCACCACGCCATGAACGACCATCGGCACATTGGGGCTTTTGGTGGGGGCAGAGAGGATCACCCGTTTCGCCCCAGCGGTGAGGTGTTTGGCCAAATCCTCTTCCTTGACAAAAAAGCCGGTGCATTCAAACACGATGTCAATATCGAGATCCCCCCAAGGGAGGGCGGCGGGGTCACGCTCACTAAAGACTTTGACGGTGTTGCCACCCACCGTTAGACCCTCTGCTGTTGTGCCAATGGTTTTGCTGTAGCGACCGTAAACGGTATCGTAGTTAAGCAAATAGGCGAGGTTGTCCGGCGGAACGAGATCATTGACAGCGACAAGATCTAGGGCCGGGGTGTCCTGTAGGACTTTAAAGAGGGCGCGGCCAATGCGGCCGAGTCCATTGATTGCCACTTTTGCCATAACGGAACTCCAGTGTTTCAACTGTTCACCCCTTAGCTTGAGGGCAAATCCTCAGGAAGGGCAAAAACCACTAGATTTCTTTCAGATTTTCGCCCGTGGGTGGGGGCAAAAGATTTTTTGTGGGGGCAAAAGATTTTTTGCCCCTACGGAGGTGTAAGGCATTGCCCACCGTACTAATACATCAAGCTGGTGTAGTCCGTTTAAGGGTTTCGCCCCTACCGGCGGTTAGGGTGTGGGGATCTGGGCGATCGCCCCCACATTTTCCCGTTTAATCTCGCCATGGGAACGTTTGAATAGGCCGGTGAGGACGTTACCAGGGCCAATTTCAATCACCCGCTCCACCCCTTGAGCCGCCATGTTCGCCATGATTTCCCGCCACCGCACCGAGCCGACCATTTGGGCGAGTAACCGCTCTTTTAAAACGGCCCCATCAATCGCGGGGGTGGGTTCAACGTTGGAGAAAACGGGGATTTGGGCGGTTTGAAACGTGACAGCTTCCAACAGGGGGCGATATTGGGCATCGGCATCGGCCATAAAGGGGGAATGGAACGCACCGGCTACCGCCAAGGGAATCGCCCGCTTACAGGGAACAGCAGCAACGATCGCCTCCGTTGCGGTCGGGGTTCCGGCAATGACGATCTGACCCTCACTATTATCATTGGCGAGAACTACATCGGGGGTAGCGGCGATCGCCTCCTCCACCGCAGCCCGGTCAAACCCCATCAGGGCGATCATTTTCCCCCCGGCGGCTTGGGCCATTAATTCTGAACGTTGTTTCACCAATTGCAGCCCCGTGGCAAAATCAAACACCCCAGCGGCATAAAGGGCGACATATTCCCCGACACTATGGCCCGCCACAAAATTGGGGGTGGTGGTGGCCCGGAGGCGATCCGCAAGGAGGGCGGCGATCGCATACAAACAAGGCTGGGTGTAACGGGTATCCGCCAATTTAGCGGCATCTTCGCAAGCATCAACCACAGACCAGCCTAAAATTTGCTCCGCCTCTGCCAAACGCCCTTGGGTTGGGCCATCGGTGGCTAAATCCGCCAACATTCCCACCTTTTGGGAACCTTGACCGGGAAAAATCCATGCAGTTGTTGTCATCGGTTTTTGAATAAAGTGGAGATTAAAAAATAGGGTGCATCCCACGTTAAAAACTCCCCTTCTCCCTCCTTGGGAGAAGGGGCTGGGGGATGAGGGCATACTCGCCTGAGATGCACCCAGAAAATAGGGGTCGGGTTAAGACCCCAAGGCAGCCGTCCCTAGGGAGGCTAAGGTTGGGGCCGGCCCCAGGTAAAAATCGCTGCCCCCCAACTCAAGCCCGCTCCAAAACCGGCGGTGGCAATCACATCACCGGGTTGGATTTTGCCCGATCGCACCGCCCCATCTAGGGCCAAGGGAATCGAAGCAGCGGAAGTATTCCCGTATTGGGCAATGTTGCTAATCACCCGCTCTGGCGCAATATTCAGGCGTTGGGCCACAGCATCGATAATCCGTTGATTGGCTTGGTGGAGAATCAGCCAATCCACCGCTTCAGTGGTGAGGTTCGCCCGGAACAGGGCTTTAGAAACCACATCGGGGACTTTGGCGGCAGCAAAACGGTAAATTTCCCGGCCATTCATCGTAATCGGTTGATACCCCCCCAAACCCACCGCCAGATCCGCCAACAGGGGCCGGGGTTCCCCCTGAAAGGGCAAGGTGAGGGTGTGGTTGAGCTTGCCATCACTACAGATTTCAAACCCCAGGAGGCGATCGCCCTCCTGATCAGCTTGGAGCACCACCGCCCCCGCCCCATCGCCAAACAATACACAGGTAGCGCGATCGGACCAATCCACCCAACGGGAAAGGGCATCAGCCCCAATCACCACCGCCGTTTGATATTGGCCGGTGCGCAAAAATTGCGCCGCCGTCACCACCCCAAACACAAACCCCGAACAAGCAGCGGTGAGATCAAACGCCACCGCCCGCGTTGCCCCCAGTTCAAGCTGAATCTTCCCCGCACTGCCAAAGAGATCATCAGGGGTGGAAGTGGCCAGCACCAACAGATCGAGGGATTCCGGGGCAACCCCCGCCATCGCCAACGCCTGGGCCGCGGCCCGGGTTGCCAAATCACTCAACGCCTCGCCAGGGGCGAGAATATGCCGTTCCCGCATCCCCGTGCGGGTCTGAATCCACTCATCGGATGTCTCGACGATCGCACTTAATTGGGTATTGCTGAGGACTGCCTCTGGTACGGCTGCACCACAACCCGTGATCGCCACTCCTACCCCAGTTTGTTTCAAAATAGTTCTGACCTCCATGACAGGAATCGTAATTGCGCCATTGCGGGGCTAAACCCTAGCCGCAGCGGTGGCCTAGGCTCTGGAGGAATCCACGCCCGTGGCTTCCTCCAAATGCCGGCCATAGTGAGCATGAATCCGGTTTAACACCTGATTGCGGGTGGCCTCTTGGGCCAAGCGAATCGCATTAAACACCGAAGGCGCTTGGGAACTGCCATGGCCAATAATGCAAATCCCTTCCACGCCGAGGAGTAAGCCGCCACCATGCTCCGCATGGTCAATGCGTTGCCCCACCCGCTTTAAATTGGGGCGCAGAATCGCCGAACCAATTTGGCCCCGAATCCCATAGGGCAGTTCTTCCCGCACCGTTTGCAGCAGCACATTGCCGATCGCCTCGGCAAACTTCAGCAGCACATTGCCCACAAAGCCATCACAAACAATCACGTCAAACTGACCCGACAGGACATCACGGCCTTCCGCATTGCCCACAAAGTTAATCGCCTTATTTTCACTGAGCAGTTTATGGGCCTTGATGGCCAATTCATTGCCCTTGGAGGATTCTTCGCCAATATTGAGCAGGCCAATTTTGGGATTTTCCACCCCTAAGGCGCAGCGACTATAGACCGAACCGAGGAGGCCGAACTGTTCCAAATATTTCGGGCGACAGTCTACATTCGCCCCCACATCGAGGATCAGGGCTGATTTTCCTGCCATTAAGGTGGGGAAAATCGCGCCGATGGCGGGTCGGTCAATGCCCTTAATCCGCCCTAATCGCAAGAGAGCGGCCGCCATGACCGCCCCAGAATGCCCCGCTGAAAACACAGCATCCGCTCGTTTGGTTTTAACCAGATCCATGGCGACGTTGATGGAAGCCTGGGGCTTTCGGCGTACCCCTGTGGCTTCATCGTGCATTGTGATCACATCCTCAGCGGCAACTATTTCAATCCGTGGGGATTTACCATGGCGGGAGAGGCAATCCTGAATTTGCTCAGGATTGCCCACCAAGAGGATTTCTGCGTCTAACTCCTCTGCGGCCCGGACGGAACCCGCAACAATTTCGTCGGGGGCATGGTCGCCTCCCATTGCGTCAACAGCAATTCTTTCCCGTGTCGATGATCCCATGGGTCGGTGTGATAGAAATCGTAAAGATTTTACCAGATTTCCGATCTGGTGATGGGCCTTATGCATTGCGGCTAGCAAGTCATGGGCGGCATCTTCTGACAACATACCCCCCGATGTGATTCCTCACAAGCTTATGGCGAAAAAAGACAGGGGGAACCAGAACTCTCTAGAATACAGAACGGTTTTATACGGTTATTGAAGGGGATAGGGTTATGGGTCGTGCGATCGCCAACATTGCCATGGTCGGCTTGGCTTTAATTTTCGGGGTCAGTTGTGGCAGTGAGCCACCCCAAATTGACCGGCCCCTAGCTTGGGATACAGCCCCCTTTTTCAACCCCCCCCCGGAACCGGATCCTGCGGCTCAGGAGTTGATGCAGCGGTATTTGAGCAATTTGCGTCAACGGGGGTTTAGCCCGGATGATCAGGGGATTTTTCTGCAAGCGGATCTGACCCGGTTAGCGGTGCATGAGGGGACAACATTGCGATCGGCGGCTTCCCTAACGAAGATTGCCACGACCTTGGCGGCGTTGGAAAAGTGGGGTTTAGCTTACCGCTTCCCGACGCTGATCTATGGCACTGGCCCCATTGCTGAGGGGAAGCTCCAAGGGGATTTAATCATTGAGGGGTCGGGGAGTCCGTTTTTTGTCTGGGAGGAGGCGATCGCCCTCGGTAATGCCCTTAATGATTTAGGGATTCGGGAGGTGACGGGGAATCTGGTGATTGTCGGCCCCTTTTACATGAATTACCGCACCGATCCCACAGTGGCGGGGAATTTATTGCGCACTGCCTTTGATGCCCGTACTTGGTCGGGGGATATCCAAACCATCCACGGCCTACTCCCCCCCGGTACAAAAAAACCACAAATCCTGATCCGGGGCAACGTCGTCACCAGCCCCCCCGTCCCCACCGCGACGCTACTCCTCCGCCATCAATCCCTCAATCTAGCCAACATCCTCAAACAGATGAATATTTACAGCAATAACGTCATGGCGGAGGTGTTAGCCCAAGCCGCTGGCGGGGCAGATGCGGTGGCGGAGTTGGCGGCCCAGACGGCGAACGTACCCCAAAGTGAAATTCAACTGATCAACGGTTCCGGGTTGGGGGTGGCGAATCGGATTACCCCCCGCGCTACGGTGGCGATGTTGATCGCTTTGGAGCAGGATTTAAAAACCCAAAGTGCCAGCATTGCCGATGTGTTTCCGGTGGCGGGGCGCGATCGCGCCGGAACCCTTAAGGATCGCAATTTTCCCCCTGGCACGCTGTTAAAAACGGGGACGCTTAACGGTGTGAGTACATTGGCGGGAGTTTTGCCCACCCGCGATCGCGGTTGGGTGTGGTTTGCGCTGATGAATAACAACGGCGATCTCACTCAATACCGCACCCAACAGGATATTTTTCTGCAAACCCTCGCCCAAGAATGGGGTTCTGCCCCCCTACAATCCACCGATACGGGGGGAATTCCCGATGAGCCTTTAGGCGATCCCCTGCGCATCGAGCGGCCTTGATGGGGGTGGAAGATTTCCCAGCGCAGGGCATTGCCATCCCCATGGAGACCATCCCGTAGGGGCATTGGCGTAAGCCTGCCGGAGGCACAAAAATTTTTCGCCCCCCACAGCCATCAATGGCACAACTAGATTCCCGATACAATTAAGGCAAGATTTACCAAAGTCGTAGAGGCGACGATTTTGGCTCATAGATCAATGGATGTACAGGATGGTTGTTGCTACGGCTGAAGCTAAAACTTACACCGCTGAGGAGGATCTCGCCCTAGAGGTGGAATCGGAGATCCGCAATGAGGCGATCGCGTTTGGAGAGAACGGTATTTGATGATTTTTTTCTACCCATTACCGATCTTGAGAAAGACTAAATCGATTTGAAAAATAGTGCAATCTTTGATAGGTGTAGGGGCGAAAGGTTTAATTTTGCGCCCCTATGCAGATTCGGTATCTAATCGAACCAATTTCACCCTATTTTCCAAGGAACCGAAAAAATTATCTCATTTTGACTCAGAAACGTTTGTGAGAAAATTGGTAATACTGCTGACTCTCCGGTACGATAGTCAATAAAAATATTGGTGTCGTAAAGGTATTTCAACGCTCCCACTCCTGACGTATTGTTTCAACATGAGCGAACATTTTATCTCGCTTATCTTTTAACAATCCCTTGGCTTTATTGACCTTGGCATAGTCGCGTTGCCACAGTGATATCAATGAATCAGGCACATCTACAGTGATAAATTCTTCATTTTGGTTGATTAAATACTGTTTAGGAATTTTAATGATGGGCATGGTTTTTAAGTTAGGGCTTGTTGATAGTTTAGCGGTTTGGGCAGTTTAGAGTTCTGCTAACCAGGTTTCGATGGCAGATTTTAGAGGTTGGTGGGTGAGGAAGGCGATTTTTCGTTAAATTTGAGTTCGGTTTTTCAGGTATTAACGAGATTTTGTTGACCAAGTTCTAGGGAGATGCCACTGATGCGGTCATCGCCAGGACGATAGGACAAGATTTCGATGCCAATGGGTTCATGGGTATCTCCATCTTTAAACAGGATGATGTCGTTTTCAAGTGCGATCGCGATTTGATTGGGGCGGGGCGATCGCCAAAAAATGGTTAGCAGTTCGGTTTCGGGTTCGTAAAATACTTTTATTTGGGACATCGTTTCGCGCCGGTTTTTATTGCATTAGTTTGGTAAGCTGTGATCAAGTAACCCTCGGCATTTAAACGCCGAACAACGGCAACAAGCCATCTTTGTTTGCCAGTGACTGCGTTTTGCTATCAAGACCCGAAAAGATTCTCAAAATAATTTTTGTTATTCCACTGATAAATACTAAAATCCTTAAGATCTAATGATAAAATTCGTCCAGTTTTGTACTCTTCTGCTCACAAGACGAGAGATGCGTCCGCTAAATCCATTGGAACATCGTGATATTTAGTTATCAAGTTTTTGAGTCTGGCAATATGGTCAGGCTTAATTTCAAAAACTTGGAATAATCCCTGAGACATAGCATTGATAAACGTAATCGAAGCTTGAACTCCCTGACGAGCTTGTAGGAAGTAGCAAGTTTCGGTAACGACACACCATGTAGTTATTAGCGGTTCGTTATATTGACCAAAGGTTTGTTTAGCCGCTTCATGGTAGTTATCATTTTTGTTGGCTAAGGCAACCCAAAAGCCGGTATCCACAATAATCATTGTTCAGCCCCAATTTCCTGCATTAATATTGATTCGCAGTTTTCTGCTAGGTCGGGTTCGGCTTCAATGCAACCAATAAAGCCAATTTTATTAAAATTTTCCAGATGGTTAGTAGATGTGGTCAAGAATTGTTGATAATAATAATCAAGGGCAGTCCCTAAAATTTCATCTGGATTTTGTTGGGTTTTTTGTTGGATAAAAGCCAGTTTGTGAGCTTGTTCGTCAGTGAGTTGAGTGGCAATTTCCATGATTTGCTCTTTTTATCTATAAACTTATCGATATTTTAACCGAAAAACGACAGACTTCAAAGCTCCTCTAACCAGGTTTGAATTGCGGAAATGAGGTTGGGTTGATTGGGGGGGAAGCCTTTTAAGGGGGCTTCTAGGGGTTGGTTTGTGAGGAGGGCTATGGCTAGGGTGTCGGTGAGTTTTTCACAGAAGGTGATGAGTTCTGGGGTGGGTTGTGGGCAGTTGATGAGGAGGAGGGCGCGGTGGGGGAGGAGTTGGCGGCGTTGCAGTTGTTTGAGAGCGCGGCGCAGTTGGGCGGGGGTTGTGGGTTCGGGGGGGTCTTCGTCGGGGGATGGGGTGTGGTGGGGGGTGCGGCTAAGTGGTGAAGTAGAATATCATTGAAGGTGATTTAGTAGCGTGAGGCTTCGTCAATGATGACATTTAATGATGTAGTTGAGGGAATTAAAAGTCTTTCTACGGATGAAAAAGAAGAAATTCAATCATTGTTGCAGCAGTATCTCCGTGAAGAACGTCGCGATAGGATTTATGAGAATTTGCAAGCAGCCCAGAAAGAACAACAACAAGGAAACCTCAAGTTTTCTAACCAGATTGACGAATTGAGACAACTGATTGAGGAATAATCATGGAAGTCAGTTTCAGTTCAGCTTTTAAACGGGCTTTTAGAAAAAGGATTAAAGGGAATGAAAACTTAGAGTTAAAGTTTTGGCAAAAACTAGAAATATTTACGTCAGATCCTTACGACCCAAGATTGAGAACCCATAAGCTATCAGGAAAACTGAAGGATTTATGGAGTTTCACTGTAGATTACGACGTGAGAGTATTATTTTATCTTACCGAAGATAACAAGGCTATTTTTGTTGATTTCGGCAGCCATGACGAAGTTTATTAAGGGGTTAGAAACTCGGTTTCTCAAATCTCCTCTAACCAGGTTTGGATGGCAGATAAGAGGTTGGGTTGATCGGGGGGGAAGCCTTTTAATGGGGCTTCTAGGGGTTGGTTTGTGAGGAGGGCTATGGCTAGGGTGTCGGTGAGTTTTTCACAGAAGGTGATGAGTTCTGGGGTGGGCTGTGGGCAGTTGTTGAGGAGGAGGGCGCGGTGGGGGAGGAGTTGGCGGCGTTGCAGTTGTTTGAGGGCGCGGCGCAGTTGGGTGGGGGTTGTAGGTTCGGGGGGGTCTTGGTCGGGACAAGTGATTTCCCAAACCAGTTCGCTGAGAGTGAGGGCGATTTCGCTTTCGCGGGTTTCGGTGGCGAGGGGTTTGGCGTTGAGGCAATAAATGGGGAGGTGTTTTAGGGATTCGCAGGTGAAGGGGGTGGCGAGGGTTGTTTGGCTGTTATGGGGGGTTTGGTCGATGATTTCGGGGTGGGGGGTGGTGGGGGGATTGTGCCAGGCTTGATAAAAGTCGGGATAGGGGAGGTTTTCGGCACAGTTCCAGATGAGTTTGTAGCATTCATCGAATTGATCAAAGTTGCTTTCGTAAATTTCATTGCTGAGACAGTCTTTTAAAGCAGAAACAATCCCTGCATAGTGCTTGCGTGTAGTAAGAATTTTCCCTAAACTCTCGGCTGCTTGCTTATGGGTGCGACGATCAGCCCCAGCATCCCGTAAGATTTCCACAAAGGCGGCGATCGCCTGCTTGTTCCCTGGGGCAATTTTCTCTAAACTGTAGGCTGCTTGGCTACGGGTGTAATCCTTAGCCCCAGCATCCCGTAAAATTTCCACGAAGGCGGCGATCGCTTGCTCATTCCCTGGGGCGATTTTCTCTAAACTGTAGGCTGCTTGGCTACGGGTGTAATGATCAGCCCCTGCATCCCGTAAGATTTCCACCAAGGCGGCGATTGCCTGCTTATTCCCTGGGGCGATTTTCCCTAAACTGTAGGCTACTAGCCCACGGGTGGAATCATCAATCTCAGCATCCCGTAAAATTTCCTCTAAGGCGGAAATCGCTTCCTCGTTCCCTGGGTTGATTGTCCTTAAACTCTCGGCTGCTCGGCTACGGGTCAAATCATCAATCCCAGCATCCCGTAAGATTTCCTCTAAGGCGGCGATCGCCTGCTTATTCCCTGGGGCGATTTTCCCTAAACTGTAGGCTGCTTCCCTACGTGTGAAATCATCAATCCCAGCATCCCGTAAGATTTCCACCAAGGCGGCGATCGCTTCCTCGTTCCCTGGGTCGATTGTCCCTAGACTGTAGGCTGCTTGCCCACGGGTGTAATGATCAGCCCCCGCATCCCGTAAGATTTCCACCAAGGCGGCGATCGCCTGCTCGTTCCCTGGGGCGATTTTCCCTAAACTGTAGGCTACTAGCCCACGGGTGGAAAGATGAGCCCCAGCATCCCGTAAGATTTCCACCAAGGCGGCGATCGCCTGCTTATTCCCTGGGGCGATTCTCCATAAACTCTCGGCTGCTTGGCTACGGGTGAAATCATCAATCCCAGCATCCCGTAAGATTTCCTCTAAGGCGGCAATCACCTGCTCGTTCCCTGGGGCGATTTTTTCTAAACTCTCGACTGCTTGCGAACGGGTGGAAAGATGAGCCCCAGCATCCCGTAAGATTTCCACCAAGGCGGCGATCGCCTGCTCGTTCCCTGGGGCGATTTTCCCTAAACTCTCGGCTGCTTTGCTACGGGTGAAATCATCAATTCCAGCATTCCGTAAGATTGCCTTTAAGGCAGCGTCAGCCCCAGGATCCTGTAAGATTTCCTCTAGGGTGGCGATCGCCTGCTCGTTCCCTGGGGCGATTTTCCCTAAACTCTCGGCTGCTTCCCTACGGGTGAAATCATCAATGCCAGCATCCCGTAAGATTTCCTCTAAGGCGGCGATCGCATCTGGATTGCCTTGATCAATTGTGCCTAAAAAATCTGAAAAATTACATATCAAAGTATTTTTGCTTTTAGCATTATTTTGTAGCCATTGCCCCAAAGACACCAAATAGTGAAATATATGACTACCTAATCCAGTGCTTTCTTCAAATTGACAAAGGAATTCTTCCTTTTTATCTTCAAAATCATCCTCAATAAATGATTCTTCATTTGCAGCATATACAATCATTTCAAGTTGTGAATTTACGTGAAAAATTGTCTTATCTCGCTTGGTGGATTTTAATGCTGACATTGCTCCTATTTGAATAGGGTCAAGATAGTTAATCCACTTTTTACGATTTTGATCGAAGCTACCGAAAGCCCAAGCAATGAGTTGCTGCACAATTCCATCCGCTAAGGAAAAATAAAGGTTGAGATTAGTAATACTAATCAAAGAGTCAAATTCAGAATATTGAGAAATTGCTTCAGCAGCCAAAAAATAGGCAAGATAGTAATAAAATTTTCCATTTCCATAACATCCTGTTTCAAAGCTCACTAGCTTGTTAATAAACCCCTTTTTTTCCTCATCCCCAACATCCTCACGCCCCAACCACAACAAAATCACCTGCTTCCATTGCTTCTCAAAAATCCGATACCGTTTCCCCTCCACCGGACAATCCACATGATCCTTCGGTAAAAAATAATCCCAATCCGCCACCGCCAACGCCGCAAAATACTCCTGAAACGTCGCATGATAAAACCCATAGACCTTCTCCCGCCGATTTTCCGCCGCCACCCCCACCTCATTCAACCAACCCAACCGTAACGCCAAAGGAAACAAAGACCCCTTTGCCTTCGGTTTCTTCAAATGTTCACACACCAAGCGATGAGTTAAGCGAAAGCGACCCGTTTCCGCCTCTAGGGATGCCTTCGCCAACGCTCCCAACGCCACGTTTAACTGCTCCTTTTGCTCCTCCGTGACCTCAAACCTGCTATCCTTCCACGTATAGATCGCTTCGACAAACTCCGCATATAACTCCGCCATCGTGTCCGGTAGGGCATCCTCCACCTTCCAAGTCGCACATAACAACGTTAACCGCAGAGGATTGCGGCATAAATCCTTAATCCGTTCCTGCCCCGCCGCCTGTAACTGTAACCACAACGATTCCGCTTCCCCCGAAAACCACCGCCGGATAAACTCCTGCACCTGCTCATCCTGAAACGGTTGGGTGAGATAGGTTTGAAACCCCTGTAACTGCGTCGGGTTCGCTTGCCACAAATTCAACCGACAGGTCACAATAATCGGGGCATCCATCACCCAACCCCGAAAATTCAACCCCTGTAGGTCACTCTGGCTCATCTCATCCAAGCCATCCAACAACAACCACACTGCACCCCCCTCAAATTTCTGTTTCCAATCTCCCTTAATCTCCTCTCTGGATAGCCCTAACGCTTCCTTGAGCCATTGGGCTTCTAAATACTCTCCCAGGGGTTGACTCCCCAATTCTGCCAAATCCACCCAAACCACCAAATCATCCGTTTTTTGCAATAACCAAAAGGCTAATTTCTGGAGTAACGTCGTTTTCCCCGCCCCCGGTTCCCCAATAATGGCAATATTTTTTTCCGTGCGTTTGCCAATGATCTCATCAAGAAACTCCTGATAAGCAAACCGTTTTTCGATAGTGTCTTCCTGACGGCTGAACAAACCCGAACCTTTTTCAGGGTCAAGATCTTGGGTGTGTTTTGGGTTCTCACTCCGCTTCGGTTTCACCAAACCTAAATCAACAAATAAATCCTCATCAATTAAATTGCGATTCCCATAAACCTGACCTAAAACCGTATTACTGCTTAATTGTTTGCGTTGTATCACCATCCGGCGGCAAACATCTTGCCATTCATCAATAGCATACTCCACCGGAAAACCTGCAATCTCTTGACCAATCAGGGTTTTAAGTTGCTCATACCCCGTTTGGGAACTCTCCACAATCAGGATAATGCTGCCCTCCTCAACCTTAGCAATAGAAAGTGTTTTATCCTTGAGACGAGTTTGCAGAGTTTGGGTGATTTCCGTAAGCTTTCGCTGCGCCTTTTGATAACTGCCTTTCAACCCTAAAATACAGCGAGTGAGAGTGGTAGCCGGGGCTATAGGTTTGCTTTCAGGAAGTTTGCCAAAAACCTCTAACCATTTATCCTTGATAACCTGTAAATTCTTTTCCTCAGCAGTTTGATGGTTAAGTGTCAGCGTAAATTTCCAAAAACCCTGATTTTTGGCGGATTTAATCTCTGTAAGAATTCCCAAATCTCGAAGGCAAGCCAGCGCATTTTGAATCAGTTCATTCCTTGCTACTTCTGAGATAGATTGCTGACGATAAACCTCTAATAAAATTCCTAACTCCCGCTTGGTAATTCCCTTCTCAATCCGCTTACTGCGTCCATTACTCAGCGGCTGCTCACTCGTTCCCGAAACCCTTAACTCATTTTCCGTCACCCATTCCAGCTTAAACGCTGTTTTCAGCTTGTCTGGGGGAATCGTAATCTTCTCATCTGCTAGGGCCAACAACGCCGCGACAAAATCTAGACGGTCTTGTAAGTCGTCAGCACTTTCTCCATAGTTGCGGCTTTTTTTGAAGGGTTGACCCGATTTTCCCGCCATGATGACCCTCGATAGAAAATTCGTAGTGGTTTGGGCAAACTTGCCCAAACGGGAGACTCGCCCAAACCAGCTATGTCCATTGTAGCAAGGTTTCTAGGCTGATCCGGCAAAACTCGCTTGGGCAGCAGCCCAAAAAAATACTGACCTCAAATCTACAAATGAGGTTCAGTGATGCAGGATTTAGAGCAGAAACTTAAAGAGCGGGAAGCGTTGGAAGGGGCGTATGGGACTTTTGTGGAGCCTTATGTTAATCAGGCGATCGCCCTCCCCCATGAAACCATAACCAATCCCCAAATGGGCCTCTACTGTGCTAGCGGTTGGCTCCTGCTCACCCTCATTTACTGCCACATCACCAAACGCCGCTGAAAACCCTAAAATTTTAGGCTTTAACCTGTTTGTACATTTGCTGGAAAGCCACTAAAACCGCCGGAGGGCGGGCCGTGAACTGGATATAAAAACTACCCGGTTGGGATTGGGGGGCTTGGATCACCTTTGCGTAAATATCATCACTCCCGGCAGGATTATCCGGCAGATCCAACACCGCCAACTTGAGATTATTGAGGGGATCAGGAGCGATCGCCCCCTCCTCAAGCCGAATCACCGCCCCCTTCTCCGAAACCTGCCACAACTCCCCAGGGGTTTGAGTCGTGCTGATATGTTTGCCATCCAAGATCGTGTATTGCACCGATAGCGGCTGGGCAAGGGGGAAATAATGTTCCGCTGCCTTGGGTAACTCTAGATCATAGGGTGCGCCAATGCCCCCCACTGCATAGATGGTAATCGGATTTTTCACCCCCTTGGGCATCACCTCCATTTGATCATCAATGTGGATCTCTGCATTGGCCCCCTGGAGCGTCGATTCTGAAATTAACAGTTGGCCCCCCGTCGTGTAGGACTCAATGCGATAGGTTAAATTCACCTGAGAACCCACCACCCCGTACTTTGTGCGCTTCTCCGAGCCAATATTCCCCACCACCACCTCGCCCGTATTAATCCCAATCCCCATCTCCAACTTCGGCAACCCCCAAGCCTCGATCTGTTCGTTGATTTCCGCCATCGATCGCTGCATCGCAATCCCACAGGCGATCGCCCGCTGGGGATCATCCTCCCGCTGCGTCGGCGCACCAAACAACACCAAAATCCCATCCCCCATAAACTCATCAATGGTTCCCTGATATTGGCTGATAATGTCCGCCATATAACTCAGGTAAAAATTGAGAATCTTCACCACTTCCTCAGGGGGCAACCGTTCCGACAACGCCGTAAAACCCCGCAGATCCGAGGTGAGGATCGTAATTTTGCGCCGCTCTCCCCCCATCTTTAACCCTTCCGGATTTTCTAACAGATTCGCCACCACCTCAGCGGTAAGATAGCGGCCAAACGTGCGGCGAATTTCCCCCGCTGTGCGGGCCACATAGGCGGTAATGCTCACCGCTGCCCCCACTAAGCCGATCAACGGGGGAACGACGGGAATCCACCAGGCATAGATCAGGGCCACATACCCACTACCGAGGAGGAGGGCGATCGCCCCCCCACAAATTCCCCACACCTTCACCGCCCCCCAACCCGTTTGTTCCGTATGGCGCAATAACCAGATAATCACCGCCCCCGCCGCCGTCCACAGCACAATCCAAGCCATTTCCAACGGCTCAGAAGCACTCCGGATCAACGGCCGGCCATCCAACACCGCACTGAGTAACTGGCTCGTCATGTGGGCGTGAACCTCCACCCCCGGCATCGGTCGCGGCGAGGCAATTAAGTTATTGCCATAGGGGGTCATAAATAAATCCCGCGCACTATCCCCGATCGCCCCCAACAAGATCACCCGATCCGTTGCCCAGCCCTCCGGCATCTTGCCTTCCAGCACATCAGAAAACGAGAGCCAATCAAAGGCCCGCACGCCGCCTTGGTAGTTTAAAAGCACCTGATAACCGCCTTCATCGGTGCGAATATAGCTCCCATCATTGGCTTGAAAGGGCCGTAGCACCGTTTCCCCCAACTGCCACCAATTATCGGTATCGGGGGCAATACTAATTCCCTGGCCTTCTCCCTCAAGGTACTTAGCCGCTAAAAACATACTCAAACTGAGGATCAAGCCAGTTTCCTCTGTTTCTAAATTGATCAATGCCCGACGTACCACGCCATCGGCATCAACAATCACATCATTAGCCCCCACCTGATTCCGTTCCGCCAAGGCCGGCGGCGGGCCAATGGTTTCTAAGTCACTTTTGCCCGCAACTTTACGAATGCCGATTAAATTGGGCGTGGTTTCAAACTGTTCAATTAACGCCGATGTTCCCGGTTCAATGGGAAAATCTCGGTAATCATCTAAACCGATGACGCGGGGATTCTGGGCTTTGAGCTTCTCAATCACCTCTGCATACATCCCATCAGGGATGATCACCCGCCCTAGGTTGCGATAGTCCGCCTCGGTCATGCCAACGATCGCCACCCGTTCATCCCGCGCTTCCAGGGGCCGCAGCCGCAAAAACTGATCATAAACTGCCAATTCCCACCCTTGCATTAACCCCAACCACCGCAGCAGAATCACCAACAATGAGACCGAAGGCACAGCCACCACTACGCCGCGCCATTGCCAGAGTTTTTGCTGAAGGGGTTGGGAGAGATTCATCGGTATCTGGTTATTCTACAAAACATTGAGGATCCCATAGCGGTTGGGCTTGGGGGCTATTGGGGGCGATCGCCTCCCCCGCAAAGGGGACATCCGCCAAACATCCCAATCCTTGGGATTCTAGCAGCGTTTTCCATTGTTGGCGATCCACCGGGCGCAACTGGGCCGTAAACGCCAAGGCCTCATTCCAATAGGCATTGGCCGCAAAGCGACTGGCATTGGCTTGGAGGGCAGCAGGGGCCAGGGTTTTGGGGTCAGGAATCGTCGCCGTTGCACTACAACCCAAGGGGCTACCATCGGCTTGGCTACAACTGAGCAAACCGCTCACCACCTCTTCACCTTCTCCACTGCTTTCACACAACAGCGAAAAGCTCCATTCATACACCGCCCCCGGCTCCAAGTTGACCGCTTCTAAGGCATAACTGACAATGCGGGGGCCATCCGTCAGACCGGGGGGAACTGCGAGGCCATCGTTATAATAAACTTCTTCGTACTGATAGCGGGTGGCTCCCCCGGCGGTCATCACGGGCATCCGTTTTTGGACGACAATTTCCACCGCTGTTGCTTTGGTGCGCGGCACATAAAAACTCAAGGTCGGATCAGGGCTGAGGCTCGTGCCAATGTTGCTAGCGGGCATTAACGCCGTTAGGGGTGTGAGGGGGTCAACCTCACCATCCCCATTCAGATCAGCAAATTTGGCCACGCATTCCTCCTCACTGCCGCGCCGGGGTGCGCCCCCGGCGGTGCGTTGGGGGGCGCTACCGCCGCCAGGGGTAGCAGAGGGAAAGTTGACCGAGAGGAACAAAGGCGAACGAGCTTGGACTGCAACCTGGGTGAGGGTCAAGCTGAGAAGGGCGGGGATTGTCGCGATGAGGCGGAGAGAATTGGGTAAAGCCATAATGATTGCGTGATCGGTAAATGGGGTTTTCTTAGGATAACCTGCTGATTTTTTAAGCAAACAAGCCTTGGGACAGTTCATTGATCACGGCTGCTGCTTAGGGGTTGGGCTGACGGGGCAGGGGGCGAATCAATTCAATGGGGAGGCCGTCGAGGTCGGCAATGAAGGCGACTGCGTAGAGGCGATCGCCGATCATTTGTTGTTCGGGGGGGAGGAGGATTTTGAGGCTATGGCCAATCTGGCCTAATGCTTGTGCAAACTGCGTTAACCATTGGGGTAGGGTTTGCCCCGTTTCTCCCAAATCAAAGGAGAGGTGATAGTAGCCCACATAATGCTCATCCCCGAAGGCATCGGGGGGCGGGGCCGGTTGGGGAATTTGGATCAATTCAAGGCGGCCCTGTTGTCCTTCCAACCAGCAGGCGAGGGTGTAGCCGGTGGAGAAGCGATCGCTCACTTCAAACCCCAGCAATTGATAGAAGGCAATGGCGCGGTGGATGTCTGCGGTGCGAATCGAAACATGATGAAGCATTTTCCCTCGGTGGCAACGATGTGCTTTTCTTGATGCTATCCCTAGGGGACAAAACCGGCGCATTACGAAATCCGGTTGTATCGTTGATCTGCTTAGGGGCGAAAAATCTTTCGCCCCTACACCACCTAGAGCTTTGCACGATCTGATGAAGCGGATTCTCGATCAAGGTTGCATTTCCCACTCCTGAGGCCAGAGCCTAGTCCTTGGAGTCGTTGCGGTGCAGCAGCGATCGCAGTCTTTGGGACAGGACAGACAGGATGATGGCGGCCAAGAATCCCAGCCCCAAACTCACGCCGACGACTTCGGCAATGGGGGCGAGGGAGGAGGTAGGGTCGGGGTTTTTGTAGTAGGGGTAAGCTGTAGCGGTAACACCTGCGACCCCTAGGCCGCCACCGATCGCACCGATCATGTTTTGCAAGGTGCGATCGCTCTGGATTTCTTGGGCTTGGCGGGCGCGATCGCGCTCGGCTTGGTCAATTTCCACTAGGCCACGAATGGAGTTAATGGCGGTATCCAGTAACCCCGATCCATGGCGGAAATAGTTAAGATCGGCGGTGATTTGGTCTTGAAACGTGACGGCTTCTTTTTCCCCAAACACCCGCAGGGCAGTTAAGGGCATTGGGGCCAATTGCCCCATCTTCTCTTCAGCAGCCAATTGCTCCATTGTGTCTAGGGTCGCAAGGTAGTTCCGATGGTTAATGGCGATCGTATTGCGGGCATATTCGAGATTCCGCAATTGGTGGGAATAGGCAAGGGAAAGCCTCAAGAGAGCTTTGAGTTGATTTTTCAAATCATTCAATGCCAATTCGCTCAAAAGCTGATTATTTTCGCGGATCAAGTACCCTTGTTTCAATGTGTTGAATGTTTGCTCATTCTTGTTGACGATTTGATCTGCTGTTTGATAAAAAAGACGGCTTTGCCTAAAGGTGTTGCTGATTTTGTGGCGATAGAGTAATAAATTTGGGAGAGACCAATAAAATTTATTTAAAAGTTTGGTTGTCGATTGATCAAACATGAACAGAATTAGCAAATGTCCGTAGGGATTTTCGTTAACTGTTTCTCTCGGATTGCCAAACTCATAAAGATAGCCATTGCAGCAGGGAGCTACTCGATACAAGCGGGGAAATTTGGCAATATCGGCTTGCTCAATGTTAAAAAAAGCACACCAACAATCCTTTGCCGCTTGATCCAGATCACGAGGATTAAGGGGAGGGGATTGGTTTAAATAAACCGTGAGTAGTAGTGTTTGCCCCAGCAATTCTGCTCGATTTGTAATGCTGGATTGAAAACAATGAGCAGGATTAAGTTTTTGCAAATCTTGATAACTATATTGGTCTGCACCATATTGTTCTGGAAAAGCAACTCGTAAATTCAAAGCATAGGTGTCGTTAATGGCTTGGGGATAAATAAAGCCATTCAAGCCAGTTTTTGTTTTGAACGTTTGTTGACGCTTGCGTTTTGTACCGGGTTCAGTTGGATAATTTGCTTTTAAAAGGTTATAGGATTGGGGACTGGTTGGATCGACGAGATCAAGGGTGATTTGCAAATCAAACGCAGTGAAAATCTGTTCATACTGATGCTTGACCCAGTGCAAATCAATCGCGGGTTGCTCTTCATCAGTAGCAGCAGGTTGATTATCTCCATCAACGGCAATAGTTAACCCATCAAAAACAAAATAGGAAAACCAATAAAGGCTTGGTGCGTAAATGTTGAGGGGTGAGGAATCGTTCATGCTGATGGCTGATCCATTGTGCTGTCTTGGATGACCTGGATAATCATCGTTTTATTAATCACATCATCCACGATTTCCCCTGGTAGTGTGGTGTCTGTATCATCATCTTCACCAATTTCTAAACGAGTTTTCAATTGAGTGACATCAATCTGATATTGCTTGCACCATTCTTTAATACAGATGGCTAAGTCTAGTGGGTCATCTGGTGTTTGGGCAAGACGCTGTTCTAGTTCAGGTAAATATCGCTGAATTTCAATATTCAGGGCTTTATCTTTCTTGAGTTTTGCCAAGACTTGTAAAAAATCATGGATAGTTTGAGCAGCACGAGAGGGCATATAGTTTGGCATAGCGTTTTAGGGTTTTAAGGTTTTAAGGTTTAAGCGATCGCAAAGCCATTATACTGGCGCATGATCGGGGCATGATAAGCCAAGACAATATCCTGCTTAGGAATCCCCAATTCTACCAATTGATTGGCAACGCCTATTTCTGTACCATCATATTGAATCCAGATTTTATCGTTAATCACATCAATATGAATCAGGGAACCACAAATGCGCTGAGTTCCACTCCAGCCAACATGAACAACTTGATAGTGATCCTGTTGGTAATCAAAGGCGGTATAGACTTCTATTTCACCATAGGAGGGCTTAATTTGTGCCTGTTCGCGCAAAACAGATTCAATAATTTGCCGATATTTTGTTAGTTTATCCATTGTAAAGTAACCTCCTGACCTGGTTCAAAGGTTAATAGATTAATCTGGGCTTCTTGAATGACTTGTTTTGCGAAAGGGCGACGAAAGAAATCCTGATAAATAAAAACAGGAACCGCTAAATAAAGCTTGCGATCTGGATCTTTCATTTTGAGGGCAACACGATAACTCATACATTGACCAATAGCCAAATGAAAATCATAAATAGTCGAAGGGGATAGAAAACTTTTAACTTCGATGGCAATTTTAGTTAAGCCTTGTTCTGCACCGATTAATTGTTGACCGGCTAAATCAATTTGTACGACTGTGTTATCAAATTCTAGGGTTAGGGGGTCGTTGGTAATCGTCCAGCCCATGTGGATTAATGCGGCTTTAACGACATCATGAAATTGATCGCGGGCAGGCATAGGCAGTTTCCTAGGGGAGTCCACTGACGCTGAAGGGAGCCCAGTAGCGTCTTTGGGCAAAGGGCAGATCTTGATCATAGTCGATCATGAGTAGCTGACATTCTTTGAGGTCATTGTCGGACATTTGTAGAGTTTTAGCACACCAGTCCAAAAAATCGGCTTTGGTGATGGTGCGGAACCAGGTTTGGGCGGCTTTTAAGGCTTGGGGAATGGTGCGGGTGGGGGTGAGTTCTTCGTAAAATCGGATCGTCAGAAAAGCGGTCGCACCATCATCTACAGGCCACCGGGTATCGACGACGGTGTTACTACCGGCGTAGAGGAGGGCGTTGGCGAGGCCGATGTATTCGTCGGTGGTGCGGCTATCGAGGCGGCCGGTTTCGCAGGCGGAGAGGATGACGAGGCGACAGGCGAGTTTGAGGTTGCGGTAGATTTCGGCGGCGGTGAGGTCTTTCTGTTCGATGTCGAAGCGGCGGCTATCGCAGATTGTGAAGGTGCGTGTAGGATCGTTGGGGTTATCTCTGGCCAGCTTCAGGCCGGAGTTCAGAGGGTTGGTGCTGTCGAAGCCACCATGACAGGCGAAATGGATGATCTCGCTGTTTTCCAGTTGGGCGCGGGTGGTGGGTTGGGCGAAGGCGGGTTTATTGGCGGCGGCGTGTTTGAGGATGTGGGCGGGGTCGAAGCGGCGGCGGATCAGGTCAATTTCGACATCAGCGTAGTGGAGGTCTTGGGTGGGGTTTTGGACGGCGAAGAAGGGGGCGGTGGGTTGGGTGCGATCGCGCTTCTGGAGGTGGGCGAGGATTTGGCAACTGGGGGCATAGCGTACCCCTTTTTCAAAACAATCCTGTAGGGGCGCAACGCTTGCGCCCTCTGGATTGGGGCGGATGCGATCCGCCCCTACGGTTTCGATCGGGACGGTGAGGGCGTGGAGGGGGTAGAGGTGAAGGTAGAGGTGGGGGATGAGGATGAGGTGATAGCAGGGGTCGGGGCAGTGGGTGAGGATTTGGGGGAGGTCGAGGAGTTGGGTGAGGTGGTCGAGGCGTTCTTCTAGGGCTTCGTACCAACTGGTTTGGCGATCGTCTTGGTTATAGGTTTGGTTGAATTGGTCGAGGGCTTGGCGTTGGGTGGGGCTGTAGCGGTGGGGGTGGATGTGGGTTTGGTGGTTTTGGTGGGTGATCAGGAAGGCATAGGCTCCGAGGTCGGGGTCTTGGGGGAGGAACCATTCGAGGATAGCGGTGGTGGGGGTGAGGAGTTGGCTGAAGTCGGGGAGTTGGGGGTTGACGGTTTCAAATTCGTTGAAGGTGGGGTCGTTGATTTCTTTGAGGAGGGTTTGGCGTTGTTGGATGAGGGTGAGGAGGGGGTTGGTTTGGGGGGCGGGGTTGGGGAGGTTGAGGCTGCGTTGGCCGGGTTGGGGGTTGGGGGGTTCGGTGGGGGGTTGGTCGTCGAGGGCGTATTGGAGGGCGGCGATTTCGCGGTTGAGTTGTTCGTATTGTTGGATTTGGGTGGGGGTGGCGTTTTGGGGGAGGCGGTTGGCGTTGTGGAGGAGTTCGGTGAAGGTGCGGGCTTTGCTGCGTTCGACGGTGAGGAGGGCTTGTTCGTAGCGTTCCAGGTGGAGGCAGGCTTCGATCATGCGGCCATAGAGGGGGAGGGCATTTTCGAGAAGTTGTTGTTTGGTTTGGGGGGAGGTGGCCCAGTTGCGGCTTTGTTCGATGGCGCGGATGGCGTTGTCGTAACCTTCGATGGCGATTTCCCAATCTTGGCGGTTGTAGGAGAAGTTGCCGAGATTACGTCCGGTTTGGAGGCAGTCTAGGGGGAAGGAGGAGGGGGTGCGGATTTCTAATGCGGCTCGGTAGCAGCCAATGGCGGGGGCAGATTGGGCTTGTTTCTGGTAGGCAGCCCCCAAGTTATTTTGCGTCATTGCCCATTGTTCGGGAAAGGCGGTGGGGGTATAGATAGTTAAAGCAGCTTCGTAGCAGCGAATCGCCTGCTCTAGGTTCTCCCCTCGCTCTCCCCTGATGCGGTTACTGTAGGCATATCCCAAGTTATTTTGCGTCATTGCCCATTGTTCGGGAAAGGCGGTGGGGGTATAGATAGTTAAAGCAGCTTCGTAGCAGCGAATCGCCTGCTCTAGGTTCTCCCCTCGCTCTCCCCTGATGCGGTTACTGTAGGCATATCCCAAGCAAATTTGCGTCATTGCCCAATCTTTGGGATAGGCATTGGGGGTTCTGACAGTTAAAGCAGCTTTGTAGTAGCGAATCGCCTGCTCTAGGTTCTCCCCTCGCTCTCCCCTGATGCGTTCACAGTAGGCATTTGCCAAGTTATTTTGCGTCGTTGCCCATTGTTCGGGAAAGGCGGTGGGGGTATAGAGGGTTAAAGCAGCTTTGTAGTAGCGAATCGCCTGCTCTAGGTTCTCCCCTCGCTCTCCCCTGATGCGGTTACTGTAGGCAGTCCCCAAGTTATTTTGCGTCGTTGCCCATTGTTCGGGAAAGGCGGTGGGGGTTCTGACAGTTAAAGCGGCTTCGTAGTAGCGAATCGCCTGCTCTAGGTTCTCCCCTCGCTCTCCCCTGATGCGGTTACTGTAGGCAGCCGCCAAGTTATTTTGCGTCGTTGCCCATTGTTCGGGAAAGGCGGTGGGGGTTCTGACAGTTAAAGCGGCTTCGTAGCAGTGAATCGCCTGCTCTAGGTTCTCCCCTCGCTCTCCCCTGATGCGGTTACTGTAGGCAATCCCCAAGTTATTTTGCGTCGTTGCCCATTGTTCGGGAAAGGCGGTGGGGGTTCTGACAGTTAAAGCGGCTTCGTAGCAGTGAATCGCCTGCTCTAGGTTCTCCCCTCGCTCTCCCCTGATGCGGTTACTGTAGGCAGCCGCCAAGTTATTTTGCGTCGTTGCCCATTGTTCGGGAAAGGCGGTGGGGGTATAGACGGTTAAAGCGGCTTCGTAGTAGCGAATCGCCTGCTCTAGGTTCTCCCCTCGCTCTCCCCTGATGCGGTTACTGTAGGCATTCCCCAAGTTATTTTGCGTCCCTGCCCAATCTTCGGGAAAGGCGGTGGGGGTATAGACGGTTAAAGCGGCTTCGTAGTAGCGAATCGCCTGCTCTAGGTTCTCCCCTCGCTCTCCCCTGATGCGTTTACTGTAGGCATTCCCCAAATCATTTTGAATGTTTGCCCAAGTCGTTGCATCATTCTGGCGGTCAAAAAAGTCGAGAGCTTTGGTGTAGATAGCAATAGCAATTTCTAGATTAACCGCCCGTTGACCGAGGCGAAATTGCTGTACTAAATTAGCAAAATTGAGCAAATCAATAATGTTGTTGCGAGTGCCAAAGGTGGGAATGAGAGCAATCAACTCCTCACTGAGCTTGTCTTGCTGACGGGCTAAGAAGGGATAAACAACTGAGGGATTAACCTCGCTCTCATCGGTCAAGCGCAGAGCTTCTTGTAAAAATGCTTCGTACTGTTCCATCGCCACACCACCAGCAAAGACATCTTCTATCCATGCTTCTTTTAGGAAACACTGGGCTTCTATCGCTTGGCGATAAGCAAAAATTGCCCTTTCAAGATTTTGGGATTCATTCCCATAAATCCGATTGGAGTAAGCAGTGGCTAACTCAGCCTGAATATCTGCAAAATCTTGAGTAAATTCATTTTTATTAAAAATCTCTAGAGCCTTCTCGTAAGATAGAATAGCCGCATCTATATTCTCAGCCCTATTCCCGATGATTCGATAATAGTAAGCAGAACCTAGTTTTTGATGCGCTCTCCCCCAACCTTCGGGAAAATCTGAAGGATTTACAAGACTCAGCCAAAGATTTATTAATTCAATGCTGATTTCCTTATTTTGACTAATATCTCCTAAATTAAAATCCTGAAAAACAGCAGCTAGATGCTGAAGCAAGAAACAAATTTCTTGATATTCTTGTAAAACAAAAGCCTTTCTTTTTGCAGCCAAATCACTCTGAACGTCAGACGGTTTAGGAAAAACTACAGCTTCTACTAATTCTAAACCTTTTCTTAACCCTGCTAAACCCAACAGTTCCAAGCTTTCTAGTGGATCTTTCCAGTCTACATACTCTAAAAGTTCGTCATAAATTGACCGATCTATTTCAAGACATCTTTTTTGGATTTTCTTGATTTCATCTTTTATCCAGTTATCAATTTCTGTCACTAAATATAAGTTTAGGTGTTCTAAGTTATAACTTAAAAGTGAATAGAGGGAATCCTTGATGTCTGGAATTCCTGAATCAATGATTTTTCGTGCTTTGAACAGCAGATGATCTTGTCTAGCGACTTTGTATTTAACCCAATTGGGATCTTGTTGTGCCAATTGGTTTCGCAATCGCTTGCTAATCGCTTGTATCTTGTCTACCTCATCAACTTTTCTTTTGGCTTGAAGAACCTCCGCCATATCTTCCATTATTTTAAGTAAATCAGTATCAATCAAACTGCGATGCTCTTCTAAAATATATTCTTCATGGCTACTCGGATATCTCAGTAGCTCTTGAATTAGGGAGAGATAAGCCTGTACACGCCGTTCATCCATCGCCACACACCGGATAGGGGACACCACCCCGATTCTACCCCATCCCCGCCAGTCCCAAACCCAAGAAACCGGGTTGCGTTCATCCCCTCATTTCTCCCCCAAACCCTCCAAAAAACCCGGTTTCCGCCCTCAACCCCGAAACCCGGTTTCTTTCCCCCCACTAGCCAAGAAACCGGGTTGCGTTCATCTTCTCATTTCCCCCCCAAACCCTCCCAAAAACCCGGTTTCCGCCCTCAAGCCCGAAACCGCTCCCTGAAACCCGGTTTCTTTCCCCCCCACGAGCCAAGAAACCGGGTTGCGTTCATCTTCTCGTTTACCCCCCAAACCCTCCCAAAAACCCGGTTTCCGCCCTCAAACCCGAAACCGGGTTTCTTGCACCGACCCCTTTCCCGCCACAGCCTCCCTGAAACCCGGTTTCTTTCCCCCCACTAGCCAAGAAACCGGGTTGCGTTCATCCCCTCATTTCCCCCCCAAACCCTCCCCAAGTAGTACAATCAAAGAAATTCCCACGTTGAGATTATGAACCCTCTCCTAGAAAAAGTCTTAGCAGAAATCACCCAACTCGATCGCCAAGAACAATTACAACTCGTCGCCTGCTTAATTACCCATTGGCAACAACCACCGAACCCATGTGTAGACAAAAAAATTAGCCGCAAAAATCTATTTGGCTGTATGCAAGGCAAAATCAAAATCGCAGAAGATTTTAATGCACCCCTTCATGATTTTGCTGAGTATATGTGATGAAATTTTTATTAGATACACATATTTTTATTTGGCTAATAGATGGCAATCCAAAACTTAGCCAAGCTGCAAGACAAGCCATTGAAAATGAAAACAACTCTTTACATATAAGTATTGTTAGTCTCTGGGAAATGACCATTAAAACCAGCCTTGGCAAACTGGAATTAGCAATTCCTCTTGAACAAATTATCATTGATTTTATCCTTCCCAGTGGTATTCAAATTCTCCCCATTCATTTGCCACACTTGTTAATATTACAAACCTTGCCATTCCATCATCGAGATCCATTTGACCGATTATTGATTTCCCAAGCGAAATCTGAAACCTTGACGTTGATATCAGAAGATGCAACGTTTCAAAAATATGAAGTAAAAATACTTTGGTGATTTATCTAATCTCACTCCCACTGTATCAGAAACCGGGTTGCGCTCATCCCCTCCTTGCCCCCCAAATCCTCCCAAAAACCCGGTTTCTGACCGCCCGAAACCGGGTTTCTTGCACCGATCCATTTCCCGCTACAGCATCCCAGCCTCTCATCCCCCCACCCCATTCACTCGACTTCCTCAAAATTATCCAAAATACGTTTAACTTGCTCCGTAGTAATATCTTCCTGCTCCGATTTACTATAAATCGTCAATAACAAAATACTGGTTTTCGACTCCAGTAAATAAATAATCCGGTAGCCCCCACTTTTTCCCTTTTGAATATTGCTATTTTTAGCCCTCACCTTGTAAACATAACAATTATCGCCAAAACCAGAAAGGCGATCGCCCAACACCAAACCTTTTTGGAGTTTCTCAATTAACCCCTGAGTATCAGACCGAATATTTCGATATTTTTTAGCTAACTTCTTGAGATTATTGCGATATTCAGGCGTTAAATCAATATTCACAAATTGGGGATTATTCGACATCAACCCCCTCCCACATCTCTTCCAGAGGAATTCTTCTCCCTGCCTGAGCATCCTGCAACGCTCGCATCAAACTAGCCTCAATCTCCTCAACCGTAGGATCATCAGCATCTAACTGATCGTCATCAGCAATCAAAACAATCACCTTAACCCGCATCTCAGATTTAACGTCTAAAGGCTCATCCAACAAAAGATGACCCTGATTATTCACCCTTCCCAAAACTTCAAATGCTCTCATCATCTTCCCTCAAACTATTTAAGATCAAAAATCAATAAACTCACCATCTCACCGCATCCATTGCCACACCATCAGCAAAGACATCCCCCCCATTTTAACCCCCCAACCCTGAAACCCGGTTTCTTTGCCCCCATAACCCAGAAACCGGGTTGCACTTATCCCCTCATTTCCCCTCCAAACCCTCCTAAAAACCCGGTTTCCGACCTCATTAAACCCCGTTAAATGAGTTTAGCGATGTCCTTTTTCCCAACGGGAAATAGCCGTCTGGGCAGCGGCATAGCTGGGGGCATCAGCGGGAACAAGGCGAGCAGTGGCGATCGCCTGCTCAAAATCACCCCGGGCGGCGCGGGAATTAGCAATCAAGTAAATTTGCTCCTGCCACAGTCTGATTAATTCCTGAGCCTGTTGATAGCCCGGTTGCCCTTGGGGAATCGTTTTGAGGAGATTAATCCCTTGGAGGAACGAAGAGGCTTGGGTATAACGAATTAACCGCCGGGCTTCGCGGATTTTTGCCGCATTTTCCTTTTGGATCACCGCATTTTGTGTCCATTGGCCGATACTTTGCTGGGCGGCTGCGTAGGCGGCGGTTTGGTTGGCAGGAATCAGTTGAGCAGCGGCGATCGCCCCATCAAACTGACCCTGATTTGCCCGCCCCTTCGCTAAATCCAAAATCACCGCACTCCATCGGGCAATATCCCCCTGAGCCTCCTCATAGAGCGGCGCACCGGGCGGAATCTGCCCCGCTTCCGCAATGGCCCGGCTAAACCCAGAGGCTTGATTGTCTTGGATATAGGTGCGGGCGCGGGCCAAGATCGCTTGACTTTCCGCCAACGTTGGCGGAGCCGCAGGCGCAGCGGGGGCCGGGGTTGCGCCAGGAGTGGGAGGAATCGTCGTCGGTGTTTCTTGCCCCGGTTCTGTGACGGTTTCCGGTTGGGGAGGGCGATCGCCAAACAGGACGTTAAATAATCCCCAAATCGCCAAAATTAGCAACAGTCCCCCACCCCACAGCAGCCAATTGTATTGGGTTTTTTGTGGCGTGGGCCGGGGTTGGCTCTGGGCCGGAGCGGGGACAGTGGGGGCTGTGGTGGGAAGGGTGGGAATGGGGGGCATTTCCGGCGGTGGGGGGGAGAAAGGGGGGAGATCGAGCGATCGCACCGGTTCCGGTTCGGGTTCCGCTTCCACTTCAGCGGCCAGTTCCGCCGGTAGCGGCCCAATCGGATCAGCGGCCAACTCCGGCGGCAATTCCTCACTATCCGCCTCGATGGGCATCACCACCATCGGCGGCGGCTCCACTGGAGCCGGTTCTGCTCCTCCCGTTTGAGGAAACAGGGGCGCTTGGGCAAACTCAATGGAAGGAATAATAATCAAGGGATGTTGCACCGGCCGCCAATGGTGCTCGCTCAATTCCGGCAACCGTTCGTAGAGATAGCTACTAATCCCGTCTAATGTGGTTTGCGGGCCGTAGTAGCGCAATGCCTCCAACAATGCAGCGGTAAACATCCCATGGCCCAAAGCCACCGCCTCATGGGAAGCCTCCTCCAGTTGGCTAGAGAGGATCAACGAAATCCCCATTTCCGGGGCAATTTGCGCCAACTGTCCCCCCACCGTTTCCCCGGCAATCACTCCCGGCGAACGGTTAATATCCAACAACGCCAAGACCCGCCGCTGACCATTACCCTGCAACCGTGCCAGGAGATCCTTGGCCACAATCCCTGTGCCGGGAATGTCCGCCGGGTTGCCATCCATGGGCATTAAATAATCTACCCCCTGCCAACTCACGCCATAACCACTGAAGAAAAACCACAACAGGGAGCCGGTTTGGGCTGCTAGCCAGGTATCCACCCAATGCCAGATCTGATCGCGGGTTGGCTCGGTGCTATGGTTCCCGACCCAAGGGGAAGCCTCGGTTAATAACAGGGCTTGATGGGGAGGCAATTCGGTTTCTTCCACAAGCAGTTGATGCAGAGCTTGGGCATCATCCTGGGCGTAGTTGAGGGGTTGAATGTATTGGTAGCGATTGATGCCGATGGCCAACGCGGTGTAGTCTGACATATCCCCAAGCGGTGAACGGGTTGCAAGGCAATTCTAGCGGAATTCCTTATCCCCTCTAACATTTCAAAACCGATTGTTATACTTGGGGGATGAATTCACGGGCTTTGCTGGGCAGCGATGGGCAGAATTTTCAAGTTGAAACGGGAAGGGCGATCGCCCCAACAGCGCGGTTGGGGGATAGTCATCGGTTTAGCCCTCGTCGGCAGCGGTTTGGTAGGGGCGATCGCCCCTTTGCCCCTATCCGCCCAAACGATGCAGCCGGATATCCAACTGCAACGCCGTCCTGATGACACCTACGACACATTTCTGCGGCGGGCAGAGGCCGCAGCCCGAGCCGGGGTACAGCGACAATTTGACAGCAATCCCCTGGTGACTACGGCGGATATCATGGTTTATGGCAAAAATAGCGGCGTGATCGTCCCCCTGCTGCGGTTACGAGTGACACGCCGCAACTGGGTCAACCTCCCCGACCCCCAACAATGGGCTACCTATTTCCCCATGGCCCGGCAATTCCTCGGCTTTGATCCCCAAGACCCCACGACCCCAGGCTCTCCACCATCTCCCTCACCTTCTCCACCCCCGCCAGAAACTCCCTCCGCAGGGTAATCTCAAATCGCTCCAGATCCGCCCCATGGCTCCATAGACCGCGAAGCGGTGGGGTGGGCGAAAAATTTTTCGCCCCTACGGTGGGTTGGGGCTTAACTACCCGCCCCAATCAGATCCGGGGCTTCTAAGTCTTGAAACAAGGGGGTGCTAAGGTAGCGTTCCCCAAAACTGGGTTGGATCATCACGATCAACTTGCCAGCATTTTCTGGCCGTTGGCCGAGGGCGATCGCTGCACACAAAGCTGCCCCAGAGGAAATCCCCGATAAAATCCCTTCTTCTTTGGCTAACCGCCGACCATAGGCGATCGCCTGATCATCACTGACCGTAATCACCTCATCAATCAATTCCACCTTCAGCACCTCCGGCACAAACCCCGCCCCAATGCCCTGAATTTTATGGGGGCCCGGTTCTCCCCCGGAAAGCACGGGGCTACCGATGGGTTCAACGGCGATCGCCTTAAATTCCGGTTTCCGCTCCTTAATCACCTCCGCCACGCCGGTAATCGTGCCGCCGGTTCCCACCCCCGCCACCAAGAAATCAATCTGGCCATCGGTATCATGCCAAATCTCTTCCGCTGTAGTGCGGCGATGAATTTCCGGGTTAGCATCATTGCGAAACTGTTGCAACATATAGGCGTTGGGCGTGGTTTCAAGGATTTGCTGGGCGCGGCGAATGCAGGCACTCATCCCCCCCGCCCCCGGCGTTAACTCCAACTGCGCCCCATAGGCCCGCAACATCGCCCGCCGCTCACTGCTCATCGTTTCCGGCATGGTGAGGATTAATTGATAGCCCTTGGCCGCCGCCGCCATCGCCAGGGCAATGCCTGTATTTCCTGATGTGGGTTCGACTAAAATCGTTTTTCCCGGCTCAATCAGGCCCGCCGCCTCAGCGGTATTGATCATATTTACGCCAATGCGGTCTTTCACCGAAGCCGCCGGATTCATCCCCTCCAACTTGACAACGATTTCGGCGATGCAACCTTCCGCCTGAGGAATACGATTGAGACGCACTAAGGGAGTCCGTCCCACTAACTCCGTCATATTGTTGGCAATCCGCATCAGTTTTGACTCCTTAAATGTAGTACATAATATTCATCTGGCGGCGAGAATCCCGCTGTTCACAAAGATCTTGGAGGGTATAACCCTGAAGCACCCCCCGCATTGTTTCGTAAACCTCTTGCCACACCTCATCCACCACCACACTTTCGAGGGTGGGGGCGATCCGCGCTAGCGTACCGATCGCCTCCTTACGATTGCGGGCCTCTGCCCCTTCGAGGCAGTTGACCACATCCAAAAGCGTGATCTTCCATGGCTCAATCATCAGCAAATAGCCCCCCTTGGCCCCCCGCTGACTCTGAACAAACCCCCCCCGCCGTAGCGTCGCTAACAGTTGCTCTAGATACCGTTCCGGAATCTGTTGCTGGGCGGCAATTTGTTTAATTTGCAGCGGTTCATCTTGGGGATAATGCCCGGCTAGTTCCAAAAGAGCCAGCAGTGCATATTCAGTACGGCAGGAGAGTTCCACGGGCAGCTTGGGGATGAAGGCTGATGTTTAGTATACTCCCATTCCCCACTGGGGTTTGCAGGATTGATTTTAGTTCACAATTAGGGGGGATGGGGAATGGGGAACGGGGAATGGGGAACGGGGAATGGGGAACGGGGAATGGGGAATAATTCGAAATTGGGTTATAGATTTGGTTATGGACGGTGTAGGGGCGAAAAATTTTTCGCCCCTACATTCATTTGCGATGGGCTACAAAAAAAAGTGGCGAGGTTGCCCTCGCCACTGAGATATCGTGTTGTGTGTTCCTGGTTAACAGGTCAGTCTAGAAGGTGAACGTGGTGCGCAGCGTTCCCATTAAAATATCAGCGTTAACGCTGCTATGACCAGGGTTGGTCAGGTAAACCAAGCCGGGGGTGATGTGGATGTTGTCGTTCACCCGGAGGCGGTAGAAGGCTTCGAGGTGATAACCCGTGTCGAGGTTAGCACGGTCAAAGGTATCGGCGTTGGTGCCACTGAACGCACCGGCCAAGTTGGCAGAAGAACCAGCGAGGCGGGGCTGTTGACCCAAGACGAAGCCTAAAAGGTTGCCTTCGCCACCGAGATCAGGTAAACCCACGGTGAGGGCGTAGTTCCACACATCAGCAGTACCGCTTTGGATGACGATACCTTTGCTCATGCCGATCCAGCCACCCACAAAGAGGCGATCGCTGGGCGTATACAGCACTTCCAAACCGTAGTTGTTGGAAACAACATTATCGGTGGCAAGAGCAGCACCAGTGACAAGACTAATAAAGTCGTCTTTCAACCCTAAGTCCCCAGCAAAGCTACCTGTGCTGGTGTCTAAGCCATCGCCATTGGTATAGGAATTGGTGTATTGCAGACCCACACCGAATTTATCGTTTTCAAATTGGATTTGACCCCCCAGGGCATAGCTGCCACCGAAGATCCCCGCTCCAGGCTCTTCGCCCTCGCCAGCGGTGTAGCCCAGGGAAATATTGAAGTTATCGTTGAGCTTGTGCATGAAGCCAATCCCCTGATCTTGGCCGCCAGCCCGCAGGATCGGGTTGCGTTGACCAAAGCGGGAGATGGAGCCGTTGCCGCTGGAATCGAAGGGGTTGAGGGTGGACAAGAAGTCATCCATGCCAGCACCAGCGGCGATGACCTGTGCCGTGGTTTTATCGCCAATCGGGAAGCGGTAGGACAAGAGACCAATTTCGATGGCGTTGTTGGTGTCAGTGCGGAAACCGTAGCGGGGTTCGTTGGTGAGGTTATTATAGACGTTCCAGTTTGCCACGTTACCAGCTTCGAGACGAGTGCGCAGGCGATCGCGCCCCGTGAAGGAGGTGTCAAAGTTCAACCGTACCCGGTCTTGGAAGACGATCTCATCAAGGGAGCGCTCATCGCCATCACCAAGGAGGCGGTCGGCGTTGGTGTCAGGTTGGTTGCGACGGGGGCTGATGGCGTTGAGGGCGAAAATTGCTTCCCCGACCAGTTTGGTGGTGGTGGAGAATTGGTTATCTTCCAAGAAGGAAACGCGGGACTCGAGGTTATCCACACGGGTTCCCAGCATTGCCAATTCCGCCTCGAATTCCTGCATGAGGCGATTCATCGTTTCCAGGTCTTCGCGGGTGGCAAAATCAGCGGTGGTTTCCGCGATTAACCGCTCGATTTGTTGCAAGCAGGAATTCAAACCAGCGGCGAATTCATAACGGGAAAGGGCGCGGTTGCCTCGGAATGTGCCGTTGGGATAACCTTTGAGGCAATCATAGCGGCGCACTAAGTCATCGAGAGCTTGGAAGGCCCAATCACTGGGGGAAACATCACTAAACTGGGATGCGCCACCGGCTTGGTTCATCATCACTTGACCTTCGGAGCTATAGGCTTCGATTTGGTCAAATAAATCTTGATTGGTGGTTTGGGCTTGAGCCGCGAAGGGCTGGGCCGCTAAGAGGGCGGAACCGATGAAGATCGGTAATGCCTTGATTGAAGACCGGTGTAGTTTTGCCATGCGTCTAAATTATTCACTCCTCAAACAAGTCTTAATCCTTGACAGTCCCCGCTCTAAAGAGACAGAGATTCGAGAATAAGCCAGATGGCTCTCACAGGCGCAGTCAAATCGCCTCTAATTCAGGTTGCCCGTAGACTTCCCTATATTGACTGTTGTTCCGAAAAACAACATCAAGAATAAACCATAACACTACCCGAGCCATTCTGCCACTACTGAGAAAGGATGTCAACAATGTGGCCAGGGACACATTGATTGACGAGATTTTAAGTGGGGACAGAAGAGAGCCAAGGGACTTTGGTGCGTTTGCGATCATTGACACAAGGGCAATGACGTTAAACCCAGACTGCCGAGAGCTTAACAACTTAATGTTAAGAGCAGCCTAAGAGCCTGTTAATTCTGGATGGGCGATCGCCCCTCGCCCTCAAAAATTAATCAACACCCGTGAATTTAAGGTTTAAATTGGAGATCTCCTTATTTCCCCCACCGCTTTGGCGTTATGCAGCATTTAACCAGTCATCATCGGGTTGCGATTCTCCTCCATCGCGGCATTCGCGATCGCAGTGGGAAAACGGGCTTGGCGTTTTTGCGCTATGGGGATGCGGAGGTGGTGGCTCTGATTGATGAGGATTGTACGGGGGAATCGTCGGTGGCTTTAACGGGCATTGATCGGCAGATCCCGATTGTGGCCTCCGTCACCGATGCCTTAGCCTATCAGCCCGATGTGTTGTTGATTGGCGTTGCGCCATCGGGGGGGCAATTGCCCGATAGTTGGTGGGAAGAGGTGAAGCTGGGGATCCTGGCGGGGGTGTCGGTGGTGAATGGTCTCCATAGTGCCATGACCCCGATGATTGAAGATTTGCCGGGGGGACGGCTCCAAAAGGGGCAATGGATTTGGGATATTCGTCAGGAGCCGCCGGGTTTGAGAATTGGTAAGGGGTTGGCGCGATCGCTCCCCTGTCAGCGCTTCCTCACTGTGGGTACAGATATGGCGGTGGGGAAAATGTCCACGGGGCTAGAATTACGCAAGGCGGCGATCGCCCAAGGGATTAATACCAAATTTGTCGCCACGGGTCAGGGGGGGTTAATGATTGTGGGGGAGGGGATTCCCCTGGATGCGGTGCGGGTGGATTTTGCTGCCGGAGCGGTGGAGCAGGCGGTGCTGGATCTCGGTTCCCGTTGCGATCTACTCTTAATCGAGGGCCAAGGTTCTTTACTCCATCCCGGCTCAACGGCCACGCTCCCCTTAATCCGAGGCAGTCAGCCCACCGGGTTAATCCTCGTCCATCGGGCCGGGCAAACCCGAATCCATAACTGCCCCGATGTAGAAATCCCCCCGCTCCCGGCGGTAATTGAATTGTATGAATCGGTGGCGCGGGGGGCGGGGGCCTATGGGCCGGTACGGGTGGAGGCGATCGCCCTCAATACATTCCATCTCAAGGAAAAGGCGGCCCAGGAGGCGATCGTCCAAGTCCACCAAGAAACTGGCCGCTTCTGCACCGATGTCGTCCGCTTCGGGGCGATCGAACTCCTCCACCACCTGCTTAAAACCCCCTAACCCCAATGCCCCTCTCCCTTGCCACTCAACAGGAAATTATTCAGCGAGTTCAACGGGCGCGATCCCAACGAGCTAAATTTTTGGCAATGATGCGCGATCGTCAAGCTCTTGGATGGCCCGTTGCTCGACAAGCAGCCCACCAATTGAAAACAGAATTTGGGGTTACACAGGTTGTCCTGTTTGGCTCATGGTTAAACTTAGAGCAAATGCACTGGCATTCCGATCTAGATCTAGCCGTCTGGGGTTTACCGAGAGCATCTCTCTACCGAGCTGGGGCCATCATTGAGCGGGGCCATGATTTTACGATTGACTTAATCGAAGCGGAATGGGCGAAACCCCATATTCAAAGGGCGATCGCCCAAGGAATCCCATTATGAAACATCTCTGCGATCGCTTGGCCCAAGAACTGATGGTAATGCAGCACATGATTCAACAATCTCAGCCCTTTTTAGATCAGCTAGCGCAACCCCAAGACCCCAGTTATCAAGCGGCCTTTGTGGGAGCACTTGCCCTCAATCTTCACAGTTTTTATACGGGTGCAGAACGAATCTTTGAGGCGATCGCCCAACAAATTGATCAATATCAACCTACAGGTTCTCAATGGCATCGGCAACTCCTCGATCAAATGGTAGTCACGATACCTGACATCCGGCCCGCAGTCATTTCAGGCGAAACACACTTACTTTTAGACGAATTGCGTCGGTTTCGCCATGTTGTCCGTAGTGTTTATGCTTATCAATTGGATCCGGAGCGTGTCCTCGACCTAGCAAAGCGGGTGTTTGCCGAGTTTTCTCGCTTTGCCCAAGAAATTAATGCTTTTTGCCAAACCTTAACCCCCTAACCCCCAATTATCATGGCCATTAGACTTGGACGGAATCAATGTGGAACCCTCACCGCTGCCGAAAGCCATGAATGGCTGATCACCAACGGCAGCGGGAGCTATGGCGCAGGCACAGTGGCAGGACTCCTCACCCGCCGTTACCACGGGTTACTCGTTGCCGCCCTCACCCCTCCCCTAGGCCGCACCCTCCTGGTGAGCAAAATCGACACCGACCTCCACTATCGCGGCCAAAGCTTTCCCCTCTACACCAATCGCTGGTCTGACCAAACCCTCGACCCGGAAGGCTACCTCAACCTCGAAGGCTTCTACCTCGAAGGGACAACCCCCGTTTGGCACTATGCTGTTGCTGACCTCCTCCTCGAGCAGCGGATCTGGATGGAGCCAGGGCAAAACACCACCTATATCCGCTACACCCTCAAGCGAGGCAGTGGGGTGGTTGAACTGACCCTCAAACCCTTCGTCAACTATCGCGATTTCCATAGCGATACCCATCATGAGGATTGGCAGATGGGGATCAACGCCATTGATTATGGCATTGAAATCACTCCCTTTCCCCGAGCCGTCCCCTACAAAATCCTCGCCTACGGCCCCACCCCCCCCCAATGGTCGATTCATCCCCATTGGCATCGGGAATTTGATCTCGCCCTGGAGCGGTATCGGGGTTTAACCGACCATGAAGACCACCTCAACCCCGGATTAATCCGCGCCAGCCTTAGCCTAGGGCAATCGATCACGCTCATTGTCAGCACGGAAGCGGCTCCCGACCCGGATGGAGCGGCGGCCCTCGATCACCGCCACCAATACGAGCAGGCCGTGCTTGCCCCTTGGCGAGGGTTATATTTACCCCGCAACCCAGATATTGAGCAGTTGGTGTTAGCGGCGGATCAGTTTATTGTTGCTCGCCCTCTGCCTAATGAGCCGGAGGGTAAAACGGTGATTGCCGGTTATCCCTGGTTTGGGGATTGGGGCCGAGATACGATGATCAGCTTGCCGGGGTTGACATTGACCACAGAACGACCGGCGATCGCCCGTCTCCTGCTGCGCACCTTTGCCCAATACCTCGATCAGGGGATGCTTCCCAACCTCTTCCCCGATGGTAGCAATCAACCGGAATACAACACCGTTGACGCGATCCTCTGGTATTTCGAGGCGGTGCGGGCCTATTTTGTGGCTACCCAAGATCAAACCTTGATCGCGGAACTGTTCCCCGCCTTGGCGGAAGTGATCGATTGGCACATCCGAGGGACACGCTACAATATCCACCTGGATCGTAAAGATGGCCTCCTCTACGCCGGAGAGGCGGGCGTACAACTCACCTGGATGGATGCCAAGGTGGAGGATTGGGTGGTTACGCCCCGGATTGGTAAGCCGGTGGAGATTAATGCCCTTTGGTATAACGCCCTGATGACGATGCAGGTGTTAGCCCAGGCTTTGGGGAAACCCTCGGAGGAATACCAAACCCTGGCCCAGAATGTGGTGATTGGCTTTAGTCGGTTTTGGAACTATGACACGGGCTATTGTTTTGATGTACTGGATGGCCCTCAGGGCCATGATCCAGCACTGCGTCCGAATCAAATTTTTGCCGTTTCTCTCCCGGCGGCCTTGATGGAAATGGGCGGATTACCTTTGCTTTTGCCTCGGGAACAGCGGGGCATTGTTGATGCGGTGGGGCGATCGCTCCTCACCTCCCACGGGTTACGCTCCCTTGCCCCCGATCATCCCCAATACCAGGGAGTTTATGGGGGGGACAGATATCAACGGGATGGAGCCTATCACCAAGGCACAGTCTGGGGTTGGTTAATCGGCCATTTTATTCAAGCTCATTTAGCGGTCTATGGCGATCGCTCCCAAGCCAAAACCCTCCTTACCCCCATGGTCGATCAACTCCGCAGCGGTTGCCTCGGAACCCTCGGGGAAATCAGCGATGGCGATGCCCCCTTCACCCCCCGGGGAGCCTTCGCCCAAGCCTGGACTGTGGCCGAAGTCCTGCGCATTTGGCGACACCTCAACAATCCCCCCCAATAAAAAAGATCTCCCCTCTATGGCAAATAAGCCCGCACCACGTCCAGCGGTAAGGAGAGGATTTGGGCGATCGCCTCTGGATCCAAACCCATGGCCACTAAGGGCGGAATCGCCTTCAGTTGGGCTGTTTCGGCCCGCTCGGCCCGCTCTTGCATCGCTTGAGCCTGTTCTCGCATCGCTTGAGCCTGTTCTCGCATCGCTTGAGCCTGGGCGATCGCCTCCACATAGGTCGCAAACCGTTCCCCCGTTGGCGTATAAAGCTGCAATTCTCCGACCGGGGTCAACTCGAACCGCATCCCCAACAGCGGACTCCGCCAGTTCTGCATTTCTGGAATCACCGAGAGCGCCCCCACTATATCCCGCTGCCATCCCTTGAGGAGAATGCGATCGGGGTCGAATAGATAATATTCCTGTACGCCGTAGGTTTCGTAAAACTCTAACTTTGTTTCGTGTAGTTCTTTCCATGTGTTGCCCGGTGAGGCAATTTCAAACACGACTTGAGGGGCAATGCCGTCTTCTTCCCATTGCTTGTAGGAGCCGCGATCGCCCTTAGGACGACCGAGAATCACCATCACATCTGGAGCGCAGCGGGTACGATTGTCCCCCTTGATGGGATACCAGAGCAAATCCCCCGCGACAAACACCTGAGGATTGTCAGCAAACATGGCATCTAACCCGCCTTGAATTGTGGTGATGTAGCGAAATTGCAGTGTGTTATCAGCCAAGGGTTTACCGTCGCTTTCGGGGTATTCAACCTGAGGGTGGGCAGAACTAATCATAGGGCCAAGGGTGCGTCCGTTGGTTTCCAGGGTAGCACAGGGGTTTTGATGGGAAGCGGGGCGGGGTGCGATCGCCCCCCCTCTATGGCAAATAAGCCCGCACCACGTCCAGTGGCAAGGAGAGAATTTGCGCGATCGCCCCTGCATCCAAACCCATGGCCACTAAGGGCGAAATCGCCTTCAGTTGGGCTGCTTCGGCCCGCTCGGCCCGCTCTTGCATCGCTTGAGCCTGGGCGATCGCCTCCACATAGGTCGCAAACCGTTCCCCCGTTGGCGTATAAAGCTGCAACTCCCCGGCCGGGGTCAACTCAAACCGCATCCCCAACAGCGGACTCCGCCAGTCCTGCATTTCTGGAATCACCGAGAGCGCCCCCACTATATCCCGCTGCCATCCCTTGAGGAGAATGCGATCAGGGTCGAATAGATAATATTCCTGTACACCGTAGGTTTCGTAAAACTCTAACTTTGTTTCGTGCAGTTCTTTCAATGTGTTGCCCGGTGAGGCAATTTCAAACACGACTTGAGGGGCGATGCCGTCTTCTTCCCATTGTTTGTAGGAGCCGCGATCGCCCTTAGGACGACCAAGAATCACCATCACATCGGGAGCGCAGCGGGTACGATTGTCCCCCTTGATGGGATACCAGAGCAAATCCCCCGCGACAAACACCTGAGGATTGTCAGCAAACATGGCATCTAACCCGCCTTGAATTGTGGTGATGTAGCGAAATTGCAGTGTGTTATCAGCCAAGGGTTTACCGTCGCTTTCGGGGTATTCAACCTGAGGGTGGGCAGAACTAATCATAGGGCCAAGGGTGCGTCCGTTGGTTTCCAGGGTAGCACAGGGGTTTTGAGGGAAGCGGGGGGCGATCGCATGGGTAGTTTTTAATCCATTTCGGTAAAAATTCCATGGAGAAGATGCACATTTTCCCCTCGGATATAAAGTTAATTGAACTTTATAGCAAAGCTGAAGGGACATAACATATACTGAGTGGTCAGACTGGGCGTAACAGTTCGGATCGCTCTGTCCCCTATTGTCTCCGGGAATGATTATGTCACCCAGAATCCTGAAGGTTGATGACCTCCGCGATTTAGCCAGCCCGGAAAAGATTGCCAAAATCTTTAGGCAATTGGGCTACAACGCGGCGGCGGAACCCATCGAGATCGAGACGTTGGAGCTATCGGCTCGCAGTCAGGAGGCGATCGCCCAAGCCTTTCTGATTGCCGACCAAGACCGGGGCGGGTTGCAGGTTGTGTTGTTTCAGCTAGAGCTGAGTGCGTGGGAATCGGCATCGATGGCCAGCACGCGGATGAAGGCGATCGCCTCTCAGCTTGGCAAACGTCCCTCAGAATTTTTGCTATTGGCGACGAAGGACTATAACCAGTTGATGCTGGTGAATCCTCGCAAATCCTTTGATGACAAGATGGCGTTGCGGGCGAGTATCCGCAAGTTATTGATCGATCGCCAGAATCCCACGGCCTACGATTTAGACCGCTTGGAAGCGATCGCCGTCCGAGGTAAATCGGCTCTGGAACTCTACAAAGCCCATTGTGACGCTTTTGATGTGGAGAAGCTCACCAAGCGGTTTTATGAGCAATATAAGCGGTTGTTTGAGCGGGTGTTGCAGGTCATCCAAGACCATAACCCAGACCCCTATTTTGAGGATATGGATCGGTTGCACCAGTTCGCCCAGCGGCTTTTGGGGCGAATCATGTTTTTATATTTTCTCCAGAAAAAGGAGTTTTTGGCGGGCGATCGCCAATTCCTGAAAACTCAGTACCGGGTGAACAAGTACCAGGCGGACGGGACGGACTACTACGCCGAAATTTTAGAGCCGCTGTTTTTCAATGTCTTGAATACGCCAATGGATCAGAGAGAGATCCCCCTAAATCCCCCTTCCCAAGGGGGACTTCAAACTCCCCCCTTACAAAGGGGGGCCGGGGGGGATCGCCTCCGTGAGTTTGCCGATCGCATTCCCTATCTGAATGGCGGTCTATTCGATCGCGATTATGGTGTGGGCGTTCGGGATGGGGCGGGGAAAGCAACCCCAGACTTGATCACCCTACCCAACAGCATTTTTGACCCTGGCGATGCGGAGAGCATTCTCGGTTTCTTCAATGGTTACAACTTCACGATCGCGGAAAATGTGGCGGGGGATGAGGATGTGGCGGTTGATCCGGAGATGTTGGGGAAGGTGTTTGAGAATATGTTGGTGGCGGAGGAGCGGGGCAAGTCGGGGACGTTCTACACGCCCCGTGGCATTGTTCAGTTTATGTGTGCGGAGGTGTTGGCGCGGTATTTGGTGGATGAGGCGGGGGTTTCGTTGGCAACGGCGCAACTGTTGGTGAATTATGACCCGGATATTTCGGATCGGGATTTGCATCAGTTGATTTCGCCGCAGCAGGCGCGGGGTTTAAAGCAGGCGATCGCCTCGCTCAAGGTGCTTGACCCTGCCGTGGGTTCGGGGGCGTTTCCGTTGGGGATGATGCAGTTAATCCTGAATGTGCGGCAGGCGATCGCACGGCGGGAGGGAATGACGGTGCAACGGGGAAGTTTGGCGATTTCGGAGTGGAAGCGGGAGATCATCGCGAACAATCTCTATGGGGTGGATATTAAGCCGGAGGCGATCGAGATTGCGAAGTTGCGGATGTGGTTGTCGTTGGTGGTGGATATTCCGACGATCGCGGATGTGGAGCCGTTGCCGAATCTGGATTATAAGTTGATGTGTGGGGATTCGTTAATCTCGAAGATTAATGGTCAAACGATTATTCCTGTGCCGGGTCAAGCGGAGCAGTTAAGTCTTGGGTTCCAGACGACGGAACTGGATCGGGCGATCGCGGTTTTGGTGGGGTTGGAGAAGCGATATTTTGATGTGAGTTCGGAGGAGCGGCAGGGGTTACGGTTGGAGATTTTGGCGGCGGAGCGGCGGGTTTTTATGGGGGCGATCGCGGATCAGCGTCGGGGGGTGATTCAGCAGCAGCAGGAGTTGGAGCGGGAAATTCAGGAGTTTAAGCGGCCTCAGAAGAAGCAGTTACAGGAGCGGGAGGTTTTGGCGGCGCGGTTGGCGGGTTTGGATGAGTTTGAGGCGGCGGTGCAGCGGGGCGATCGTTCGTTAAGTTTCTTTCAATATCATCTCCATTTTCGGGATGTGTTTGAGGGTAAGGGAGGGTTTGATCTTGTGGTTGGCAATCCGCCCTATGTGCGACAGGAGCAACTTAAGGATATTAAGCCAGCTTTACAAGCGGAATATGATTGTTATACGGGGGTTGCGGATCTATTTGTCTATTTTTATGAGCAGGGTTTTCGGTTATTAAAGCCCCAAGGGTATCTAACTTACATCACCTCTAATAAATATTTTCGGGCGGGTTATGGGGAAAAGTTGCGCAAATATTTAGGTGAAAATTCTACGATTGAGTTGGTGATTGATTTTGGGGATGCGAATGTATTTGAAGCCATTGCTTATCCTAGTATTATTGCGCTCAAGAAGGTAAAGGCTAAGAATCATCAGGCCGATGTTTTGACATGGGATGAGAATGATGGGCTTGATAATTTTGTTCCGGTTTATCAGCAGAAGAAATTTCTGTTAAAGCAAAGTGATTTGAAGCCGGACGGATGGCGGTTAGAGTCTCCTGAAGTGTTGCGGCTTTTGGATAAGCTACGCAAGGCGGGAACGCCTCTAGGCGAATACGTTAATGGTCGTTTTTATCGTGGAATTTTGACGGGTTTTAATGAAGCGTTTGTTGTGGATCGAGAAACCCGCGATCGGCTCATCGCTGAACACCCCTCATCTGCTGAAGTTCTCAAACCATTTCTCCGGGGTCGAGACATAAAAAAATGGGTTGTTGATAGTCAAGATTTATGGGTTATTTTCACTCGTCGAGGCATTGATATAGAAAAATATCCAGCTATCCAAAATCATTTGATTCAATACAAAGATAGACTAAATCCAGGGACTAAAGGCGGAAGAAAAGCTGGTACTTATAAATGGTTTGAAATACAAGATAATGTAGCGTATTTTGAGGATTTTGAAACTCCCAAGATTTTTTATCAAGAAATTGCAACTTATCAAGCTTTTGCTTGGGATGATAAAAAATTCTACTCAAATAATAAAACTTTTTTGATTCCTAATAGTAGTAAATTTTTGCTTGCTATACTGAATTCTAAAATAGTATGGTTCTTTCTTAATCATATTGCCCAAAAAATGGCAGGTGGTGCTTATGCCATGCAAACCCCATACATATCTCAAATTCCAGTCCCTCAGGCAAGTGAAGAAGAGAAAAAAGTTATTGAAATTTTAGTAGATTATATTCTATATCTTACTCAGCAATTAAAAGATGCTCCTAGCACGGGTAAAGAACTGATGACAGTTTCTAATGATACTCTTATGTTAAGTTATTTTGATCAGATACTTGATGCTATCATCATGGAATTGTATTTATCTAAAGATCTGCACGCAGAAAATAAATACTTTATACGTTATCTTTTGCAAGAAAATCTCCCTGATATAAACAAAATCAAAAGCAATAAAATTGACGACCTTCGAGCTATTTTTCAACATCTTTTTAATCAAGATCATCCACTTAGAAAAAACCTTTACTTTCTTGGCAACCTTAATATTGTAAAACTTATTAGAGGGAAATAATGAAAATAATTAAACTTGAAATTCAAAACTTTCGTGCATTTTATGGTAATCATATCCTTGAATTTGCCAAAGCAGGACATCGGCTTACAAAACAAAATCTTCTGCTTTATGGTGAAAATGGCAGTGGTAAAAGTTCTCTACTGTTAGCTATTCAGTACGCTTTAGACTCTTCTAGGAATACGATCTCTTTCGATGAGCATAAAAATATTTTTCAAGATCCATCTTGCGATCGCTATATTGAACTAACATTACGAAAAAAAACTAACCAACCAATGATCACTTGTAAATGGTCACCAGAGATTACCACTACAAATATTTTAGAAATTCAAGATGCATCACAAGCTAAAGGTATTCTTGATTATAAAAAACTTTTAGAAGTCCACTTTATTCATAGAGCAAATCAAAGCGTCAACATATTTGACTTGTTATTAAAAAGTCTTCTAGAAAAATGTATTAACGATCAAGACCCTGACCAAAAAACTTTTTCTGAACAATGGCAAACGTTGCTAGAAAGCATCCCAAAACGCCGCAACTATTCCAGACAAATCGATAAATTTAATGGTACAGCAGCATTATTTAATCAAGGGTTGAGTGCCAAACTTAATCAGTTAAGAGAATCAGTGAATCAACTGATGTTATATTTCGGTCATTCAATTAAAATCGCGTTTGATTTTCAGGGTATATCATTCGATCATGAAGTTAAATATGATCCAAATAATCCAGAAAAAAGTCTTAGTGGAAAAGAAATTTTACTTAACATTGAATTTCTGGGTCGGAATATTTCACAACCTCACCATTTTCTCAATGAAGCTAAACTCACTGCTATTGCAATAAGTCTTTATTTAAGTTCTTTACTTGTTGCTCCAAAACCTGCTTTAAAAATTTTAGTTTTAGACGATATTTTTATTGGCTTAGATATGCAAAATCGTCTTCCTATGATTGATATTCTTAAAGAAAAATTTGCAGAATATCAGATTTTCTTGATGACTTATGATAGAGAATGGTATGAAGTTCTTAAACAAAGATTAGATGGTAATAAATGGCTTTTTCAGGAACTTTATCGAACTGAACTAAAAGAAAATGATAATGTCTTTGCAGAAATTCCTGTTTGGAAACAAGATAAAGATTTTTTAGAAAAATCTGAAGAATATTTGGAAGTCCATCACGAGCCAAGAATTGCAGCCGTTTATCTACGAATGGCGTTTGAAGTTATGCTCAAAAAATATTGTGATGAGCAACGCAAAAAAGTTATTTATAAAGAAGAGCGAAAAAAACTTTCAAGTGACGATTTCTGGACAGTTATCAAAAATAATATTCCTTCATCTTTGGCCGATGACATAGAAATTTATCGAAATATTGTAATGAATCCATTAAGTCATTCTACTATTATTCAAATTCACTCTCAAGAAGTAAGGTTGGCGATTGCAACTGTAAAACAACTGAAAGATCGTTTATTTCCATCATCGTAAGAAAATAGGAATTTAAATGAACACCCTACAGGAGTAACCCCATGAAACTCGCAGAAATCAGACAACAAGGATACAAAGCCCTCACCAAAGCCCTAGGCGTAGTCGGAACCCTTCGATTTATCCAACAATTTGAAGCAGGCTATGGCAACTACACCCAAGAACGCCATCAAGAACCGAATCCTACCCTCGAAGAATTCCAGAATTTTATTAACCAAAATCCTAATTAATTATTACTATGCAAATTTTAATTCCTGAATCAATCAAGTAAGCATCAGTAAATATGGCAATTCCAGACTATATCGACAATACCCAAAATCGAACCCTCCAAGAAATTCTGATCAAAATCATTGAACAGGAAAACCAAAAGGTTCTAGATATCGCCACCGGATTTTTTAGAATTGAAGCCTGGGTACGCCTCGAAGACTCCATGCAGCAACTCCAATCCCTCCGATTGCTCATTGGCCGCGACCCCAGCATCCAACCCGCCGAAAGCGATCGCATCGACCTCATTCGCCACCTCAAACGAGAAATCCAGGGACAAGTAGAACAGCAAGCATTCAACATTGACTATAAAAACCAAATCACCCGCCTCATTCAATACCTCGAAAAACCAGAAATCCAAGTGCGACTCTTTGGCGCATTAGGCGATAAAAACCAATTTCTCCACGCCAAAGCCTACATCTTTGACGAGTACAGCATCGTCGGTTCCAGCAACTTCACCCCCTCCGGCCTCGTTGGCAACTCCGAACTCAACATCATTAATAAAGTAGAGGCGATCGCCCGCGATTTGAGAGACCACTGGTTTGAACGATTTTGGAATCATCCCAGCGTAGACACCGACTACAAAACCAAACTCATCGCCGCCCTCAACGCCTCAAAATTCGGCAGCAAAGCCTACACCCCCTACCAAATCTTCATCAAAGCCCTCTACGAACGCTTCAAAGATGACACCCTCCTCGAAGGAGAACTCCAAACCGGCCTAACCCTTGCCAGCTTCCAACAAGAAGGCTTTGAACGCGCCGTCCGACTCCTCGAACGCCATAACGGGTGCATGGTCGCCGATGCCGTGGGGTTAGGCAAAACCTTCATCGGTTTGCGCGTCATTGAACATTACTTAATCAAACTGCGACAACCCGGCCATATCCCCAAAGTCCTCGTCCTTTGCCCCGCCCAACTACGCGATTTAGTGTGGCGTAAAAAACTCGATGAATTCGGCATCAAAGCCGATATTTTATCCCACGAAGAAGTAAGCCGACAAAATGCCGATATCCGCCGATTTCGCAATCATGACCTCATCGTCATTGATGAATCCCATAACTTTCGCAACAGCGCAACCAACCGCTACCGTAACCTTCAAAAACTTCTCGGAACAGGACGACAAGACACTAAAGTATTACTACTCACCGCCACCCCCATCAATAACACCATTTTTGACCTCTATCACCAAATTTTGCTACTCACCAAAGGCAATGAAATCACCTATCGCAATTGGGGCGTAGGCAACCTTAGCAGCTACTTCAAAGCCCTCAAAGAGGGCAAAGCCGAAATCACCGATCTGCTCATGGAAACCGTGGTGCGTCGGAGCCGCCAAGATGTGATCAAACGTCAAGCAGCCGGGGAAAAAATCTACATTGCCGGACAACTGATCCAATTCCCAAAACGTCAGCTTGAAAACTTCACCTACAACTTTGAGGCAACCTATGCGGGCTTGTATGAGGCGATCGCCGATCAAGTCGATACCCTAAACCTCGCCCCGTACAACATCAAAGCCTTCAAAAAAAAGAAAAATAACGACGATACCAGCGAAGTTAAACGCAATAAAGCCTTGGTATGCCTGCAAAAAGCATTGTATTTCAAACGCTTTGAAAGCTCCCTCATTGCATTTACCAAAACCCTCCGTAATCAATGCAACTTTCAAACTAAATTTTATGAAGTCCTAACCCAAGAGAAAAAACTCCTCGATAGCAAGAATTTTCGCAAGCTGATCATGGCCCTTGATAACGATGATGATCAGATGGCCGAAATCGACATTATCGAAAATCTAGAGGCGATTAACCCCAAAGACTACGATATTAAACAACTCCAATCCCAAATCGAAGCAGATCTAACCGCCCTCAATAGCGTTCTAGAGAGACTTGACGCAATTCAGGCTGCTGTAGAGGCAGATCGAGAGAGCGATCGTAAACTGGCCGCCTTCAAACAATTACTCCTCAACTTCAAAGGTCAAAAAGTCCTCGTCTTCAGCTACTTCAAAGACACCGCAAAATATATCTATCGCTCACTCCTAGATGATCACGAATGGCTTACTCAAATGACCCACGAGGGCAAAACTCCCCACATTGACATCCTCACCGGAGACTCATCTGGCAAACAGCGCGAAGCAAAAGTGAGGCACTTTTCCCCAAAATCCAACACCCAAGACCAAGAAGAACTAGACTACTGCCTTGAAAATCCCATTGATATCTTGATCTCAACTGACGTATTGAGCGAGGGGCAAAACCTCCAAGATGCAGGGGTTTTAGTGAACTATGACCTACACTGGAACCCCGTGCGGATGATCCAACGGGCAGGACGGATTGACCGACTGGGTACTGATTTTGACTTGCTCTATATCTATAACTGCTTTCCAGAGGAAGGCCTCGACAAACTGCTGGGATTAGTCCAACGCTTACAGGAACGAATCGCCACAATTGATCGGGAAGTGGGATTAGATGCCTCAGTTTTGGGTGAGACCATCTCCGAACGTTCCCTAGAAGAACTCTACCGCCTCAAACGCGCCGATACTGAAGCCGAAAAACAGGCTATTTTGGAAGAACTAGAACAGGCTTCTGAACTGATTTCTCTCGATGAAATGCGTTTTCCGCTGCTCCAATATCTGCAAAAGTTTGCCCAAGATCAACTCGAAGAAATTCCCCTAGGTATCCACAGCAACTATCATTTCAACATTCCCGACCCGAATTTTAAAGAGGGTGGCATATTCTTTGCGTTTCGGGCGGGCGATCGCCACTTCTGGCACTGCTACCCCAGACTCAACGGCGCAATCACCACCGCACCCGATAGCCTAGTCCACAGTATCCGTAAAATCTATAGCTGGATTCAGTGTGAAGAGTCAGACTTCCCCGCACCGGAGGATCTGCCCCCGGCTCAGTTTGATGCGTCTGTTTTCATGAGCTTTGAAGGCGCAATTCGTAATATTTTAGACTCTCTACAAAAGAGTAAGTCAACAGCAAAGATTGCCAGTAAGCTGACAAAATACCCGCAACAAATTTATCAAGCTCTCACTCAACCCAGTCTATTCGAGGAATCCACGGTGGAGAAAGAAGTGCGCGATCGCATTCTCAAGGTGATTAAAGAAACCAACCTCCGCAGCTACGATCGCGAACTGAAAGCAATCTGGAACCAATACACCCAGGATCAAAAGATTGACGAATTCATTCAAATGATTGATGAATTGTTTATCGAAAATGACTATTACAGCCATCTAGAGCCGGAAGAAGATACAAAAGAGGCCATGCTGAAATCAATCCAGCGTCAAGATATCCAACTCATCTGCTACGAATGGATCAGGCCCCAATCGGGGTGAACCGTTCGAGTCTGGACAGCGGCCGAAGTCCTCTGCATCTGGCGACACCTCAACAATCCCCCCCAATAAACCCCTAGGATCGCTCAAGGGCCAACCTTGCATCTTGGATCGTCACCATCAGCGTCATCGGTTCACAAGGGGAAATCGAAAACCCAGATTTTTGATAAAATTCCTGGGCTGCATCGGAAATTGCATGGACGAGAATGGCGCGAATCCCGGCAATTTCAGCGGCATTTAAAATCCGTAAAATGGCATCCCGCAATAATCCACGCCCCAAGCCTTGCCCTTGCCAATCCTGATCTACCGCTAGGCGGCCAATCACAATTACGGGGATCGGATTAGGCATATTGCGACGGACGCGATCCGTGGCGATCGCCCCATCCACCGCCCCAGTGGCAAGGCAATAATAGCCAACCACCTGTTGATCCGCACAAAGCACATAGGTTCGGGAAGCTCCCGCCCCTTCATTTTTCAAGGCACGACGCTTCAGCCAATCATCAAGCTCAGGATTTCCAGAATTAAATTGCTGGAGTTGATGGCTGATTTGGAGTTTTTCCGGGGGGCGGAGTTGAGATAAATCTGGACTTATTCCCACGGTGCGCGATGGTTGAGCAAACGGCTTAACGGCTCATTGGGTTGAGGAGGGGCATCCAATAAAGCCAAGAACTCCTCAAACTGTGGCCCCTCTAAGTTAAAAAAGTGCTGATTTAAGAGAACATCCGTTGCTTGTTGACAAGCAGAAGCCAGCATAAACTCTGAGCGGTTCTTGCCTTGCAGCTTGGCGGCTTGATCAATCAAATCCCGCTGATCTCGCTTGGCACGGATATTGATGGTGACATCACGAGTGTCGGTGAGACTCATAATTTTTGCCTATCCTAACTTTAGGAAACTAAATCTAGTCATAACAAACTTGTATAGATAATGTCTACACATTATCATCTAGAATCCGCCTAATCAGATCCTCTAAAGCTGTAGGTGATGTAGGGGCGAAAAATTTTTGTGCCTCCGGCAGGCTTACGCCAACGCCCCTACGCAGATCAGCGTTATCACTAAAATCCCCCCACAGGTCAGCAGAGGCGGCAAAGAAATGCTTACAATCGGAGGGAAGCCCCTCCCTATTGCACCATGGCCACCTATCCCGGTCTCACCAGCGAAGCCTTTCGCCATCCCCTCGATGCCCAAGCCGAGCAAGCCCTGCGGGCCATCCCCGGCTTTGAACAAGTCACCCGTAGCTTTGTTGAATACCTCTACGAGCGGCCCCAACAGGTTTACCTGATGGGCAACTGCATTGCCGCCGGCCCCCGCCAATACGCCACGATCTACGGTATTTTTCGGGATTGCGTCCGGGATCTTAGTCTCAACGTTGAGCCAAGCCTGTTTATCAGCCAAAATCCCCAGGTCAATAGCTACTCCCTCGGCTCCGATCATCCCTCCATGGTGATCCATACCGGCGCTCTCGATCTCCTCAGTGAGGCAGAATTGCGCACCGTCATCGCCCACGAATTGGGCCATATTAAATGCGGCCATACTGTTCTCAAACAAATGGCGATCTGGGCCATGAGTGCAACAGAAATCATTGGCGAACTGACCCTAGGCATTGGGCGAATGCTCAATCAAGGGCTGGTTTATGGGTTTTATGAATGGGTACGCAAAGCCGAACTATCCGCCGATCGCGCTGCCCTATTGGTCGTGGATGATCTTAATTTAGTGGCCCAAACAATGATGCGCGTTGCGGGGGGGAGCCAAAAATACGCCCATGAATGCAGTTTGGCAGAATTTACCCGCCAAGCGGCGCGTTACCAGGCCCTAGATGGTGATGAACTCAACCAGATTTACAAATTCCTGATCTATAACGGCGGTACTGGCGCACTGGTGACGCATCCCTTTCCCGTTGAGCGTTTGCATTATTTACAACATTGGTCGCAATCTGAGCAATATCGCCATCTCCGCCAAGGCCACTACACCCCCAACCCCGCCGAAGGAGCCGTCAACACCGCCGCCACTGCCGCCAGTGAAGTGGATGCCCTCCAACGGCAGATCCAGCAACTCCAAAGTGAAATTGATCGTATCCGGGGCCGAGCCGGTCGCTGAAGGCTGAACTGAAGCCGTTAAAGAAAATCTAGGGCCATTTGTCGGGATCATGGTTAAAATATTCTTAACCTTGGATGGTTTTGAGCAGCTTAATCTGCTAGATAAGCCATGTCCTTACCCTCCCCGCCATGCTGATCTATCAATTTCTCCTGGAGACCGTCCGTAATTTTCCCCCAGAAGTTGCTCTTGATGAATTTAACGGCTTGTTCTTGGTCTATCAATCCCATCCAGGCAATCAGGCGGCATTTAAAGAACTAGAGAAAATCTTAAATGCTAATCATTGTGATGAGTTTTTAAATACGCTGAAACGCTGCTGTTATATTTTAATTAACAACTGGGAAACGAAGCGACAGACCCAATGTATTGCTCCTTTGGTGGCGGGTTTTGCTCAGTATGATTTTGAGCGCCGGGTGGCTTCTCGCTCCCGCAGGCATCTTCAGGCGTGGCTGAAGTTGTTTGTTGAAAGTCAGGATTACACGGATCTGAAGCTGTTTACGGCTGAACATCGCAAACATTCGCCGCTTTTAAGTGGGGTTGCAAAACATTGGAGTGAGCGTTATACCTCTTATTTATTAGTGCCGCAGTATGTGAATACTGATAATTCCCCGGAGCAGCGGGAGGCGGCTAAGAAGCGATCGCAGGAATTGAAGGATCGGTTTAAGTTTGAATTGGCGATGTACACGGCGCGATCGCAGGCCGCCGTTCATGATCCGGCCCGACCTGTCCAAAATCCCACGGGGTTAGGGGAGGAGGTATTACGGCTGATTAAAACGATCATGGTGCGTCAGGGGCATTATAAATATTCTTACTTTGCGAATATTTTCACGAAGCAAGTACAGGGCTTAGACTATGCCGATTTTAAAGATGCCCTCTGCAATTACCTCGCTTTTTCCTCAGAAGGGAAAGATGCCAAAAATCTCACCTATCAGCGCATTTTAACCCGCATTAAGTCCCTTTATCCCAAGTATGATCAGGATACCTTAACCGATTCGCTCCTGTTGCGCACCTGTAACCGGGTGATCAGTTTTCTCACCATTGAACGGGAAGAAGAGCCTTCAGATTTTTTCATTTTTTTAGTCTCCCAAGGCAATACGATTACATTGGTGATTTTACTCCTGAAGCTGATTTTAGTTTGTCCCAATGCCCGTACTCATTTAGAGCATCAAGTGGCGAAGTTGATCCGTCATTATATTGCCTATCCTGAAGCGGATTGTGATTGGGTTGTGCATTTTTTTGAGGTGTTTAATATTGCCTTTGCGATCCATGGGGATAGCAATGTTCAGTATGATTTAATCCGGGTGAAGCGGGAAACAGCGGCGGCGGAGGCGGAACTAGAGCATTCTTTCGGGGAACCGGATGATTACCGCATTTTTGCCCAAGCGAAGGTAGAACTACCGCCCACGTTCACGGTGATGGAGAACCGTCAGGCGGAACCCTCGGAGTCTTGGGTGCAAAACCCTTGAGCTTGTGCCGGGTTGATCGGCAATGGGTTGCTGTGGGGGCGAAAAATGTTTCGCCCCTACGCCGATGCCTGATCAAGTTGACAGAGCTTCATATGCGGGAAATCCGTCGGATCGTACACTGGTGGTAGTGAAGATTTCCATAACCAGCTACCGGAACCAAGATTATGGCGGCATCGCTCCCCCCTCAGTCTGTCCCTACAAAACCGATTATTCTAGGGGCGATCGATATTGGTACGAACTCGATTCATTTGGTGGTGGTTAAGATTGAGCCGCAATTTCCCAGCTTTTCGATTATTGCCAAGGAAAAGGATACGGTGCGGTTGGGCGATCGCGACCTCCACACGGGCAACCTGACCCCAGAGGCGATCGCCCGCGCCCTGTCAACCCTGCGCCGCTGCCAAGACTTGGCCTTGAGTTTTGGCGCTAAACATATTCTCGCTGTCGCCACCAGTGCCACCCGTGAGGCTCCCAATGGCCAGGAATTTATCCAACAGGTGGAGCGAGAACTGGGGCTACAGGTTGATCTGATCTCAGGGCCGGAGGAGGCGCGGCGGATTTATTTGGGGGTGCTGTCGGGGTGGGAATTTAATGAGCAGCCCCAGGTGATTATTGATATTGGCGGCGGCTCGACGGAGTTGATTTTGTGCGATCGCCACGATACCCGCTATCTCAGTAGTACGAAGGTTGGGGCGGTGCGCCTTACCCAGGAATTTATCCATAGTGACCCGGTTAGTCCGGCGGAATTGACCTATTTACGGGCCTATGTGCGGGGGATGCTGGAGCGGGCGATCGAGCAAATTCTTGCCCAAATCCAACCGGGGGAAATCCCTTGCTTAATTGGCACATCGGGAACGATTGAAACCTTGGCGCTGCTCCAAGCCCGCACCGTGAGCGAGGAACCTCCTAGCCCTCTCAATGGCTACACGATCAGCCGGGAGCAGTTGATCCAGTTAACGGAGCAGTTGGCCCAGTTGCCCTATGGCGATCGCGCTCTCTTTCCGGGGATGTCGGAGCGGCGGGCGGAAATCATTGTCGCGGGGGCGGTGATTTTGCTCGAAGCGATGGAAATGTTGGGGATGGCGGAAATTAGTATTTGTGAGCGGGCGTTACGGGAGGGGATTATTGTCGATTGGATGCTCACCCATCGCTTGATTGCGGATAAGCTCCATTATCAAAGTGAGGTGCGCGATCGCAGTGTTTACAGTATTGCCCAAAAGTATCAAGTCAATATGGACTATAGCGAACGGGTCGCTAAGTTTGCGGTGGATTTATTTGATCAACTGCAAGGTAAGCTCCATTTTTGGAATGAGCAGGAGCGGGATCTGTTGTGGGCGGCGGGGATGCTCCACAATAGCGGCCTGTATATTTCCCATGCGGCCCATCACAAACATTCCTATTATTTAATCCGCCATGCGGAGCTTTTGGGTTATACGGAGTTGGAGGTGGAATTAATTGCCAATATTGCCCGTTATCATCGCAAAAGTAAGCCCAAGAAGAAGCACCCTAATTATCACCCCCTCACGAAACCCCACCGGCAACGGGTGGATCAATTGAGTGCAATTTTGCGGTTAGCGGTGGCGTTGGATCGGCGGCAAATTGGGGCGATCGCCCAAGTTCACACCGTCTACAATCCCCACCACAAGGTTTTACAACTCCACATCACCCCCACGAATCCCGCCGATCCCTGTGAGTTAGAATGTTGGAGTTTAAACTATAAAAAGGATGTGTTTGAGGAGGAATTCAACCTCACCGTTGAACCCTTAATTGGCTAATGGCTTGATAATTTATACATCTCATCTCGTGCCGTGGCTCTGCCGCCCGTTGAGGGGAGGGAGGCAGAGCCTCCGGGAGGGCATTACTGGGCAGAGCCAAGTAACGAGGAGATGGGGGAGTTGACGGCGGAGCTTGCGGGGCAGTTGCGGGGGGGGCGGTTTTGGATCGGGAGATTCGGCTACAGTTAGGGAAGATTGGTTTTCCTTTGGAGGATTAGGGTGATGGAGAGTATTAAGCTCAAAACTTATATTGGGAAGGATGGGGTGTTGTCTTTACGTCTGCCTATTAGCAATCAAGATGTGGAGGCGATGATCATTTATCAACCTGTTTTGAAGGTTAGCCATCGAGAGTCTTGGCGAAGGTTTAGGGATCTTTTAGATAGTTATGGGGAGGAGGTTTTTGAGGGGACTACGGAAATATTACGAGGAGATCGGCAACGTGGTTAAGTGGGTTATTGATGCTAATGTAGCTATTAAATGGATTTTTCCAGAAGTTGATTCAGAGATTGCTTTATCAATTCTGGAAGATGATCAAGCTATTTTGCTTGTACCTGATTTTTTCTTTTCGGATGTTACTAATATTTTATGGAAGTTGATTCAAAGGCAATCGCTATCTGTGAAAAAGGCTAGAGCGAGTCTCGAACTTATTAAACAAGTAGATTTTAAGGTTTCGGATTCTTACGGTTTAGCCATGCAAGCACTAGATTTATCAATACAAGTTCAACAATCTGTCTATGATTGTATTTATCTGGCTCTAGCAATTAGCAATGATTGTGAAATGATCACTGCTGATGAACGCTTTATTAATGCTGTTAGGCAAAATTCTAATATTAATTCTCTATGCTGGCTGAAGGATTGGAGATTACAAAAAGGGCTTTAGTCGGTTGTAGGGTGCGTCAGACCGGATCAATGATGATATTGACGATTGGTTTATATCTGACGCACCGACACACTAAAAGGGCGAAAAATTTTTCGCCCCTACGCAGATTCGGTATTTGATCTCACCCATCACCCCCTCACACATCAGGGCGGGCACTGTGGCCCTTGATTTCGTGGAGGGAGGGGAGTTCCTGCCATTCAAGGCGGTAAAGATTGAGAGGTTCAGCCTTGCCCTTAACCTTCGTGGGGGGAAGGAGCGTCAGGGGATAATCAGGATAATTGAGCCGTTTAACCGTACTTTCCGCCAGGAGAATTTCCCCCGCCTTCGCTGCATCACAAATCCGACTCGTAACATTCGTTGTATCGCCGATCGCCGCATATTGAATCAGACGACGGGAGCCAATATTCCCCGCCGCCACTGGGCCACTATTCAAGCCAATATGGATCGCAATCGGTTGGCGGCCCTGATCTTGCCAATCCTGATTCAGGCGGAGCACCGCGTGCTGCATTTCGATCGCCACCTGCACAGCGCGATCGGTATCATCAGGGCGAGAATAGGGTGCGCCCCAAATCGCTAACAACGCATCACCAATATATTTCTCTAACGTCCCCTCATAGGCAAACACAATATCCTCCACCATCACATTAAAATAATCATTCAACATCTCAATCACCGCCCTCGGCTCCATCGTCGAAGACATCCGGGTAAAATCGGTAATATCCGCAAATAAAGCGGTAATTTCCGTATCAATAATTCCTAAATCCCCCCCTTCCCGCAACTTGCGGCTAATCGTCGAAGGAAAAAACCGCTCTAACTTATCCCGCCATACCGCTTCTTCCTGCATTTTATTCATCAACCGACTACTTTCAATGGCGATCGCCGCCTGATTTGCCAAAGCCGTTAAAAACTCTAAATCCTCCTCAGAATAGGCATTAGAACAAGATAAATTATCCACATAAAGCACACCAATCACCTGATCACGGGGTTGCAACGGCGCACACATCGAAGCCCGAATCGCCTGAACTAAAATCGATTGGGAACCCTCAAACCGCCGATCCATTGCCGCATCATCCGTAAGCACCGCATCCCCATGACGGCAAACATAGTTCGTAATTTTTGTACTGTAAAATTCGTATTTCACCGACAAACCAGAGCGCGATCGCACCGCCTTTTGTTCCAACTTTCCCGTCCGTTCATCCACCAACAAAAGCGCCGCCCGATCCACATTCATAATCGTTAACAGCAATTCTAAAATTTTATCCAACAGTTGATCTGGATCTTCTGGTGAAGCTAATTTTTTGCCCACTTCTAACAAGATTTTTAGCTTATTGACCGCCCGCTGATGCTGATCCTGTTCCTTAAGGCGCAGAGCCGAGCCGGACTTTTGATTTTTATCAATGAAATCCTCAATCAATACCTGACTTTGGCGGGGAGAATAGTGGCTGACGATAGGCAGTTGTTCCCCCGTGGGGTCATCATCGGCGGCAAAATCCACTTGGGTATCAAGGATTTTCAACTGCACCATCCCACAGGCGATCGCATCCCCCAATGTAACCTGTCGTTGCTTAATTTTCACCTGATTGACATAAGTACCATTGAGGCTTTTTAAATCCCGCAACAGGAAGCGATCGCGATCGAGATAAATTTCCGCATGGCGACGGGAGAGGCTGTTATCTTTAATCACAATCTGGTTCATCGGGGCACGGCCAATGGTATTCCGTCCCGGATTAAGGGGATAGATCTGTTCGTTATCTCCATCGGGGTTGCACACCAACAGGTAGGCCATGATATTAGGGCATTTGCTCCAGATAGGCATCGGGGCCCAGATTGCTTAACCGTGCTTGTTTGGCTAGGACTTGATCCCGCAAAGATTGGCGATAGGCCTGAACTTGAGTGAGTAAATCGGGATCGTGGGATGCCAGAATTTGCACCGCTAACAACCCGGCATTTTGGGCATTGCCAATGGCGACGGTAGCCACGGGGATCCCCTTGGGCATTTGGACAATGGAATAGAGGGAATCCAGCCCCCCTAATTGTTTGGTAGCCACCGGCACACCGATCACCGGTAAGGGAGTCAGGGCTGCCACCATCCCCGGTAAATGAGCAGCGCCACCGGCTCCGGCGATGATCACTTTTAAGCCACGGGTGTGGGCGGTTTGGCCATAGTCTACCATTTGGGCGGGGGTGCGATGGGCGGAAATAATCGCCACCTCATGGGGGATGACAAACTGTTGACAAATGGCGATCGCCCCCGCCATCGTCGGCAAATCAGAATCACTCCCCATAATAATCCCCACCCTTGGGAGTTGTTCGTTCATCGGCTTTCCTCCAGAATCTTAATCCCCATTATCTCGCAAACTTTACGCATCTTTAGGCGTAGGGCGATCGCCAGCAGGAGGCTTAAAGGGGAAACTCCTCAGGATCCCAACCTGAGGAAAGGTCAAAAACCGGAGCGATCGCGCTTTTTGCTACAAATCTTAGCTGTCAATTGTGGTAGCTATAATAGGCTTGATTCAACTCCTGAGTTGTGTCTTTTTCCATTTCTAGAAGGATAAACCCATGGCCCATCCCCAGCATTTTCATCTTTCCCGTCGTCAGATCCTACGCGGTCTATTAGCAACTACTGCCTTTGGTTTAACGGCTAAATTTGGCACGGGTTGCACCCAGGAGGGTGGAGGCGGTGACAGTGGTACTGAGGAGACCAAGGATTTGCTGGTGGGGTTTATCTATGTCGGCCCTAAGGATGATTTTGGCTATAACCAGGCCCATGCTGAAGGGGCGGCGGCGATCGCCCAAATCCCTGGCGTGAAAATCGTCGAGCAGGAAAATGTCCCCGAAACCACCGAGGTTGAAGAGGCAATGCGCAGCATGATCGAAATTGACGGCGCAACGGTGATCTTCCCCACCTCCTTTGGCTATTTCGATCCCCACATTCTCAAAATGGCGGAAGAATTCCCCGATGTGCAGTTTTTCCATGCCGGGGGCCTCTATACCGAAGGGATGCCCAATAATATCGGCAGCTATTTCGGCTATATCGATGAAGCCCAGTATGTCGCGGGGATTGTCGCCGGTTTAACCACCAAAACCAAACGCCTTGGTTTTGTCGGGGCAAAACCAATCCCCCAAGTGTTACGCAATATCAACGGCTTTACCCTTGGGGCGAAAAGTGTGAACCCTGAGATTCGCACCCAGGTGATTTTTACCGGCGATTGGGCCGAACCCGTCAAGGAAGCGGAAGCGGTGAATAGTATGGTGGATCAAGGGGTGGATGTGGTGACTTGCCATGTGGATAGCCCCAAGGTCGTGATTGAAACCGCTGAACGGCGGGGCATCTTCACCTCTGGCTACCATGCCAATCAGTCCGCCCTCGCGCCTAAGGGCTATCTGACCGGCGCAGAATGGGATTGGACTTCAATTTATACCCAGTACACCAACTGGATTTTAGAGGGTAAAACGCTGATCGATGGCAGCATTCCCCACATTGTCCGAGGCGGGTTAGAGTCGGGCTTTTGGAAGTTGTCGGATTTTGGCCCGGCGGTGAGTGCTGAGGCGAAGGCTCAGGCCGAAGCGGTGAAAGCTGAGTTTGCCGATGCCTCCCGGGTGATCTATGTGGGGGAAATTAAGGATAATACCGGCAAAGTCCAGGTTCCCGCCGGGAATGAGGTAGAGCAAACGGCGGTGGAATTGGAAACGATGAATTGGCTCGTGGAGGGGGTAGATGGCCGGGTAGAGAGCTAGGGGTAGGGATATCCGCCCCCAATGGGGGCGGGAATCCTTGCGTAGTCAGGGACGGGAACAAGCCAAAATACAGAACGAGCACCGTTCATGATAGATACAGACCCTATGGCAACCGTACTTGAGCAAGGCAACATTACGATCCATACCGAGAATATTTTCCCGATTATCAAAAAATCTCTCTACACGGATCATGAGATTTTTCTGCGGGAATTGATTTCTAACAGCGTTGATGCGATCGCCAAGCTGAAAATGGTGTCCTACGCCGGAGAAATTGACGGCGAACTCCCCGCGCCGCACATCGAAATCACGCTCGATCAGGAAAAAAAGACACTCTCCGTCTCGGATAACGGCATTGGCATGACCACGGAGGAGATCAAGAAATATATTAATCAGGTGGCGTTTTCCAGTGCTGAAGAATTCGTCCAAAAATATCAAAAAGATCCAGAGCAGCAAATCATCGGCCATTTTGGCTTAGGGTTCTATTCCAGCTTTATGGTGGCGAAGCAGGTGGAGATTGAAACCCTCTCCCATCGCCCCGGCTCTACGCCGATCCATTGGTCTTGTGATGGTTCCCCGGCCTTTGAACTCACGGAAGGCAGTCGCACCACCCCCGGCACGACGGTGACGTTAACGCTGATGGATGAGGAGGTGGAATATGTGGAGGCGGCGCGGATCAAGCAGTTGGTGAAAACCTACTGTGATTTTATGCCCGTGCCGATCATGATGGGGGAAGATCGCCTCAACCAAGAGCGGGCGCTGTGGAAGGAATCCCCCCAAAACCTCAGCGATGAGGATTATTTAGAGTTTTACCGCTACCTCCACCCGTTCCAAGAGGAGCCGCTGCTGTGGGTGCATCTCAAAACGGATTACCCCTTTGTCCTGGATGGCATTCTCTATTTCCCGGCCATTAAGCCGGATATGGATATTAACAAAGGCCAGATGAAACTGTTTTGTAATCAGGTCTTTGTCAGCGATAGTTGCGATGAAATTATTCCCGACTTTTTGCGCCCCCTGCGCGGTGTCCTCGATAGCACCGATATTCCCCTTAATGTGTCCCGCAGTGCGTTGACGAGCGATCGCACCGTGCGCCGCATTGCGGATTATATTTCTAAAAAAATAGGCGATCGCCTCAAGCAAATCTACCAAGAAGACCGGGCAAAATTCATCAAATGCTGGGAAGATGTCGGCACATTCATTAAATTTGGCTCCCTCAAGGATGACAAATTTAAAGACCAGATGAAAGATCTAATCATCTACAAAACCACCCATCAAGATGATACGCCTAAGGTAGAAGTTCAAACCGAAGGGGATGATGCTTGGCAAGATGCGGCGGCTAGCAGTGATGGTTACACCACCCTCGCGGATTATCTCGAACGCAACAAAGAAAAGCACGAAAACCGCATCTTTTATTGCACCGATGCCGGTTCCCAAGCGCCCTATGTGGAACTGTATAAGAGTCAAAGCATGGAAGTCCTCTATATGGATTCCTTCATTGACACCAACTACTTTATTCCCTTCCTAGAGCGAGAATACAACGATGTCAAGTTTTCCCGTGTCGATTCGGAGTTAGATCAAACCCTGCTCAATAAGGAAGAATCGGAAATTGTCGATCCGAAAACGAATAAAACCCGTAGCGAGTTAGTGCAGGAGTTGTTTAAGAATGCGCTAAACGATGACAAGATCACAATCCGGGCCGAATCGATCAAGTCGGATAATCCCCAAGGCACACCGCCGGCCATGGTGATTTTGCCGGAGGAATTGCGCCGCATCCAAGAAATGACGGCGTTAATGCAGCAGAAGGGGATAGAATTCCCCAATATGCATACGTTGGTAGTGAATACCGCTCACCCCATGGTGCAAAACTTGGTGAATATTGCCCAAGGGGGCATCATTGAAGGATCTGGGGAATCGCCAACGACAGTGTTAGTGAATCAACTCTGTCAGCACATTTATGATCTGGCGTTAATTTCTCAAAAGCCCTTTGATGCCGAAAACATGAAGGCATTTGTGGAGCGTTCTAATGCCCTCTTAACCAAGGTGACAGAAAAGCTCTAGAGGTCTTCAAAGGTCTTCAACAACCCTAGATCTAGGGGCGAAAAATTTTTCGCCCCTACACCAATTCTGACAATCGTAGGGTGCGTCAGAGCGATAAACCCATGATGCCAAAGAGCAGCCTAACGACTGACGCACCATTTAAATCGTAGGGTGCGTCAGAGCGATAAACCCATGATGCCAAAGAGCAGCCTAACGACTGACGCACCATTTAAATCGTAGGGTGCGTCAGAGCGATAAATCCATGATGCCAAAGAGCAGCCTAACGACTGACGCACCATTGATTGAGTAACCGACAGAATGTCGGCTCAGGGCAAACCCGTTGCGAAAACCCGGTACAATAACCACAACGCAAAGGTTATCGAAACATAGGTATGGATATCAAAGCAGGTTTTGTCGGTAGCGTCGGGAATACGCCCCTGATTCGCCTCCAGAGCTTCAGTGAGGCGACGGGGTGCGAAATTCTTGGCAAAGCAGAATTTTTAAACCCCGGCGGCTCCGTCAAAGACCGCGCCGCCCTCTACATTATTGAAGATGCGGAACGACGGGGTTTACTCAAACCCGGCGGGACTGTCGTCGAAGGCACAGCAGGCAACACCGGCATTGGTTTGGCCCATATCTGCAATGCCAAAGGTTATCGCTGCTTAATCGTCATCCCTGAAACCCAATCCGCCGAAAAAATCGAAATGTTGCGCACCCTTGGCGCTGAGGTGCGTACTGTCCCCGCTGTGCCCTATAAAGATCCCAATAATTACGTGAAGCTCTCCGGCCGGCTGGCGGCGGAACTGGAGAATGCGATTTGGGCGAATCAATTTGAAAACTTGGCTAACCGTCAGGCCCATTACGAAACCACCGGCCCGGAACTCTGGGCCCAAACCGAAGGCAAGATTGATGGTTGGGTGACGGCGACGGGGACGGGGGGAACCTATGCCGGGGTGGCGCTGTTCCTCAAGGAAAAAAATCCGGCGATTCGCTGTGTGGTGGCTGATCCGATGGGAAGCGGCCTCTATAGCTATGTGAAAACGGGGCAGATTCAGCCGGAAGGCAGTTCAATCACGGAAGGGATCGGCAATAGCCGGATTACCGGCAATATGGAGGGAGCGCCCATTGACGACGCGATCCAAATTGATGATCGGGAATGTTTGCGGGTGCTTTATCAACTTTTGGAAAAAGAGGGGCTGTTTATGGGGGGTTCGGTGGGGATTAATGTGGGGGCGGCCTATGCTTTGGCGAAGCAAATGGGGCCGGGTCACACGATCGCCACCGTTCTTTGTGATGGGGGATCCCGCTATCAATCGAAGTTGTATAACCGCGAATGGTTGATCACTCAGGGGTTATGGCCCTGGGATGAGCGATGATCCCCCCAAGGGTTAGGCGGCGGGGTCGTCGTTGTCTTCGGTGATGTCGATGGTGGTGGGTTCGTTGGCGGTGGGTTTGGTTTCGGGTTCGGTGAGGATCTGCCAAGCGGTATTGACAGCCCGGTCAAGGCGATCGCCAAACTTCTGCATATCAGAGACGATCGCCTCCCATTTTTGGGTAGCGGTATCCTCCAAGCTCGAAATCGAGCTATCCAGGGTTTCCCGTTGGTTATCCAGCAACAAGCCGGTATTTTTCAAGGTTTCCTGAGCCTGACGCATCGCATTGACATAGACTTCCCGCGTCATATCCCCAGCGGTTTCAATCTGGGATTGGGATTGCTTCTTAATGGCTTCAATCAAGGCCATAACGTGGTGCTTAATTTCATCGGACTCTTGGGGCATATTGTCTTCCACAAGAGCCTTGGTTTCCGCACTCACCTCAGCGGTTTCCGAGGTGGGGGCGTTGTTGTGAAAATCTGCTTCGGACATGGTGGCTCCTGAACCGGGGTTAACAGTTCTCATCCTAGCGAGTTTGGCGAGGGGTGGCTTTTATCAAGGGATAGAGTTAACCGAACCGGGAAGTGGGGAGTGGGAAGTGGGGAGTGGGAAGTGGGAAGTGGGGAGTGGGAAGTGGGAAGTGGGGAGTGGGGAGTGGGAAGTGGGGAGTGGGAAGTGGGAAGTGGGGAGTGGGAAGTGGGAAGTGGGGAGTGGGGAAGAACGCTCAACTTTTCTCTACTCCCTACTCTCTACTCTCTACTCCCTACTCCCTACTCCCTACTCCCTCCTCCCTCCTCTCTACTCCCTCCTTCCTACTCTCCCTGTGCTACGCTAGAAAAGTTGTCAAAAATCGCACATCTGAGATTTCGGGTGTTCTGTGATCCACAGGATGCAAGCTCAGATGGAGGATAAACCCGAAAGGAGTACCCATTACCATGGCAGTTGTTTCCCTCGCAAGTCTCTTAGAGTCTGGCGTTCACTTTGGCCACCAAACCCGCCGCTGGAATCCGAAAATGGATCCCTACATTTACACGGCGCGGAATGGGGTTCACATTATCGACCTCGTGCAAACCGCCCAATTGATGGGGGATGCCTACGAATATATGCGCACTGCCGCTGAAAAGGGCAAAAAAGTCCTGTTTGTCGGCACGAAACGCCAAGCCGCTGGGATTATTGCCCAGGAAGCGGCCCGTTGTGGGGCCTACTACATTAACCAGCGGTGGTTAGGGGGGATGCTCACCAACTGGGAAACGATCCGCACCCGGATCGATCGCCTCAAAGAGTTGGAACATCTCGAAGAAAGCGGTAATTTAGATCGCCGCCCGAAAAAAGAGGCCTCGGTGCTGCGTCGGGAGTTGATGAAGTTGCAAAAATACCTGGGTGGGATTAAGCATATGCGCCGTCCCCCCGATATTGTGCTGATTGTTGATCAACGGCGGGAATATAACGCCATCCTCGAATGTCAAAAATTGGGGATTCCCATCGTCTCAATGTTGGATACAAATTGTGATCCGGATTTGGTGGATATTCCGGTTCCGGCCAATGATGATGCGATTCGCTCGATCAAGCTGATTGTCGGTCGTCTTGCTGATGCGATCTATGAAGGTCGTCACGGTGAGTTGGATACTGATGATGATTATGAAGGGTTTGATGATGAAGACCTCATGGATGAGGACTTTGATGAGGAGGAGGCTGAAGAAGAGGTCGCCGACGATAGCGAAGAGTAACCACCCCCGCCGGGAAGCGATCGCCCCTTAGGGGGTGAACCGCTTCCCCTTAGAATAATTGAGGGATGAAACCCCAGACCCTTACCCTAGAGATACGTCATGTCAAAGAAGTCGAAAAAATCTGATAAATCGGCCCCGAAGGCTAAACCCCAGGCCCCTGCTCCGGTAGAGGCTCCTCAGGCGGAACTTGAAGCGGTTGCTCCGGTAGAAGCTCCTCAGGCGGAAGTTGAAGCGGCTGCTCCGGTAGAAGCTCCCCAAGCTGAACCCAAGGCTGAACCCAAGGCTGGCGGCGTTTCTGCGGCTCAGGTGAAGCAACTCCGGGATCAAACCGGGGCAGGGATGATGGATTGTAAAAAGGCCCTGAATGAAACCAATGGCAATTTAGAAGAGGCGATCGCCTGGCTCCGTCAGAAAGGCATTGCTTCCGCTGAGAAAAAAGCGGGCCGTGTGGCCGCTGAGGGCCTCGTGGGCAGCTACATCCATACCGGCGGCCGAGTGGGCGTATTGGTGGAAGTCAACTGTGAAACGGACTTTGTAGCCCGTCGGGATGAGTTCCAAGAATTAGTCCGCAACGTGGCGATGCAAATTGCCGCTTGCCCCAATGTCGAATACGTCAGAGTCTCGGATATTCCCCAAGCCTTTGTAGACAGTGAGAAGGCGATCGAAATGAGCCGCGATGATTTGGGCAATAAGCCTGAAGCCATTAAAGCCAAAATTATTGAGGGTCGGATTGAAAAACGCCTCAAGGAAATTGCCCTGTTGGATCAACCCTATGTCAAAGACCAAAGCATTACCGTTGATGAGATGGTGAAGCAGGTCAGTGGCCAAATTGGCGAAAAAATTGAAGTTCGCCGTTTTAGCCGCTTTGTCCTAGGGGAAGGCATCGAGAAGAAAGAAACGGATTTTGCGGCGGAAGTAGCCGCCCAGGCCGGTCTCGCTTAGTAGGTAGGAAGTGGGGAGTAGGAAGTAGGAAGAAAAAATGTCCTCTTTTCACTCCTCACTCCTCATTTTTACAAGGGAAGGGAGCGGGCTGAAGTCCGCACTAAGAACTTGTTTTCATCATTTTATCTAGTAGGGTGGGCATCGCCCACCATATCCACTATTTACTGATCTAGTAGTAGCTAAGAGGGTTTAACTTTGGGTCTCTAAAACCTAACCAGAGCCGACTGAAGTCCGCACTACGAACTAAGTCCTATTTTGTTTAATGCTATTATTTTTAACCTGCCAAATTTGAGTTTTCGAGATTAACTATGAGTAAATCGTTGCAAAAGGTTGAGCAGGAATTAGGGGCGATCGCCACCCAATTTGCGGCGTTTGAAAATCAGTTTCAAACCCAATACCGACAGTATTTAGAAACCTTGGGCCAAGCGACCCAAAACCAATTAACGTTAGTCACCTATCAAATTTGTACCCGCAGTTATCCCCAAGAATTTTTAGCCCTGACCCCTGGAGCGCGGGAAAAGTTACAGCAGGGCATTCGTCAATTGGGCCAGGAAACGACGGCCAAGTTACGGGAGATTTTAAATCACCCTTTAGAAACAGCACCGCCGCCCCGGTCTAAGGCCGCCCGCTTTTTGGATAAACTGCCGATCACGCCGGAACAACTGCAACGACTTAAGGAGAAGCTCCTTCAAAAGCGGGAAACGGATCAGACGGAACGGAGAAACAATTCTGATATTCAATTTATTGCGATCGCCACTGATTTAGCCGATCTCAATTTTGATGATGATGATCAGGATGATGATGAAGATGATCAAGATGATGATGAAGATGATCAAGATGATGATGCATCCTTGGAGCTAGATCTACCGGTAGAGAGTCCAGAATTGCCCACCCCGGAAGATCCCGGCAAATTTCCCACCAACCCCTTAGAGTTTGCGCAATGGTGGCAACAGCGGGAAGAGGCGATCGCCACGCTCCTCCATCACCTTTCAAGCCAAGCCAATCAACTCCTCCAACGCCAAGGCATCCTCCACCGCAAACTTCCCCCCCCCATCCTCGAAGCCGCAATGCAGGCGGAAGAGGGTAGCGTCGGCCAAGCTCCAAACTTAATCAATTTATTGGTGGAAGCGGAATCAGAGCAGGGGGAAACAGAAGGGGTGATGCAGGTGACGGCGGTGCGGTTGCGGTTGGCAGAAATTGAGTTTGCCGATCCGACGGTGGCGATCCATCAAAGTAAAGTGCGGGAATTGCGGGGTCAATTGCAAAAGTTAGCCAAGCAATACCAAGTTTTGCAACGGGAAAAGGCGATCGCTGAAGCAGAAGCCGCTTGGCGAGCCAGTTGGTACGAACCCAAGGGGTAATGCTTGCGATCGCCCCTCAAAATTTCCCTTTCCCCTTGCTTTCCGCTTAAATCCGGTGTTATAGTACCAAAGCGATAAACAAGGGCAAGTGGCGGAATTGGTAGACGCACCACACTCAAAATGTGGCGGCCTCGGTCGTGAGAGTTCGAGTCTCTCCTTGCCCATCTCAACCCCTATCCTGTAAGGTTTTCACATGATTGATTCCTTGAGGTAGGGGTTTCTCTTATCCAGAGTCCACCAAAGCGAATGATACTGCCCTCGTTTCAGTTTCTCCTGCGATAAGTCCGATGATCATCCCAACAGGTCGGTTTTATGGGGTTTTCGCCCTCGGTATTCTAGGGGCGGGTCTCCTAGCCCAATGGTGGCCCCTGGGGCAAACCCTGATCGCCTTGGGTGTTTATGATGGCTTGTGGCTGATGGTGATCATCCTCGATGGCCTCCAGGCACGACAGCGGCGCGTGAGCCTCAAGCGTCAGCCTTTAGAAAAACTCTCCATTGGCCGGGATAATCCCGTAATGCTGACGGTGATAGCGGGAAAGCATTCCGCAACGGTGCAATTGCGGGATCATGCTCCCCCTTTGCCGGTTTCGATGCAAACCTTTACCCTCACGCTGGCCCCTGAAGAACGCCAAGATTTAATTTATACGATTCATCCCCAGCAGCGGGGGATGATTGCATGGGGGCTGATCCAAGCTCGCCAGCGGGGGCCTTGGGGGTTTGGGGTGTGGGATTGGCGAGAACTGGCGACTCAGACGGTGGCGGTTTATCCGGATTTGGTGGGGTTGCGATCGCTCTCCATTCGTCTTGCCTTGCAAAATACCGGCACAATCCGCCAGGCCCGTGCCTTGGGTCAGGGGACAGAGTTTCGGGAACTGCGGGAATATAACAGTGGCGATGATCTGCGGCTGATTGATTGGAAGGCGACGGCGAGGCGATCGCACCCCCTGATCCGTGTTTTGGAGCCGGAACGGGAACAAACCCTGATTATTTTGTTGGATCAAGGTCGGCTAATGACCGCCCAAGTTCAGGGATTGCAGCGGTTTGATTGGGGGTTAAATGCGACCTTAGCCCTAGCCATGGCGGGATTAAATCGGGGCGATCGCGTTGGCGTGGGGGTCTTTGATACCCATCTCAATACTTGGCTCCCCCCTGAGCGCGGCCCCCAACGCCTCGCCCAGATCCTCGAAGCCCTCACCCCCCTCCAACCCACGTTTACCGAACCCGACTACTTCGGCACAATTAACCAAATCATCCGCCAACAAACCCGCCGCGCCCTCGTCGTCATCCTCACCGATCTCATCGATGCGATCGCCTCCGCCGAACTCCTCACCACCCTCACCCGCCTCACCCCCCGTTACCTCCCCTTTTGCGTCACGCTCCGGGATCCCCAATTGGATCACTGCGCCCACCAACCCCTGACGGCCGATCCCACCCATGCCTACACCCAAGCCGTTGCCCTCGATCTCCTCCAGCAGCGGGCCGCCACCTTTGCGACGCTCAAACGTCAAGGGGTCATGGTTCTCGATGCTCCCGCCAACCAAATCAGCGATCAACTGATCACCGCCTATCTCCAACTGAAAGCCCGTAACCGCCTCTAGATGTAGAATTGATCGGTGAAAGATTTATTGATCGGCCAAAGGCGAAAGATTTATTGATCGGCCAAAGGCGAAAGATTTATTGATCAGCCAAGGGCGAAGGGCGAAAAATTTTTCGCCCCTACTTCTTCCCACTCCCTACTTCCCACTCCCCACTCCCTACTCCCATGCAACCCCAACACCAAGATCCCGAAATTCTGCAACAACGCCTCTTCTATCGGGGCCGCAAATTTAATTTTGATGTCAATCGGTTGCGGTTGCCCAATGGGGTAGAGGGGGATTGGGAATGTATTCGCCATCCGGGGGGGGCGTTGGCGGTTCCCGTCACGCCAGCGGGGGAGTTAGTTTTGGTGTATCAATATCGGTTTGCGGTGTCGGGGCGATTGTTGGAATTTCCCGCCGGAACGGTTGAAATAGGAGAAGAGCCTGCGGTGACGATCGCCCGTGAAATCCAGGAAGAAACGGGCTACCGTGCGAGCCAATGGCGGGATCTGGGCAAGTTCCCCCTTGCCCCTGGCTATTCCGATGAATATATCTATGCGTTCCTGGCCCAAGGTTTGGAGAAGTTGCCCCAACCCCCGGCCCAGGATGAGGATGAGGAGATTGAGGTGGTGTTGATCACTCCAGAAGCTTTTGAAATCCAAGTGCGGGAGCAGCCCACCACTGTTGATGCTAAATCGGTGATGAGCTATTTTCTAGCCCGCCCCTGGTTGGGGTTGGTTTAACTGTGCTGGGGCGATCGCTGTTGAGGATGGGCAAAAACCCTAACAGGGGGGAGTGCGATCGCTCTTTCTGTCAAAAGGCAAATTTTTTTATTCCTTGAGTTCCTCAAGAATGAGTCTGATCTTGGCATCTAGCTTGGGAATTTTATGGATGACAACATCCCAAACAATTTCGTAATCTACACCAAAATAATTATGAATTAAGCGATCGCGCATCCCAGCCATAGCCCGCCATTCAATAGCATCATATTTTTGGCGCAATGCCTCCGGCAATTGTTTGACGGCTTCGCCAATGACTTCAAGACTGCGAACGTAGGCACGTTTTATTGTTTCATTGTGCAGAAATTCTGTTTTATCTAAATTAACAAAGTTTGTCGTAATGTAAGTTGTTTCATTTAAGATATGTTGTAAGTATTCACGAGCCGATGGGGACATATTCGACCTCATTTAAAATGTGTGGCCCGATATAAGGACTTAAGGATTCAATGGTGATCAGATCGACGGCTCTGCCAAAAAGATCTTCGAGAAAAAAAGAGAGGTGGATGAAGTTATCAAAGGTTTTTTGGTTGGCTTCAAAGGTGACTAAAATATCAACGTCACTTTCGGGATGAATGGCATGGTCTCGCACAAATGAGCCAAAGATGCCACAATGTTTAACGCCAAAGTTCTGTAGGGTTTGGTGATGTTCTTGAAGGAGGGCGAGGACTTGGGCTTTTGTTTGTACGGGGATTACTGGCATGGGCTGATCGGATCGGTCTAGTTTTAAACTAACCATTCGCGGATCTGGGTTGGGTCGGTGGCAGTGTTGTGGGGATTGTAGCTAATTGTTCCGATTTTGTCACCAATGGCGATCGCCTCCCTCCTCAGGATGGGCAACAACCCTAACAGGGGGGAGCGCGATCGCCCCTCAATGGCCTGGCCCCGCTTATTAAAAAAAATGGCAAAATCTTTAATAAGGGCAAATCTTATTAAAGGTTTTGGCAAATGCGGCGGGATAGTAGTGGGTATTTTGTGGAGACGGTGGCGGGGGGTGAGGTTGTGCCTTTATCCCTAATCCTTTGCCGCCGATCCCCTCCTTAGCGTTGGACGGCGTAGGGGTCGATCCATTTTATAGAGAAGCTTTGTATAGGCTGAGTTTTGCTACGGTCTGGGGTAAGCCTTGCGCTTCATAGCATTCAAGTAATTGTTCAACATTTTTCGGGGGATTCTTTAGGCGTAGACGCTGTTTTTTAATAGATTCACAAACGATTGAAGGTGCTAAATTGATCAAGTTGGTCATAAATTGATCAGGATGTTGTGCTTGAATACGATACTGTTCCAGCACAACATTTGGAAAATCCGATAAATTGAACGTGACGATGACATCAGCCCTTCCACAAATTGAAGCGGCTAAAACATGACGATCATTTTCGTCTGGCAAGGTTAGACAAGGAATGAGATCTTGATAATTGTAAACTAGACCATCGAGAACATGACTGTTCATTAAGTCTACTGTCCGCTGTAAATGCTCTTTTGTGAGATCGGGTCTATTTTTGAGAAGATTTTGAGTCCATTCTTCGTGAATTTTGTCAGTCCACTTGGCGCGAAATAAATTTGTGGTTGCTAGTTGCATTAAGATATCACGCAAGGGAGCAGGATAAAGAACACAGGCATCAAAAAAGGCGGTGAAATGGCTCACAATCAATATCCCATGTTTAGCTCTTGGGCTTGGCGTGTGAGTTCTTCAAGGGCTTGATTTCTTTGGTGATCGATGTTTTGTTTATAGGCCATGAGATCAGCAAAGCGAATGCGGCGATGGGTTCCAACTTTGCGGGAGGGAATTTTGCCTTGATCGGTAAGTGTGATTAGGAATGGACGGGAAACGTTGAGAATTTCTGCGGCTTGTTGGGTGGTTAGTTCGGCATTGACGGGTATTAAGGTGATGGCGTTACCTTGGGCCATTTGGTCAAGGATATCGGTTAAAAGGCGAAATGCGGCTATGGGAATGGTGACGATTTCTTCTGGTTCATTTTCGGCTTGTCCATGGAGTTTAATGTTGAGTTGATTGCCTACTGCGGGGTTATCCAGGAGTTTGGTAAGCTGGCGGCTTGATTTGCGGGCAAGTTCTGTATCGGCGGCGGTGGGTGTAATGGTTGCTTGAGGATGAGGGGGGTTAAGGGCCATTTTGGTTGCCTCGGCTATGGGTTTAACGCTTGATCAGGGTTGCTACTCTCTAGTTTAGTGAGCAAACGAAATAATCGCAACGGTTCGCCCCCCCTCAGGATGGGCAAAAACCTTAACAGGGGGGAGCGCGATCGCTCTTTTCGAGGGGCTAGGGGCGATCGCTCCCATCATCAATCAAGACGGGCAAAACTTTAACAGGGGTATGCCTCTTTATTTCAACTCGTTCAGGGGGGGTAGGCTATTGACGATCGCCACTGTCTCCATACTGACGCGGACGATTCGTTTTACTAAGTTGATGATGTAGTGGGGGTCGTCGCTCCATTGGTTGGGGTCGTTGAGGATGCCGCTTTCTTTGTGTTTGGTGATTTGGTAGCGTTCCATGATCCATTCGATGGCGGAGCGATCGCAGACTTTGTATTCATAGGCAGCTAGGGGGATGCCGCTTAGGGTGATTTTGGGGTTGTAGATGATGGTGGTTTTGTCGATTTGTTTATGGCGGTGGCCAAAGCTCATTTTGGTGACTTTGTAGTTGTGGGCTTCGAGGAATAGGTTTTCTTTGATTTTGTCGAGGGGGTAGGGTTCGACACAAGGAAGTCCTACTGTAATTAATGATTCAGGTAAAGGCTGTCTGTCTGGATCTAGAGCCAACATTCCGCAGGTTAATATTATTTTCTTGCTGTGAGTGGGAAGATCAAATTTCTACATCCTTTATTTAGCAAAGTTTTCAGATTTTTGATGATTTTCCTGGTGCATCATTACCTTAACAATTTGCAATATTGAGAAAGCTCAAAAATCATATCAATTCCGTAAATGGGAGCTACACATGAAGTGATTCAAGGAAAGGACTTAAGCCTCTTGTTCTGTCGCTTGACTTTGGAAAGTTGGTATTACTGAAAGTTTGAGATGAATTTTTTTAATTTTGTGTTTGGTATCAAAGCATCAAGATTAGATAAGGTAAAAACTTTGCCTTTAGTTGCTCTGAGCATCTTACGCATATCTTCACGACGAACACCAAAACCTCTACCATCAACACAAGCAATTAACTCAAATGACGGACGATTTTCCCTGATTCGCTGATCTCGCATTTCTGCAAGATGCAAAATTCGTGTGACTTTATCTCTTGCCGTTCCGTCATCTCCTGCAATCTTAGCCTCAATAACAACTTCTGGAAAAAACTCTGTAGGAATAATAAAATCCGGAGCTTGTGGGAAACCAGCAATTCGCTCTGCTCGACCCGTTTTACGGTGAGTAATTTGATAGGAGATTAAGCGATTTTCAATTGCTGATTCAAGAACATTGCCAATTAATTCTGAGATTGCATCTCGATGTCCAGCAAATGGACGCCCAAGCAGTCGTTCATATAAGACAGCAGAATAAGGGACATGGAGGGTAGCCATTTGTCGTACAGAAATGAGACCTTCAGATGTATCAACTTTATCAAGACGATGGATTAGATCAGAAGACAAAGTAGGAATTCCATGAGTAATATAATATATGCCAACAGAAATAAGTGCCTGAACACGGGGTAAGCTTTTAGAAGCACGACTAGATTGAAGGCGTTTAAAATAAGATCTATCTTGACGTGCTTGCCGCTCTAAATTCCGCGCTGCTCCTGTTGTTACATCGGGTGCATCTCAATTTGGCGAATAGTCGATATGTACTTACCTAGTTTTGGGCATCAGCGGTTAAGCTACCTCCCATAGCTACTCCCTCATTCAGATGACCCCAGAACAAAAGCGCCAACTCAAA